>Ga0222716_10001159_pt1 | contig 22185 bp, 29 predicted proteins | sample C33_13DmetaG_FD_165044 | JGI IMG/M metagenome (GOLD analysis project Ga0222716, IMG submission 165044) | Estuarine water microbial communities from San Francisco Bay, California, United States - C33_13D | ecosystem: Environmental > Aquatic > Marine > Unclassified | place: USA: California... | reverse complement strand
AACTTAGAAATCCCGGTTCAGGCATAAACCACAAAAACGCCATTCATAGCCTAAAAACTCCATTCATACTGTGTAAGAAATTCGCCATTCATAGCGATGGCTGGAGCAATGCTGATTCTCGCTGGCATCCTCATCGGCCTCTATGGCTTGGCGGTCCTACTGGGCGACAAAGAACCTGACGGCACCGTAAGGGAGGGAGTGGCTGGAGCTAAGAAGCGTAGGCGGTCCAAGCGGTGAGGCTGTCTCAAACGGGTCCCGTGAGTCTCACCCGTAAGGAAGTAAGGAGCCCTACCGGTTAGGGCAGGGCTGGGGCTTCAGGCCGTGGCCTGCTCAATCCAAGCTTTTACGCTTGCAACAGCACTGGAGCTGAGATCCTGCCGCATAAAACGGTCACCCTCTAGGCAGAGGCCATCCGGGACAGCTAGGAAGGTTGAAAGGTAGTAGCTGGAGCACAGAATCCCACCGGGATACCTGAACTCCACTATGGGCTCAGGATGGCCCCCAGGTATTCGCTGGAGTGCTTCAAGCGAGACGGTGAGGGTTTGGCCCTGCCTGGTGTCAATGCGCATAATTTCTGGGGTTGTGGAAATGTGGAAACTGTGGAAAACCTCAGACGGTGCCGTCTTCGAGTGCCCAAGCTTGGAGCACTTGCGAAGCGTCCAGCGTCCGGGTGTTGTGGCTGGCACGTTCAAGGGCAGCGGCAACCCGCTTGTGAGTCTCGCTGAGGCTTGGGGCATTGGCTGGCCGCATCGAGTCAGGGCACAAGCCACCACCACGGCCTAGCTGGATCTGCTCCCACTTGGGCACGATGGCCCACCAGAACTCCGTGGTGCCTTCCTTGCCGTGTTCGTGCTGTAGCTGGATCAGCTGCTGCCAGAACTCCTGGGCCATGGCGGCCGGGATTGTCTGGTGCTCGGCTATGTAGCAAAGGTCGCGTAGCTGACGCTTCTGGTCACGAATCTGGTCCCGCTCCGCTTGTCTGGCATCCTTTGCCGCTTGTTTGCGGGCCTTGGTACGGGTTAGCGCTGGCTCGGTGGTGCTGAATGTGGAGGGCATGTTGCCAAGTGAGGCTAACTGTTAAACACTAGCACGGGACGCGAGCTTGACCGCTTGCTGAATGATGCTGTACTGTTTGGCAGTACCGCTCGACTGAGCATCATGACAAACGAACGACCCTGGCCCCGCGTCACTTGGGATGAGCCAAGCTTGCAGTATGTCGCCCAAGCTGTGCGCCTGGTCAATCCGCACGTCGTGTACCAGAGCGATGAATCAGCGGCTGACTGGATCCGTGGCCAGTCTGAACGCGAGCTTTACCGGATCAACCCCGAGCATGGAACCATGGTCAGCACAGGAGGTTGGCAAGTGGTTTTTGTGGCTACTGATAGGCCGCACGAGTTCAGCGCCTGGCCTTCTGTCACGGGTTACACCGCGCTCCGCTTTGCTAAAGAGGCGACCAAGTGACCTATCGGAATCAGTGGTTTGATGGCCGCAACGCTCGCCGCCAGTTGCCGCTTGAGTGCATTGCAGATTGCAGCGCTCAGGGCTCGGTCGATGATGCCGTTGCCTTCTGGTTGGATCGCCTGAGCTTTGACGGTCCCGCCTGGTTGTTTCGTGGGTATCTCCGGGAGTTTGGTTGCTGGGACGCTTCTCAGCTGTGCGACCACCAAGAGAACCGAGCCCGCGTGCTTTGGACATGGGCCTGCAACTGCGCAGAGGAACCCGGCGCCTACGACTTCCTGTATCTGGGGATTTGACAGCAGGCCGCTTGCGTCTGTATTGTTTCACAAGACAACCTCACCCGCGCTAACTGGCGCGATCGCATCATGGCTCAGACTTTCCAGTGGACCGGCTCCTACGTCTCAGGCTCTACAGCTTGTGCAGTGGTGCGCTACGCCGGACCGACCAACACTCGCGGCAGTCGCTGGCTCGCTTCCATCAAACGCGACAGCGAGACAACGTGGCGCGCTTCGGCCACCTTTGACGAGGGACCGATCACCGCAGCGCTTCGGGCAGCAACCAAGGGCGGCGTTGAGTGGTCTTGCGTCACCTGCCACAGCATCGACGCAGATACCTACGCCATCGGCTTCTAACTGGCGCAACTGCTCACCTAGTCGCCCGGCCTAGTTGCCGGGCTTTTGTTTGCGGCGTTCGCTTCGCTCACTTGCAAACGATTGAGGCCGCAAAGGTTAGCATGGGTTCACAACAGTTAGTGACTGGAACCGTGAGCGATTCGGAAGGGCAAGAGGTAAAGAAGGCCCGACCTTACGGGAAGCGGAACCCTGACGCGGTAATTGAGGAGCGTAGGAAGAGGCTCTACAAGCGGCAGTTATCGGGTTTGACTGTCCGCCAACTGGTGCTAGATCACTCTGATCGTGAAAGTATCGCCGAAGCTACAGCTTGGCGCGACTGGGAAGAGGTCAAACAGTGGAATGAGAAGGATTGGGAGCAAGATAGGCAGTCCGTAGTCTCACGTCTCCAGGGCATGAGATTCCGGGCAATCGAGCTGGCGCTACGCAAGGGCCAGATCGGCACAGCGCAGTTGCTCATGCGCGACCTAGGCATGGTTGCTGGGGAGGTTGCACCGGAGGCCGCAGCCGCAGCCGCTCCGACCCTCAATATCTCCATCGACGACAAGCGCAGCCGGGAGTAGTACACCCGAACCACTACCCCAGGTAGCCGTTGCGGCTGGCACGCCTACCCGCTCGCGGTCTGCTCTGTTCTGTGATACACTATGGGAGTTGTACGGGACAACTTCCCAATGCTCAAAACCTCCGCCTGCCTGTTCTTCGCTGGCGCTGCATCCACCGCAGCCCTGCCAATCGCTTGCGGCCTCGCTGCTGCCGGTGCTGTCTGTCTGTGGGCAGATCACCACCGCTAGGCGGAGTAGTACAGCTGTACGTTAGTACACGGATACTCCCAAGTATTTTATAAATCTCTTGGGAGTACACCCGTACTATTCTCAATAGGGGGGAGTGTTGCAAAAATAGTACGTTTGTACGGGGGTGCGGGGAACCTACTGATATATCCGCATTTCTTTCTTCTGTACTACAGGGGGGTAGGGTTGCGATTTCTGTAATACCCTAGAAAGTACCCCTAAAAATACAAATGACGACGGCGGCTGGAACACTCAACCTCCGATATGCCCAAGGCGAAGTATTTAACAGTCGCAAACGCTTCCGGGTGTTAGTAGCGGGTAGACGTTTCGGCAAGAGCTACCTCTCGTGCATCGAATTATTGCGTGGAGCAATCGAAAGACCGGGGGAAACTTTTTTCTACGCGGCCCCTACATACCGGATGGCGAAGGACATCGCTTGGAAGGTGATGAAGAAGCTGGTCCCGAAAGCCTGGATCAAGTCAAAGAACGAGACGGACCTGAAGATCGAGCTAGTAAACGGCTCAACGATCGAGTTGAAGGGCACAGAGAACGCGATGGCCCTGCGGGGTAGAAGCCTCGCTGGCGTCGTCCTCGACGAAGCCGCCTTCATGTCGAGCGAAGTCTGGTTCGAAGTCATCCGCCCCGCCTTGGCCGACAAACAGGGCTGGGCACTCTTCATCTCCACCCCCGACGGCACGGCCAGCTGGTTCTACGAACTCTGGCAATACGCCGACAGCGGCGACGACGACTGGAGCCGGTGGCAATTCACGACAATCGACGGCGACAACGTCCCGCCCGAAGAAATCGAAGCCGCCCGTGGCCAACTCGACGCCCGCACCTTCCGCCAAGAATTCGAGGCCAGCTTCGAGAACCTTTCGGGCCTGGTAGCGGTCAGTTTCGGCGACGAAAACATCAGCACCGAAGCCGAAGACATCAGCGTCCTGCCGGTCCTGCTTGGAGTGGACTTCAACGTCGACCCAATGTCAGGCATCTGCGCCGTCCGCAAGGACGACAACCTCTACGTGTTCGACGAAATCATGCTGACGGGTGGCGCCACCACGTGGGATTTCGCGGAAGAAGTCACCCGCCGTTTCGGCGTGGAGCGCCGCATTATTGCCTGCCCCGACCCCACGGGTGGCGCCCGCAAAACCAGCGGTGTCGGCCTCACGGACCACAACATCTTGCGCCGCAGCGGTTTCAACGTCTCCAGCCCCAAAGCACCCTGGAAAATCCGCGACAAAATCACCTGCGTCAACACCGCCCTCCTCGATGCAACTGGAGCCCGCCGCACCTACATCCACCCGCGCTGCAAAGAGTTAATCAAATCCCTCCGCACACTCACCTACGCACCTGGAACTGGCCTCCCCAACAAGAATTTGGGCGTTGACCACGCATTCGACGCCTTCGGCTACATGTGTCTACAACAATTTAACCTGGCAAAAATCGGCACATTGGGCAAAACTTCCTACCGTATTTATTAAAATGCGTGTAACGCCCGCAAAAAGTAGTTATGCCCGAGCACTACGGCGATAAGAAGAAAAAAGCCAAGAAAAAACTGGGTTTGTACGCCAATATCAACGCCAAACGCAAGCGCATCGAGGCTGGCTCGGGCGAAAAAATGCGCAAGCCCGGCTCTAAAGGCGCCCCCACCGCCAAAGCCTTCAAACAAGCCGCCAAAACCGCCAAAAAACGGAGAAAGTAACCATGGCCAACATTGGAACCGTAGCTGTAGACCGTTTCACCAACACGGTCGAGCACACCGGCAACACCATGAGTGCCGTTGACGACTGGTTCGAGGTCCACGCCCACTGCAGCCAGTACAGTTTTGCTGCAAACGTCACCAGTTCTGCCAACTTCACTATTGCCTTGGAAGCCAATTTCAACGGCAATGGCAGCTGGTTCACAATCGACACCGGCAAAACCATTAATAGCGCCGGCCAATACGTCTACTTTTACGAGGGCAGAGCCGCAACAAAGATTCGGATGCGTATTGCAGCCATTTCTTCTGGAACGGTTACTTTGACCCCACACATCGTTGCTGGTTACCACGGCTAAGCGAAATCCTGCCGTGATTTACGACAACTAAAGAGTTAGACTCCGGTCTATAGACCCTTCCACTGTCTAGTCATGGCCATTCTTCGCGGCGAAGAAGGTTCTGTTCAGTTCGATGCCGCTGGTACTACCAACGCAACCATCGTTGGCACCCGCAGCTGGACGCTGAACATTACCAAAGACACCCTTGATGTCACCGACCACGGCGACACCTTCCGCTCCTTTGTTGGCAGCCTGATCTCCGGTTCCGGCACCGTCGAGTTGGTTTACAACGCTGATGCAACCGGCCAAGCCGGCTTCATCGAGGACGTGCTGACCACCGGCGATACCGCCGACGCCACCTTCGAGCTGTTCACCACCGGCAGCACCCCTGGTTCCGACTCGGTGAACTTTGCCGGCATTATCACCAGCATGGACATCGCCTCCACCACTGGTGATCTGGTTGTTGTTACCTGCAACTTCGTGACGAGCGGCACGATCACCGGCAACCTTGAGTAAGGCATAGCCGGAGACTGAACTCATGGGTACTCGAATCTGCCCCGGCGGATGCATCCACCTCGAAGTGGACGCCGAGACACGCATGACTTCAGCCACCTTCACTTTCCTCACACCCACGGACTGCGTGGACTTTGGTGCGTTAATGACGCGCCTAGCTGCCGGCATCGAAGTGATGATCGAAGTGGAGGACGATGATGATTGAGCATCACGGCGAGAAGTTTGCTGGGTACAACAAGCCCAAACGCACCCCGAACCACCCGACCAAATCCCATGCCGTGCTGGCCAAGGAAGGGGACAAAGTGCGGTTAATCCGCTTCGGGCAACAGGGAGTCAGTGGCTCACCGGCGCGTAAGGGCGAAAGCCAAGCAGACAAATCTCGCCGTGCTGCCTTCAAAGCCCGCCACGCAAGCAACATTGCAAAGGGCAAGATGTCAGCCGCTTACTGGGCGGACCGCACCAAGTGGTGAATAAATGACTTACTCCGTCCCCGGCCAAATCCGCACCCACCTCGTCAGTTCCACCTACATGGGCGGAACGGACAACCCCTTCACCCGCACGCAAGCCGTGCTGGAGCAAATGAAGGGCTGGGAGATCATGAAGGCCGTGACACTCGGCACGGAGTATTTACGCGACAACAGCGAAGCCTTCCTTCCGCTGGAACCCCGCGAGGACTATTCGGCATATCTGGCACGAGTGAATCGTGCAGTGTTTTCGCCTTATACGCAGCGTTTGATCCGTGCAGCAGCAGGACTGATCTTGCGCAAGCCGATCACACTGACCGGCGACCCTTACTGGACCGAGGTTTTCTCCAAGGACGTTGACGGCTGCGGCTCCGATCTCGACGAATACGCCCGCCGCGCTTTGATCTGCGCGTTGACCTACGGCCACAGCCACACCCTGGTCGACTTTCCCGCCCCAACTGGCGCCCGCAGCCTCGCCGAAGAACGCGCCCTCAACCGCCGCCCCTACTGGATCGAGATCGACCCCACCCACATCTACGGCTGGCGCCTGGACCGCGAGGTCAACTACGGCAGTTTGATCCAAGTCCGCATCGCCGAAAAGGCAGTTGTCCCCGACGGCGAATTCGGCGAGAAGCTATTCGACCAAGTCCGCGTCATCGAGCCCGGCCGGTATCGCATTTTCCGCCAGACAGAAACCAAGAAAGAAACTGCCGGCGGCTTCCCCTATCCAAATTCATTTGATGCGACGACCAGCACCTCTGACTATGAGCTGGTGGAGTCCGGCGATTACAGCCTGGGTGAAATCCCGCTTGTCACGCTGTACTCGAACAAGACCGACACGCTGGTCAGCAAGCCCCCGCTGCTGGACATCGCTTACCTGAACCTGGCCCACTTCCAGCGCCAAGCCGACCTTATCCACAGCCTGCACATCGCCTCCCAGCCGATGCTCGTCCTTGAGGGCTGGGACGACCAGACCAAGGACATGGCCATCAGCGTGAACTACGCAATGGCCACCCAACCGGGCAACAAGGTCTACTACGTAGAGCCCGCCTCCAGCGCCTTCGAGGCCCAGTCCAACGAGATCCGCGAACTCCAGCAGCAGATGGCAACGCTGGGCATCAGCACCCTGAGCCAGCAGAAGTTTGTTGCCGAGTCTGCGGACGCCCGCCGTCTTGACCGCGTCGACACCAACTCCATGCTGTCCATGGTCTCCATGGACCTGGAGCAAACCCTCCAACAGAGCTTCAATCTGGCCGCCAACTATCTCCAACTGGAGCCGCCAGAGGTCAAGATCAGCCGCGACTTCGACATCGACCGTCTGATCGGCCAAGACATCACCGCCCTGACCGCGTTGTACGAACAAAACGTGCTGGGCCGCGACGAGTTCCGCCAGATCTTGGTCCAAGGCGAAGTGCTCCCTATCGCCACCGAATCCACCGCCGAAGAGGAAGCGCTCGAAACCGAAGAGGAAGAGCAGACTGAAGCCGAAGCGTCCGGCAGCGAAGACCAGATGGAACGCCTTATCCAAGCTTTGCTGCAGTAACCAATGGCGACCCAGCAACACCTAACGCTGGCGCAAATCACCGCGCTGGTAAAACTCGCCAAGCGCTTCGAGCAATTCAACAATCTGCATTCGGGTGACGGTCCTCCCAACGACATCGGCACCGCGGGCGACTGGTATGTCGATGTAAGTAGCAAACGTCTCTACGGCCCCCGCACCGAAAACGGCTGGAGCGGCCAACCCGTCGCCATCGGCACGCAAAGTCTGGACGGCACTCCCCGTTCCACCGCACTCAAGACTTCTGACACCGGCCTGCAGGGCGAAAAAGGCGACAAAGGCGACAAGGGGGACACCGGAGACACAGGCCCTCAAGGTCCCACCGGACCCACCGGCGCCACTGGTGCAACAGGCGCCACTGGTCCTCAAGGCCCACAAGGCATCCAAGGCGAGCAAGGTATTCAAGGTGAAACGGGACCCGCGGGTGCAACGGGCGCAACCGGACCCCAAGGTCCCCAAGGCGACACCGGACTAACGGGCGCAACAGGCGCCACTGGACCACAAGGACCTCAGGGTGAAACCGGACCGCAAGGTCCCCAAGGCCCGCAGGGCGACACAGGTCTGACTGGCGCTACAGGTGCAACCGGACCTCAAGGACCCGCCGGCTCCGACACTTTCGTTGCTGTTGGAACTACTGCTGAACGCCCCGGCACACCTACCACCGGAACTATCCGATACAACACCACTGAAAACCGCTTTGAGGGATATAACGGCAGCGCGTGGCTAAATCTTTCTCCGGCAAACATCGACGAACTTGGTGCAACTGTCTAAATCTTCTTTTGTTGTAGACTAAAAGAGCACTCGTTCCTTTGTCATGGCCGAATCGCTTGACAAAGTTCTGCAGCCTGACGGCAGCTACAAGTGGCAACTTGTAGATCTGAATGATGCCTACGTGGGTCGCGCTCAAGCCGCACCCGCTGTGGAACCTGCAGAACAATCGCGCCCCAAGCGCCGCACCAAGTCTTTCGACACCCCCACTGAAACCCCTGACTTCTAAATATGGAAGAGCAAGTCATCCAGGAGACGCCCGTGGTGACTCCTGACCAGCCCGTGGCTGGACTCGACACCGCTCCACAACCTGACCAATCTGCTCAGCTTCGTGCCGAGTACGAGAGTCAGCTTGCAGCACTAAAGGCGCAGGCCGTCGAAGCCGAGGAAAAATTCCAAGGCATCAAGACCAAACTCGACGAGGTCTACAAAAAACAAGACGACCAGCGCCGCAAAACGCTCGAAGACCAAGGTCAGTGGAAAGACCTCTGGGAGGAAGCCAACCGCACCGCCCAGGACAAAGACCAACAGATTGCCGACCTCAATCGCCACCTGGATGAACTCCGCTCATCCAACGAAAAGGCGGCAATGCGCACATCCGCCCTGGCAGCAATCAGCCAGGCTGGTGCAATCAACGCGGAGCAAATGCTCCAACTCCTGCAAAGCAACCTCCGCAAGAATGACGACGGCCGCGTCGTAATCCTTGACGGTGGCGTGGAGCAGGATGTTACTACCTACCTCTCAAACCTCAAGAACCCCGGTTCTGGTTTTGAGCATCATTTCAAGCCAAGCAGTGCAGCCGGAATGGGCGCCAAACCCACTCCGAACGCAACGATTGCGCCTGGAATGACTAATCCTTACAAGGAAGGTAGTATTAACCTAACGAGGCAAATGGCCTTGGAAGCTAGCGATCCTGACCTTGCAGCCGTGCTGAAAAGGGAAGCAGGTCGCTGAGTCCCCGTGGGACACCACTCAAGTCCGTGACTTGAACCACGTAAACCTTTCCCCTGGAGTTTGAAATGGCCGCGCCGTTTCAGAACTATTCCGGCGGTGTCCTTCTGGCGGACATCGTCAAGCGCAATAATCTCAGCACCTACGTGTCTGAGGCGATCAAGGAGCGCAGCCTCTTCCTGAAGAGCGGCGCTGTTGTTCGTAACGCCCTGCTGGATGCCCGCGAAGGCGGCACCCGCATCCAAGTCCCCGAGTTCAACCCCGTGTCTCCCACTGAGGAGATCATGGACGGCACCGCTACCTGGGGCACCAGCACCGCTGGTTACCTGACTCCCCAGAAGATCGGGACCGCCACCCAAATCGCCAGCATCTGCCATCGCGGTTTCGCGTATGCAGTGGACGACGTGGCGATGCTCGCGGCTGGGGAAGACCCCATGCTTCACATCCGCAACCAGCTGGCCGACGCCATCAACAAGCTGAACAGCGCCCGTCTGTTCTCCCAGCTTGCTGGTCTGTTCGGCACCGCTCTGTCCTCCCACTCTCTGGACAAAGCAGTTGGCGCAACCTCCGGTCAAACCGAAGCCAACTACCTGACCGCCGCCACGGTTGCCGAGGCTCGTGCAGCCCTGGGCGAGCGTGGTGACGAGCTGGACACCCTGGTCGTCCACCCCTCGGTTGGCTTCTACCTGTATCAGGTTGGCCTCCTGACCTTCTCGACCTCTGCACTGGCTGCCTCTGGCGCCGTGACCTGGGGTGGCGGCGGCGTGGGCGTCGGCGCTCGTGCCATCGGCGAATTCGCCGGTATGCGCGTGATCATGGATCCCGCGGTGAACACCGTTCGCCCCGGTACTTCCACCCACGTCAGCGAGTTCCGTTGCTTCCTCGCCAAGGGCGGCAGCATCCTGGAAGGCGTCCAACAGGACCTGCGGATCGAAGCCGACCGCAACGTGTTGTCCAAGCAGGACGTTCTTTCGGTTGACTACCACTCGGTCTATCACGTGATGGGCACCAAGTGGACCTCCGGCTCTGACAACCCGACCAACGCCGCCCTGGCCACCGCTGGTAACTGGAGCGCCACCTACGACGTCGACCTGATCCCCATGGTCGAAGTCATCGTCAACACTCCCCTCGACACCACCGCTATCCCCTAACTTTCTTAGGGATACGAGGGATACGGCCCCACCTTCGGGTGGGGCTTTTTTATTGCCGCTACACTGTGAGAAATAGTTTGCGTAGTTGTGGCAGCCACTATTAACGCCACATTGAGTAGTACGACGGCCAACAGCTATGTAACGCTGGCCGAGGCCAACTCATATTTCGAAACCGTCCCCGCTTCCTCCACCTGGGACGACAAAACCGACGACCAAAAGAACCGCTCCCTGATTTCAGCTACCCGCTGGATCGACAGCCTCAATTTCTACGGCGACCGCTGCGATAACGACCAAGCCCTGAAGTGGCCGCGCAATAACTACCACGTTGACCAAGTCGAGCTGACTTGCAGCGCCATCCCCGCCGACATCAAGTACGCCGCCTACGAGCTGGCACGCGCTCTAGCCAACGACACCGATGCCATCACCGGAACCACGGGTGACACCGGCCTGTACGAGCAAGTCAAGCTCGGCGAAATGGAGGTCAAGTACAACACCAAGAGCCAAGCAACCGGCACCGTCAATAACGTCTTCGATGTTTATCCTTGGCTGCAGTCTTATCTTGGCGCTTATTGCCTTGGAGGTAGCGGCAGCTATCAAGTACGTGTTGTGAGGGGCTAATTATGGCCGGCACACTCGACACCCTGTTCAAAAACGTGGCCAAAACCTTGGTCGCGGACTTTGGCACAGCCCTCGACACCAGCATCACCTATACCCGCAAATCATCTCCCAGTTACGACTATGCAACTGGGACATTAACGACAACAGACACCAGCTATAGCAGCATCAAGGTGCCTGTTGAGTTTGTTGTCTCCCAAGAAGAGGAAGGCCGCGAAGAACGCCAGGCCAAGCTGTATATCAGCCCCAATCTGATCGGTAATAATCAACCAACTTTTGAGGACCAAATAACACTTACCTACGCCGGAACCAGCTGCACCGCGCAGATTACTGACATTAAAACCTATCGCGGCGGCCAAGAGTACCTATACATCTTGCTGGTGCGCTTCTGATGGCCAAACAAAAAGCAATAGATCAGATCATGCCTGACCTCGAGGCTCATATACAGGCAAGTTTCAACGATCTGATCCGTACAACAATGCGACGGTTAGCAACTAAAAAGCGCAGTCCTGTCTACACCGGCTTTTTTGCCTCCAGCTGGAAGGCCGCGTCCTCTCCGATCCAACCGGTAGACAAGGTCGAAGATTACACTCCCTGGAGTGATTTACGCAAACAAAAAGGAACAAATTATCAGATTAAAGCACGCTTTTATCCGCCCCAGCAATTTAACTACAAGAGAAGAGTTTACATTGGTAATAGTGCCGAATACGCAATTTATGCATTAGAAAGCGGTAAAGTTCAGGCTTTTGTACAAGGCCCTGAAATGGCTCGTCTTGTTAAGGAAAAGTTTAGGGAGCGTAAGCCACGTATCTCTATCGCTTCTGCGGCGAAAGAAGGTGTATTTGGCTCGACTGCCGGTAAGACGTATATTGGCTATACGGAGATCTGATCATGACTCTCGTCAACGCTCGTGCGGCATTTGAAAAGGCTGTAACTGACGCTGTCTCGAGCGCCGATGGTGATGTACGGATGGTTTACGACAACGTCGCTTTCACGCGGCCAGGTAAAAGCGAGAAATACATTTTAATGTCGGTAAATTTTGGCCAAGCAACACTCCAAAACCAAGGTGCTGCGCAGGATTATTACGCAGGAACGATCCAGTGCAATGTATACGTGCCAAAGTCTGCTGGCACATCGGTGCTTTCTGCGATTAGTGAAGCTGTGATCGATGGGCTAACTTCTGTGAACGCCAGCGGCTATACCGACACCTACAGCGCAAAACCTCGAGTTTTAGACATCGTCGGCCCCACACCACTGGATGTAGAAGATAGGTCCCACTTCATAGGCGTAATTTCATGCCAGTTTACGGCGACCGCGTAGGATAGTATTGTAGGGTTAAACAACAGCATCCCATGCGAGCTGCAGAACTTCTAAGGAATAAGTTTGGCGTCAGCCAGCTTTACAAGCACGAAGTCAAAGTCGAAGGCGAGGTCGTACTCGAGGTGTTTTGGCATCCTCTGACGATCGCAGAGCGAGAGTCGATTCAAAAGCGCACGGAATCCGATGATGCTGGTGATTTTGCACTTAATTTGATGGTACAGAAAGCCTTAGACAAAGAGGGTAAGCGTCTGTTTTCCGACGGTGACCGCGCTGCTCTTCGCCGCGATGTCGACGCAACTGTCCTCCAAGAAATCCAGCTAGCAATGCTGACTTCCGGTACGGACCAAAAGGTGGAGGAAGCGAAGGCAGATCTAAAAAGCTAAGAGGGATTGGTTTTTTATTTACTTCCTCGCACAGGAATTGGGCATGACGGTCGCCCAGCTTTCTCGTGACTTAACGCAAGAAGAGTTAGTTGGCTGGGCTGCCTACTACGCCCTTAAGGGTGAAGAGGAAGAAAAGGCAATGGATCGTGCCAGAACGGGTCGTGGGGCCAGAGTCGCTGGATCGCGATAGACTTGGCTGAGCAGTAACAGTACGTTCAGCCATGGCCGACTATGGCATCAATATCGGCGTAAACGTACAGTCAGGTAATCTGACTAGGCTTACTCAGCAACTAAAAGAGCTGAGATCGATTGAAAAAGATCTAGCCAGAATACAAGAATCGGGCGTAAGTACACAAAAGAAAGTAGCCGACGCCCGTAGAGCCGCAAAGGATGAAATAAATGCAAACAAAAAGGCCGCATTAGAGGCCGCTAGGTCCTTTAGTGAATTTACGGGCGTTATTACCAAGGGCAGTTCTGCCTTAAAGGAGCAGAGTGCTCAGTTTCGCGCATACCGGGCGAATGTAAAATTCGGCAAAGGCGAATGGACTACTTTTACTCAAGCAATCGCCAAAACAGACTTTAGTGCCGCCCTTAGTGGACTAAAGAGGTTTAATACCGAGGCACAAACAGTCGCTAATACCTTTGCCTTAATGGCAAAACCGGGGGCAGGGGGTCCCGCATTTGGGGCATTCTCTTCCTTACAGGACTTACTGTCCTTCAAACCAGCAAATACAACTAACGCTTTATTAACCTATACTAATGTACTAGAAGACACTATAGCGATAGTAGATAGAGGTTCCGCAGAATATAAAGAATTAGCTTTAAGAATTAAAGCCGTAAACAACGAGTTACTGAAGACGCCCGTACCAACATCTAATCAGTATGGAGCACCTATAGGCCCACAAAGAGCCCCCGGAATGCTCAGTCGCCTAGGCGCAAAAGCCGATTTTGGTAGCGCTATCAGCAGTGGACTAATCGGTGGCGGCTTCCCTCTTTTATTCGGACAAGGTGGTGGCGCGGCTGCGGGTGGCGCAGCAGGTGGTTTGGCTGGTGGATTACTGGGAGGTGGTTTTGGTTTTGCTTTGTCCATCGTAGGCACGGCAATAGGAGACGTTATTGATAAAGCAGACCGGCTAGACAAACAGCTACTGGCGCTAAATTCCAGCGTTAAAAATACTGGAAGTGCAACACAAACAACAGCTACAAGTGTACGCGGACTTGCATCTGCTCTCAGCATTGAAACGGACGAAGTTTTAGATTTACTAAGCGCCTATAAACAATTTAAAGATGGAAAAATCCGAGAGGCCCTTGTAGGGGTTTTCACTGGTGTAGGCGAAGCTTCAACCTTTGAGGCTATTGCCGCTGCAGCTGTCAATCAGCAGAAGGCCCTACAAGCTGTAGTGAGCTTACGCAAAGTTATCGGAAACGAAGCGGCCAAAACTCTGCTCTTAGATCTGAAAGTTAACGGTGCTGTTGGCACACAGAAAAAACTATTGGCACTTGTAACGGAAGAGAGTATTAAGAGTCGGGTTGCTGTAGCCTCTCAAGTCAACTTCTGGGATGAAGTTCGCGGGAGACTCGCACAGGCCGTTGTACTTGCCGCACAACTAACACAATATCTACAAAGCTTTCAGATCGGTGGTATAAAAATCCCAGGTCTCGATAGGATTGTCGCACGTCTAAAAGATATTTCCCCAGAAAAGCTAGCTAAAGACAGAGGCAAGGGCGTTGAAGAGAAACTAAAGGCGGACCTAAAACGTATTCAAGATGCTTTAAACCAAGAAACTGAATTAGTAAAGCTAGAGGACCAGCTTACGCAGTCAATGACGGACTCTAAGCGTGGTAAAGAACGTCAGAGCCAGCTGGCGCAGTTACAAAACGCCTATGTCTTACTTGTAGACCAGACAACTGTACAGAAAGACCTGTACAAAGCAGAATTGCGGGGCAATGAAATTACTGGAATTAGACTTAATCAAACTTTAAAACTTTTGGATATTCGTAAACAAGAAAATGACGTGGCTCTTGAGGACATTCCCACTCAAGAGAAGGCGGCCAAACTGCAAAGTCTACAAGTAGAGAAGTACCGAGCTCGCTTAGAGGCCGCGTATCAAATTGCAGCGGTCGAACAGCGTATAAATGATGCACGTGATCAAGCTCTTGGAGGTAGTAATGAACGGATCAATCGTTTAGCCGCGGAAATTCAAGGCCGCGAACGTGATTATGAGCTGAACCTGCGTATTCAGGAACTTGAGAAAGACGGTGTTGAAAATGCTGCAGATCAAGCGAACGCGGAGTTCCGGCTTTTAGACATTAAGAACCAGCAGATCGAAGCGCAGCAGCAACTGAACAATCTTGTAAACCAGCTTGGTATATCCACAACAAAGGTATTTGAAGATTTAATTTTTGCGACTGACTCTTGGCGGCAGAGTCTTGCCAACGCACTACAGACTATGGCAAGTGCGTTGTTCCGCTTTGGTCTAAATACTCTTGCAGATGCCGGTGATCCCGCCGGTCAAGGTGTGGGCTTGCTTAGCATCCTTAGCGGTCGATTCGGAAAACGTGCCGGCGGCGGCTCTGTATCCGCCGGATCGCCCTACCTCGTAGGAGAACGAGGCCCTGAGCTATTTGTCCCTGGCGCCCAAGGGAATATCGTTCCAAACCACGGAATGGGCGGCGCAAACGTCACCGTGAACGTTGATGCTTCTGGCACCAATGTCCAAGGCAACCAGCCTGACGCCGCTCAACTGGGACGTGCCATTGGTGCTGCAGTGCAGGCAGAATTGATTAAGCAGAAGCGTCCGGGAGGTCTCCTCGCCTAATGGCTACGTTCCCTTCGATAACACCAACTTACGGCGCCCAAAAGTCCAGCGCTCCAACGAATCGCGTCGTCAAGTTTGGCGACGGCTACGAACAGGTGCTGCGCTTCGGCTTGAACCAGAACCCTAAAACCTGGAATTTGACTTGGGAAGTTTCCGAAACCGACGCCGACACGATTGAAGCGTTCCTCGACGCTCGCGCTAATGACGGCGACGCCTTTGATTGGACCCCTCTTGGTGAGTCAACTGCTTACAAGTGGCGTTGCGATCAATGGACCAAATCAATCCCTTACGTGAACCGCGCCACGATTTCAGCCAGTTTCCGCCAAGTCTTCGAACCGTAAATGGCTTACACCGCATGGCAGGCGAGTAACTCCTACGCGGTAGGGGATGTTGTCCGTCCAACAACGACCCCTGGAACGGGACTGGTTTTCCGGTGTACGACTGCTGGTACAAGCGGCAGCAGTGAACCGGTTTGGGCAACGATTGGCAGCCAAGAGGTCAACGACAACACTGTCGTTTGGTTGTCGGTCAGTGCGGTTGCACCGGAGTTATCTGACCTCTCGCCCACGGCGATCATTGACCTATATGAGCTGGAAACGTTTGCCGCATTGCATGGTGCTGATTCGACGTATCGTTTTCACGCCGGTTTGACCCTTAAAACGCCAAACACAGGCGTCACTTGGAACGGCAACCAATACACCCGCTATCCGATCGAAATTGACGGGTTTGAGTATTTGGGCAATGGTCAGCTTCCGCGTCCAAAGGTGCGGGTCTCAAACCTGTTCAGCTTGTTGTCGTTAATCATGATCGAGATCAACGCAACCAACCCCGGCAACGACTTGTGCGGTGCGAAGTTGACGCGGATTCGCACGATGGCGCGGTATCTGGATGCAGTCAATTTCCCCGGAGATACCAACCCTTACGGCACTCCTGACCCCACTGCCGAAGCGCCACGGGAAATTTTCTATGTGGATCGCAAGGTTACCGAGAACCGCGACGTAGTTGAGTTTGAGCTGGTCAGCGCCTTCGACTTAGCGAATGTTCGGGCACCCAAGCGCCAGTGCATCGCCAACATCTGCCAGTGGAAATACCGCAGCACCGAATGCGGCTACACCGGCAGCAATTACTTCGATGTCAATGACAACACTGTAAGTAGCGCTGCAGATGACGTGTGCGGCAAACGCCTAAGTAGTTGCGAACTGCGGTTCGACCCCAATGCCGATGAAGGCGTGCCCTTCGGCAGCTTCCCATCACTTGGCACTTACGTCGGATGAGTGAGTGGAAAACGGCGGCACTGGAGCACGCCAAAACCGAAGCACCGCGTGAAGCCTGCGGCTTGCTGGTTGTGGTCAAAGGGCGCGAGCGCTACCGGCCATGCAAAAACCTGCAACCGGAGATGGATCAATTCCTGCTTGATCCAGAAGACTACGCCGACGCGGAGGATGCAGGCGAAATTGTCGCTGTAGTGCACAGCCATCCCAACTGCTCACCCCAGCCAAGCGAAGCCGACAAAATCTCTGCCGAAAAATCTGGTTTGCTGTGGCACATCGTCCAGCCGCACGAGGAAACGTGGGCGACATATCAGCCTTGCGGCTACCAAGCGCCTTTAGTTGGCAGACCTTGGGTATGGGGCGTTAGCGACTGCTGGACGTTGGTGCGTGACTGGTATCAGCAGGAGTGGGCACTGGAGTTACGCGACTGGGACCGTCCGGCAACACCAGATGCGTTCAACGCTGACCCGCTGTTTGAGCGGTGCTACGAGGAAACGGGATTCAAAGATATTGACCGTGTTGATGGATTACGCCAAGGCGATGCCTTGCTGATGGCACTTGGCACGAAAGGCTTAAGCCATTGTGCGGTGTATTTGGGTGATGGGATGATTTTGCAGCACGTCCGAGGTCGCCTCAGTAGCCGCGACCTTTATGGCGGCTATTATCAAGAGATCACAGGGCGAGTCCTGCGTCACATCAGCCGGATTTGACGATGCTGCGCAAGATCAAGGTCTATGGCTCGCTGGCAAAATTCCTGAAGCGCCGCGTTTTTCAGGCTGACGTTGCCAACCCCGCCGAGGCTGTCCGTTTCTTGCTGGCAAATTTTCCGACGGTTCGCAGCCACATGTCGGACCAGTATTACAAAGTGCTGATATCAAATAACGCTTTAGATATTGGCGACCAACCTGAACAGCTTCACTACCCGATTGGAGCAGAAGAGGAAATCAAAATTGTGCCTGTAATGGCTGGTGCTGGTGGTGTCGGGAAAATTTTGGCTGGCGTTGCTCTTATCGCCGCTGCAATCATCCTTGGTCCAGTGGCAGGCGGCTTTTTGGGATTAGGTGTAACTGGTGCAATCGGTGGATCTGCTGCCGTTGCAATTGGCACCATCGGCGCATCATTGGTACTTGGCGGCGTCGCTCAACTGATAAGTCCAGTCCCGCAGCTAGGCGTTAGCGCAGGTCTTGGCGAAACGTTTAGCAGTCAAGATCCCCGCAAGTCATATAACTTCAGCGGGATTCAAAACGTCAGCAGACAGGGCGTACCAGTCCCGATTGTGTACGGTGAAACGATTGTTGGCAGTGTCACTGTATCTGCCGCAATCTTGACTGATGATCCTGAGTCGGCGGTGTACTGATCATGCCTTTAATTTCTCGCGACAATTTAAATAACTCGCAGTACGCGCGGATCCTTGATCTGCTCAGCGAGGGCGAGATTGAAGGCTTCCCTTCAGCAAAAAACTATACGCGCGATACGGAAGCGTACAACACTGCAGCCCTCAAAGATATTTATTTAGACAATCAACCCATCCTGCAATCTGGCGCAGATCCCACTAATCCTCGGGACGACGATTACAACTACAAAGGCGTTCTTGCCTACCACCGTTACGGTGAACAATCACAGGATTGGATTCGTGGCTTCCGCGCAGGTGAAACCGCTTACAACGTTGGCGTTGAAATCCAGTACGGCAGCCCAGTAACCCGCACGATTACCGATACAACAGTCGATGCGGTCCGCGTCACGTTCTCCGTTCCACGACTGGAGTATTTCTACGCGAACGGCGATTTTGGTGGAACGCAGGTCAACTTCCGCATTGAAGTTTCATACGACGGTGGTGCATTCACCAGCGACCCCTCCTATGGCGGCATCCCTAGCGGCGACACCCGAATGCAAATCTCAGGTCGTACCAGCGACCTGTACCAGCGCACAGTTGTCGTAGATGTCGTTCATCCCAGCCTGTTTACAACAAGTTTTGCCGTCCGCATAGTCCGCGAAACACTGGAACCCCCCAACGGTGATCCTTCTGGTGTAACCCGAATTGACAAAGTTTATTGGGCTTCTTACAGCGAAATCCGCTATTCGAAGCTGCGGTATCCCAATAGTGCTCTGTGCGGCTTTGTGCTTCCTGCTGAGCAATTTGCAAGTATTCCGCAGCGTGCATTCCGCATTCGCGGCATCAAAGTCCAAATCCCTAGCAATGCCCGTCCTGCCATTGGACCTTACGGACGTGGCGCTCTGATTTTTCGTGATGAGCCTTGGGACGGCACATTTACCGAGAACACCAGCGGCGGCTATACCTACGGCGGCAGACAATGGACCTCAGATCCCGCTTGGGTGCTGTGGGACTTGTTGACCAACAACCGCTACGGCTTAGGTGACCATATCAATGCCGCCAATCTCGACAAATGGGCATTCTTTGAAGCCAGCCAATACTGCTCGGCTCGCAACACCTACACAACTGATGGCCGTAGTGGCACCACTGATGACTACGACCCCCAAACCGGCAGGCACGGTCTAAATGACGGCAACAACACTTACGAACCCCGCTTCTCCTGTTCGGTCAATATCCAAACCCAAGAAGCTGCATACAAACTGATCAATGACATGTGCTCGGTATTCCGAGCGATGCCGTTTTGGTCTACTGGCGCACTGGCACTTAGCCAAGACCGTCCTACCGATTTCAGCTACTGCTTCACTCCGGCAAACGTTGTCGGCGGCAACTTCACCTATAGCGGCAGCAGCCTCAAAACCCGCCACACGGTGGTGCAGGTTGCATACATGGATCTCGATGCCCGGGAGATCCAATACGAAGTTGTCGAAGATGTTGACGCCATTGCCAAATACGGCGTGGTCAAAGCTGACATCTCGGCATTTGCCTGCACCTCACGCGGTCAAGCTCGCCGCCTTGGCGAATGGATGCTTTACACCGATCAGAACGAGGGCAACACGATTGCCTTTGAGGTGGCGGCTGATGCTGGTGTGATTGTCCGCCCCGGTGATGTCGTTCAGGTCTATGACCCTGTCATCAGCGGTGAGCGTCGCGGCGGTCGGGTTAACACCGCAACCACAACTCAAATTGCAATCGACGACACGACTGCAACGGTCATCCCAGCCAGCAACCTAAATCCTGTCATCCGTGTTCTTCTGCCTGATGGAACGTTTGGCAGCAGCCGGATCAGCAGCAGCTCGGGCAACATTATTTTCCTTGAAACGGAACTGCCATCTACGCCGCAGCCGGGTGCGGTATTCGTCATCAGCTCTGACGATGTTCGCCCAACGCTCTGGCGTGTGCTGACGGTCAGCGAGCAAGACGGTCTGACCTATGCCATCACGGGCATTTCATATCTGCAGCAGAAGTATGCCTATGTGGAGCGGCATCAAGAGATTCCGGTTCGGGATGTCACCAACCTCAACGTGCCGCCTCCGGCAACCACCAATATCACCGCACAGGAATTCCTGTACGAAAACAACGGTCAAGTTGCCCAGCGGATTGTTGTTAGCTGGCAGTCCGTAGCAGCTGCATTCCAGTACAAATTCCGCTATCGGCTGGAAAACGGCAACTGGACGACGGCGTATCCCAAATCAGCTGAATACGAAATCCGCAACACCGAAGTCGGACGTTATGAGTTTGAAGTTACGACTGAAAACTCTGCCCGCGTTGGCAGCAATGCTGCAACTGGAACGTTTGACGCTATCGGCAAAACAGCGCCGCCGGTAACCATTCCGGATCTGTTTATTGCGCCGATTGACGACAAAAACGCTGAGCTGTACTGGCCGCAGACCGTTGATATTGACGTGCGGATCGGCGGTCAAATCCGCATTCGCCATAGCCCCCTAACTGACGGCAGTGCTGGCTGGGGCGACGGCAACGACATTGTGCCTGCAGTCAATGGCGGCAGCACCCGCAAGATCGTGCCTTTGCTGGAAGGCACCTACATGATTCGTGCCATCGACTCAACCGGCAACGAATCCGCAGGCATTGCCACAGTCATCGTTGACCTACCTGCTCCGCAGGATGCATTCCTAATTCAGCAGTATCGCGAGGAAGACAACACCCCCGCCTTCAATGGCACCGCCACCAACATGGCGTTCAGCACCAGCGAAAACGGGCTGATTCTTGCCTCCGACACGTTGGTTGACGACATGGCAACCGACGGTAACTGGGACGGCTTGGGTCTGATCGACTACATCGGCGGCGCAGTCCCGCAAGGCAGCTATGAGTTCTATGAAACGTTGGATCTCGGCGGTGTCTACGACATTGACCTGCGCAACATCCTGAAGACCCGTGCATTTGAACCGGGCAACGCTTGGGATGATCGCACCGATTTGATTGATCTCTGGGACGACATTGACGGCGATGACCTTGGCGCTGCCAACTGTCAGCTGTATGTGCGCCACACCAACGATGATCCTGCTGGCACGCCAACGTGGAGCACGTTCCAACCGTTCGTCAATAACACCACACGCGGTCGCGGCTTCCAGTTCAAGATGATTTCCACTAGCTCCAATGCTGCACAAAACGTGGTGGTGGAAGAGCTTGGCGTGATCACTCAGTTCCAGCGGCGCATTGAAAGCGAACGCAATAAGACGAGTGGGGCATCTGCTTATAGCGTCACCTTCCCGACGGCGTTCTATGCCACCCCGAGTGTTGGCATCACGGCGCAGGATATGGACGCCGGTGATTATTTCACGGTCACAAGTATTAGCCGCACAGGCTTCACCGTGACCTTCCGCGACAGTGGGGCTAACATCGTAAGTAAGACTTTCGACTATCAAGCCGTGGGTCACGGCAGGCAGATCGCATGAGCCAAGCCACTGACTACGTCTTAGCCAACCAGTCCGGTGCAAACTTCCGGGCTGAGTTGAACACGATCCTGGCGGCAACCGTCAGCCAGAACAGCGGTGCTACTGCACCAACTACCACCTACGCCTACCAATGGTGGATTGATACCGGGGTCAGCCCAGCGTTATTGAAGCTGCGCAACGGTGCTAACTCGGCGTGGATCACGATTGGCGACGTAACTGCCGCGAACCTCGGACTGGTCAGCACCAGCGGCGCGACCTTCACGGGCAACATCACGCTGAATGCACAGAGCGATGTGCGTTTTGCTGATTCCGATAGCAGCAACTGGGTTGCTCTGCAGGCACCGGCAACGGTTACCAGCAATGTCACCTGGACACTGCCTGCAACGGATGGCACCAGCGGTCAAAGCCTGACGACTGATGCTGCTGGAACGCTTAGCTGGGCAAGCCGCGCAGCACTTGGCACGGCGCAGACTTTTACGGCAGCACAGCGGGGGACGATTACTGCGCTGACGGATGGGGCAACAATCACGCCAGATTTTTCGGCGTCGAACAATTACAGCGTGACGCTGGGCGGCAACCGGACACTCGCTAACCCAACCAATGCTGTGGCGGGTCAGAGCGGGGTTATTTTGATCACGCAGGATGGCACAGGTAGCC
>Ga0222716_10001158_pt1 | contig 22211 bp, 48 predicted proteins | sample C33_13DmetaG_FD_165044 | JGI IMG/M metagenome (GOLD analysis project Ga0222716, IMG submission 165044) | Estuarine water microbial communities from San Francisco Bay, California, United States - C33_13D | ecosystem: Environmental > Aquatic > Marine > Unclassified | place: USA: California... | reverse complement strand
CATTTGTTCATCAGACATCTTTATCCTCCTTGATTAAATTGATTATTCTGATTATTACATTTCGTTGTCCTTCACGAAATGCTGTTTCATATGGATCACCTTTTGTATGTGATGATCTATGATAGTAGGCCGATTTTAAATCGTCCAACACTCTTTTACCTTCTTTTGTATCAAAAGTTGATTGGTAATCTGTTTTTAATTGTTTGTGATCTTTGTTGTCAAAATCCATAAATTAGATTAGGCCTTGTTCTTTAGCCGCTTCTTCTGCTTGTTCCATTCCTTGTTGTGCTTCTGGTTGTCCTAATTGTGACATTGCTTGACCTTGGGTTAAAGCTGATTGCGCTTGTTGTTGCGCTAACTGTGCTTCTTGCATTGCTTGTTGTTGCATTGCTCTTTGTTCTCTAACTTCATTAACATCATTAATATCTTTCATAATTGTTTTAGGTACACCTAATAATTTTGCTCTCATTCTAATAGCTTCATCATGGTCAATATTATCCATGATAGCAGGATCTACTTGTCCAATATTCATTGCTAATTGATATAATCTTTCTATAGCAACTGCTTCTTCCATTCTTTGAGATCTAGCTAATGGGCCAACGTATTCTACATCAATTTTAGTATCACCAATTTCTGAAGGTGGATTATTTAATGCACCTGCACGATACATAATACCAAATACTCTTTCAATTAATGGATTTAAAAATTCAGTTTGAAAACGTCCTAATGTTGGCCCAAGTAATCTTTGCATCAGTTCGTATCTAACTTGTACTTCTGTTGCTGTCATTTGTGGGCCTTCTTGTAATTGTAATTGATCTGAATAATATGCTTGTCTAATTGCAGTTCTTAATTGGTTTTCTTTCATATCAGTTATTTGCCAATTAGATCCAATTTGTAATGGTTTAACTGCACCATCATTTCTAATAACTGTAATACCCGCAGGGGTCATTCTAACTCTACCTACAACACCATCATCTTGAACAAGTAATGGTGGATCAATAGCTTTTGCCCATGCTTTTAATCCAATTTCTACAGCTTTGTTTAAAGTTTTAATATCTGGTAATGCATTGTAACTTGGTGATCTACCAAAAATTTCACCAGTTGCTTTAGACCATCTAGGTACTAAATATGGAAACTCATTATAACCACCTGTTCTAACTACCATTTTATCTTCTTCACAAACATGACAAGAATGAAAAGGTAATCTAGTAGATGATTTACCTGTTGCTCTTTCGTAATCATTTGTTGGTTCTACAGCATGAATAAAATTAAATTTTTGATCTGGTTTTTCTTTTGCCGCTTGTAAAATTTTTTCACCAACATTTTTTTCACCAAATTCTTGAATAGCTTGTCTAGCTGTTAATTTATATTTTCTATAAAGTGTATCAACTTTACCATTTATATTTTCTTGTATGTAATATTCTGCAATGTGTAATGTATTAAAATGAATACCATCTGTATTAAAACCTTTATTACCTTCTTCTACAAATATTGCGGCTGTACCTATTGAACATAAATCAAGATATAATTCATGTACTTCTGTGTTAAAATTATTTTCATTAAATGTGTCATACATTCTTCTTGCAGTATCTTCTAACCATAACTGTACATCTCTATTTTTATTTAGATCTTCATCACGTAATTTAATTGAAAACCATGGTAATGATGGTGATGTAAGTGTTCCATGTAAACTTGCGGCTAATAAATTGTTAGCTGTAATTGCTGTACTATCAAATAAAACTTCTGTACGTTTTTCACCTTTTGTTCTTAACGTAACAACATCTGCTTTACGTGGCATAACATAATCAAGTATTTCTTGCCAATTTACTTCCCACGTTCCTCTATCAGATGCTAATGCATCAACTCGTTTTTTAATATACTCGTATGTTGCCATAATATTTATATTTTAGTGCCGCCTAACAAAGTTTTAGATGTTGACGCTTCTTCTTCAACACCTGTTCCACTTGTTAAAATTGTTCCGTACATACCTTTACGTTTTGTACCAAGTGCTTTTTGTTTTTCAGCTTCTAATGCCGCTTCAGATGCATCAACTTTATCTTGAACAGATGTATCTACTGGTGGTGGCATCATTGGTGCAGATTTTGAACCCATATATTACTCCTTTATAACCATTTACATTCTTCTTTCAACATTCCGTAAATTGCGCCATCAACGTAATTTCCGTTAATATTAAAACATTTACGTACAACACCTTCTTTAACAAATCCTGTGCCACTTAACAATCTTTCATTTCGTACATAACCGTTACGACACAAAGCTGTCATTCTATTACAGCCTAATTGTTTAAATCCGTATTGGAACACATATTTTATACGATTTTTTGTACAAACTCTAGGAGTTTCTAATGCTAAATGTACCCAAATGTTGTTTCCGTCATAATCGGAAAATAACCATCCACCTAAAATTTTGTCATCTTCAACAAAACCAATATAAGAAAATTTTTCACCAAGATCTGCTGATATGTAAGCATTTTTTTTAATATAGTCGCCAACACGTTTTTTCCATTTTTCGTCGGTAACTGTTTCAATCACTATGCTTGTATTTTTCTTTTTCTTCCGCCGCCTAAAACAGTTTTTGCTACATTAGCTTCTTCTTCTACACCAGAAGCAGAACCCATAATTGTAGATCCACCATATCCAGCACCCATTAATTTTTGCCTATCAGTTTTTGCTGTATCAACTGCTTCAGTTACAGTTTTTGGTTGTTCAACTACTTGAACAGGTGCAGGTTGCGCTTTTGGCGCTTGTGTTATCATTCTAACTATTGATCTTACAAATCCCATTGTTACTCCTATATTGTTTGTTACGTAAATACGTTAAATTCAGAATCAGAATATATTTGAGTAGGTTCGTAATTTTTTACTCTTGCTTTTCTTAACGACATAACAGCATATCTCATTGCTGATATAGCGTCATCATTAGCAGGAACAATTTTACCATCCTTCCTATGATACATTCGCAATTCTTCTAACAGTTTACCTTGATTTTTAAATATTTTCAATCTCTTTGTCTGCATACGTGTTAACATTTCCATAACACCTGCTTCAACACTATTACCACCACTACCTTCTTTTTGCCCTATGCTTGGTGGATTACTAAAATGTTCTCTAGTCATGTTTACACCTTCTCTACGATATTGATCTGTTAAATTTTTACCAGATCCTTTATCAGCTTGTCTTCCATCCATTGGCCATATTACAGGTATCCAATTACCTCTAGCTTTTATTGCACTAGCGTGTACAGGTACAGTTTCTTGTCGTAAAGAATAACTATCATAAATATAAACTATATCACTATCTCTATCCCATGCTATCCATGCACAAGCAGTTGGGTGATCCCATCCAAAATCTAGCCCACATATTCTAGGCCAATGACTTGGCATTTCTATTGGATCACAAATAATATCTTCTTCTGCTATAGGAAATACTAAACCAGATCCTAATTGTGGTATTCCTCTTTCACGCATTTTTCTTTCATGCGGTGGTAAGGCTTGTAATATTTGATCTCTAATTTCTTTTGTCATATGCGGTGCATCATCCCATCCCGCAGTAAATAATGCTTGTCCATCTTTTAGTTGGTTCATAAATTGTGCTACTGTTTCTGTCATTCCGCTTTCTGGCGTAAATGTCATATACACAATTCCGCCTTTATCGGCTGTTCTTGTTAATGCTTGTGAATATATACTTGGTGGTGGTTCTTCATCTAGCCATATTACGTCTAGACTTTCACCCATCCATTTTTCTTTACCCATTTCATAGGCTTTAAAACCAATTCTAGAATTACCACCAGATTTATGTTTTATAACTACCGAGTTTAATGCATTTGGTACACCTGCTTTTCTTACAGTATCAACAATATATTTTAATGGTATAGATCCTGTACCTTTTGCAGACGGATCATCTGGTTGGCCAACAAGTTCTCTTTGGCAGACATCCCTAGTTGTTTCATTTGAAACACCCCCAGCCCAAGCACGTATCGGTCTGTTAAATTTTCTGCCTTCCCACCACGTTGGGTAGTGACCCGTCACATGGTACGCCATTTCCATAGCCCCACAGAAAGACTTGCCGACCCTATTACCAGCCATTAACAATCGTTGAGCAGATTTATCACCATGAAATTTTTTTTGATATTCATAAGGTTCATAATGATCCATCCGATTAGTTGCCTTACGGCGTTCTAATTCTTTAGCAATTTCTATTGCACGTTCTAAAGCGTTACTATCCATCTTTTAAAATATATTTTCTACGTAATTTTCGTGGTGTTTCAAGCGCAAAAATTTCAGCCTCGGTTCGTTCTAGTTTATTATCAAAACCATAATGTACTTTACCAGTATTTTTAAACCTATCAACAAGAACATACCTATATACATAATTACCTTTTTTAAAATGCAATATTGTTTGTAAATCCTTAATAGGCTTAACCATGCACACAAATACTCTTTTTTTTACACATATTCAAGCTATTAACTTTGGTTAATATATAGAAATACCCACCGCTATGCGAAGTAATCCATACTTAATTGGAATGGGAAGCGTTTTGGGGGGTGGGGGGTCAAAAAAAGAACAAAAGAGGAACGCTATTGGCCTTGCTTGTCTGTGTATGTGGCACATGAAGACGAATATGGGAGGGATATTTACACAAGACCACATCATTTGAACCAATCAGCTTACCTTGAAGGGCGTGTGTGTGTGGGTGTAGAACCTTTATTTCAAGCACATTGAGGCAGATATGGAGTAATCAAAGTGATGTAGGGTAAGTGTCGTTCCTTATGTCTTATGCTTATGTATGATGAGATATGGAGGACTATGAGCCTAATTTAATGAACCAGACCCGTCATCTGTTCTAATGACTTGCAATGAGCCTAGAAGGTGTTTCAGTTCCTCTTGGAGTTCAGCGTCGGTTTTCTTGCCTGTGACGTCTTCTATCTTGGTGACAGTTTGGTAGCCTGTTCTATCTAGTAATGAATTGATTGCGCCTAGTTTTACACTTGGACTGATCTTGTCTTCAGCGATTAAGGATTTCAGCTTATCTACGGCCATTGGAACAGCACCAGACAACAGCTTACGGGTAGCGTCATCTATTTCATTGTGTAGCTTGTTTTTAAGTTCATAGCCCTGTTGCTCGGCAGTCTTCTCGGAGTATCCCGCCTTGATTGCGCTTTGAGTAGCGTTCCCTGTTTGGCTAAAGTACTCAATGAACCGTTTTTGTTGATCTGTCAATGTTCTAGTCATGTTCTTATTATTCTAAACTAAAGTAGTTGACAAGTAAATATAATTATATTATTAACTTATGTTAACTAAAATGGAGGTTAAACATATGAGCCAAATATCAAGCGTTGAAAGACGTAGATTACTGTTAAAGGGTTGGAAACTTGCTCATCCTAACAGAAAAACACAAGACGAAATTGACTTGGAATGGGTCAATAAGATTAACAAAGTTAAGCAAAATAATAAAATTGCCGTTCTTATATCTTCAGACCAATTAGTTGAAGATTTTGAAGACGGTTCTAAACTTGTTCAAACAAGTGGGAGGGCAATAGCTTATTTAATTGACGCCTCTTATTTTGCTTTTAAAAAATTTGTTGAACATGAGGGTAATTATGCTGATATGCCTTTTTCTGTGGCTATTGACAAACCCTCTAATCATTTCAAATTTATGGAGGTTCAATAATGATTGATAAACAAAAACCTAAAAATGAGGAATTAACTGAAACTCAAAAAGAAGATAATTTTTTGAGCAATCTTGGTATTTCAAGGGATGATCTTGATGATGCGGGGGATATGCTTGAAGACTTAAAAGAGATTGGGGGATACCATGATTAAAATGAGAATAAAAGGCGTTCTGTACACGGGTAAAACCGTGTACGAATGTTTATGCAAGGCAGTAAGAGAGCCAATAGATATTCACGCTAAAATGGTGGATGTAAATAAAACAATAGAAAAAAAACCTATAACTAAAATGGAGGAAAACACTTATGGGAACTAGAGCAGTATATTCGTTTATTGACGAAAAAGATACATTTCATGTTTATAAGCATTGGGATGGTTATCCAACGGGGGCAATAGAGTTTATTGATAACGCTTTGCCTTATGCTTGGACTTTACCACGATTTGAGGCAATGGAGTTTAGCGCCTCGTTCATTGCGGGTAATAAATCTAAAAGCGGTGGGGATGTCTATAATACAGACCATTGGCAACATCACGGTGATTTAGAGTACCGTTATGAAATCAAATTAAAAGATAAAAAACTATGGATTAAGATATTTGAAAAAACTTATCCATCTAGAAAGTATAATTTATTTGATATGGGATTTCTTGACGATCTAAAAAAGAAATACTTATCAGATGAGTATAAGGCGGTGGTTAATGGTTAGCCGTATAATAATGACTTGCGGGGGCTTTGCCCTCGCATTTCTTGGATGTGCAATTTCATTACATGGTAATTCAACAATCGGGTTAATATTGGCCGTAGGTGGCGTAATAACTTGTTTAAGCGGGTTAGATAGGGAGGCAAAATAATGTTTAGAATAGATATTATATATGTTTGTAATAGATTGAAGGACATATCTACAATTAAAAACCAATCTAAAAAAGATAAAGCATTGAGAGAGTTTATAGATGAGTTAATTTATAATCTTGGTGTTGATGTTTTAATAGATGCAGAAAAACAGGGAGGGAAACAATGACATACAAATGTACAGGTTGGGCTATTGTTGCAACAATGGAAAGACCAGACAAGACATACTATACCGAAACTATCACAGATATAGATGACAGCACAGCGTCTATAGTTGATGATTTTTTAACCGAGTATTGTGAAGATAAAATTATAAATGAAACAGTACCACACAACGATATAAAGGAGGCTAACCAATGAAAGAATACATATTTTGGCAAGAAGTTAAAAAACATATAAGAGAACAATGTGTCATCAAAGCCAATTCATTAGACGAGGCGACAGAAATTCATAATGACGGTGGTGCAGATTATAAAGAGGTGCATTGTTTTGATGAAGAAATAACAGATGAGGGAACGGAGGCTAACAATGACACAAAGAGATGATGGTCACGATTATAGAGATAGCAAAAACAAGGCGGAGGCATTTAAACGTAATAAGTTTAATGTAGCGCTTTCTGGTCTTAATAATCAAATTAACAGACTAGATAAACTTAAAGGTGATACAAATGGTTATGTTAAAGAAAGTCTAGATACTATTATAGATGATTTGACAGACGTTCTTGTTGATCTTAAAATAGAAACAGGAGTAGATATATGATTATATTAGGCAAAACACCAAAAGAATGGCGTAGTGAAATTGGTGTAAAATCTTTATATTACAGAACAGAAATAATTATTTTTGTTTGTGGTTTTATTTTAGGTTCAATTATATTTTAGTTAACAATAAATTAAGGGAGGTGTTTGTATATTTCAAACACTTCCTTTAAATCTTTATATTTATCCAATAGTTTAAAATATTTCTTTTTCCAATTATTCTTAATACGAATTGATTTAGCTTTAGATTTCTTGGCTCTATCTAATTTTACCATATAACCTACAATTAAGTTTCTACCTACCTTGTCTATTGTACTTCTTATAGGATCGTTTTTCATTTTTGTTGAGAGTTTTTTTGTGGCGTCTTGGCCGTTTGGGTGGTTTATCTCTTGGTACAAAATGGACAAATTTCTGTTTAGCCATTACAAACCTTTTTCACGTAATTGGTCTGGCAATGGTTTTTGTAATCTTTCTACTTCTAAATCTTTAGCGTCAATTACAGATTTTAAGGCTTCACATTCTTTTTCTAATCTAAATATAGTATTAGCGTCTTGTTTATCCTTTAAGATTGTAGATAGCGCATTGACTAAAAATCTAATATGACCATTAGCTATAATTTTGACCGTAGTAAATAACTGTAGTTCTCTTGGAGTTAATAATGATTTATATTTATTACCGTCTTTTTGAGCAAACCCTTGTCTAATCATATGGTCATCAATTTTAGATATAAGATCAATATCAACATTGATTAAAGCGTCTAGAATTTGCCATTCACCATCTTTGAATAATCGTTTTAGTTTTTTATAATCTATCATAATTGTAGGCCTACAACGTAACTCTCGCTACTAGGTGCATTAGCACTTACCACAACAATTAACATTTGTTAATACTTCTGTCAACAACTCTCTTTGAGTTCCCCACTTTTTTGTAAATTCTTTTGGGCTTGTATGATAAGCGTCTTTACCGTGTCTATGATGTTTTGGACATAATGGTATTACTTCAAAATTACTAGCTTTCTTACCCATACCTGTCTTGTCTTTGATATGGTGTAGTTCAGCAGGACTATTAGGAAACCCCATCTTACGACAGATAATACACCCAAGATCAGCAATCTTCTGCATATGTTCTTTTTCGTGTTTAGTTTTTGTACGTGCCATAATCAAAGTCTTTTACGTAAAATGTTTTAGTACCTATTTTTTTTAAACTTAAAATATTTTTATTAGCTACAATCATTTCATCACCTATTTGATCGTGTGAAAATGACATAACGAAGATATGGCAATCTTTATCTTTTTTTAGTAAATAACCTTCAGTAAAACAAATTTCTGGTTTATCTTTTTCTGCTTCTTTTATAGGCTTCCATTCACAAGCACTAGCATGATCTTCCCACCAACATTCATACTTATCGTAGGTATATAGTTGAGGGTCTTTACGTTTGTTTTTTTTATGCGCCATAATGTTTGGCCTCACGCATTTGATTAATCATTTTTGTTTTCCATGTTTCAAAATTAATTTCAACACAACGCTTTTCCCAATGCCATTTGGCCTCCTCTTGCACAGCAACAGCAAGTTTATCAATGTGCTTTTGATACCTCTCATCTGTTCTTGCTTCTCTTTCTTGGGCATTGACGCTGTCTAATTTACCTGTATTAGAATTTATCATCTTTTCTTTCATTAAGGTAGCTAATAATATCTTTCTGCCATGTTCTAGCGCAGTTAAATTACTTTTAGCTTCAGCGTGTTTATGGCCTATTTCACGTAATTTTTGCATATGCATTTCTGTTATTTCTTCACTCATATCTAAACTCCCTTATGTTTTTTGATTTTGCTTTACGAATATTAAGATGTTGAATATAGCCCATGACATCTTTACCTGTAGCAACAGGCATAACTTTTTTAGTATGTGGCCAATGGCCATATTTTTCTTTAAATGTATATGACGCCCATCCTTCTTTGTATCCTTTTTGTTTTGCATAATAAACTAATTGTGCATAGAAATTTGTTTTATCTTCTGCATTAGGTTTTGCTTTTGGTAATTCAACTAATCTGCCTTGTTGTATTAATATCATTTGTTCTTTTTTTGTCGGAATGAAAGCGCAGTTAGGACATTCTGGTTCTTCTTTAGTTGGTTTATAAACTGTATCACATTGAACACACGTAAATGGTTGTTTCTCTATTGGTTGTGGTTCTTTCTTTTTACGTTCTTTTTCTTTAGATGTTTTTAGTTCCCATTGTGGAACATCATCTGGGAAACCATGTTCATATACACATCCACTATGATCTATGATTAATGTATCTTTTTTATTTTCAGCAGGTCTTAAACTTCTACCCACCATTTGTAGATACAATGAATATGATTTAGTTGGTCTTGCAATAATAACACATGATACTTTCGGTTGATCCCACCCTTCCGTCAAGACCATACAGTTAGATAATACTTTGATCTCACCTTTGTTTAATTTTTCTAATTGTTGTTCACGTTCTATTTCTGGCATTTCACCATCAATATGACCCGCAGGTATTCCGTTTTGTTTAAAAATATTTGTAATATACTTTGAGTGTTTAATAGACACAGCAAAAACAACAGTAGGTCTGCTCTCACCAAACTTTATCCAATGTGATACAATATCGCCTACTAATTTTGGAGTGTTCATTCTATTGTCTAATGTTTTCTTTTCATAATCACCTGCAACAATTCTAATGTTTTGTAGATCTGGTATTGTAGGCGCAACTATTCTTGTAGGCACTAAATAACCTTGTGCAGTTAGATCTTTAATGTTTCCGCATTCAATAAGTTCTTGATAGATATTACCCAAACCTTTACCGTCTGCTCTACATGGTGTAGCAGTTAAACCAATCACATGAGCATCTGGGTATTCTGCAATAAGTTTTTTAAATGATGTAGATGTAGATCTATGAGCCTCATCAATAATTATAAAATGTGCATTTGGTTTTACAAAATCATCATTGTGTATTCTTGATGTAAATGTTTGAATAGATACAACTTGTACATCTGCATATGCATTACCACTTTTGTTAGCCATGATAACACCATGTTTGATTTCAAAGTCTGCTAACTTCTTACTACATTGCATAACAAGTTCTCGTCTATGTGCCACAAACAAACCAAAGTTTCCTTTTTCTTGTGCTTGTTCTAACATAGATGATGCGATAACAGTTTTACCGCTACCTGTTGGTGCAACAAGTAATATTTTCTTCTTACCTTTTAAAAAACAATTTCTAATATTATTAATTGCCTGTTTTTGATAATCTCGCAGTAGGTTCATATCGTTTCCATATATCGTTTAGTTGAAATAAAACTTCATCAGGGTTTTCTGGTGGTACACAATGTTTGGCAAACTCCAATGCTTCTTGTTTAGCATAATCAAATGTTTCACCTCTCATACGAATAGATATTAACATCTTGACTAACTGTTCATGTCTATCACCCTCACCACATCCATACTTTAGTGAGCCTGTGTACTTACCTTTGTATAATGATGGATCATAATTTATAACTTTACGTTCTGGCCTTTTTAATTTTAACCCATCTTTAATCTCTTTCATTGTGTATGGTTCTTGTGTTGTACATTGAATAATTTTTACAGGATAAGGATTTCTTTTGTTATGATAAAAACCTGCAACACGCATTACACGTGGTAGATCTTTAACTTTTGGATCTGAATTAAATTTACTAGCCAACGCTTCTTGATATAAACTAAAACTTTCTAATGGCATATCTTTGACTATCCAATAACAATGATATTTATTTGGACTTGTGTTGACTACAATGTTTGGAATAACATCAAACTTATCTGGTAATGGAGTACCATCAAGATCTATAAATACTGCCCTAACTTTTTTAATGTGTCGTGTAGATCTACCAAACAAATCAGTTTTATTTACAGTAAAATATATACCTGCACCTTTTTGATTTAGATCTGCAAGTTCATTAAAATGATTTTTAATTCTACCATGTAATTGTTTAATTAATCTTTTATTGACCATCTTATCATCAAATGTTTGGAACGTGTGTGTTTCACCAAAGTAATCTAGAAACATACTGTAATGTGTATTTTCGTTAAAACTATTCACATCTATGCCCAATAATTATTTTACCATCTGAAGTGTAATATGCTGAATGTTCGTATTTACCTTCTTCATACCAATGAAACGTACCAAGTGTTTTATAAATCTCATGCGCTTTGTCTGAACAATCAGATATACTTTTGTAGTTATAATCAAAATATAATTTTTCTAAATCACAGTTTGTACACGCAAGTAAAAATATAACTATCTTACTCATCTTCTTCTAGGTTCTCATCACTCCATCTTTTTTTAGCACCTAACTTACCTGCAATAGATCTCTTACGTCTATTCTTTGCTTGTTCTTTACGTTCTTCTTCGGCTTGAATACAATATAGATAAGTGATATTATCCTTTTCTTTTTTTTCTTCAAATAAGTGCTGAATTTTAGGAAATATTTTTTCAATTTTTTCTGTTCTACAATTTAACATTCTAGACATTACTTCAAAATCTTTTGGTATTTTAAATCCACGCCAACAATGACAATATAATAAAACATATGCGCCTTGTTCCTCCAAGGATAGTTTCATACGATTAGGATCTGAAATCCAATCATTTGCATAAAACTGAAATGCAGGACTTTGTTCGTCTGTTGTAGATTTTCTCATATTAAGTTTAGTTAATTTGATATTTACCCCAGAAGTAAGGGCTAGTCAAGGACTATCTTGGGTGCAGTTGAAGGTGCAGGTGAAGATGAAGATGAAGATGAAGGGGATACTTTTGCCATTAGCAAAATGATGCGATTTTATGGCAATGCTATAGCTATGCTATGAAGGGAGGTGTGGCGGAAACCTAAACTAAAATGGAAAGAGGGAAAAACCGCCACACTAAAACGCTATATTTTTACGCTAATTATAGATGCGCTACGCCTAGCGTTGAGGCGTAATCTTTAAATCTGGTCTAATATATTCTATATCAAAATCACCAAGTTTTGCAATTTGAAAAGCACGGAACGGAGGTATTACTTTCCATTTAGATACTGCTGGATGTGAAATACCAAGCATTCTAGATAGATTTTTACCACCGTATTTAGTAATAACTTCTTTTTTTCTTTTCTGTGCTAATTCAATATTACTCATTGTTGTAATTTTGCAACATCTGTGTGTCTTAACTGCAACAGATAATTGGCTCTATCTTCACACTTAATTGCTTCATCAGTTAATTCGCAAATACAATCTGCTTTATTATAATGTTGTGGAATGACGCTAGATCTATCTAGATTAATTATTTCTTTATCTAGACGTTTCTTTTTCGCTTGTAATTCCTCAACTAATTCATCTATTACACTAGCCATAATTGTTCTATATTTGTTTTCTTAACTTTTGTCAACTAATTACTTGACTATAGTTAATATATAATTTAACAGTAGTTAATCAATAATAAATTAGTGAAAAAGGAAAATAACTATGACAAGCATAATAGCTACAAGTGGTAGTGATACACCTCGTTATCCAAGCGTGTCCGCAGGTGTACACAAAGCCAGATGTATTAAGGTAATTGATCTTGGTACACAAAAAAACGACTATCAAGGACAAATCAGTTGGAAAAGAACTGTACTAATTATCTGGGAAGTACCAGAAGAATTAGACGGTGAAGGTAAAGCTATGACTATCAGTAAGTTTTACAATTTATCACTCCATGAAAAATCATCATTAAGTCAAGATCTTGTTTCTTGGCGTGGAAGACCGTTTACTGAAACTGAAAAACAATCGTTTGATGTTTCTAAATTAGTAGGCGTTGCTTGTACACTTAATGTGATTGAGAAGAATGGTAAGGCCAGAATATCATCTGTAATGCCTTTAGCAAAAAATGATAAAGTTGCTGAACAAGTATATCCAAGTATGATGTTTAGTATTGATGACTTTCAAAATGGTAAGAAGGAAGTCTTTAATCAATTATCAGAAGGCATACGTAAAATGATACTAAACTCACGTGAACTACAGGACATGAACCAAGATCTAGGTGATGGTGCAAATGGTGCTGATACAAGCGTTGGTGAAGAAGCAATACCATTTTAATGGAATTCACAAACATATCTAATTTACCTAAAGTTATTGAACGGGCAGTAGCTAACGATCCATACGACAGTAGTGGGTCTGATATATCTACTACTCGTTTAATAGCGCCACCTAGAATTAGGGTATTAGAAAAAAATAACTTTGATTTAATTAAAGAAGATGTATCAGATCGTATATTTTCTTTGTTAGGTCAATCAGTACATCACATCATTGAACGTGCTAAACAGAAAACTGATATAGCTGAACGTAGATTATTCTATAAAGATGATGCTATAACAAATGGATGGACATTATCTGGTGCATTTGATTTGCTTACCAGACAAGGTAATCTAATTGATTTTAAAGTTACATCTGCTTGGGCGGCGCTAGATGCCACAACTAATGGTAAAGCTGAATGGGAACAACAATTAAATGTTCTTGATTTCTTATGTCGTAAAAAACAAAAAGAACTAATACGATATAAAAAAGAAGTTAAAGTTAAATCATTATCTATCATGGCAATCTTACGTGATTGGTCTAAAATGAAAGTAATGCAATCAGATAACTATCCACGTAAACAAGTTGTGATGATACCTATACGAAGATGGACAGAAGAAGAACAAGATAACTATGTTCGTACTCGTATCAAACTTCATCAAGATGCTGAACAAACCAATCAACTCCCTTTATGTACAGCTAAAGAAAGATGGCGTAAAGAAGACACCTATGCTGTTATGAAAGACAATAGAAAAACTGCATGGCGTGTCTTCAATACGAAAGAAGAAGCCTCACAATTTCTTTTAAGTCAAAAGATGATTGAAGGTAAAGGATGCAGTATTGTATTCCGTAAAGGTGAAGATGTTAGATGCCAACATTATTGCAGGGTTAATGAATTCTGTAATCATTTTATGAATGTTACTTTTTAATGTCTAAAAAAGATAAAATAGTCAGACCGTTTGTTATTACTAAAGATCCAATGATACAGGATTTATTACGTAAGTTTTCTCAACGGTCTGATAAAGGTATATCTGATTATAAAGTGACAATGTTAAAAGCTAGTAAACCATTAAATAATTGGATTACTGATATACAAGAAGAATTATGGGATAGTATTGTCTATCTTGAAAAGACAAAATACGAAATCAAACAACTCATTGAAACCTTAACAAAACTCAATAAAAAATAACATTTATATTAAATCATATTGTGGTAAAATGCATTATGATTGATAAATTTTTATATAATTTTTTTGCTAGTATTGACACATTGTTTTCTAAAATAGAAACATATGCTGTTAAACTAACATCTTGGTTATGGCAAACAAGGGTTAAACTGTTAAGAAGAAAGAGAAAGAGATGAACTTTAAATGGGATTTAAAAAAACAAATTGATGATAAAAGAAAAGAAACATCAGCGAAAGCACAACTTCGTAAAAGAAGTGTGGATAGTATCGCAAGGCCTAAAGCTACTAAAAATATTACATCTAAAGATCCAAGACTACAAGGTATATAGCTATGAAAATATCCGACAATACTTCAGTTGCTTTACCAATAAGAAATTTGATTGCGATTGTCGGGGCAGTAGCCATAGGTGTATGGGCTTATTTTGGCATTATTGAAAGACTTAATTCATTAGAAACAGCAGACAAATTACAACAGCAAGATCTATTAGAAGCATCAGCACAAAAACCTATTGACCAAGAACAGTTTATGTTGATTGAATATATGTCTGGTCAATTAGAAAAACATCAAAAGTTATTAGACCAAAATATACACACGGGTGTAATGTTACAACAGTTTGAAAAAGAAATAGATAAACTTAAAAAAGACGTAGAGAAACTTAAAGATCAAACTAGAGATATTAAGTTTAGTAATGGTAATGGAGGTCATTAATGTACTCCCTAGTTTTTGCTCTTTGTTTGTTCATAAACGGTGAACTTATTGAACACAGAATACAAGATAACTTATCTACTTGTCTTAAAATGAAACGTGAAGCTGAAAGAAATATGGAAATGAATAATAAACAATTTATGTGCGGTCAAGTAGAGGCAGAATTAGATACAAATGTAGATGGAAGTAAATCTATTAAAAGGATAGTAAAAGCAAAATGATTATAAACGCAGGTACATTACAGGAGGATGACTATAATGAGCAACACGCAGAAGAACAATCTATCAGATCGTGTGCTTCTAAAGGTCTATCGTCTGATCGGGAAGTACTCCAATATTATACACAACTGGGCATGGCGCAGACAGGTGCATATAATGTATTACAAGTACCGAAAAAATGACTAAATTCATATTAATATTACAGATATGTCAAGCATCTATAGGCATATGTACAGGCCCAATATCTGATAATTTACACTACAATTCATATAAAGAATGTGCTATAACAGGCTATAAAAAGAGTTATGATATTATGAATGAATTAAAAGCAGAAGATCTACACAAGTTTAGAACTGTTATAAGTTTCTATTGTAAAGAGGTACAGAATGCCTAGAAGCAAGAAACTTAAAAGAACAGGATCAGTTACTATATCTCATAATATGATTGCATACAAATTAGATGAAATCAAATCTGTTGTACAAAAGAATTCAAAAGACATAGAAGAATTAAAGAAACAAATGGCCATGGGTACAGGTGGAGTTAAAGCTGTATTTGTTATTGGCGCATTAGTTGCTATGTTATTTACAATAATTAAAAACTTTAAATTCTGGGGGTAATAATAGTGTGGCTAAATTTATTATCAATGGCAATGAAAACGGGGGCAAAAGTATATGCTAACAATCAAAGAACGAAAGAAGCTATCTCGGATGCAAAACTACAAACTGCAATTCGTATGGCTAAAGGTGAAATTGAGTATAAAGGTACTGTTCTTGAAAATCAAAAATCTGATTGGAAAGACGAACTAATTTTAATCATATTGTGTTTGCCAATAGTAATGTTGGGATTTGCAGTATGGTCTGATAATCCTGCGCACATGGAAAAGATGAAATTATTTTTTGAATACTTTGCTGATCTTCCATTTTGGTATCAAACAATATTTGTGGGTGTCATAGCAAGTGTTTATGGACTTAAAGCAACTGATCTAATAAAAAGAAAATAATATGAAAGATGGTTATCATAAAACAAAATCGGGTAAGGTAGCTAAAAAAGGTTTATATTATTATATGAATAGAGCCAAAAAAAAAGGTACGTCTAACCCTAAATCTAAATCTACAGTTGACCCTAAACAATATGCTAAAGCAAAAGCAGGGTTTCCTAAATTTGGTACAGGTTAATGGGTTACAGTAAAGAACACAAAAACCCTAGCGGTGGACTTAATCAAAAAGGCAGGGATTACTTTAAAATAACTGAAGGATCTAATTTAAAACCACCTTTATCGTCTGGTAAGAATGGCCGTAGAATATCGTTTGCGGCTCGTTTCGGGGGCATGGATGGCCCTTTAACTGATAATAAGGGTAAACCTACCAGATTAAAACTAGCGCTTAAAAAATGGGGTTTTAACAGTAAAGAAGAAGCTAGAGCATTTGCTAATAAAAATAAAGCATAATGTACGAAGAACTTAAAAAACGTATAAAAGAACATGAAGGCTTTAGAGATACTGTATATAAAGATAGTCTTGGTTTTGCCACAATCGGATATGGCCATTTAGTTACTCCAGAAGATCATTACAAACCAGATATTAAATATCCAAGAAAAGAATTAGATGCACAGTTTGAGGCAGACTTTCAAACAGCTAAAAACAATGCAGATATATTGATACTACATGACAATAGTATAACTGATATACATGACCAAGCTAAATGTGTCATAATTGAGATGGTGTTTCAATTAGGTATTGGTGGTGTATCCAAGTTTAAAAAGATGTGGGAAGCATTAAAGAAAAAAGATTATGGTGAAGCATCATTTCAAATGATGGACAGCCGTTGGGCCAATCAAACTCCACTTCGTGCAAAAAAACTTGCAGAAGTAATGAGGTCTTGCAAAGAATAAAAATTCCTGTATAAATTGTATGTGCTTATACTTGAAGATATAATCGTTGATGAAGAAAATAATATTGTCAAGGATGTGCATATAGAAAATGGGAAAGTAATTTTTGTAGATCCCAAAGAAAAAATAAAAAACCTAGAGGAGTACATAGACGGCTCACCTGCTGTGATATATGACACACAAAAGAATATTAGTTATTAGTGACTTACATATACCGTACCATCATAAAGACGCTTTTGAATTTCTACGTGAGATTAAGAAAGAATATAAGCCAGACTTGGTGGTTAATATCGGCGATCTACTTGATTTCCACGCTATATCTATGCATTCTCACGATCCAGACTTATACTCTGCTGGTCACGAATTAAAAGTAGCTAGAAAATACGTTAAAGAATTAGAAAGTATATTCCCTAAAATGATTGAAGTAGAAAGCAATCATAGTAGTTTAGTATATAGACGTGCATTAAAATATGGAATGTCTAAAGAGTTTCTTAAAGACTACGGTGATTTTCTTGGTACAAAGAAATGGGAATGGATTGATGATCTAACTATTACAATGTCTAATGGACAAAGATGTTTTTTCACACACGGTAGATCTGCTGATATATTAAAAGTATCACAGACTATGGGTATGTCTGCTGTACAAGGCCACTATCATACAAAGTTTATTATAAGCTATTGGGCCAATCCAGATAATATATTCTTTGGTATGAATGTAGGATGTATGATAGACCAAAAGTCACTTGCTTTTCAATACGCCAAAAATTTTAAAACTAGATTTATAATTGGATGTGGAGTTATCCTTGATGGTATTCCAAGATTACTTCCAATGGTTTTAAATAATGATGGTAAATGGATTAAGAAATTAGTGTAATCTTTTTTCTAGGCATTATTTAACTAATAAAACTAATTTACTATTCAGTTTTCCTATTGTTGAATTATATAAAGGTGAAGTAACAACTGTAGAAGAACCACCAGTTTCACCTGCAATTTCAGCAGGTAAAATATGTCCAGTAGTTTTTAAACCACCTGTGTAACTTCCACTACCTGCATTACTAAATGTATTAAAATTAGAATTACCACCTGTTCCTACTGATGCTTTAGCTAAACCTGCGTTATGTGTCCATAGAGTAACACCCATAGCTTCATTATCATTAGTTTGACCTGCCATTCCTTTTTGAATACTACCACTTGCATTTTTAATATGCGTAGTAGCAGGTGTTCCATTAAAACTTGGATTATTTAATATTGAACCATCATCCCAACCTATACCACCATAATTATTGAAACCACTTCCATCATCATCACCTGTAATACTCATCCAAGCAGTTTTATAATTTAATTCTGTAACTACATTTCTTAATGCTGTTAATGTTGCACTAGAATAATTACTACCTGCAACATGGTCATAGTAATTGATTGTAGAAAAACTTGTTAAAGACGCTAATGATGTAAGAACTTGTGAAGAACTATCTCCAAGTGGAACTGCACCAGTTGAACCTACATTATTTTTTCCTGTTCCTATTAAATCTTGAACAGTTGTTGTTCCTAAATAACTCCAAGTACCATTCCAAGACACACTTCTGTTATGTTGTTGCCAAATTGTTTTAAATGAACCATCAGATGCTCGGTCATTAGCAACACCATACATACTGTTAGAAATCAATCCACCACTTGTAAATTGTGGCGAAACTACATACCAAGTATCAGTACCATCATAATAAACTTTTTGTTGATATGCTGAAACTCCACCATTTAAAGTGACATATCTGTTATAATAACCTGCTGTTGATAATGTTCCTAAAGAATTAAATGTAGATATACTTGAAAATGCTCTACCACTTGTTGTTCCATCTAATGTCGGATTAACAATTATATTAAAACTTCTGTCAGCAGTATTTGTTCCACTTGTTGCTCTTAAAGTAAAAGTGTGTGTTGTTGCACCAGATACATCAACTGGGTCACCAGATATTGCACCACTTGAACTATTTAATGAAAAGTTGTTTGTAGATAAAACTGTACCCCCAGTTTCAGAATAAGAAACTGCATCACCTTCTGGGTCTGTTGCTGATACTGTTGCATGAGTACCAGTAGCGTTATCTTGAATGGTAGCTAGTGTTCCACTTGCTGTTTGCCAAGCAGGTTTTCCATCAACATTAAATGCGTCTGCTAAAGTATTAGCTAAACCAGAAACATTTGTGACTTTAACATCATAAGGTTCGTTTGCATTAGTTAATAAAGTATTAACTGTAGCTGTTATTGAAGTATCTGAATTTACTGTAACTGTTGGACTATTATATTCTGTTCCATCATTTCCAATAAATTTAACTGTTGCACCAGAACCAAAACCAGAACCACTAATTGTTAAATCAAATCCACTAGCAATACTTGCTTCTTCAATGTTTGTATTACCAACACTTGAAACTGTTGGTGGTGCATCAATAGCTTTAAAAGCAGTACCAGTATAATATTCAGCTAATCCTGTATCAGAGTTAAACCTAATCTGACCTGCTGTACTACCTCGTTGAGCATTTGTACCTGTAGCAACTCTAGTGCCTTCAGTACCAGTATCAACTATGTTTTCAAATTTGAAATCAGCAATATCTCTTGCTTTAGTCATAGGAGTTTTACTCCTCGCTTGGTGGTGTATAACCAGTTAATGCAGTTGCTTCAGCTTGTGTTAATCCTAAGTCTAATAGCTTTTGATTGCCATTAGCTTTGTTAGTTGCATCAGCAGTTTCTAACTCAGTAGCTTTTGTATTTACTGCTGACATATCAATAGAAACATCATTGTTATTTATATCTTTAACAGCAAATGTGCCATCTTCATTTTCAATAATATTAACAGTATTACTATATAAATTTCTTATTGCCTTAAATTTATTTAAAATATTACTCATTAAAATATTCCTCCATCTAATTCTATTGCAAACATTTGTTGAACTGTGCCACCAATATTTCCATAACTAAAAGTATCAGAAGGACTACTTTGTCTGTATCTAACTTTATAGGTTAAAGCACTTGTGCTTGAAGGTGCATCTAAATACATAAAAGACACAAAACCATTTCTGTTTACATTACCTTCGTATGTAGCAAAAGAAGTTGCTCCTACATCTCCATGTAAATCACCATAACCAGACCTTTCTAAACTTAAAAATCCTCTACCATTACTTACTTGAACAGCACCTTGTGCAATAATTAATATTTTATTACTTGTACTTGTTGGTGTAATTGCAACTGTAAAAGCTGTATCAACATAACTTGTAGCACTTGTAGATGCTGAAGTAATTGCATAACTTGAAGTCATTTGAACAACTCCACCTGCAACATCACCCCAAGTAGGATTAGCACCTGTGCCTAAAGTTTTTAAAAATTGACCACTTGTTCCAGCACCAAGTCTAGCAAGAGCAGAGCCATTGTAATAAACCAAGTCGCCTTGTGTAGTTAATGTTGTTGTTAAATCTGTTCCATCAGTACCTGCTAAAGACATTACATCCCAATAGGTAGTGTTGGTAGGTAAGTTGCCTGTAGATGCTAACTTACAAACGTAGCTTGATCCATTGTAAGATACAACGTCATCAACAGCATAAGCTGTTCCACCTGCGTATGCACCTTGCCAATTAAATTTTATTGATCCTAAATTTACTGTTGCCATATATGTACTCCTTTTACCCTATTTTTGTTCTAGTTTCAATCTATATTGTTGCAATTAAATTACCACCACTATCAATACTCCAAGTAAATCCAGAGGCCGCAAATACCACGTCATCAAATGTAGCGTATGTTGCCGCATCTATATTATCAGCGCCACCATTTGTTGTTGTTACTATTAAATTACCGCTACTATCTTTGCTAAAACCATATACTTCAGCGCTACTAGCGTTTCCTGCTTGGAATGTACTAGATCCTGCATTCCATACTAATACTTGACCATCTGATATACCTGCTAAAGATACATCATTTGCACTACCTACACTAAAATTAGCTAATTGAAATGTACCAAATGCCACAATGTCAACAACATCTGTACCACTTGTACCAATAGCACTAGCAAAAACAACACTTGTACCAGACGATACTGTTACGTCTGTTCCATTTACCATACGTACCCCGTTTAGATAAACGTCTATATACCCTGCATCATATGTCAAAGTATTGCCATCATCATCTGGGCCTGTGATTGTAGTAGTTGATGAAGATACTGTGTACGTAAACCTGTCCGAAGTGCCATTGATTGCAGACGCCGCCGTGACCCACCCGCTTGATGAGTACACTTTCATAACATTTGAAGTAGTATCAAAATAAAGATCGCCCACATCTAATGCGCTTCCATCTGGATCTTGTGTAGGTGCTGTTGCACTTGGGCCTAAATAAGTATTAGCAAAACTATTAATTGATGTAAGATTGTTAGCCGCAGTTGTTATTGATGCTATGTTAGCACTTGTTCCAATTAAACCTATTTCAGAATTTAAACCTGCAACAGTATTGATGTTTGTAGCATTATTGTAAACTGCATTAATATTTGATGTGTTATTATAAACTCCTTGTACTTCTGTACTAATTGAATTTACAGCAGATATATCTGTTCTTATACCATTAAGATTTGTAATTTCTGTACTTAAACCAGATACGTTTGTTATTTCAGAATTTAAACCTGCAACTGTTGCAATGTTGTTTGTTGGTGAAATTTGACCTGCAACTGTGTTTACATACGCTTGATTTGCAGATGTTAAAGTAAGTTGACGCCATGTTGTATTAGTCAAGTCATAGACTTTCATAATATCATTTGTTGTGTCAAAATATAATGCACCATCTTGTAATGCATTACCGTCATTATCTAATGT
>Ga0222716_10001155_pt1 | contig 22230 bp, 17 predicted proteins | sample C33_13DmetaG_FD_165044 | JGI IMG/M metagenome (GOLD analysis project Ga0222716, IMG submission 165044) | Estuarine water microbial communities from San Francisco Bay, California, United States - C33_13D | ecosystem: Environmental > Aquatic > Marine > Unclassified | place: USA: California... | reverse complement strand
ATCGTCGGGTCGAAAGGTTCGGATGGGGTCATTCCGACTCGGGCACCCCAGCGCGACGCTCCGATCGGAAGAAGAAGGTCCACGGATCGCGCGCGCGGCTGGATCCAGGCAGCCTCCAACCGAGGGGAAGTGCCCGAGAGTGTTTTTTTGTTGGCCGGCGGGTTCGCCGTGTCCCGGAAACGCGCGCTCACCTGCAGATGAAGATGACACCGCCAAGTTCGTCGTCGCCGCTGGAGGACACACGCGTGTCTCCGCCTGATGCGCCCCTGTCGAGCTCATCGAGGATCTCGGTCGCCGACATGTACCCCATACTCGTGACACACGGCAACACGGCTCAACCTCCGGTGGTTTTCCAAGATGCCGTACACAAGCGCGCTCCCTTTAGCGCACTTCCAAACACACGCGCCGGTGCAATCGACGATGCGACCACGAAACCGGACTCAAACGAGAGTTGTCACAAGGCTCGACCCACAAAAAGTCGCAGCCTGCTTACTGCGTCGCTCGCAGTGGCGCGTCACCGGGGCGGCACGCAGCTCTTCTTTCGTCGAAGTTGGATATTCTTCGGAGATCTCAACGCATGATCTCGACGCATCTCCGATTCTCCCCTTGCTCACTGTGCCGACCAGCACCAAATATGGTAATATGGTATAGGATTTCTCAGATCTGTATGCGTAAATACTCTTAGCATTTTATTGGCACAAAACCAAAGCGACACGTCGCTGCCAGTCGACGACTTCGTGCGACGCGTTTGGGGTTCCCTCGGGGCGATGAGGGCACCTCTGAGCAAAGATGGGTACGAGGAGGTGATGGGATGGGAGGACCGAGACGGAGAAGAGAAGACTCTCGACGATGCGGCTGCCATCAAGGCCGGCTCGGGCGCGGGCGCGATGTCTCCCGAGGCTTGCGAAATCGCGGCGACGGAGCTCGGGGGCTTCGCCGGCGAGGCGAAGAACCAGGGTGGGCTCGCGCTTCCGGTTTCTCTATCCATGGTGTGTAACCGTGTGATGAGTCTGACTTCCGTCGCGTTCGTCGGGCGACTCGGTCCCGTCCCGTTGGCGGCCGCGGCGCTCGCCACCACTCTCGGGAACGTGACGGGGAACTCAATCATGGTGGGCATGGCTAGCGCGGTGTCGACGCTGGGAGGCCAGGCTTACGGCGCGGGTTCGTACCACACCCTCGGGTACGTGCTTCAGAGGGCTGTGATCATACTCTCCATCGCGGCCCTGCCAATATCTTTGGCTTGGTGGTGCTCGGAGGGGATCCTCGTGAACCTCGGACAGGAGCCCGCGTTGGCGCAGGCGAGCGCCGCTTACATCCGCGCGTTGATACCCGGCTTGTTCTTCTACGCGTGGAACATGTGTCTGACGGCGTACCTCCAGTCGCAAAGAGTAACAAAACCGGCAGCGCTGGCCGGGGTGGTGGCGGCGGTGATGCACGTGCCCGCGAACGTCGTGTTCATCCATGCGTTGAAGTTTGGGTACGTGGGCGCCGCGCTGGCCACGTCGTGGAGCAACGGCGTCGTCCTGTGCCTGAACGTGCTGTACGCGGTGAGGTTCAAGGTGGACGAACCGGGGCGGGAGACGTGGCCGGGGTTCAGTTTCAGGGCGGCGACGACGGAGTGGAAGCCGTTCCTCGCGCTCGCGCTGCCCGGGATTTTGATGATGGCGGAGTGGTGGGCGTCCGAGGCGAACATCCTGCTCGCGGGTTTACTCCCCGACCCAGAGTACAACGTGGCTGCCGTGTCCATCTTCCAGGTGACCAACGCGTTGGCGTTCATGGTACCCGTGGGTTTCTCCGTCGCCGTGAGCACGAGGTGCGCTAACGAGCTCGGCGCGAGGAGGCCGGCGCACGCGAAGTTTGCGTCCCGGGCGGCGTTTTGTCTCATCTTGGCGGTGGAACTGATCGTCTCCACTCTGCTCCTGGCGGTCAAGAGGCACTGGGGCAGGCTGTACACCGACGACGAGAGGATCGTGCGGTTGGTGAGTGAGCTGTTGGTGCCACTCGCTGTGTACACCTTCTTCGACGGCATGTTGTGCGTCGCCACGGGGGTGATCAAGGCGTGCGGCCGGCAATGGGTCGCGGGGCCGGTGGTTTTCTTCAGCTACTACGTCGTCGGTATCCCGCTAGCGTGCTGGCTCTCATTTGGTAGCCCAGCGATTGGCGCGATGGGACTGGTCGTAGGAGGGACCGTCGGTACGATCATCCACTCGGTGATCATCCTGGTCCTCGTGCAGAACACGGACTGGATCGGAGAAGTGACGAGGGCGCTTGAGAGGGTGGAGGCCACCGGCTTTTGCAGGAAAGACGCGGGGGGCTCGGACACCGACGCCGAGGCTCTGCTGCCGGACGTATGCGCCGAGGTGGAGCTGCAGGATATGAAGAAAAAGTCGGGAGACAACTAGCTAGCTAGCTATTAGGTAGGACGAAGCATTAGCTCAACACAGTTCATCATCAACAACATCGAATCAAATCTCTTGCTTTATCCACTCGACGAAACCTTCCGTCGCCGTCGGGCTAGGACACGAGTCATTATAGAAGCGCACACGACCCCGATGTCGCTCGGCGGAGCCTCGCTCGTATCGCATTCGACCAACCCCTTGCTTGGCGCCTGCCCTTCTTCCAGGACCAGGCCGCGAGCTTCCCGTCGGCAGGTCGTCGCGATGGCTACGAAAAGAAAGATGGTCGCCCTTCACGGTAAGGGCGGGACCGCCGCGAACTTCGAGGAATACATGCGGCCGCTGATCGAGGCGACGAGCGATACGTGGACGTGGGAGTTCATCGACGGTCCATTCGACTCTGCGCCGGGCAAATGCTGGTGGCAGCTCAAGCCCGGCGAGCGCACCTTCGAAGCGAAGGAGCTGATTGGATGCGACGAGAGCCTCGCGCTGCTCGACAAGGCGTGGCCGTTCGACGGGGTGATGGGCTTCAGCCAGGGTGCCATGCTCGCGGCGATCGCGTGTGGCCGAGGGTTGGGTCCTGGATCCACGAAGATGGGTCGTCCACCCGTGGCCATCATCGCCGGGGCGGCGTTTCCCACCTGCAGGGGCGCCGACGTCAACAAACTAAAGTCGATGGAGTACGCCGCCGCTGAGAGCGAAGTGATAGTGCCCGAGTCAGTCGCGGCGTCTCCAGGGGCGGTGAACTTCGAGCCGCTCGTCAAGTCGCTGCACGTCATCGGCAAGAAGGACGCCATGAACCCGCCGGAGCAGGGCATGAAGGTGGCGGAGGCGTTCGGTCCGGGTGCGAGTTTGCTCGAACATCCCGGCGGTCACACGGTTCCGCTGGACGACAGCGCCATGAAGCGGTACCTCGAGTTGATGGCGTGAGAGTATCCTCGTGAATATGTACAATAGACTAATCTTACGTAGATGTATACGCAGTCACGCGCGCATCACACGAACGCGGCCGGCGCGGACTTCAGCATCGCCCTGAGCTCCTCGAAGTGTCCGGCGGTGGCGTGCGCAGCCTGACCCGCGGCTGCGCCCTGAGCGACGACGAGGTCCTTGAGCGCCGCACCCATCGTCCTCGCCAGCTCCTCGTGGAACCACACCAGCTCGTGATCCATGTGCTGGCGGCACTTGTGGTACCTGCCCATCGCCGTGGTCCGTTCGATCCTGGTATCCGACGCGGCGAGCTCCAGTTTTTGTTTCTCCTCCCGCCTGGGCCCGGGCTCGGGGACGCCCATGGCCGCCGCCTTCTGATCCAGGCGTTCGATCTGCTTGCACAGCCTGTTGTAGTGGTCCACCATAGCCCGGCGAGCGTCGCACGCGGAGACGCACGCCTGCGTCAGCGCCACGGCCCCATCGAGGGGCTCGCCGAACGCGGCTGTCACCGCGGCGGCTTGCGCCACCGGGGGACCCGAGGTCGACGCAAACAGCTTCGCCGCGTCGGTCCACTGCACACCCCCGGGTGTGCCGAACACGGCCTTGGCCTTAGCCTCCGTCTCGTCCAGGTCCACCACCACCCGCGCGAACTCCATCAGCACCGAACCGGTCAGCTGCGCGTGCTTCACCAGCGCCGACGTCGCCGACGCGAGCTTGTCCAACCGAGCCTTGAGCCCGCCGACGTAGTCAGCCACGTCGAGGAAGTGCTGGTCCTCCACGATACCGTCGGCGGGCATACCGTCGGCGGGTGCACCCGTGGCCCCCGGCGTGTCGGCACCGGGAAGAGAGTCGGCACCTGGAAGAGAGTCGGCACCTGGAAGAGAGTCGCCAGCGGGCGCGGACGGTGACGCATCGTTTACGGCTGGGGACGTCTTGGCGTGTCCCGCGGCGGCTGCTGCGGCGGTGGCCGCACCTCCCGCGGCCGCCGCCACGCCGCTGATCCCCTGCGCGGCCGCGTTCACCAGGTTCGCGGCCGTTCCCGAGTCGTCGAGTCGCACGGTGTGTGTGAACCAGTCGCTGACTCCCCGCACGGCGTCCGACGTGATGCCCCTCTCGTACCACGGCACCCGCTCCGACCAGCTCGCCTTGTCCTGCTCCTCGAGGAAGATTTGTAAGTCCTTGGACTCGCGCATGATCGGGTGGGCGGCGATCCTGGCGACGAACAGCGCCAGGTGCCTTCGTCTCGCCTCGATCGCCGCGCTCGTCGGGTCGTCGTTCGCCACCAGCGTCTTCTGCGGGAGGGACGGCACGATGATGCCGTCCGTGGTTGCCCGGAGCTGCTTCCACAGCCACTCGAAGTCGCTGTACCTGCGCGTCACGCACCCACTGACGTTCGTGTACCCCGGCAGGGTGCTCCAGTACGTCACCTTGTACTCCACGCGCTTGCTCATCCCCTCACCCGCGCGGTGCGGGTCCGACACCTCAATCTGAAGATCTCCGCCCGCGGCCTCGTATCCCGCGGGGACGCTCACCTCCACCGGCGCCGGACGCTCGCCGACCTCCATGCTGACGGCCGGTGGGTTGGAAGGAAGGGGCGCCGCGGCGGGCTCCGCGTCGACGCTCATGGCTGGAGAATCCTCCAGGTGCGCGCGCGATACTGGCCCTGCCCCGAGGCTCCTCCACGAAGAAAGTTTAAACTGGATAAGCGTCTCTCACAGTTTCCGAGAAGTGTTCAACCTCCTTTGGCGGGAAGCCCAAGCACCGAGCCCGCACCACGAGCCGCGTCCGCGCGCCGCGCAAGTCTCTCGCGTCTCCGAGGGATCGAAAGAGAGCGTCAGGTTTTCGCTCGGCGACCCAGAACGGACCATGCCGGCACTAGACAGGCCGAGGAGGGCGAAGAACAACGAGAACAGTAAGTTCAGCCCCGACCCTCCCAGGACTGTCAAGAAGGCGACGAAGAAGAAGGCCGTGCCCAAGCAGGCGATGGCACGCAAGCCGCGCGTATCGACGAACGCAGCCCACGTTCAGCAGAGGAGCGCGAGACCGGAGAGCGCTCACCCTTCCGACCACTCCGACCACCCGCTCTGGTACCTCGCCGACCTGGCCGCCGAGATACCGGGCGGGGTCGGCTCGCCCCAGACCCGCGATGGTGGAAAACCCCGAACGCGCGAGATCGCGGACGAGTGCGATCACCACGAGCGCGTTCAATTGACTCGCGAGGCGATCGCGCTGGAGGTTTCGCGGCTGGACGACCTGAGGCGCGCGAGGCTCGGGCTCAAGGAACTGAGAGAGCGCGGGCTGTCCCGCGTATCAAGCGAGGGGGTCCGCGCGGAGGAGCTCCTCGAGTCTGTCACGCGCCTGGAGGAGGCGTGGCGTGCGTTCGTGGCACGCAACGAGGTGAGGTGGAGCGACCAGCTGAGAAGGGACGGCGAGTCGCAGGTGGAGGCCAGACGGAGGCAGCGCGTGACCGAGGCGAGGGTGGCGAGGCTGGAGGAACTGGCCAGTTCTCTCGTGAGGGAGAGGGCCGCCGCCGCGCAGGCCTCGCCCGTCACCCCCGTCACCGGCACGCGCGCGACGATTCCGTTGTTCGCGACCGCCGAGGGACGCAGGGAGGCACCCGTGTCGCGCACCCCGCCTTGGAAGGGGTAGAGGGACGTGGTCGGAGTGGGAGAACGACGATATCGAACGACGACGTTGATATTGATGACAGTGGAAAGCTACTTAAAGTCGAGTATCATATCAGTCCACGGTGCAGAACACCCGCGACTTGGTCGTCGGATAGTGAATCTTCACCGCGGTCCTCTCGTCCGGGTCCATCTCCTTCTTCTTGGTGAGCGTGCGGTTCAGCGCCTCCTCTCCGGCGACGGTCTTGACGCTTTCGATGCCGCTGTCCCAGCTCACCCACTTGATCCTATCTCGGTCGAAGAACATCTTATCAGCCTTCTTCTGGATCGTGTCCTCCTTGTTGCAAGTCTCCATCCTGGTGGATAAAACGGCGGGGAAGGAACGGGACATCGGTCAGCGCTCGGCTCCTTGCGCGTGGGGTGAGCTCGGAGGAGCCCCGTGTCGGTGTTTTTTTGGCGATTTTCCGGGTGGCGAGTCGGGGGCGCGAGGGTTGGTCGGGTTCACGGCGCGGGACTCACCAGATGTTCGCCTCCCTCGTGGTACCGCGTCCTCGCGACATGGTTCTTTTCTGTTCCGACCCAAACGCGCGTGTCTCTGCGCCGTTCTGTAGTGACGACGGCCGCGGGCTCGACGCGAATTTCCCCAATCCAGTTTTGGCAGCGAGGCTGGCGCTCGGCCTCGGCCAAGTTTTCATTCAAAACTCGCTGCCACGCGCCCACTTTGACCGGCGGAGGTCCACCCGAACCCCTGACCGCCAGCCATGCCGAGGCCGGAGCCGACGCCACACAGGCGTCAGACGCGCGCGAGGCAGTTCGCGGCCGAAGATGTGGTCCGCAAGGACCAGAGGGACCGCGCCCGCATCGACTTTGACAGACGTTACGAGATTGACGATGGGCGCGACCCCGAGGTGAGGCAACGACCGGTGCTCACCCAGGCTCAGCTTCCCGCCGCGATCGCGGTGGCCTCCATGCTGTACGCCCAGGGTAAATCCGACGACGCGCGTAAAGTTCTGCGCCAGATACTCGCCCTGGACCCCCACGACGCGGTGGCCTTGGAGCTTCTCAAGAGGGTGGCGCACACAGCCGCCGACGCGGTCAAGAAGGCGGACGCGATGGCCCATAACATGGAAGCCGCGGGCGAGGCTGCGCGCCTACGGGACGAAGCCCGAATGGGTGAGATGGCGCGGGCGAACGACGAGAACGACGCGCCGGATGCGGTCCCGATGAGGACGGGCAAGAAGGTGTTCCCCGAGCGGGCGCCGCGGACGCTCCCGCCGTGGCTCGATGAAAACGACGCGAGCGAGGACACCGGCACGTCCAAGTCCTCGTTCACGTCCAAGACGCTCGACGACGCGCTTGCCATGGCGAGGACGGCGCTGGATCCCGCCTCGTTCGCCAAGCCGGACGCAGCCCGGGGGGAGCCCATGTTCCACGACAAGGAGACGGAGGATGACGTTCGCAAGGGAAAGAAGCGCGGCGTCGTCGCGCCGAAGGTGACCACCGCCGAGCTCGACGCCCACCTGGAGGCGAAACTGGCCCGTGAGGCGGCGCAGAAGAAGGCGGACTGGGAGTTAGAGGTTAGCGAGGCGCAGCGAGCGCTGGCGAACATGCGCGCTGAGGAGGATGCCGAGAAGGACGCGCGAAGGGCCAAGGTCATCGCCATGCGGAGGGGCCTCGACGAGGGAGCGGCGCGGGCCAGGGCGAGGCACGCGGAGACGCACGCGCACAGGGTTGAAGAGTCCGTCGAGGCGCTGTCCGGGAACGACGGTGGGGGTGGTGAGGTTTCGAGGACGGGTAAGAAGCTCCTGCGTCCTAGGAAGCGCGAGCCCGCCCCTTGGGGAGACAGGAAGTAGTGCTAGGCTCTGCTGCTGGTCTACAAAAAACTAATGGTCAGTCGTCCTCCTCCGTCCCTTCGCTCTCGCTTTCTTCCTCGTCGTCACTACCCTCCTCGTCATCGTCCTCGTCGCCACCACCCTCCTCGCGCTCGTCTCCCTCCTCGGACTCCTCCTCCCCGTCCGTCGGCATCTCCGCGAGCTCAGCCTTCTCGGTCAACAGAGTTTTGCACTCCAGCGCCATCGCGTCGGTGGGAAACCTCGCCAGGAGGGAGTTACACGCCGAGAGTGCGTCCCCGTACTTTTTGTCCTTCAAGCAGTTCATCAGAACCAGCTGCATGGACATCCTAGACCCCGCCTCATCCTCCTCCACCGCCATGGTGTGCGCGTGTGTCTGCCCGCGAGGGACTTCAAATGATTGAAAAATGACAGGCCAGGCACCCGCGTGTGTGGCAATAAAGTATCTCTGCTATGGGCAAACAGACTGATCCCGCGAATGAAATCCAAGATGAACCAATCGGAGAGCACCAGGTGGATTCACGGGAGCGTTTCGTCCTCAATTTGTGGCCGGCGGATGTGTCCGCGGAGTGGCACTTGACTCCACCCCGTCTCCTGACTGGAGAAGACAGAAACCACCAGTCAAAGATGGCCGCCATTCTCGGTCAGTCCGCGTTCGTCCGCGTCGCCCCCAAGGCTGTCGCCAAGGTGCGCCGTCCCTCCGAGCGGACTCGTCGTCCAATCGGGCAACAGAATCTTCTCCCCGATCGTCGTAACATCCGATGAGAGCGGTCCTTCGTCCCGACCCCCGACGCTGACGCCATCCCGACCCGACCATCGCAGGCTAAGCGCGTCAACACCAAGCGCACCGTGGTGTGCTCCGCCGTCAACGAGGAGCGCGACGTCTCCAAGGCTGCCGCGGCTGCCGCGGCCGTGGCCGTGGCGCTATCCACGGCCTCCCCCGCAGTGGCCATCTCCGCTCGCCTGGAGGGAACCGATACCGCGAGGCTCATCGAGGAGGCGCAGGTCTCCAAGAAGAAGCCCGCCGCCGCGTCTGCGAAGGCTGCCGTGAAGACCGCGCCCGTACCGAAGACCGCCGCTCCCGGGGCCCAGTACCCCAAGCCGGGCAACGCCAAGGCTGAGAACGCCGCCCTCCGCCTTCCCGAGGTGAAGGTGTCCGTTCCCGAGCCCACGAAGGCTGCGAAGCCCGCGCCGGTGACCAAGGCGAACGTCAAGGTGCCCAAGCCCGCTGTGGGCAAGCCCTCGGCGCCGGTGCTTCCCAAGAAGTCCACCGCAGCCAAGCCCGTCGCGGTCAAGCCCGCCGGTCCGGAGTTGGCCGTCGTCAAGACAGCTCCCATTCCCAAGACCCCCGCCGGTCCCCGCATCGACGCGAAGCAGGCCAAGGCCAACCTCGCCGAGCTCAAGGTTGAAGCCCCCACCGCGCAAAAGGGTGGCAAGGGCATGCAGCTCGCCAAGGAGGCGCCCAAGACGAGGCTCGAGAAGTTCGCCGCCGCGGGCGGCGTCGGAGGCGCCGGTCTCGCCGGTCTCCTAGGCGCGGGCAAGGCGGCGGGTAAGGCGGCGGCGGCGAAGGGAGCCGCGGGTAAGGCGGCGGCCGCGGCGACCCAGGCGGACGCACTCGAGGCGGCGGCCGTCGTCGTGGCCGGCGGTGCGGTGGGACAGACGGGAACGTCCATCATCACCAAAAACTCGCGCATCCGCAAGATTCGCGTCACGCCCAAGGGCGAGCTCCCGCTCCCCGTGCAGACGGGGTTGGCCCTGGCGTTACCCGCGTCCTTCCTATTCTCCCTCATCTCCTTCCTCGCATACCTGTGATCGACGACGCGTCTAGATAAATTATTTTCCGGAACTATACATAGCGCTCGCGTATTTGTAGCCAAATGCAATTTCAACTCGAAAGAATGCGGCTTGAGCGGATGCTCCTATTACTTCCCCCCCTCGAGCGAGCGCCAGAACCTGCTTCTTCTCGCCGGGTCGCTAGCGAACTCCCCTAGGCACGCGGAGGTGCACGTCGTCGACCCCGGCTTCTCCACCCCTCGCGCAATCATGCAAAGGTGCGCCGCGCGGCACGCCACCATCACCCCGGATGCGCCCGTCGCAGCCGCGACGTCCCTCGCGATGTCCCGCGTCAAACGCTCCTGAACCTGGAGCCTGCGTCCGTGCCTGGTGACGATCTTTTGCAGCATCGCGCGGGACACGTCCTTCGTGGACCCACTCGTCGCCACGTGCACGGCTCCGTGGAAGGGCAGCAGGTGGTGTTCGCAAAGTGTGGCGAGTTCCAAGTCGCGGACCAGCTCCGTGTTCCCCGAGCTGTCGGAACCGTCGATCAGCCTCCTCTCGTCGACCAGCTTCCTCCTCTTACCGCCCGACGGTTCGGCGTCGTACATGGCGTGACCCTCCCTGGACGCAGCCATGAGATCCGCGTACCTTCGAGCAGTCAGAGACAAACGCTCGGGCTCCATCTTGGCCCCCAAACCGAGCGCTCGCATCATTCCCTCGACAGCCTCAGCCACGCCGACGGGCGCCGGGGGAGGCGACGGCGCCCCGAGCGCAACGTCGAACGGCGTCGCGGGCCGTGCGTCGAGCGACACCGACACCTCGGAGAGCACACCCCCGTGCAACGAGTCGGTGGGCGAGTCCCGGGAGTCGCTGGGACAGCTGGGCGAGTCCCTACCGCTGTGGAGCGCGGTGGACGTGGACGCGCCCTCTGTCTCGGTGACCCCCGGTGACCGTGGTGACGAGACACCGCACGTGCACCTGCGGCCGTGTGTCGTCCACCGTGTGTCGCCTCCGTTGCCAAACTCGCCGAGGCCGACGCCCGGTCCCGGCCCCGCGCCGACGCCCGCGCCGAGCATGGCGCGAAACTCAGCCCCGTACCCATCCGCGTCTTCGTCGTTCCCCTCGAAGCATCCCGTCGCAGCCTCGCCGCGTACGGGGATGGGCCCGAACGGTCCCATCTGCGCCGCCTCGAGCACCACGTGCACCCCTCGCGGCGCGGCGCCCTCGTGCAGCGCGGCGGCTACGTCGGCGGCGAGGGCGTTTGGGTTCTGCAGCCGTCTGGCAAACACCTCCGCGAGCCGCGCCACCTTGCTCAGGCCCACGATCGTACCCCTGGACGGGACGTACCCCACGTGCGCGCGGCCGTAGAAGGGAAGGAGCGAGTCCTCCGCGGTGGAGAAGAACGGCACGTCGCGGATGAGCACCACCCCGGGCCTCGCGGTGAGTTCGTCGTCGACGGCGCCGCCCGATCGCTCCTCGCCCGTCGCGGCTCGCTCAGCCTCGATGGCCGCGTTGGCCTCGTCGCTCTCGAGTCCCGGCTCGTGAAACAGCGCACTGCCGACCGCATCGACCGCGCTCATCCCGTAGCCCCGCACCGCGAACGCCATCGCCTTGGCGACGCGCTTCGGGGTGTCGGCGAGGCCCTCGCGCTGGACGTCCTCTCCGAGCGCCTGGAGCATGGCCCTCACCGACCGCTCGAGCTCGTCCCTGTTCACCTCGACGCCGCCGACATCGCGTGATGGCGCGGACGTCTTATCGGTCGCGGGCGTCATCGTCCCGACGCTCGATACCACCCCGAGCCTCAAACCTCGACCGCGGCACCCCTGCACCGCCGATCGCAAATGTGCCCTTGACCTCCACAGCCGGCAAAAATAAAGTGTTTTCCGTGGCTCTGGTCTCTCGAGCGATAGCCAGTGTCTCGTTACGATTTTCCTACGGGAAGCAGTCAGGTCCAAAAAGGCCCATATTCTCGTCAAATTGCCCACCCCATTTTGGCAACAAAGTTTGGCAAACCTGACGAGGACCGAATCGTCCAATCGCCTCCCCGCCTCCGCAGACGTGGAAGCGCGGCACCGGAGTCAAAATCGATTCCGATGGCGGTATCCGATCCACCGAGTCGCCCGCCATCGAGCGTGGCCACCGGTAAGTCCTCCCCCGTCGCGGGCGGCGACGTCGAGGGGGACATGCTCGGCGGCAGCACCACAATCGACGACTCGAGCGAGTTCGCGTTCGGCTCCTCCGACGTCGTCGATGCGTCCGTGTCGCTGGAGGGCGACGTCGAGCGCACGCCCCCGAGGCACGAGCGCGGACCGTCCATCGTGCACGATATCGTGACGACCGCCATCGACAAGGCGGAGGAGAGCGCGGAGGCGTGGGAGGCTGTCGACGCGGCGATGGAGAGGGCGACGGAGGACATCAGTAAGAGTGCCTCGATGGACGGGAGCAGGCCGCCCACCGCGGCGTCGCAGGGCACTCAGGTGCACAACCTGGTCGAGGATGCGATTCACAACGTGGAGGCGGAGTCGGAGCAGAACACAATGATCCACGACCTCGTCGACGGCGTCGTCCAACACGTCATCGACTCCGCCGGGAAGGATCCAAACTCCAAACCACCATCCGTCGTCGCGCACGACGTCAGCACCGCGTCGTACTCGCAGGAGTTCGACGAGAGCAACGAGTACAGCGCCGATTTCGAGAGTGCGGACCCGACGGACCCGAGCTCCGGGGATATCGCGCGGTCGCTCATGCCGAGCAGCAAGCTGTCGTCCATGCAGGACATGGAAGCAGCCGGCGACGTGACCGAGATGTCGCCAAAGTCTGTGAGCGGCGCCACGGGAGACCTATTCGCCGCTGCCCACAAGACGACGCCCGAGCCGGAGCCCACGCCCGAGGTCGATCCGGAGCCGGCGCCCGAGGTCGAACCCGAGCCAGAACCCGAGCCGGAACCCGAGCCCACGCCCGTGGAGGCTAAGGAAACGTCGATGGCTGACCCGGAGTACAGCGCCGACTTTGAGGAGGCTCCCGCGGAGGACAGGGACACGGATGAGGATCCAGAGACGCTGAGCAAGTCCAAGCTGTCCGGCGGGGGTTCGCCCACGCCCTCGCCGCCGAAGGATCCAAATCCCCCCGCGGCCAAGCCCAAGGCTCGCAGGCCCGCGCGCAAGTACACGTTGCCGCCGGTGAAACCCTCCATGCAGAGGTCCCAGCTGGGCAAGATGGTTGAGAGCGAGAAGAAGTCCGGGCCGTCGTTTGGGTTTGGCACGGCGACCAGGTTCGACTTCCAAAAGAAAACCCCGGAGGAGTCGCTGGCGATGAACGCGAGTTTGCGAAGGAACCGCAGCAGGCTCGGGGATACCGGTCCGCGGTACGAGGTACCCGGCCCGGGTTATTACAAGGCTGCGAACTCGGTGGGCAAACAGGGGTACTCGGAGCGAAGAACCGCGCCGAGCGGCTGCTTCGGGAGGGCTTCCAGGGACGCGGCTGGCAGGGCTGAGGACCGACAGAAGATCGCCCCCGCGCCCGTGGCATATACCCTCCCAAACTCCGTGGGCAGGCAGGTTCACTCCATGAAGGAGACCCTCCCGTCCATCTCGTTCACCAAGTCCAAACGTCGCGTCGGCGCCGCCGCGCTCGTGTACGACAAAACCATCTCCCCCGGACCGGTGTACCAGAGCGCCAGCGGGATCGGACGGCAGACCTTGAGCGGTAAGTACTCCGCCAACCCCATCAAGTTCCCCAAGGAACTGAGGAGCACGGACAGGACCAAGAAGAACCCCGACGAGGTGCGGTGGGCGTCGGTTCCGGGGCCCGGGACGTACCCGCTGCCGAAATCAGTCGGAAAGCAGACGGAGTCTCACCGCGGTACCCTCCCCGCCGTGTCGTTCGGTACGTGCTACAGGGACCAGGCCGCTAAGGCGAGCCTCGGGACGTTACAGGCTAAGGCTATCTTGGGCGGGATGTTGGGTCCCGGTCCCGCGGCGAGGACACTGCCCAGCGGCGTGGGCAGGCAGGCGCTCAGCGGCAACGCGACTCTGCCGACGATTGGCTTCACCAAGGGCGAGCGGTGGCAGACGCGGCGGAGCAAGCTGGACGTGCCGGGCCCCGGGGCGTACCGCGTGTGACGGTTCGTGCCCGACGGGTGATGTCTAGTAGGAGCGCGTCGACGGATCAGTTCTCGTTTGTTGTCAAATCGAATGTCAATCACACGCGCGTGGAAGATCTAAAGCTAAATTTTGACCAAAGACGCACCCAAAGACCACTTCGACTCGACTCACACCCCCACCAGTTCTACATCGTTCACACGCACTCGCTTAGAAGGCGAGGCGGGTGAAGAACCAACGAGACTTGCCAGTCTTGAACCTCTCCTCCAGAATCTTCTTGGCCTCCTTGCGCGCGGCAACCTTCTTCGTCGCGTTCTCCAGCGCGTCGGGGGTGACGGTAGCCTTGAGGTCCACGTCGAGGGTGTAGCGGGTGGGCATGAGGTGGTTGTAGTTGACCGTCTTGATGAAGGTCTTGACGCGAGAGTGCTTGTCCTGCTTCTTCTTATCCATCTTCTTGGTCACCTGGTTGATTGGGAAAAAGGGGAAAGGATGGTCAGCGCTCCGCCTCACATCACGAATCTGTGCCCACCACTGCGTGGGACTGGAAATAGGGTTTTTCCCGAGCCATCGCGCGTGCCCGGACGCGCGCGACGGACGCGACGCGACGCGATGACGCGATCAACAATCGCGCATCCTGGACAGACTCGATGGACCCGCTCTAACAAACACGAGGGGCGGCGCGGGTTCGACCGAATCGATCCCCGCGCGGCGCCCGCCTGAGCAGCGTTGGCCGTGATTCTCACCTTGCGAGGGTAGGTCGCGAGACCGCACACGAGAGCGTGACCGTAGGGGCGGGAGGAGGTGCCCTCGTCGTAGTTCTTGACGATGACAGCCTTCTTGCCCGCATAGCGGCCCTGAAGGAGCACAACGACCTTGTTGGCCTGAGAGAAATGGGGGAGAGGGATCGTCAGCGGCGATGTCCGGAGGGCGGCTTCGCGGCGAAAGCCATCTTTCCTCAGAGGAGGAGAAAAATAAGCCGGAGGGCGACGGATCGACGGCGCGAGACGGGCGCGACGCGCGTCTCGTCGTCGCACGACCCGCCGAGATGATGGCATGGGTCGTGACGCACCTTGAGGAACTTCACCATCCTGAAGCTACCTTAGCTTGCGTCTGAAATAGAGGGCGAGACGAGCGCCCGGACGCGGGTTTTACGAGATTGGGGTTTGGTTGGCGATCGACACTCTTCGATACCAGTTCGCAAAGTTCAGGCAACACTTCCGCAAAATATGGAAAGCGTTTCTCGGACCCACCTCGCATATGTCGCTGCCCCTGCCGTGCACGTGCGGGCCACACGAGCGAGCGCGCGTCGTCGGGTCGTCGGTGCGCGGTGCGCGGAGGAGGCCGGCGACCGTCGGGGAGGGGCGCGGCTCCATTACGGAGGCTCGCGCTCAAGAGTGGGCGTTCGCCATGGATGTCCAGGAGGGCACCCGGGAGAAGGGGCGCGCGGTAGGGGGCGCGGGGACGAGCGGGGGCGGTGCCGCCGAGCGTCAAGGCGGTGCCGACGTCACATTCGGGCGCAGTAAGCTGAGTGGGGACGTGCGAGACATGCTCTGGGTGCCCCCCGAAGCTGAGGACCACGGCGTTGGGCCAAACGATGACCCCGACGAGGGTTGGAGCATCGACCCGACGAGCGGCCTCGTGGACCCTTACGCGTTCCCACCGACACACACCGCGGAGTGCGACGATCGAGCGGCGGCACGAGTCCTCAGGGGACTGGCGCGCGCGTCGCTCAGAAGGATCCGCGCGGGGGTGCTGAGGGTGAGACACGACGGCGCCGCGCATGCGACTCTTCTCACTCGACTTGCGAAGGAGACCCGAGCGGGCGGCTGGGAAGACGGCGGCACGAGCTCGAGCTACCACACCCTCGCGTTGAGTTTGTCCGTGGTGGAGCGGCGGTGCGTCGACTTGTACGTATCCGCGGGCGGTACGTCGCGAGGGACATCGCCCATGCTCTCGGAGGTGCTTCGGTCCACAGAGTTCTCCGGCGCCCTCTCCGTAGGCGACGTAGGCGGGGAGAAGCACCGGGAAGGTGAGAAGCACACGGGCGCTCTTCTGTGGGCACTGAGACGTGCGTTGGATCCCCGGTGCATGAACCTCCGCAACGTGGTCTGGCACGGGTTCCTCGCACCCACCGACGCGCAGCCAGAGCTTGCGGCGTTGGCTCTCGTCCTCGCCGCGTCCATACCCGCCCCTGGGGTGGGCACCGTGAGTCAGCCCACGGGTCGAACTCTGGCGCGACACGACGCCGATCTGGTGCAACAGATGCCCGGGTTAGTGAACGATGGGTGGTGGCGCGACCCACTCGCCGCGGACGAGGCGGCCGGGATCATAGCCGAATCCGAGTTTGTCCCGGACGGGTGGAGGGACGCGGCGGCCCTCGCGGCGAAGGACCTGATCAAACGGGGTGATGACGCGCAATTCGTCGCCATCGCGTGCCCCGCTCTCGAGGATGCACTGCGGACGATGTTCGCGACGGTCAACGACGCCCCCGAGGCACTCACCGCCCGGCTGGGTGCGTATTACGCCACGCTGGACGGGTTCGGTCAGGCGCGGGTCCACGACGTGATCCTGCATCCCCTCCGACCTTCCGTCGACCCGAACGACCCGGACGCGAGACGACCGAACGCGATGCCGTCGAAGCTCCCGCGCGGGGTGCGAAACGCGCTCGAGGACCTGTTCATGCGCGACAAAGGACCGGCGTTGCGAGCCGCCTACGCGCACGGGTCAGTCGCTCTGGATCCCGAGGTGCGGTTTGAGGATGTTGGTCACCTCGCGGACGGGGTGCGAGGGGCGGACGGGGCATGCGCCAGGCTCCTTCTTCTCGTCATTTTGGACATGTGCGTCGCGCTCGGGGCGCTCGGTGGCATCGGGGGTGACGGAAGTTCCCAGCGAGGGGCTGGCGGGGTCGGGTTCGGTCCGAGACGCGTTAACACTGTTCGTCCCACCCTCGCCGGGTACCACGCGCGCTTCCACCCGTCGGTGCGATTCCGTGCGTCGCTGGAGGGTGCCGTGCGATCCATGCGACCGATCACAGGTCCCTCACCCCGATTCACGTTCACATCGTCATCCGACGGGGATCAAGGAGGTCCGGGCGGCGAGGCGTTGGTGCTCGTGTTTGACTCTGAAGCCGCCCGGGAGGACGGGACGCTACCACCGCGCGCGGGGTTCACGGAGAAGGCCGGTGTGCTCGGAAAGGACACCGAGTCGCAAGAAACAACACTCAGGGAAATCGTAAACGCGTTTCTGGGCGTCGGAGATGCCCCCAACAGCACAGCCGCGGCGCTCGCGCATTCCGTCCTCGGGGATGAAAACTCCGTCGCGGAACCGGCGCACCCGCCTCCGCCGCCCGGACCAGTCTCAGGCGCCGAGGCCCTTCGCGCGACCGCCGACGAAGTCGCGTCGGCGTCTACGGCGTATGTGGACTGGATCGAACGCCTACTGGGCGCCGCCGAACGCAGGGAGGCGCGCAGCAATCAGAGGCGGCAACTCGTATCGCTTTTGAAAAATCAGACGAACGTCGCGCTCGGTCTGTGCGCGCTGCTGCTCGCGACGGAACGGATGGAAAAAATCGCGGGTGACTGCGCGACCGACGAGGCGGAGATCGGTTCATCGACGACCCGGCTCTTGTCGCACGCGTCGAGCATCAGGGCGGCGTGCGAGGCGGGGCAAGGGGCTGACGCGGCGAGGGCGGCTGTCGGAGCGTGGCAGACAAAGGCGGGAATCGCGCTGTTGCGAAAGTGCGTTGAAGCTTGACTGCGAAATGGTATTAGATAAGCTAGCTAGTGCGTAATAACCAACAATCCCCTCCCAAGCGCCTATCACTCTGCAGGGCGGGGCTCTCCAACTTTTACCAAGAAAAAATATCCGGGGCGCGCGCCCCGGCTTGCACCTCGCTCGATCGCGAACCGTGCTTCGACTTTCGACTTTGCGGCACCACCGAGCGACTCATCACAACGAAACGACTCATCACAACGAAACGACATCGACAACAATTTAGGGGGCGGCGGCGACCTTCTTGAGGAGCGCGAAGTTGTCCGCGATGATCTTCGTGGACGGGGAGATCCTGTAGTTGATGTCGTTAGCCTTGGCCCACGCCTGCAGGATGGGCCTCAGCTTGTGGTAGTTGTACCTGGGCATGGTGGGGAACAGGTGGTGCTCCAGCTGCGTGTCCATGCCGCCCCAGATCCAGGTTTCGAGCGGGCCGAACACCGTGTCCGCGTCGCGGGTGGATCGGAACTGACCCTCCACGTACTCCGCACCCTCGCCGTACTCCATGATCTCCTCGCTCTGGTGCGTCGCCGACACCAGGCTCGCGACGATGAACCCGGAGAAAAAGACGCTGCCGATGGCAACCTGCCAGGGCATGCACGTCGCGAGCCAGAGGTAGTTGACGCCGAGGAGCACGAGCTCCTTCTTGTCCTTGCGCTTCCACGCGCCCTCGACGCTGTGGAACCGCCAGAGCCAGAACATGATCGACAGGAGGGGGTACCCGTAGATGTGCTGGTACTTCCTCAGGGCGTTGTCGGGGCGGCCAGACTCGCTGGGGGGCCTCAGGAAGAAGAAGGGCTCCATCATCACGTCGTTGTCGAGGTGCTCCTCGTTGGTGAACGTGTGGTGCATGGAGTGCTTCTGCGACCACCACTCGACCGAATGCCCGTTGAGCAGCGTGGGCATGTACCTCAGCGCGTCGCACAAGGGACCGCGGCCGTGCACGTAGTCGTGGCCCAGCCAGCCCGCCTGCACCATACCGAGGCCGAGCAGCAGGGTCGCGAGCCAAGGGTTGGAGTACGCGAAGAACTGACCGGCGGCGTACAGACCGACCACCTGGATGAACGCCCACGCCTCCTTGAACACGTTGCGCTTGAAGAAGCCGTCCGTCTCGAGCTTACCCCGGAGCTCGCGGAAGTTCATGGACGCCGCGTACTCGCTCGGGGAAGGAGCCTTGTACTCCTTCTCGGGGGGAGCGTCGCACTTGGGGAGCTTGGCGAGCCTGTCGGCGGCCTTGCTGCTGCCGTTGGGCCCGTAGGAGTGGAGGGCGTAGAAGGCGTCGGTGGCGTCGCGGCCGTCGAAGAACCATATCCAGCGCTCACCGCCGGGGTGAGCCTTGGCCCATCCGCGTGCGTCGTACCACTGATCGTCGATCTTGATGCGCACGGGCTCACCCTTGGGCTTGTCGTTGGTGGGCATCGCGTACGCGGCGCTCAGCGGGTTGGCCCCTCCCACGCGCACGGCCTCGGTCTTCGGCTTCTGCTTGGGGGGCTCGGCGTCATCGGAGACGGGAGCGCTGATGGCCGCGCGGGTGGTCACCTTGGGCTTGGACCTGAGGGCGACGCGGGACTTGACGCGCGACGACGCGGCGGTGCCGCGCACGGTCACGCGCGCGGAGAGCGCCTGGTGGGGCGCGCAAAACGCGGACATGGCGTTCTAGTGCGTGGCGACCGGGTGGTAATCCGCGCGAAGGTGATAAACCTCGACCGTGGACTCGACCGTGGGTTCAAAGTTTTGGTCTCGACGGGTCGGCGCCTTTGCGCGATCCGACAACCGATGCGAGGGGCGAGGCGATCAACACGTCGACGACGTCCGATGCACTCGTTTTGCGACGACCTCGGAGGGTTCGTGCGCGTGTGTGTTGTGCGCACGCGGCGCGCGGGTCGAGGGGCAAAACCGAACCGCAGCGCAATCGTAGCATGGCGGTTGTTCCAGGGCGGAAAACATACGTGGACTATTCTGTGAGGCCCAACGCGACGCGAGCGAATCTTCGATTCAGTTAACCGAGCGATGACTCGATTGGTGGAACGTGCCAAACAGCCAATGAAATTACTCGAACGCTCAGATCTGCGGGGGCTCTCATTCCGGACAAAAGAAATCGGCTGTTTGCCAAAATCGATCGACACCCCCGATTGGACCCTGATTTTTCAGCTTTTGTGGCTTTTCCACATCTGCCCAACTTCCCCTACATTTTCCGGATCTGCAACCGGCCACCAGACACTCTCCCGTGCGTGGCACATTCGGTCGGGATTCCCGCCGGACGCGCCGGGTGAAGACCGTACCCTCGGTCACACACGCACAAGGGGCGTCGAGTGCGCGTTGGGACCGGGCGTAGTGTGTCTCGGGGCGCGTCAAAGGCGGCATCAATCGCGGTTCCAAATTTGGGACGTCGATCGATTAGAGCTCTTGGGACGCGGTCAATAAGATGGGTCGGTCCGAGAGCTTCATGCGCACGCCGGGCCACACCGGCGTGATCACTTACCGCTCCGACGTCATCGCCTTCGGGACCGCGAAGGTATCCGAGGCGGCGACGACCGCGCGGAGGGACGTGCGCGCCACCCACAAAGGACCCGATCCACTTGGTCTGAGGGGCAGCAGATGGGACCAGAGCGTGACCCCGGACTACGGCACCTACAACCGCCACCTGCAGCAGCACACGACGCGTAACCTGCTGGATACCGCCGTTGGGCATGTCGCGCCGTGCGCCAGCCAACGCGCGGTGATGGACGACGCGCTTCTCAAGACGGGATACTCCACGTCAATCGCCTTCGCCAAGGTTTCAACCTCGGGCGCCTGGCAGCCGTCGACCAAGGCCACTACGAAGGAGATGGGCGAAGGCCTGAGGCGGACGGGGCGGGCGGCGAGGGCGAACAGCGACGGGGCGAACCGCGAGATGACGCGACGGAGGGAGTACAAACCCCCGTGGAAGATCGAGGAGGAGAGGATGGAGGCCATGAGGGAGGCCAAGCGGAAAGGGCACTGGCCCGAACCGCCGCCGCCCGTGGAACTCGCGCCGGGGACCGCGCGGGCGAGGACACGACGGGCGGACCTGCAGGCCGTGCTCGAGCTGGACGATTGGGCTCCACCGCCGAGCAGGGCGCCGACCCCGGAGGAGGACCCGTGGTGAGAACCCTAGACCTAGAAGACACGATAGCATCGCCGGTAGTACGACACCGAGTGTTAGTTTCACTCATCAAAGCCCCGCGCCCTGTTGAAAATTGTCAGAATCCCGCACGCGGCTGGTGAAGTAAAGGGCCACCAACCGGACGAACGCGCGCGATGGAGCCCGAACCGCAATATCCCGTGGACGCCATCACCACCGAAGCGATGAAGGCCTCGGAGCCGGTGGGCATGGACATGAGCCTGGATGATATCGTCAAGCAGCATCGAGTCGCCAACAAAAAGCGCGGTGACGGGAAACTCTCGAGGGACGAACGCCTCAAGGTCAAGGCTGGGGTTAACAAGGGTGGACCGGGTAGAACCACGTCGGGTGGACGAGGCGCCGCCTCGAAGAAGGTGCGCGCACGGCTGACTCGGATGGATCCAATACCAAATCTCCACCGCCCTCACACATCGAGAGACTGACCTTCCGATCCCCTTCTCCATCCCATCAACACAGCGCGAGAAGGTGAATAGGCATCGACCTACTTACATCAAGCGGGACGACGGCGTGACCGTGGTGCAGATATTCAACAAGGACGTCGTGCAGGTGAACAGGGAAGGGGAGGTCTTGCTCGACACCGGCGGCGACAGAGGCGTCGGCGTGCTCCGCGCCGTGAACGAAGCGCTGACAAAGTTCGGGTTCAAGGTCACCGCGGCGCGGGATGACGCGGAGACGTGGACGGTGAGCGACGGGGTTCGGTACTTCAAGAGGTACGAGGACGGGCTGGTCATCCCCAAGCCGCATCCCCCCGGTCCGGGGCGCGCGTTGGCGCTGATGCAGGCGGATCCGCCCCACTTCCACAGAGCAGGGCGGGGGAGGGGATTCGGCGGCAGGGGCAGGGGATTCGGCGGCCGTGGCAGGGGACGCGGCCGGGGTTTTTATTAGCTACAGTATCAATCGTTACAATCGGTTATCGGGTTAGGGGGTCGAGGGCCGTCATGTGTCGTCGATATCCTCCACGCACCCGTCGAGCAGTCCCCTCTCCTCGTCCGCGTCGTGCATCAGAGTTTTGGCCATCGATAGGGCCTTCTTGGTGCCCGACGGTCCGACGGTCATGGAGCTCAGTGATCTGACGAGATGCGTCGTCCGTGTCCGCGACCCGTTGAACCCCCCGGCCCCGCACCCGCCGACGCCCTCCGCGCCCGTCTGGAGCAGTCGACGGACCGTCTGCTGCGCGGACAAGGAAGATGATGACTGTGTCCTCGTCGCCGCCCTTCCCGCCGCCGCCACGCCGGTGACCGCGGCGCGGACGCTCGGCGGTCTGCAGGCGATCGAGGACAACTGGCGGAGAGCCTGCGCCGCCGCCCTGGATGTCATGCCTCCCGATCCCGCGCTCGGAGCAGTGGCGAGGCGAGGTGTAGGGTTGTTGGCTGTGCGACAGGATGACACGAGTTTCTGGTTTCTGGTTTCGAATCATTTTTTCAAACAGGTGTGCCCACGAGGGAACCCACCAACACGAGGGAACCGCCCGGTGAACACAACGAGACGACGCGTCGCACCGCACGCACCAACCGGATACCCCGTCTAGGTCGCCGCCGATCGAGACGAAACGAATCCAGAGCGGGTAACCCGTCGGTCAGGACACCGGCCCCGTCTTTGAGCGCGCCGCGTTCAAAAAGATCTCAC
>Ga0222716_10001153_pt1 | contig 22266 bp, 38 predicted proteins | sample C33_13DmetaG_FD_165044 | JGI IMG/M metagenome (GOLD analysis project Ga0222716, IMG submission 165044) | Estuarine water microbial communities from San Francisco Bay, California, United States - C33_13D | ecosystem: Environmental > Aquatic > Marine > Unclassified | place: USA: California... | reverse complement strand
TGGAGGAAAAATAAATGGAACATTGTAAATCTGAACAAGAAGTTCGTGATTGGGCTAAGACAAATGGCTACAACGGTAGCGGTATTGACGCTGTAGTAGCAAAATGGAAAGTAGCTAAAGAAACACCCGCTAAAGTTTCAGTAGTTAGTACCGATGAAGATTAATAGTATTTTAATATGTTCTCTATTACTTATGGCATCTGTAAGTGATGCATTAGGGGCAGAGATAAAGATGAGAGAATTTAGAGGAAATCTTTGTTATGATGGGGATACTTGTTATATTACAATGCCTGCTTTACCACAATCTCTTAGTAAAATGAGTGTTAGAATACTTGGTATTGATACCCCAGAGATAAGAGGAAAGTGCAGTAAAGAAAAAGACATGGCGTTATTAGGAAGAAAATTTGCCAATAATTTATTTAAAAACGCTCGTGATATTGAGTTTAAAAACTTAAAATGGGATAAATACGGTGGAAGAGTATTAGCGGATGTTTATCTTGATGGTAATTCTTATTCTGAATTAATCATCAAAGAAAAACTCGCCCGTCCTTATGATGGCGGGACAAAGAAAGGATGGTGCGATTAATATGAGAAAATCATTAATTTTAGTAGTTGTTGCTGCTGGATTACTAACAGCAGGTACAACATATGCTTTAGTAGGAGCAGATACTTGTAATTATGACCCTAAAAGTGGTTATTTTTATGATGCAGATACAAAAGAATGGTCTGCATACGGTAGTTGGGAAGAAGCTGTGGCGTGTGCCAAGGAAGGTAAGCTTCCTGATATAGTAGCTAATAGACTTGGTATTTGGGGAGATAAACAAACCCAAATAGAAGGTCGTAAATGGGCAACTATTAATGCTAAAGTAAAAGCAGAAAAAGCTGCTAAAGAAGCAAAAGCATCTGCTGATGCAGCAGAAAAATCAGCAGCAAAGGCTAAGGTGGCTTCAGAAAAGATCAAGTAAGGAGTTATATAATGGAAGAGACCCCCTCTTTAAAGAAAAAAGTCGAACTTGAAATAGAAGTAGATGCGAGCACCAAAGAACAAAAAGAAAATAGGTATCAATGGGTTATTGATTTAGCTGTAGCAGTTGATGCGTGGCGCATATTCCCAAGGCTATTTTTAACAACTTATATATTTTTACTATATAAGTCTGCGATGTGGTTTATGTCCTTACCTGAACCTAACACACAACAAGCAGGGTTAATCTCTGTTATTGTTGGTGCGGGCGCTGCTTGGTTTGGTTTATATACAGGTAGTGGTCCTAAGATGGCCAAGAAAGACAGTAAATAAAACTTTATTGCAAGGATAGGTATTAAAATGAAATATCATTTGGAATGTGCTAAGTTATCTGCTATAGTTTATAAAGATTCTAAAACAATACAGAATTTTCTCATAAATGAAGAAAGTTTTGCTGGAGCCACTAATTTTACTTTTTATGATCAAGAAGGGACTCAAGCACTATCTTTCCTAGTAAGTGATAAACTTTATATTGCTTTTAGAGGAACCGAGCCTACGCAACTTTCAGACATTTGGGCTGATTTAAAAGCTTGGCAGGTTAAATCTAAATATAAATCAGGTAGAGTCCATGCAGGGTTTAGAAGTGCTTTAGACGAGATTTGGGAAAACCTAGTTTCGACTATTATTTCTCAATCTTATGGTAGAGAAATAGTAATTACTGGGCATTCTTTAGGCGCTGCTTTAGCAACTCTCTGTTGTAAAAGATTATCACAACTTGTTGATAATAAAATAACACTTTATACTTTTGGATCTCCAAGAGTAGGAGGTAGGAGATGGGCTAAAAAGTTTGATACAGAAACTTATCGCTTTGTTAACAATAATGATATTGTAACTAGAGTTCCTAGTCCTATATTATATAGACATATAGGACAACTTTGTTATTTTAATCATTATGGTAATGTTAGAAATATGGGTTATTGGCAACGATTAAAAGATCGTTGGAGAGGTTTTTGGAAAGCCCTAATTAAAAGACAAGGCATAGATTGGTTTATCGATCATTCGATGGTTCTTTACTTAAAAAAAGTAGAGAATAATGATGAGTTATTACACTCTGGTAGATAAATGTCCTTCTTGTTTTAATTTACAAAAAAGATGGATTACAAGTTCTCACCTCGATGTCGAGGAAGAAACTACGTGCGTAAATTGTATGAGTTTTTTTGATTTAGACGATAACGTGGTTGGTATTGAGACAGATTTAAATGTGTTTCATTTAAGTAATACTGCTGTTTTTTAATAAAATTCTTTTTGCCTAACTAGTTGTTTTATGTTATTATACAAAATAACTTAAAACATATGAGGAAAATATGGCAAAAGGAAAGAAATCAAAAGGCAATAATTATCAATCTAAGGGACAGCGCCCTAATATTTCACGTTGGTCTAAACTAGCTCAACGTAGAGAACACAAAGCCAACCCTTCTATTGAATCTATTATGCAACGAGAGGCTAAGATTAAGCAAATTATATCTAGCCCAAAAAATGCTGAGGAACGTGCTGTTAAAGAAAAGCTAATTCTTAAACAGCGGCAAGAAAATCTAACATCCGACCTACTTAAGGCTTATGGAGAAGCTGGCTTAACAAAAGCAGAAGCTATGCAAGCAGTAAAAACTGACTATGTTCCACAGCTAAAAGTTAAGTGGGTAGATAAACTAACAGCTTGGAAACAGGCGAATTCTAAAAAAGGTAGTTCTGGAGTACGAATTGTTTCTAAGTAACTTTAAAAATTGAATATTTTATAAAAAAGCCTTTGGTCTTCGGATCAAGGGCTTTTTTACTTTAAGGAGCACTAAATGGGAAAGAGATCAGCAAAAGTTTATGACATAGAAAAATATAATGGGAGCATTCAGCCTAAAAATAATAAACAAGTTCAGTACTTGTCTTTACTAAATGATTTAAGTAAGAATTATGTTTTTGCAACAGGTCCTGCAGGCACTGGAAAAACACTTTTAGCAGTAGAAAAAGGTATAGAATTTTTTCAAAGAAAACTTTTTGATAAAATAGTAATTACTCGTCCTGCAGTTTCTGTTGATGAAGAGCATGGGTTTTTACCAGGAAGTTTAGAAGAAAAAATGGACCCCTGGGTGCGTCCTATACTTGATGTATTTAAAGAGCATTTTTCTAAAGAACATATAGATTACTTGCTAAGATTAGAGAAATTAGAAATAGCTCCCCTAGCATATATGAGAGGTAGAACTTTTAAATATTCTTGGATTGTTGCCGATGAAATGCAAAATGCTACTATTTCTCAAATGAAACTTTTGTTAACTCGACTTGGAGAAAAAAGCAAGATAACCGTAACTGGAGATTTACAACAACATGACCAAAAGTGTTTAAATGGTTTATCTGATTTTATAAATAAGACCAAAGATTATGAAACTAGCTATATCGGTCAAATAAGATTCTCTAAAGAAGACATAGAAAGGCATCCTGCAATCAAAGAAGTTTTAGAAATATACGGCGATGATTAATTTATAAGAAAATAATTTTCTTGTTAGTTGGTGCAAAAATGTGCTATACTTTATATATAATTAAGAATTTACATAGTGTGTCTGTGCCTAAGTCCTCGCGACGTACCAAGTCATCTAAATGTTATGTTACAAAATTTGACGTTGGAGGTTACGCATTGAAACACATAAAGTATGGTGAAAATATAGAGGTATAAATGAAATATTATTGCATCGTATGCGAAGAAGAGTTTAGTTATAAAAGAGCTAAACTAGGGTATAAAACTTGTTTGCAGCACGCTGAACCACAAAAAATCTTTACAGTTTCTATTCCTTATAATAAAGGTCCTTATCAACTTATAAGTAAAGATAACGTAAAACATATTGGAAGATAGTTACTTCTTGTCAACTGGTATGATATTTGTTATTATATATAATAACTTTTAATAATAGAGGAAACTATGAATAGTAGTTTAGATCGCGCTTCTTGGATTGCTTACGGTAATACCGTGGTAAAAGAAATGGAAGAATTTATTCAGAGCTGGAACCATAAAGGATGCTCTCAGTTTTTGATGGGACAGACAAAATTTGACTGGTCCTCCCGCAGGACTCGCTCTCGCGGAGGATTGTATAAGGTAAATGGGATCTGGCAACCCGGTATTTCTATTGCTATGCAACACTATACTCGCTCTAGCGATAACATATACAGGTGGTATGAGTATAAGTCTTTCGATGATGATAGCGTTATTGGCGGTTTTTATTCAGATAATCTTATACACCGATTTAGGGCTGTAGTAGCTCATGAGATGGCTCATGCTATTCAGTATTGGCACCAGTGGTATAATAAAACTCCACGGGTAAAACCTCACGGAGATGAGTTTAAAATATACTACAGGTTGCTTCGTGAGGAGTTTGTCAATAAAATTCTCCCAGATCAGAAAGAGATGGGGGCTGAGTATCGTAATCTACGTAAAATTGTAGTTACTCAAGAACTTGGACCCATAAGGATGGCAGCATAATGTGTAAAAAAATTAAGAATTGGTTTAAAAAACTAAAAGCAGTAACTTTAGGAGGAAGCCCTTATGTATGAAGAAGATGATTTTGAGAGTGGAAAAGTAGTTCTTTATCAAGCTATGAAAGAGTTTACTGAAGTTACTGAATATCATTATAAAGATAATCCCGCAGCAACAGCTGCGGCACTTCTATCTACATGTAGAAATGTATATCTACAAACTCACGGACCAGAAACTGCTGCTGTAATGTTTTATAAAATGGCAGATGAAATGGCGGTTATGGTTCCTCCTTCTAAGTATCGAGGTAAGGTTCCAAGATTACGACCAACTAAGAAACCACGCCCTAATAAATGAGTTTTTTGCTTGCTATAATAGTATTAATTGTGTTATTATTACCTTGTATAGCTTTTGGAAAAGCTGTGGAGAAAATAACTTATAACATGATTAAATACGATGAAGAGAGACAAAACATATATTTCTATTCTGAAGAAGATCACCAGAGATATACCGTGCGCAGGAAACCAAACACTCGCCGCCTGTATCGTAAAAGGTAATAGGGTAATCTCTTTTGGTCATAACAAAAGAAAATCACACCCCCTTCAAATTAAATACTCGAAAAATTCTGAATCAATATATCTCCACGCTGAAATCGACGCAATTAAAAATGCCTTGAAAGAAGTAGACTCCTCTATATTAGATAAGTCTACTCTATATGTCGCCAGAACCAAAAAGAATGGTGATGAGGGATTATCCAAACCCTGTAAGGGTTGTAGAAAAGCTATTGAAGCTTTTGGCATTAATAGAGTGGTTTATACTACAGAAGTAGAAAATACCTATGGAGAAATGATAAGATGATTATTTACTGGAGAGTTTGCGAAAAACAAGAAACTCAAAGTTTTACCCCACGATGGGAAAACAAAGATAAAAAAGAACTATTAAGAAAGTGTTGGATGTCTCTACAGCCTAGCGTAGATGACTCTGACACTTTTATTATATTATGGGATAAGGTTAGAGAATCTACCGTAGACTGGTTGGTTAGACACTCTAGAACCCCTAATGTACAAGTGTTAGAATGTCCTATTTATGAACTTCCTGATGGAGTAGAAACTCAATTAGGAGATGTGATGGATAAGAGAAGGCATCACTATTCTGCGCTTGCAGAAACTATAGATAAAACAACTAACTTATTTCCAAATGAAGTTCATTATCTTTGTAATGATGATTTTCTTCATTTACCTCATGCATTACTAGCAATGAAGTCTGTTTACAAAGATGGATGGGAAGGGTTTGTTGTAGCATATGATTACCCAGATAGATACACAATGGATAGAAATAGACAATGTGAGCTTCTTCTAAATCAGTACTCTCATTGGAGAACTATACCTTCTTGTACAGGGTGTACTTCTGCATTAGGTAGAACTTGGCAGCAACATATTAAGCTATTTAAACAAAATGCAATTTATAATTCAGACTCATTTACATGGGAAATGTACGCAAAGTCAGGGTGTTTAGCACCTGTACCGGGAATGGCCTCCCACCTAACTGAAGGATGCTTAACTCCGCGTGTAAATTGGGCTGAAATATACGATTCAATTTCTATTGGGGATGAAGATTGGTCATGAGTAGAATAGGCACTAATTTTGAAATAAGTGGCAAAATTGTAAAAGATAATGACACCTATTTAGTAAAAGATAATACACAATTAAATTCTATTATAGTTAGTACTACAGAATTGTACCCAGGAAAAGCAACTAGGGGGCATAGTCATGACGGTCAGGAGGAAGTATACGTCTTTACTGAAGGTCATGGAGAAATGTCACTAGACACAGATCTTTTTGAGGTAAATAGTGGAGATGTTGTTGTTATTAAAGGAGGAGTTTTTCACCGTGTTTGGAATACCTCTAAAAACCATAATTTAAAGATGATATGTATATTTGAAGGAAACCGAAATGAATAAAGTAGGTATTTATGGAACTGGAAAAACAGCAGAAATAGTACACCAGTATTTAAAAAACGAATATGAAGTTGTAGCTTTTTTAGAAAATAACTCTACTATTAAGAGTAAGTATAATATTCCTGTAGTAGATGATTACACTTTCGATAAAAGAATTCCTATATTTGTAGCAATTGGAGTAAATAAATTAAATACCCTTAGACAAAATGTTTATTTAAGACTAAAAAGAGAGGGGTATAAATTTATAAGCTATATTCATCCTCGCGCTACTGTAGCTTCTACCGTGACTGTAGGAGAAAATTGTATTATAATGGAGGAAAACGTTGTACAAGATTTCGTGGATATTGGGAATAATAACATTTTATGGAGTGGAAATCATATTGGCCACCATACTTGGATTGGTGATCACAATTTTATTTCATCTCATGTAGTTATATCAGGCAATTGTGAAATTGGAGATAACAACTTTTTCGGAGTAAATTCTTGCATTGGAGATGAAGTTTCAGTGGGAAACTATAACTGGTTTAGCCCTCTAACTCATTCTGTTCAAAATATAGGAGATGAACAATTATTAGTTCTCCCAAAAGAAGCAAGACCTGTTGTAGCTAAATCGTCTACAAAGAGGTATTTTAAAGTAGCATGAAATGGAAAAAACTGGGATTAGTATTTAAAGATACAAAACGTAATTGGTGGTCCCAGTCTCACGCATATATACCTACCCCTATTCTCCTAGAGGATAGGGTTAGAGTATTTGTGTCTTTTTGGGACGTAGATAAGCGAGGACGCTTAGGCTATGTTGATTTAGCACTTGATGATATAACAAGAGTAATAGGTGTTAGTAAAACCCCTGCCCTAGATTTAGGTGATAAAGATGCTTTTGATTGCAAGGGTATAACTCCTATGTCTTATGTAGTACGAGATGGAGTTATATTTTTATTTTATACTGGTTGGGGTAATCATCCAGAGTATCCTTATACTCTACTCACTGGTTTAGCTGTTAGTGATAATAATGGAGAGTCTTTTACAAGATTTTCTAAAAAACCAGTTTTACCTCCTATTAAAGGAGAAGGGTGTATAAGAACAGCCGCTTTTATAGATTATATACCAGAATTTGATGAGTACTGGCTTTGGTACGTAGGAGGAGAAGATTGGTTCTACGCAGATAATAAATTAACTCCTACTTATGATTTAAGATTAGTAAGAAGCTCTAGTTTATATGATTGGACTCATTTAAATTCTACTTTAGTAATGGAATCTGATATTACTAAAGGAGAGTATGCTATTGGACGACCTTGCGTAATACGTGAGAATGGATTATTTAAATTATTTTATTCTAGTCGTAGATATAATCATGGGTATAGGTTAGGGTATGCGGAGTCTATTGATGGATTTGATTGGAAAGTTAAAGATCATCGTCTTAATTTTCCTATTTCTGAGATAGGATGGGACTCTAAGATGCAGTGTTTTTCTTATATTCTACCAACAGCTACAGGTACTTATATGTTTTATAATGGAAATGAACACGGTAAACAAGGATTTGGAATAGCGGAGTTATCAAATGATTGAATTATTAGTAGTGCTTTATTTTTCTTCTGCAGGATTCAGTATGACATTTGATGCTTGGACAATGTTTGGGCTAGAAAATATGGAACAGTGCTTACAAGAGGGAGAAAATATTAAAAAACATTTTGGAGCAGATAAAGTATCTTGTTCTTTAGGAGATATATTACAGGAGCAACAAGAGATATGACAATACGAGAAAGTTTTTCAGCTTTAGCAGCAATTCATCCACAATATGATGATTTAGGTATGTTAGGACCTCTTCTTTGGGGTTATGCAAATTTATGTGATCACATCACAGAGTTTGGGGTAGATGATGGAACAAGCACTTGGGCCTGGTTGCACTCTGACTTTTATAGAAAAAAGATTATTAGATCTTATGATATATACCCTGACTGCTTAATAAGTGAGCATCTTGAATTAGCTGAGAAAGAAGGAATAGACTGGACTTTCACGGCTCAAGATACCCTTCAAGAAGGGTTTGAAATAGAAGAAACAGATTTATTATTTATAGACACAGACCATCAGTATGGTCAACTTTTAGGAGAGCTAAGACAGCACGGAGGACAAGCTAGAAAGTATATTATGATGCATGATACATATACTTATGGTGCTAAAAGTGCTAATGGTTTTCATAAAGGATTAAGAGATTCTATTAAAGAGTGGCTAGAGGAAGTAAACGAAGAGAAAGAGGTTTGGACAACAGATATGGTATTTGATCACAGTAATGGTTTAACTATATTGAGGAGACTATGACCTCTAGATTTTCAGTAGCTAAATATAAGGAAGAGGATAGAAATAGTTGGAATACTTTAGTAGACTCTTCTTTTAATGGAACATTTATGCACCGAAGAGAGTTTTTAGACTATCATGGTGATAAGTTTGAAGACCACTCTTTATTAATTTATAATAATTATAACCTATGCGCTGTGTTTCCTGCGGTTTTAGATAAAAGAGATTTAGTCTCTCATCCAGGCACCACAGTAGGAGGTTTAGTTTATAATGATTCAGTAAGAGGAAATGATTTAAAATCTATACTGGAGCGTATAAAACAGTATCATAAATTTCAAAGAATTATATATAAAAATACTCCAATGGAGTTTCAGAGACATGCTGTTCAAGATGATATTTGGGCTTTACACACTTTAAAGGCTAAAAAAATATCATGTGAGCTATCTTCTATCTTAAATCCTTTAATGACTAATTATGTCTATTGGCCGGACAAGAAAGAAGAGCTTTCTTGTATGACTGACAATATATTTTTATCTGCTATGAACTTCGGAGATTTAGGTTTTTTAGAAGAATTTTGGGAGTCAGTTCTTGTCCCGAATTTGTCTAAGTATGGAATAGAACCTATTCATACTCCAAAAGATATCAATTATCTCTACAATCAGTTTCCTGTATTTGTTAAAGGACTCTTAGCTACTCACAAGTCAGGAAAAATGCTAGGAGGGTTGATAATATTTAGATTTAATAAATGTTATCATGTTCAGTATTCTGTGGCTAACGCTAAAGGTCGTGCTTTACACACTATGTCTTTATTACACCATTATATGATAGAAAACTTACCTACAGATGTTCATTATTATAATTTTGGCAAATCAACAGAGTGTAATGGATACATTCTTAATGATGCTTTATATTATTATAAAAATGGGTTTGGCGGAGGGTCGATGACTTATGACACATATGAATATTAAATTAAATGATTTACAATCACAGTGGCAAGCTATAAAAGAAAAGGCCACTCCAGAGATATTTGATTATTTAGCAAGTGGAGAGTATATTGGATCTCATTATGTAGAAAGATTTGAAAATGCTTGGAGTGATTATGTAAATTTAAAACATTCTGTGATGGTTAGTTCAGGAACAGATGCTTATAAGTTAGCACTGGCCTCTTTACGACTAGATTCTGATACCTGTGTTTTATTACAAAATAACACTTGGGCTACTATACTATTTGAAACCAAAAGGTTTGGATACTATGTAGATTGTATTGATTGTGATTCACACTTTCAGTATAGTGTATCAAAACTAAAAAGCTGGTTAAAGTCTTTTAGAAGTAAATATAAAAATGTAGTTTTAGTTCCCACTCATATGCTAGGCCACTCTTGTGATATGAAAGAAATAATGACTCTTGCAGCTGATTATGATTGCTCTGTTATAGAAGATTGTTCTCAAGCACACGGAGCCTATTGCGATATAGGATCTGTAGGTCAATTCTCTGATGTAGCATTTTGGTCCTTATACCCTGGAAAAAACTTAGGAGCAGTCTCTGAAGCAGGTATAGTTTCTACTGATGATGAAGTTATAGCAGGTACTATACGGGAGTTATCAAATTGTGGAATGGAGTCAAAAAATAATTTTGCTTGGGAAGGATATAATTCAAGACCTTGTGGACTATCTTCTATTGCTTTATATCACAAATTAAATAAACTGGAAGAATGGAACACTAGAAGAATTAAAATAGCAGATGTATACAAAAAGTATTTGTATGATAATACAGCAAAATACTGCACTAGAAATGTATATCACTATTTTCCTGTTTTATTGGGCGCCCAGAGAAGAGACGACTTGACTATCCATTTAGATAGGTCTGGAGTTCCATATTGTATAAACTATCCATTTACTATAGCTAAACTTAATAAAAGTCACAAAATGTTTTCTTACTTAAAAAGTACTTCATTTTCTGAATCTATGGTTTGCTTACCTTGTCACCCTTTTATGGATGAAGATCAAGCATCTAGTATAGCTAAGACACTTAAGTGCGTGAAGTTATGGGATTTGTAAAAGTATAGAATTGACAATAAAAGTAATTTATGAAATAATAAAAAATATCTAAATAAAAGGAGCAAAAATATGGCAAATAAAGTTACATTTGATCTAACTTTTTCAGAAGGACGGGAATTACAACCCCCCTATGAATCGTCAGAGGTTTCTACCACTGGGTTAATAAGTTCTTCAGCGGAAAAACTAAATGATGAAGGCACTGTTTGGAGGATAACTAGAGTATGGGACTCAGCTGAAAATGCTCAGGCATACAAAGCTGCTATAGATGCTGCAAGGGTGGGAATGGTTTCTCCTCCAACAGTGTCTAATATTGTAAAGACTGAGATTTAATTTAAGGTAGTTATGTCTAATTTTAATAAAGTAATACAATTTATGACTTCTTTTGGACAAGAAGTAAAAGACAGACCAGAACTAGCAGATCATAAAACTGCTATGTTACGTCTTAAGCTAATACTCGAAGAGTATGAAGAACTAGAAGATGCTGTAACTGAAGGGCATATTGTAGGAATTGCAGATGCTCTAACCGACATTCTTTATGTAACATATGGAGCAGGGGCTGCATACGGAATTGATCTTGACAAATGCTTTGAAGAGGTTCACAATAGTAATATGAGTAAGCTTGGCGAAGACGGCAAGCCTATATATCGTGAAGATGGGAAGGTAATGAAAGGTCCTAACTATTGGGAGCCTGATCTTTTAAAAGTATTGGATGAACAAACCTAGAATTGAAGGATCATTAGCTTGTAGAATTGATGAGGCATCACAATGGGCTATATAAAGTCTGAAAGAGATATTCAATATAAAAAATTTGAAGAACAAATGTCACAAAAAGATTTGTTCTCTACTCTTATGTTAATTGATTTTAACTTAACTGAGTTGTGTAATAGAACTTGTGAATTTTGTCCTAGGGTTAATCCTAAAGTATACCCTAACAGAAACTTACATATGGACCCAGAGCTTTATGCAAAGATAATAGAAGAACTGGCAAAGTTAAAATATAATAATAGAATTTTATTTTGTGGATTTGGAGAGCCTTTATTATATAAACACCTTAACTATATTATAAATATTACAAAAATAAATCTTCCTTGGAATCATAACTTACAAATGGTTACAAACGGAGATAAACTTTCAGAAAAAGTAATTGAAAAGTTATTCTTTAACGGACTAGATAAAATATATATCAGTTTATATGAAGGTCCAGAACAACAAGAAACTTTTACTTCTATGTTTCGCTCTGTAGGTATTTCTCCAGATAAGTATTTTTTTCATCATTATTATAAAGAAAAAAAGGATAACTATGGATTTATACACTTATCTAATAGAGCAGGTAAGTTATTTAAAGATACTCATGTAGGAGGTTGTAATACACCGTTCTATGAGATTAATATAGACTATAATGGAAATACTCTTTTATGTGCGCATGATTGGAATAAATCTGTAATAACTGGTAACTTACAAAAACAATCACTAAAAGATATTTGGTTAAAGTCTCCCGTACTAAAACAGTATAGAGAAATATTACAAACAGGAAGAGATAAGCGTCCTTGTAAAGATTGTAATATTATTGGTACACTTTATGGAAAAAAATCCAAACAACTATTATGCTCTGCTACAAGGTAAACATAGATACAAGAAAAATTAAAAGATCATTAGTAGATCCAAATACTAATGGTAATCCTGCTTTTGCTACTTTCAGAAGAACACAATATAATAAAAAAATAAATCATTTAGGTATTAAGTATAACTACTTTGCTAACTGTCCTTCTTTCTTAATCACTTCTTTTATGATAGAATCTATTTTAACAACTGGTATTAATTACCCTGTTGGGTTATACTGGGACGACGGGGATAATAGAATAAACTGTCATCCAGGTATGCGTAGACTTCTGTGTTGGGAATTTTTAGGTAATAATACTATAGACGGTATAATCGTGTCTGATCACGTAGAAGATTCAACTATGTTTAACAGCTATGAAAGAATAGAGTTACCCGATGAAAATTTCTGGAAAAACATGAAAGGAAAGTATGAGTATCTCCCACAAGATGTAGTAGATCAAAGGAGTAGATACCCAGATTTTATACTATCAGATTTTCAGTCAAGGTTTGCAAAAATGTATTCTAAGATAGAATCTATTAATATATCTAGCGATTTTACTTATGAGTTATACGACCTTTACTTGCCAATAGCTTCTATAAGTCAAATGATAGATTGGAGAACTGTTTTTACAAAAAGAAGAAAAGTTAAAATATCTTTATCAAATAATTTTTCTTCTGCTCAAGTCCGTCTAGTCATAAAAAAACCTATAAAAGTACATCCTTTTGAGTTATTACACTTTCTACACCCAAATATACATTGCTATCAAGATGTTGATCGTGATATTATAATCTATAATAACATTTCAGAAGGAGCAGAAACTAAAATTATTCCTGCTTCCTATATACAAAAAATAAGAGGTTAATATGAAGAACCAAGATGAAGAGTTGGTAAAGAAAACCAAAGCAATTTATGATAAAGCTTTACAACTAAAACATATATCAAATGATGAACAAAGAAAAGAATTACTGTCTGATATAAAATATATGAGTCTTTTAGTATGTAGAGGTGTACATTGGTAAAAAAACTTTTACTAATATTACCGTTAGTGCTTATAAGTCCTTTTGCATTATCTTCTGATAATAAGGATGCCGATTGTTTAGCGGAAAATATATATCATGAAGCTAGAGGAGAAAGCACTTTAGGAAAAATAGCTGTTGGATTGGTAACAATAAACAGAGTACGAGACGCTAGATGGCCTAGTAATATTTGTTCTGTAGTATATGAAGGACAAGTAAGAGAAAGCTGGAAAACTAAACAAGACCCTAGCCTTTCTCCAGAATCACGGATTTTTTATCCTGTAAAAGATAAGTGCCAATTTAGTTGGTATTGCGATGGAAAAGCCGATACTATAAATTACTCTTCATATGATTGGCAATCTTCTTATCAAATCGCACAAATGTTACTTGAGAATAATAAGTATGACGGTCTTTTAGAAGGCGCTACTCACTATCATGCAACTTATGTAAGTCCAGATTGGAGACTAAAACTGACTCTAATAACTAGAATTGATAATCATTTGTTCTATCGTTAAATTAAGTATTTTCTTCTCTTGTCGTTAAAAATATAGTATTATATAAAAATGATAAGAAAACTCAAAAAAAGGAAAAATAATGGATAATGTTGTGAAATTTCCCGGGGTCACCTATGGAAAGATTAACCCAGAACTTGTTGTAGGGCATCTAAATGAAGTAGTAGACTCTGTTGAAAGTATTATGACAATAGGTTTTCTTAAAGATGGATCATTCTTTTTATCTACTTCTGAAGGAGAGATAAAAGAAAATCTGTGGATTTTAGAAAATGCTAAAATGAACTTTCTAGAGTATATGTCACTAGATGACTGAAAAGTATGAAAGACTCATTTCTAATGCGTATGTGGCATATAGAACAACTACCTCAGACTGGGGGAAGAATTACTGGGAAACAGTAATCAAAGCGCTTTTAAAATTGTCTCAGCGCCTTAATTAAGCTGTTTTAATATTGCTAACTGGTTAGATTTCTGGTATTATATAAAAATAATGATGATTAACAACAAAGAGGAAAAAATGAACTACGAAAATATGTCTCACGATGAACTGGTTGCTGCTCTTCAAAAGGCAGAAGCCACATCTAAAAAGAGTGTCGTGGTTAAGGTTAGCCCGAAGGGTGCTGTTCAGCTGAATGGTATTCGTCGATTCCCTGTAACTTTTTACAAGGATGAGTGGTCAACCATCTTTTCAATGAAGGATCAGATTGAAACCTTTATTGTAGACCATGAGGGTGAACTGGCAACAAAGGCTGCGTAACGTGGCTGACCAGTACCTCATCAGGCAATCTTCCAAACCTCGAGTTTGGGAGATTGCTAAATTTTCAGACGACTATGAGCCGAGTGGTATTTACAATGTAAAGCTACATGGTAAAAACTATAGTTGTGACTGCCCTGGATACTGGAGACAGAAGAATAAAGATGAGCATAAGCATATTAGGCTTGTCAAGTTCTGGAGGGAAAATCTTGAAGAAGAGCATGGATTTGCTCTTTGGTTAGACGGACCGGACATTGAGTATTCCAGATTCTGTGATAGCATTTGAAAAATTAAAATAATTTTTGATTTGCATGGCAGTTAAATTTCTTGTAATATAGAAAAACATTGAGCGAGAGAACAAGTTTCAACCGCTCAATGTAACCAAATCCTTTCCGCTACGGTGCCATCGCACCGAAAGTATATGGTTAGTAGGTGGACTAGATACCACCGTACCGAGTAAAGGTAGTATCTTAGGAAGTTGTGACTCAGATGAAACTTCTTGCAGTTTGAATGTTCTACATCAGAAAAACATTCGCTTTTCTCTTGCCATGAGCCTATACTTTGTGGTATTATAAGAGATAATCCTTTCTGACAGACAGTCAGACGCTGGGCACGATATCGCGTCAGAGTGCGGGTTAGAGCTTATCCTGGGGATTCAACTTCAATAGGTTGAACATAATCCCACCCGAAAAACTCATTTTATACTTGCTTATTACTTAAAATTTTGATAAGATATATAAAGATTGTCGGCTCCGAGACATTAAAACAGGAGACTCAGTGGGAACATTTCAGTTCCGCGATTGAGGATAGAGTTTAAAAATTAATTTTTTAGTTGCTTAAATTAAAAATTTTTGTTAGAATATAAAAAGATTGAGAGAGATTGAGTCTGATGACTACAGAGCCTCGATCTGGGCTAACGGAACGGCCTAAATAGGTTCCACTCCTAGCAACTCAGGAGTATGAGAGTTGACAGAGCGGATAAACTGTTAAACCGAACCTCGCTAGGCTAGCGAAACATAAATAAGCCTCCACAACTATCCGATGAGTGGGCATCAAAGAGTCGGAAGACAGGAAAAGGTACTACAAACCCGTATTGAGTCGTATAACTCAACAACCTAGTGTGGAAGGTATAATCTACACCGTGTAGAGGCTCCACGTCAAGAAGTGCTCCGTCAAATCAAGAAAGACGTAAAATAGACTTGTGCAGGTTATCGCACAGCCGAAAGAACTAAAGTGCCTAGTCAGCATAGTGCAGAAGAGACGTTCCAGTCTCGTAAAGAGCATATGTTCGCTCATGAGTGTCCCCCTGGGGAGGGACGATAAGCAGATCCCCAGACTTATTCTAAACGTGATGCGTTTTCATGTCCGCCGCTAAAACATAGATATGAAAGAGATTTTTTTCTTGCTGAGTGCTTAAAAATTTGGTAAGATATATAAAGAAATCGGGGAGTAACACATAGTTCGCCAAGGCTTGTAGTCAGTCAAGCACCGTTTTATAAAGCCTTAAATGATAGGGCGGTAAAGCTTCGGCATTCCGGCAAAGTTTAAGGTTCCACAGCCGAGTTATTCTGTAGGCGATATTGAAAAAGAGATAACGATGTTTCAGTATCTAGTGGTAAAACTTTCTAGTCTCCGCCGTTGGAGGTTACAGTAGACACACATTGTAATTACGGACTGATGTGTGCTTCCAGGTAGAAAGTAGGTAAGGTTCTAGTTGGTAAACCGCAAGGGATATAGCAGAAAGTAGAACCATTGTCTATGGCGGGTTTGGGGGCCGTAGACCTAGTTTGGAGTCAATCACCTCCTTTCCATTCGATTTGACTCAGAAAATGCTGTTGAGGGAACAGCGGGGTAGTCGCAAGATTACTACTCAAGACTTAAACAAGGACTCGTAGTCCCTTCCTTTGAGAGTCTTGAGTGCAACTTTCTTCTTGATAGTTGCCCAAAAATTTGATATTATATATAAAGAATAAAAGAACGGGGATCATCCTCCTTTACCTGACAGCATTATGCTGTAAAGGTTCAAGTCCAAAAAGGTTAATGATCCAACGGAGTCACGGAATGAGGCTCACCCTGTTCTACTTTTATTGGAGTCTGACTCCAGATGGTTGTATATCGACTTCGGACGCAACTTGGGATGGCTGCCATAAATAAGCCCGCGAGAGGTCACGGTTAATCTCTCACCAATTTAGTCTGCTCACCGTAGAGTCGCTCCGCAAAATGCGTAGCAGCAACTTGAGTGCCAAAGCAGCAGACATGACAAGCGGTGGAAGGTAGGCTTGTCTGGCAAGGATCGTATTGGAGGCGTGGCTTGTAGTCACGGGTGGTGACGATCCATAGCGCTGGCGGGAGAGGGGCCGAGCGCGGTTAATGAGTTATAGGATAGATACCTGGGTGCACAAGGTCGCAATTCTATCCAAGGGAACCGTATGACGTACCTGTTCCCGACTTTTTCATGTGAGTCTTTGTTGAGCTTGAGCAGCGATGTTCGCTCCAGAGACTAGGGTAGGGTTTCTAACTTCAGGTTTACCAGTTGCCTGGGGTATGTAGAGAAACCAGCGTTTATAGCGGGCACGGGGGCTATATTCATAAAAATTTAATTCAATTAAACCACGATAAGCAATTATCGTGGTTTTTTTGTTTGCCATAAGGATACCACTTTGTTATAATATAAACGTGGGCGGTCATACGGGTAATACTTAACTATGGAACCATAGTATATAGACAATGCGTTCTAACCTTTTATATCATACCTGTCCCTGACCGTTTCACATTATCTATGGAAAGGTATTAGAAATAATGATGAGCGATCCCCCAATGGACCCTCCTAAAATTAATACAAATTTTATCGTAGCCTCTGATCACAGAGGCTTTCAATTAAAAAAACAACTCATTGAGTGGATGATCACAAAATCTACTTGGAGTAATTTACCTGTCATAGATGTAGGAACTTTTTCTGAAGATAGAGTAGATTACCCAGATGTGGTAGCTTCATTCGCTACTGCATTTGATCAGAGAGGCATAATTATATGTGGTAGTGGTTTTGGAGTTTCTATAGCTGCAAATAGATATAAAAATATCAGAGCAGTTGTAGCAAGAACTGGCAAAGAAGTAGAAATGGCTAGGCTACATAACGATGCTAATGTTCTCTGTATTGGATCAGATTTTACAAATTTTTATACAATGCAGAACTTAGTTGCTATTTTTATGAGAACGAAATTTGAAGGAGGCAGACACGCAGAACGTATTGCCAAACTAGGAGAATAATAAAATGGAAGAAGTTATCAGATGACAACTCTAACATATCATGGAAGAACTAGAGAATGCTGCGAGTATGTAATAAGAGAGTATGAGAACAATAAGGAATATGAATACCATATGAGTGTACAATCATGGGTACAAGCAAGCAAGAATAGACTGAAAGAACTGGATAATGAACAGGGTGAATGAATATAAGGATAAGATGTACCTACCAGATTCGACAGATGATGATGATATCATTAGATACCAAAAACCAACTCCCCATTTAGATTTAGAAGAATATCCGATTGATAAAACTACTATGATGGGAGGTTGGTATATTAAAGAGGATTTAGTAACAGAGATTAACAAATGGATAAATGATAGAATAAAAAGTTGGGACTGGTTTCAGCTTGGAGATTCTATTGTAAATGGAGTACCACAACACGCTCCTCATATCAAAGAAGCATATCAGCACAATGTTAATCCTGATATGTTAGATGAGCCTTGGGGTCAATACAGAGACCAGCTACAAGGGTGTTTAGAACTTTATATGAATAAATATCCAGAGATGTGCGGACAAGGCGCTTTTGATATATACTATGGATATAATGTTCAAGTATATAAAAAAGGTGGAGGATTCAAGATATGGCATGCTGAGTATGACTATCTTAGTGAAGTAGCTAGGACTCGTGCCTTAGTATTTATGACATATCTTATGGATGTAGAAGACGGTGGCACTCATTTTAAGTATCAGAATATAACTTGTCCAAGTAAGAAAGGACTAACCGTTCTTTGGCCTCCATACTGGACACATACACATAAGAGCGAAGTATCTCATACTAGTTCTAAGCGAATATTAACAGGATGGTATAATCATAAGCTATGAATTTAATTAAGAAGGATTTAAAAAAGCGGAGGCTTACTTAAAAGGTGTTACTAAAGAATGATTGGATTAAAACAAATCTTCTACATAGACGAAAAGATCTTTATGCACCTTTTAGAGCTGTATTAGATTTTAGAGATTTAGATACAAGCATCTCTTATGAGGATGCTATAAGTTTAGCAGTAAAAGATATAAAAGATTATGACTTATATTTAGGATTAAGTGGAGGAGCAGATTCTGAATATGTAGCTAGAGTTTTATTACAACATGGAGTACCTTTTACTCCATTAATATCAGTATCTGAACTTAATTTGAAAGAGGCAAAGTACGCGTATGATTTTTGTAAACAGTACGGCTTACCTCTAAAAAGTTTCAAAGTAGATAAAGAACAGTATATTAGAAACTTTACTACAGTGTTAAAAGATTTAAGAGGTGTAGGATCATCAGAATCTATCATTTTTCCAATACATGAGTATGTAAAAGAACGTGATGGAACTTATATAACTGGGATGGCTAGTATTTCTGGAAACGAAGATAGTAATGGCTATTGGACTAACTTTGGTATGTGGGAATATTCTTTCTACTCTGATTTTTATCAGAACGATAAATTTGAAATTCCTTTTTTACTTTATTCACCTGAGATTGTGTATCAAACATTTCTTAAAATTATTGAAATAAATCAAGGACAAAGAGCTTCTAAGATAAAGACTAGTATTTATGGGACTCCCTGGAGACGAAAAGATATGCACGAGGAGTCATTATATCCTGAGATCAAAAGATTGAGGGCTATGGCCGCGCACCCAGCTAAAGTAGAGTTAGCCAAGTTTATTTCGTTAGATCATATTTTAGATGCTTTTAGTAAAAAATCAAGAATCTATTTCAAAGGAGAAGATACAATGACTGTTATTACTGAAGAAGACGGAAAAGAAATTTGTATAAATTGTGGACATTCTTGCCATTGTGACACTATAACCTGCGTGTCTTGTGAAAATAATACAAATGAAAACCCAGTGTGTGTAGCCTGTTATCATGGCTAGAAAACGCAGAAAGTTTAGGCAAACACTATCAGGACAACCTCTTAAACTGGCAGGCAGTGATAAGTTTCGTAAGGATGCAATCTCAGGGCGGCTTTCGTCCAAAGCTTTAGAAAAATATATTGCAAAGATGCGAAAATTAGGGTATCCTGTAAAATATTCTAAGCCTATTGGCTTTAAGAGAGATTAAATTATGGCTACGACAAAAGACACAGAAAGAACAAAAGGCGGAGTTAAATACCGTGGAGAGACTTTTCCTGGATTTAATAAGCCTAAACGTGCTCCCGCAGATTCTAAAAAGAAAATGCGAGTATTGGCTAAAAAAGGCAATCAAATTAAGGTAGTAGAGTTCGGTCAAAAAGGATACGGACATAACTACTCTTCAAAGGCTCGCGCTTCCTACATGGCTCGTAGCGCCGGTATTCGTGGGAAGGGTGGAGCACTCACAAAGAATGACAAGTTCTCAGCCAACTATTGGGCGAGAAAAGTGCTTTGGGCTGGAAAGGGAGGCTCCAAAGCCAATCCAAAACCTGGAGGTCCCAGGAAAAAATAAGGGAGAAAATAAATGTTAAAGACAAGTATGGTTACGGCTGTGATCTTAGCTGTATCCACTGGATTCGCATACGCAGAGACAAAACAAGAACCAAAAGCAAATTGGTCAGTTACACCTTTCGGTGAAGTTCGTGCGTTTGTAGAAGGGTCTAGTGCAGACAACGTAGATCTAGAAGCCAAATCAACAGACTCTAAGGTAGGACTAAAGGCAAAAGGTGACCTCGGACCATTGTTTGTTTTCGGTGAACTTAGTGTAGACGCTGATATTAATGGAGACGGAAATGATGATATTACTTCTCGTTTTGGTTACGTTGGTGTTGGTAAAGATGGACTAGGCGCTATCTCAATCGGTAAGCAAATGAGTCTACAAGATAAATACATCGACAAGGCTGATATCTTTATGAACGGTGGCAATGCTGGAGTACAGAAGATGGACTTCAAACAAAAGAATTCTGTAGTATATGAAAATTCAATCAAAGGAATTAATTTTGGAGCACTTGCCGCAATGACTGATGACGCTGGAAATAATACTCTAGATCGTTATCAAGTTGCCGCAGAGGTTGCTGGAGTTGGTGTTGCAATCGGTAAAGATAATATTGCAGACACTCGGTGGCTAGGTGTCGGCGCTTCTTACAAAATACAGAAGATTGGTCTTTATGGATCATATACAATTAAAGATGCAGGTAGCAGTAACTCTATCTCAGATCTAATTGTATGGAACTCTAATGACACTACATCTGTAACACGCGGCATGGAATTTGCAGCTTCTTATGACCTTACCGAACAACTTATTGCTAAGGTTGGGTACTCTGATACAGACGCTACAGCCGATGACGGAACTTTTGCTGCTGGTGTAGAATATGCAGCATTTAAAAATCTAGTTGCATTCTCGACTGTAGACTATGATGTAGACGCATCAGACTATACAGCTCGTGTAGGAATGTCTCTTAAGTTTTAATGCAGCAATTCATTCTTCAATCTGAAAGAAGAATACCTACAAAACTAATTGAATGGGCAGAGAATCACAAACGGTGGAACTCTGCCCATTCTTATTGGGAAGCACACTCAAAACCATTTCTACTTACAATGACAGAGCGTGGCCGAGATTATCCTTGGCACACAGACTCTCACAACATATACGGGCCAAAGAATAATCGTCTCTGGACTCGTATTTTATACCTCTCTCCAGGATCACCTATCAACTTTGGAGTTTGGGGTAACTGCACTGGATACTTAACTACAGATACAGCAGGGTCTTCAATTCCCACTCCAGAGAGTGTGCATCTTTCTTTAGACATCTATCCTGGACTTCAAGTAGAGTTTCCTTCATTCTTCATTCACTCTGTGCCTACACAGGAAAGCGAACAACATCGTTGGACTATAGTAACATTCCTAGAGCAGCACCCTACAGAATATCATGAAACGCTATGGAACCACGCATATAGAGAGTATTTCAAGAATTTTACATTTGCTAGACTATAAAAAGTATGCTATTCTATATGTGTAATCACGTTGAACACGGAGTGTAAACCGCTGTGGAACACAGTGGAACATATATCACATCACGTAGTTTCGGAGAAACACAGCCGGGCGTTCGGAGAACGACAATTTCCGTAGACGTCAGAATTGTGCCTTGAATCTTAGTTATGCAAAAATTGCATATCTCTGTTTCCAAAATGTCTTTTGACTTTTCTTTAGAATTATTATAAAATATATATACAGTCAAGAGTAAATACTTTGACTGAAAAAAATAAACTTGCATAAATGGAGTAAAAAAAAATGAATACAATTTTACAAGCGTATATTACGACTTATTTACATGCACCCAGACAGGGTGTTTTTTCTTTTAGATTTATGAAATCTCTGAAAGTCTTTAAAAATAAATTTTGGAAAGGGT
>Ga0222716_10001146_pt1 | contig 22333 bp, 15 predicted proteins | sample C33_13DmetaG_FD_165044 | JGI IMG/M metagenome (GOLD analysis project Ga0222716, IMG submission 165044) | Estuarine water microbial communities from San Francisco Bay, California, United States - C33_13D | ecosystem: Environmental > Aquatic > Marine > Unclassified | place: USA: California... | reverse complement strand
GTTATCAGAATACGGTAGCCTACTAGAAATCGCTGTACCTAAAGTTACTTCATCTGTATATTCTAATTCGTCTCCAATTGCAATTCCTCTAGCAATTGATGAAATTTTTATTGATTTTTCTTTAAGCCTTTTAAAAAGATAGAAATTTGTTGTGTCTCCTTCCATAGTTGTGCTTAATGCAAAAATAACTTCACCAATATTTCCTTTATCTATTTTGGAGATTAGTTCTTCAATTTTTAAATCATCAGGAGCTATTCCATCCAAAGGAGATATCAAGCCGCCAAGAACATGATAGACACCTTTGTACTGTAAAGTGTTCTCAATAGCCATCATTGTTCTAATATCTTCAACAACACAAATAATTCCTTTATCTCTATTAGGATTTGTACATACTTGACATAAATCAAAGTCAGAAATGGTAAAACATTCTTTACAATAATTAATATTATTTATTAAATCGATGAAAGACTGTCCAAACTTTTCTACCTTTTCTTTATCTTTTTTAAGTAAATGAAGTGCTAATCTAAGTGCAGAACGCTTTCCTACTCCAGGAAGTGTTGATAATTGATCAACGGCATTTTTAACAAGTTGTGAGGGAAATTCCATGCACGTAAAATTAAATAAATATTTAAAAATTTTACATTTGTATTAATTAATTATAAAATGAATCCAACAATAATTTTAAGTTGTATTGCAGCATATTTTTTATTGCTTTTTTTCATTTCTTACATAACTGGTAAGAATGATAGTAATGATACTTTCTTTTTAGGAAATAGAGATTCTCCATGGTTTGTTATAGCATATGGAATGATAGGAACTACCTTGTCAGGTATTACATTTATTTCTGTTCCTGGCTGGGTAGCCTCTAGCCAATTTTCTTACATGCAAATGGTATTTGGGTTCTTTTGTGGTTATTTTATAATATCAAGAATCTTATTGCCACTATATTACAGATTAGAATTAACCTCTATATATACCTATCTAAGAGATAGATTTGGAAATAGTAGTTATAAAACTGGTTCTTCATTTTTTTTACTCTCAAGAACTATAGGTGCTTCTTTTAGACTTTTCTTGATTGCAACAGTATTGCAGTTTGCAGTTTTTGAATCTTGGAATATCCCTTTTTATATAACTGTGATCATTACAATATCTCTAATATGGCTCTACACCTACAGAAGTGGTATGAAAACAATTATTTGGACTGATACTCTTCAAACTACGTTCATGCTTTCTACTGTAATAATAATAGCATATACATTAATGCAAAAGATGGATTTAAATTTCTCATCTGTTATTTCATTAATAGGAGATTCTGATTATTCTAAAACTTTCTTTTTTGATGATTGGACTGACAAAAAATACTTTTTTAAGCAGTTTTTCTCTGGAATGTTTATGGCTATTGTTATGACTGGATTGGATCAAGACCAAATGCAAAAGAATCTAAGTTGTAGAAATTTAAAAGATGCTCAAAAGAATATGACTGTCTTTAGTGCTATTTTGATTTTTGTTGATCTGATATTTTTATCTTTAGGAGCTCTTCTTTACATATACTCAGATACTTATAATATTATTCCGCCTGATAATGCAGATATGTTATTTCCAAATATTGCATTGAACTCAGGACTTCCTATATACGTTGGAATATTATTTATTATTGGAATAATTGCTGCTGCTTACTCAAGTGCTGATTCCGCTTTAACTTCATTAACAACTGCATTTTGTGTTGACATTATTGAGTTTGAGAAACAAGATGCAGTTCAACAAATTAAAACTAGAAAAATTGTCCATTTATTTATGTCACTAGTTTTATTAGGAGTTATATTAGTATTTAATGCTATTAATGATCAGAGTGTTATTAAATCATTATTTACAGTCGCGGGCTATACTTATGGTCCATTACTAGGTATGTTCTCTTTTGGACTTTTTACAAAACATCAAGTAAAGGACAAGCTTGTTCCATTAATTTGTATACTTTCTCCGATAATTTGTTATGTGTTAAATCTTTATATTCCTTTTGGTTTTGAGCTTCTTATTTTGAATGGATTCATAACATTTTTAGGGCTATATTTAATAAGAAAATAATCATAAATAATTAAATGAATAAATTTTTTAAAATCTTTAAATTTGAAAAAAAATAGAATGAAAAAATTAATATTAATTTTTGCTTTAGTACCAACTATATTACTTTCACAAACTTTTGTAAGCACAACACCAGAAAATAAAAAAGTTTTTTTAGAGCAGTTCACAGGAATTTATTGTGGTTTCTGTCCTGATGGTCACGTTATGGGTCAAGCTTTAAAAGATGCAAATCCAAATAGTGTTTTTTTATCAAGAATACATTCAGGTGGATATTCATATCCAAATGGTCTTAATGAACCTGACTTTAATTGCTTGTATGGTAGTGCAATTAATACTGCTTCTGGCTTAGCTGGTTATCCAGCTGGAACAGTAAACAGAGCAACTTTTTCAGGTATCGCTCCACAAGGTAATCCCGGAACAACTGCATTAAGCAGATTTGATTGGGCAGCTGCAGCTGCACAAATTATGGCTCAACCTGCTTATGTTAATTTGGGAGTACAAGCGACATATGATGTTTCAACTGGAATCCTTACTGTCAACACAGAAACATATTATACTTCATCTACATCAAACGACAATTATCTTTAAGTTGCTGTAATTGAAAATAATGTTCCAGGACCTCAGTCTGGTGCTCAGAATTATAATCCTGGAGCTATTATTTCTGGACCTTGGAGTCCAACATACAACCATCAACATATGTTTAGACATCTCATGGATGGATCAAATGGTATAGAGCTAACATCAACTATTGCTGGTAGTTTTCATGCTTATACTCATAATTGGAATGTTCCAATCGATCTTTCTGCTGGTCAATCTACAAATGGTTATTTTCCAGTCTTGAATCCCTTTGAATTTTCTGTTATTGCTTTTATTACTGAAGGTGCTGGTACTACTGGGGAAGTTATTAGTGCAAGTGAAACTCCTGTTATATCTATTTTTCCAAATGCATATGATGCAAACGTAACAGGCTCTACTTCTCCAGATGTATTATGTGCTACTGATAATGATATTACTGTTACATTCAGGAATTATGGAAACCAAGCATTAACTTCACTAGATTAAACATACGATATTAACGGTGGAACTCCGTCTACTTATAACTGGACTGGAAATCTAAACCCAGCAGACCAGGCTACTGTAACTGTACAAAATGTTTCTTTTTCTCCAATTGCTGATAGTTTTGGTAATCCTGGAAATGTTGTTAATTGGCTTGCTTCAAATCCAAACGGTCAAGTAGATCAAAATAGTACTAATAATTCTTCTACTAGTAATTTTACTCATAAAGAAATTTCAGGAGATGTAATTCAAGGTATTACAGCTGGAAACATAAGCATAGATATTACAACAGATGGTTATGGTTCTGAAACTACTTGGGAAGTTGTTGCTGAGGATGGAACAATTTATGGTTCTGGTGGTCCTTACCCAAGTTTAACTACAATACCAACTATTAATGTAGCTGTTACTGGTAACCAATGTTTTGAATTTATCTTATACGATTCATACGGTGATGGGATGTGCTGTGCAAATGGTGTTGGTTCAGTTCTTGTTCAAGATGCCATGGGTGCAATAATTTTTCAAGATGATCCTGTAAATCTGCAAAACTTCAGTGAAATCTCTTCTCCTTTTTCAACTGGAGTAGGAACGGGGCCAGCATGGGAATGCACTCCTTTTGGTTGTGTTGAAGGAACACCAGGCCTAGGTATTTATATGACGCAATCTCAGTGTGAATCTGATCCCACAACTGGATGTTACGTAGGTCCAACTTGGAATTGTGATCCTGTTCAAGGTTGTATAGATGTTGGAACAGCAGGACTTGGAACTTACAATACTGAACTAGAATGTATAAATGATGTTTCAAATTCATGCTCATTTGTTTCAACAACTATTTGGTCAGAAGATTTTTCAAATGGTTTATCTTTTTGGACAAATTCTTCTGTTCCATGGGAATATAGAGGACCAAATACATCACCTAATAATAGTATAGGAAGTATTGGAGCGTATGTAGGTGGAAGAGGCCCTATACAATCTCCAACAGTATCTAATGGTTTTGTTATTTTTGATTCAGATTACTATGATAATGGAGGAATTGCCGGGTCATTTGGAACCGGTTTATATCTAGCTAATGGAACATATATGGGGACAATAACATCACCATCTATTGATTGTTCAATATATCCAAATTTAACTTTAAAATTTAATAGTTACTATCGAGAATATACTGGAATTGCTAGAGTTGCATTTAGTACAGATGGAGGATTAACATTTACTGATACAATAGAAGTTCATCCAAATATTAATGTTAACGAAGCAACAAATACTGATGAGCAAGTAAATATAAATTTACCATCAAATATCGGATATCAATCTGATGTTAGAATTCAATTTATATATGATGCAACTGTTCAATATAATGGTTTTTATGGTTATTATTTTTGGATGATTGATGATATTCAATTAATAGAAACACCTCCAAATTTAATAGAATGTGAAAATGAAGTTTTTGGAGGATGGTTGTTAGGTTATCAAACAACTGGAGATTTAGGATGTAATTACACATTTAATCCAATGGCTCAAGCATTAGGTAATCCATACAGACTTGAAGGTGTTGTAAGAAATTTAGGAGCTAACGCTCAAAATAATGTAACTCTACACGGTGATATTGCTGATGATGCTGGAAATGTATTATTTTCAGATGTTTCTAATGGAATTACTCTTGGTGTTTCGTCTACAGACACACTTGCATTGAATAGCTTTTATACTCCAACAGGAACAGGACTTCACAATATAAGTATTTGGGCAACATCTGATTATTTTCCAACTACAGATACTGCAATTTTCTCTACTATTGTAACTGATTCTATATATGCAATTGATTATGATTGGAATTCTGATGGCGCAAATTTAGGAACCAATGCTTGGAGAATTGGTAGAACTTGCGGTGGTCAAGTTGGTGCTACTGCTTTCGATATTTATAATACAGATACTATAACTTCTATATCTTTTCATGTTGGATCACAATCAGTAGTTGGAGCTCAAATGACTACTGAAATTTATGAAGGTTTGGGATCAAATAGTATATTTTTAGCGGAATCAGATCCTTATTCATTAACTCCAGCTGATATTGGTAATTGGGTTACTATTCCATTACAAAGTCCAATTCAATTATTTGCTGGAACTTCTTATATGGCTGCTGTAAGAGGTCAAGCACATCCTACCGATACTTTTCTAATTACTGTTGCTGAAAATCCATATGCAGCAAGTTATATTCAAGATAATGGGTGTAATTTAAATTCAGCAAATCCAGCAGGGACATGGTATAATGCTACAGATAAAATGGCAATTAGAATGAATTTAGGAGAGATAAATAACTGTAATATTGTAAATAGTATTACTACTATAAATCCTTCAGATTCTACATCTTGTGATGGTACTATTATTGTTAACTCTTCTTCTTCTAATCCCATTTCTTCATATTCTTTAACAGATCAAAATGGAGTTGTCATTAGTACAAATAATTTTGGTTTAAATTTATGTAATGGTTTATATTTCCTAACGGTTACAGATAATGCCGGTTGTCAGGCATTAGATACAATTGTTTTAGGAATTGTTTACGGATGTACGGATTCTATTGCGTTGAATTTTAATCCTTTTGCTGTAGTTGATGATGGAACTTGTACTTATCCTACTATTTATGGTTGTACTGATTCTACTGCAATTAATTTTGATCCTTTAGCGAATACTAATGATGGATCTTGTATATATTGTGATTTAACTAATACTATGATTATCTCACAAAATACTTCTGGTAATTGTGATGGTTTTATAATAGCGAATTCAACAAGTTCATATGGTCCTATATCATACTTATGGAGTACTGGCTCAACACAAAATAATATACTTGCTTTATGTGACGGTATTTATACTATTATTATTACTGATCAGTTGGGATGTACTATTGAAGATACAATTGTTATTGGTACTATCTATGGATGCACCGACTCATTAGCTTTAAATTTTGATCCATTTGCAAATAATGATGATGGTTCATGTATTTATTGTGATTTAACCAATACTTTTGTTGTTAATAATAATACTCAAGGAAATTGTGATGGATTTATATTAGCAAATTCTTCAACATCCAATGGTCCTATCTCTTATTTGTGGAATACTGGATCTACTCAAAATAACATCACAAATCTATGTGCTGGAACCTATACAGTCACTATAAATGATGCTGCTAATTGTACTATTGAAGATACAGTTTATATGGGCTTAGTTTTAGGCTGCACAGATCCAACTGCTTTGAACTATGATCCAAATGCAACAGTTGATGATGGAAGTTGTACTTATTCTTCAAATTGTACATCTCCCAAACCAACAGGATTATTTGCCTTTGATGTAATTGATACTCGAGCAAAGGTTAGTTGGGATAATATGAATGATGCAAACTGTATGGTTTGGAAGTACTTTGTAAGATAAAGAGAAGTAGGAACTAGTGGGTGGACAACAAAATCTGCAGGTGTTGGAAACGGGCTGTGTAACTTTGGCTTGAATACAGTAACTAAACAGTTATTAAATCTAACTCCATCAACAACCTATGAATTTAGAATGAAAGCTTTCTATTGTGGAGGCACATCTTCTAATTACTCTACACCAGTTCAGTTTACTACAGCAGATCCATGTCCTGATATGACTAATCTAACAACAACTACCTTTAATAGTAATCAGTCTAAGGTTAGATTTAACTGGGATACTACAGGAACGTACACATTTGCTAGAGTACTATTAAGAGTAGATGTGCCAGGCTCTAATTGGCAAACAGCAGGAGGGTTTGGAGTATACTACCCAACCTTCTTTGTAAATAAGTTTGGATTAACTGCTGGAGAGAATTATAGAGCACAGGGAAGGACCTTCTGTGATTCCAATATTACTGCTTATAGATCGCCAACGTGGACAGCACCAATATTCTGGACACAACCAGGATCTATAAAGCTTGAAGGCGGAACAGCAATCAATAACTTAGATGTTTATCCTAACCCATCAAAAGATGTGTTTAATATATCGTTTAACTCAGACAAGCGACAAGATTTAAGTATTAGAATCTTGAATGTAGTAGGAGGGGAAGTGTATAGAGAAGACAGACAAGAGTTTATTGGAGAATACATTAAGCAAATAAGCCTTGATAATTACGGTAAAGGAATATATTTCTTAGAAATACAAACTTCGCAAGGAATTGTAAATAAGAAGCTGATTTTACAGTAGGTAGTTTAAGTATTTAAACTTTAGAAAGTGATATAGCGTAAAATGGATTTTTAGATTTTGTGCTGTTTTTACCACATATGTAATTTTCAAGTGGTATAAGATTGTTTTTTTTTAACAATTTAGATATTTCAGATTCTACATTATTATCCATGTTTATGGTAAAATTCCAATTTTCACCAAAATTTTGGATAAGTTTTTTACCTCTTTTAACTCTTTGGAATTCATCTTGGTGTAAAAATCTTGTGGAGTATATATCCTGTATCACCATACTTCCTTTTGCACTAATACTTTTTATTGTACTTAAAATGTTATTTACAATTTTTTCTTCTAAATAACAATTAACGCTTTCAAATAGAAATAAGGTTTTTTTATTCTTTTTAAATCCTTGTTTTATTAAATCATTACTCCAATAACTATAGTTAAAATCACATTCAATATATGAGATGTTATTAGTTATTATATTAGCTTTTTTAAGAGTATCAAGTTTTAACTTCTGAGTATTTTTTTTATCTAGTTCAAATATTTTTAAATTATCATTACTATATCTTATTGATCTGAGATCAAATCCTGCTCCCAAAACGACAAATTGTTCAACATTTTGAATATTATCTTTAACTAATTGATCAATTTTTTTTGTTCTAAAAAATAAAAACGAATATGATGATATGTTATCAAGGTTGTTTTTAATTAATGCTTTAGGAATGAAATTTACTAGCTTATTTGCAAGAATTGCTGCAGAAAACATCATATAAAATCCAATATGTGATTCAGCAGGAAATTTTTTAATAAACTTTATAATATTATTATCTTTTCTAAGCTTGAAAAAATGTAGTATCCATTGTCCTTGAATAACTTGACCTGCAGTATATGAAATTTTCGCTTTTTTACTGTTTTTTTGCTGCCTGTTGTTAGCATATATCATACCAATTAGACTAATTGGCAATAAAATTATTTGCAGTAATATATATGTACAGTTCTGTAAAATTCTAATCATTAATAAATAGAGAAGGATTACTTAATTACTTTTTTTGATAATAAGTAAGATAAAATTAAACCACTAATAATTAAACAAAATGAAATAATTTCAGCTTGAGTAATACCTCCTAAAATATTGTATTCAGTATTAACTCGTATTTTTTCAATAAAGAACCTTTCAATTCCATTCATAATTAAGTAAATAGCAAAAAGCATACCCGCTAATTTGATTTTTTTTCTGATTAACCACAAAACAAAAAATAAGGCAATACACATTACAACTTCATATAATGCAGTAGGCCAAACAGCTTGTGGTAAAACAGAACAGAATTTTCCTGTGCATCCTTCAATATATACTCCAGCATTAATAACGTTATTGGGAAAATTATAACTCCATACCCAATCTGGAAAGAAGCTAAGCCAATCAGGTTTTGGAGATAAATTTACAATTCCCCAATCTCCATCTCCAGACATTTGACATCCTATTCTTCCAATCCCATAAGCAAGCATTAGGGCAGGAGCAGCACTATCCATTAAATGTAAAACATTGATTTTATACTTTCTGCAATAAACTACCACAGAAATGGCGCCAAAAATTAATCCACCATAAAATGTTAAACCACTAAAAGCAACTAATTGTCCAATTGGATCAGCAAGGAAATCTTGAAAGTTTTCTAAATTATGGAAAATTTTTGCTCCTATTATACCAGAGATAGCTGCTATAATGGTAATATTTCCAACTAAATCATAAGGATGAATTTCCTCTTTTATCATTTTTGGTTTTACTAATTCTTGTTTTTTATTTTCTTTTTTCTTGTTGTAATAAGAAAGAAAAGCAAATATTAATCCTCCAAAAAAGCTACCTCTTGTAGATAAAACGAATGCTTGAGGATTATCAACTAAATCTCCATAATTCAAAACTCCTTCAACTAATTTAAATCCAATTAAAAAGCCGCTAGCTATGCTTATTATAATTTCAATTAAACTTAATTTTTTCCCAACTATTTTTTCATTTATATAAACCGATAATTTTCCTTCTTCTTCCTTTCTTTTTAATTCAATTTGAATGATATATGCTGCAGCTAAAAATGCAATTGCAACCCAAAACCCAAAAGTTTGTATTGGTAATGGAATATATATTCCAAATAGATCTTCAATTAAATGGCTTATTGTTGGATACATTTTTCTAATAATTTTACATTCATTGTTAAATCATCATTATAGTCAGTAATAAAGACCTCTTGTTGTGTTTTTGATAATGATTTGCTAAATGGCACTTTGATTTTAATATAGTTTTCAGTAAAGCCGAATAAAAAACCATTTTTATCCTCTTGCTCAAATAAAACATTTTTTGTTGTACCTAATGATTTCAAATAAAAATTTCTTTGAAGTTTAGATGATAGCATTCTTAAAATTTTACTTCTCTCTGATCTTTTATGTTTATCTACTGGATTTTCTATTAGTATTGCTTTAGTGTTTTCTCTTTCAGAATATGAAAAAACATGAAGATAGGAAACTGGCAAATCTTTAATGAAATTCATAGACTTTTTAAACTCAAAATCAGACTCGTCAGGAAATCCGACAATCACATCAACGCCAATAGAAACATTAGGTATTTCATTATATATTTTCAAAATCTTATTTCTGTAAAGCTCACTATTATATCTTCTTCTCATTTTGGCTAGAATAACATCAGATCCTGATTGAAGAGGGATGTGAAAATGAGGCATGAATTTACTAGATTTTTTTACAAATTCTATTATTTCATCCGTTATTAAGTTTGGTTCGATAGATGAAATTCTATATCTAGTAATGCCTTTAACTTTTTCAAGTGCTTTAATAACATCTATAAATTTTTTATCTTCATATTTATAATCTCCAATATTTACTCCAGTAATTACGATTTCTTTTATTCCATTTTTTGCGATTTTATTAGCATTAGAAACAATATTTTCAATAGAATCACATCTGCTTTTTCCTCTTGCAAAAGGTATTGTGCAATAGCTGCATGTGTAATCACAACCATCCTGAATCTTTAAAAATGATCTTGTTCTATCATTTAGAGAAAAGGAAGAATGATAATCTAAATTATTAATCGAACATCCATGTATCTCTGTTGTTTTAGATTTATAATTTTTTAAAAGATCTGGTATTTTAAATTTGTCATTAGCACCCACAACCATGTCTACACCATCAATAGCTGAAATAGACTCAGGCTTTAATTGTGCATAGCACCCTGTAATAACAACCATAGATTCTGGAGCAGTTCTTTTTACTTTTCTAATAATTCTTCTACATTCTTTATTTGCATTTTCAGTAACAGAACAAGTATTAATAACATAAAGGTCTGCTTTATTATCAAAGTTTGTTTTTACATAACCAATGTTGTCTAGTTGCCTAGAAATTGTTGAAGTTTCAGAAAAATTAAGCTTGCATCCTAGAGTATAATAAGCAACTTTTTTACCATTTAACATTTTGCAAATTTATAAAATAGATTATTAATTAATAGAATGTTGTAATTTTGTTATATGGTAAGAATTATGTTTTTTGTAGCCTTATTATTTTTCTCTTGCTCGGAGCAAAAAAATATAGATCACTTATCCATTTTTAAGTACAATGAATCTTCAGGAATTAATTCTTTAGACCCTGCATTTTCAAAGGACCAAGCATCAGTATGGGCAACATCACAGCTATTTAATGGTTTAGTTCAATTAGACAGTAATCTTAATGTAATTCCATCTATAGCACATTCATGGTCAATTTCTGATGACTTGTTGATTTATAAATTCAATTTAAGAAATGATGTTTTCTTTCATAATATTGATAAATCATCAAATAAAAAAGGAAGAAGAGTTACTGCAGATGACTTTGAATATTCGTTAAATAGATTATTAGATAATAATATTGCTTCCCCTGGAAGATGGGTTTTGTCTAACGTAAAATCATTTTCAGCTATAAATGATTCTTTATTCTCAATTTCTTTAAATAAACCATTTTCTGGTTTTTTGGGTTTACTTAGTATGCAATATTGCTCAGTGGTTCCAAAAGAATTTGTTGAATCATTAGATTTTCATTCTCAACCAATAGGAACAGGTCCATTTAAATTTCAACTATGGGAAAAAGGTGAAAAATTAATTTTTAGAAAAAACTATAATTATTTTGAGTCTCTAAATAATAAGAGATTACCATTTTTAGATGGTGTTTCAATCTCTTTCTTAAGAGATAAGCAGGCTGCATTTTTACAGTTTATTATGGGTAGGTTAGATTTTATTTCTGGCTTGGATGCATCATATAAAGATCAGGTTTTAACAAAAGATGGTAAGTTAAAATCCAATTATCAAAAAAAAATAAATCTTCATACAGAGAACTATCTTAATACTGAATATCTTGGATTTTATTCAAAGGATTCATTGTCTCCGTTAAGATTTTTGGAGATAAGACAAGCAATTAATTATGGTTTTAACAGGAAGAAAATGTTAAAGTATTTAAGGAATAATATTGGATCCCCTGCAGTTAATGGATTCATTCCAAAAGGGATGCCTTCATTTAATGATTCATTAACAGGCTTTTCATTTAATCCCAAACTTGCACAGAAATTAATCTCTAAAGCTGTAGAATTAAATAAAGGACCATTAGATCCTATTGTTTTATCAACTACATCATCTTATTTAGATTTATGTGAATATATTCAAAATGAATTATCAAATATTGGCTTAAATATAGAGATAAATGTTAACCCTCCTTCAATACATAGGCAGATGGTTGCAACATCTAAATTATCATTCTTTAGAGGAAGTTGGATTGCTGACTATCCTGATGCTGAAAACTATCTTTCCCTTTTTTACAGTAAAAATCATTCTCCGTTAGGCCCTAACTATACTCATTTTGAAAATGAAGAATATGATGATTTATATGTTAAAAGTTTATTGGAAAGTGATGATTCTTTAAGATTCTTGTATTATAACAAGATGGATCAAATTATTATTGATAATGCACAAATAGTTCCTCTCTACTATGACAACGTACTTCGATTTACACAAACAAATATTAAAGGATTTTCAAATAATGCTATAAATATGCTAAATCTTAAACGTGTAAATAAAGTTTTGTAAATCATCTGAGGAATTGATATATTTTTAAATACATTAATTAAATTTGCCTTGTATCTATTTAAATTATGAAAATATCTCTTAGCTGGCTCCAGCAATATTTAAAAGTTGATTTATCAACAGATGAAATATCTAAACTACTTACTGATATTGGGTTAGAAGTTGAAGGGGTTCAGAAATACGAAACTATCAAAGGTGGACTAAAGGGAATAGTTATTGGTAAAATCTTAACAGTTGATAAACATCCTGATGCCGATAGACTAAACCTTACTTCTGTTGATGTTGGCGCCGAGGATCCTTTACAAATTGTTTGTGGCGCTCCAAATGTTGCTATTGGATTAAATGTTCCCGTAGCTACAGTAGGTACAAGATTATATGATGGAGACGAATCTTTTAAAATCAAAAGAAGTAAAATTAGAGGACAAATATCTAATGGTATGATTTGTGGTCCCGATGAAATTGGTCTAGGTGTTAAAACAGATGGTATTATGGAATTGCCTGATGATGCTGAAGTTGGAATGGCAGGTGCAGATTATTTTAATATTAATGAAGATATAGTTTTTGAAATTGGTCTAACCCCAAATAGATCAGATGCTATGTCACATATTGGAGTTGCAAGAGATTTAAAAGCTGTTCTTAACAGTAGAGGTGATGATTTAAAAATGTGTATGCCATCTATTAAGGATTTTAAGATTGATAATAAAGATTTAACTATAGATGTAAAAATTGAGTCTGAAGCATTATGCCCTAGATATTCAGGAGTTTCAATTTCTAATGTTATAGTTAATGAATCTCCAGATTGGCTTAAACATAAACTATTATCAATAGGAATTAATCCTATTAACAATATTGTTGATATTACCAATTATGTGCTACATGAAACAGGACAGCCATTACATGCATTTGATACTGAAAAGATTTTAGGAAAAGAAATTATTGTTAAAACCTTAAATAAGGATACAAACTTTATTACACTTGATGAAAACAAACGAAAATTATCAGAAAATGACTTAATGATATGTAATGCTGAAGTACCTATGTGTATTGCTGGAGTTTTTGGTGGTTTAGACTCTGGTGTTACTAATGATACTAAGTCAATCTTTATTGAATCTGCATATTTTGATCCAACATCAATCCGTAAAACTGCAAAATATCATAAGTTAAACACTGACGCATCATTTAGATATGAAAGGGGTTGTGATCCAAACATAACTGTTTATGCTCTTAAAAGAGCTGCTTTGCTTATTAAAGAGCTTTGTGGTGGCGTAATATCTTCTGATGTAATTGATGTTTACCCTAATCTGATTGAAGATTTTTCAACTAACTTTTCTTACAATAATTTAAATAAACTAATAGGCGAGGAGTTAGATAGAAATCTTGTTAAATCTATTATTAAGAATTTAGAAATTAAAATTATTGAAGAGAATAATGATAGTTTATCTTTATTAGTTCCACCATATAGAACTGATGTTAGAAGAGAAGTAGATGTAATAGAGGAAGTTTTAAGAATTTATGGTTTTAATTCTATTAAAATAAATAATAAATTAAATGCATCTATAGATTCAACAAGTGTTATTACTTCATATAAATTAAAAAATATTATTTCTAATTTATTAGTTTTTAACGGCTTTAATGAAGTAATGAATAATTCATTGACTAAATCAGATCTTTATAATATTAATACATTTTATAAAGCTGAAAATAATGTTAATATTCTTAACCCACTAAGTTCAGATTTAAATATTTTACGAAGAACTATGTTGTTTTCTGCTTTGGAAACAATTGAATATAATTCTAACAGAAAAAATAATAACCTTAAAATATTTGAGTTTGGTAAAACTTATTCTCTAGTTGATGAATATATTGAAAATCAACATCTTTTTCTTTCCATAACTGGAAGAAGACTAAAAGAAAATTGGAATTCTACAAATGATCAGATTAACTTTTTTGATTTAAAAGAATATGTTCATACAATACTTAATAAGCTTGGAATTTTTAAGTTTAGTTCCACATTAAATGATAATCCATTTTTTGATGACTATATTCAATATAAATTGAATAATGATATTGTAGTTTCATTTGGATCAGTTAATAATAAAATTCTTAAAAAATATAAGATTAATAAACCTGTTTATGTTGCTGACTTTAATTGGGACGTTTTATTAAAAATTGTTAAAGGATCTAATATTGTTTATTCTCAAGTAAATAAATTTCCATCGGTAAGAAGAGACCTTTCTTTGTTAATCGATAAAAATATTTCTTTTTCAGAATTAGAGAGTATTGCAAAATCAATTAAATGTAATATTCTAAAGGATATTAATCTTTTTGATGTTTACACTGGAGAAAAACTTCCTAAGAATAAAAAGTCATATTCCTTATCTTTTATTTTTGAGGATAATTCTAAAACTCTGACAGATATTCAAATTGATAAAATAATGGATAGATTAATTAAGGAGTATAAAAAAGGGGTGTTCGCTGAGATACGCTAGATTAAAAATCTAGAGAATTAATTAAATTTTCATCAGCTGTATTTGGAATTAAAACTTTTAATTGTTCATTTTCTTTCATTGCCCTTTTAATAGCAAAAATTGCTTCTTTATTTCTTGCCCAGTTTCTTCTAGCAATGCCATTATTTACATCCCAAAAAAGCATGTTTTTAATATTTTCTTCAGATTCTTTAGAGCCATCAATTAACATCCCAAAACCACCGTTTATAACTTCTCCCCATCCAACTCCACCACCATTATGAATGGACACCCAGGTAGCACCTCTAAAAGAATCTCCAATAACATTATGAATAGCCATATCAGCTGTAAATTGAGATCCATCATATATATTTGATGTTTCTCTATATGGAGAGTCAGTACCAGAAACATCGTGATGGTCTCTGCCTAGTATGATAGGTTCTTTTATTTCATTATTAGCTATAGCTTTATTAAATGCAAGGGCTATTTCAATTCTTCCATTTGAATCTGCATAGAGTATTCTAGCTTGTGAACCAACCACAAGATTATTATCATCTGCAGACTTTATCCAGTTGATATTATCATTCATCTGTAATTTAATTTCATCTGGAGAATTAATTTTTAGCTTTTCTAAAACTTCAGCTGCAATTCTATCAGTGGCTTTTAAATCTTCTTTTTGGTTTGAAGAGCAAACCCACCTGAATGGACCAAAACCATAATCAAAGCACATTGGTCCCATAATATCTTGAACATATGATTGAAACTTAAAATTTCCAGATTCATTAAGAATATCTGCGCCTGCTCTTTTAGCTTCTAATAAAAATGCATTTCCATAATCAAAGAAGTACATACCATTTTTTGCCATTGTATTTATTGCATTCACATGAGACCTTAGTGTTTCTTGAACTTTTTCTTTAAATAGAGAAGGGTTATTTACCATTAAGTTATTTGCCTCTTCATATTTCATGCCTTGGGGGTAATATCCTCCAGCCCATGGATTATGTAAAGAAGTTTGATCAGAACCAATATCTACTTTAATATTTCTTTCTACTAATCTTTCCCATAAATCAACTATATGCCCATTATATGCAATTGATATTGCTTCTTTCTCGTTTTTAGCCTTTACGGCTCTGTCAATTAGTTTATCAAGATCATTAATAATAAGATCAACCCAACCCTGCTCATGTCTTTTTATTGTAGCTTTTTTATTTAATTCAGCTACAATACATACTCCATTTGAGATTACAGCAGCCTTGGGTTGTGCTCCAGACATTCCGCCTAAACCAGATGTTACAAATATTTTCCCGCTTAAATCTATAGCTAAGGGGTCAATTTTTCGTGCAGCATTTAAAATAGTTATTGTTGTTCCATGTACGATACCTTGAGGACCAATATACATAAACGATCCTGCAGTCATTTGACCATATTGGGTTACACCTAAAGCATTGTATTTCTCCCAATGATCAGGCTTAGAATAATTTGGAATCATCATTCCATTTGTTACAACAACTCTTGGTGCATTTTTATTTGAAGGGAATAGACCCATTGGATGTCCAGAATAAATTACAAGTGTTTGTTCATCGTTCATTTGAGCAAGAAATTGCATACATATTAGATACTGAGCCCAGTTTTGAAAAACCGATCCATTTCCTCCATAGGTAATTAGCTCATGTGGGTGTTGTGCAATTGCATTATCTAGATTGTTTGTAAGCATTAGTTGAATAGCTGCTGCTTGTTTGGATTTATGAGGGTAATCGTTTATATTTCTAGAGTATATTTTGTAATCTGGACGAAATCTATACATGTAAATTCTACCATATTTTTTTAGCTCTTCTAAGAACTCAGGAGCCAATATATGGTGCATATCTTTAGAAAAATATCTTAAGGCATTTTTGAGTGCTAATTTTTTTTCATCTACACTTAAAATGTCTTTTCTTATGGGAGCATGATTTATTTTTAAATCGTAATCCTTTTTTTTGGGAAGTACTTTTGGAATTCCCTCTAAGATAAAGTTTCTAAAATTATCTAAATCGTTCATTTTTATTTAATATAATAATAAATTAAATGTACATTTTATGCTATTGCAAATTTACGATATTTGCTTTTATGAAAATTGAATCATATGAAATTTTTAATGATTTATTTAAGAAATATAATGTTAAAGTATTTATTAAGAGATTAGATGATATCCCTTCTTCAGTTTCAGGAAACAAGTATTATAAATTAAAGTATAATATTGTTAAGGCAAAGAAAAAATCTTGTAAACAAATAATAACATTTGGAGGGGCATTTTCAAATCATATATTAGCTACCTCTATCATTTCAAAAGAAAATAATTTAAAATCAATTGCTTTTATAAGAGGAGAAGAGACTCTTCCTTTAAATCCTACATTAAAAATAGCTACTTCCAATGGGATGAAAATATTATATCTTTCAAGAGCTGAATATAGAAATAAACATAATCCAGAATTTCAAAAAAAATTAAAATTAAAATATGATGATTCCTATATTGTTAATGAAGGAGGGACAAATTATCTTGCAGTAAAAGGAACTCAGGAAATAATAACTGATGAAGATTCACAAGACTATATTTGTTGCCCTGTAGGAACTGGAGGGACAATTTCTGGAATTATTAATAAATCTAAAGTTGATCAAAAAGTTATAGGATTTATGTCATTAAAAAATATAATTGATATTCAAAAGGATATATCATTATTTACAAACAAAAAAAATTGGTCATTAAATCATGAATTTACATTTGGTGGTTATGCAAAATATAATAAAGAATTGGTTAGCTTTATTTCTAATTTTTATGAGAAATATAATATTCCACTTGATTTAGTTTATAATGGAAAAATGTTTTACGGTATATATGATCTAATAAAAAATAGAAAAATTAAGAATTGTTCGATTCTTTTAATTCATACAGGTGGTTTGCAAGGCAATTTAGGTATGAATTTTAGATTTGATCTAAACTTACCATCTTTTTAATAATAAATTAATTATTAATTTTATTAAATGAAATATTTTTTCAATTTATTTTTGCTTTTAAGTTTCACTACTTTTTCTCAAACTATAACGAATGACTATATAAATGATTATAAAGATCTTGCAGTTGAAGAGATGAATCTTTATAATATTCCTGCTAGTATTACTTTGTCTCAAGGAATTCTTGAGTCTTCTAATGGTGAAAGCATGTTAGCAACTAAAGCTAATAATCATTTTGGAATTAAGTGCCATAGTTCTTGGCAAGGTGATCGAGTTTTTCACGATGATGATGAAAAAGGAGAATGCTTTAGAAAATATAATACTGTTGAAGATTCCTATAGAGATCATTCTTTGTTTTTAGCTAATAGTTCACGTTATTCTTTTTTATTTGATATTTCTACTGAAAATTACAAATCATGGGCAAAAGGCTTAAAAAAAGCTGGTTATGCTACCAATCCAAAATATTCTAAATTATTAATAAATATCATAAAAAAATACAATTTAGATCAGTATGATAAGACCGATGATTTCTCTAGAAAATATTATTTTTCAAGTTCATATGGATTTCCTTATTTATATGGTATTGGTATAAATTACATAAATAAAAAATATTATTTAAACCTTGATTTAAATAGTTCTTATGTTTACTTGAATAAGCTGTCAATTTCATACAACTATAAACTTTTCAACAATATATATTTTGGTTTAAATACTGGACTTTTATATTTCAACTCTGATCAAAAATTTGATTTTGGCATAAAACTTTCTCACTTAGATGATTTGTCAAATAAAAAAAGGAACAAAAAGCAATTGATTGGTTGTGGTTTAAATATTGCAACTGATGATGTATTTGATAGTAATTCTTTTATATATATACCTACAGTTTCTATTTCTTATTTATTCTAATTGGTAATTGTATAAAATCTTCTTTCTTGTTAAAAGAATGTCAATTTTATTTCCTTCAGAAACACTTCTTACATAACATGCCCCGTCATAGTTAAGAGGGGTTCCTTTTACTATTTTATTTTCTTTTAGTAAGATTATATTGCTATTGGTTTTCACTGCTATATATTCATTAAATGTTTTTATATCTATTATATTGTCATTAAAAGATTTAGAAGTGATTTGGTTGTAATTTTCATCAAGAACAAATATTTTATTTTTATTAGAAAATATTAATTGATTATTTAACTTACTAAAAGCAAGTAATGATGTTGAGTCTAAATTGTTTATTGCTATGCTGTTAGAAGACCCATCAAGATTACAAATAAAAAAAGCATTATTGCTTATTGTAATTAGATTATAGTTATTGTCTAAAATGATGTTATTTTTATTAAATAGTTTGCTCTCTGATTTATACACTATTCTTGATGTGCCGTTGATGGCCAATAATTCAATTTTATTATCAGATGATTTAACAATATAGTCTTTATCTGATTTTTTAAAATGAAATAGTTCTTGATTAATACTTTCTTTATTTGAATATTTCCAACCTAAAACACTTTTTCCTTTACTATTTAAATTGCTAATAGAATTGTCGTTTCCTATAATCATTATTCTATATCTTTTGCTGTTGTTGTAGTCAAACAATGAATGACCAAAACTGGTTTTGTCTTTAATTTTAAGAGGGAATTTCTCAACATCTCTTCCGTATCTATCAAGTTGATAGATTTTATCTCTTGTATTAAAAAGCATTTGGATTTTATTATTTTTAAAAAAATCACCTTGAGATATATTTCCAATAATTTGACTTTCTAGGTTTCTTGTCCAACTAAATTTCTTGTTATTAGTTATGTAGTAAATTTTATTAGATACGTCTTGAATAACAACAGCATTTTCTTTAAGAGAGTGATTGTATACAATCTGAGGTTTCATAATAGAAGTAGTGTCTAATTGGTAAAACCATTTTTCCTTTAAATTTTCTTTGTATTCTTCATCATAAAATAATGATAGATTATTAATCTGATAAGATTTATTATTGCTTATTTGATATGCTAGACCAGTAAAGTTTTCAAGTGAATCAAGATTGAAGTTTAAATTTAAATTAGATTCAATGTTTGTGAATAATCGAGTTGTATTAAAATAAACAAAAACATTAGATTTATTAAGCGTGTTATTCTTAAAATTATTAAAATTAGAGCTGTTTTCTAAAGTGTTTCCGCTTATGTAATTGTCAATGATAAACTCTAAATTATCTTTAGAGTTACTAAAAATAAAAAAATCATTAATTTCAATAAAGTAATTTTGATTGTTAAAGTAAAATTTTTCACCAAAAATATTAGATATTATTTTGTTGTCATGTATAAAATTAATTTCCTTTTTTAAGTAAATACTCGATTTTTTATTGTCTATTAATCTTTGTAAAAGGCTGCTTGCGTGTATTGATTCTTTGGTTTTTATAAAAGAAAAGAATATTTCTTCATTTTCAATATTACCACAGCTGAAAAAACCGGTTTCGCTATCAAGATGGTCAACAAATTCTTTATAATCAAAATTATATTCTGAGGTGATTTTTTTTCTGTTCTTTTCTGTTTCCCAAATTTGATTTTTGTTTTCTAAGAATTTATTGCAATTAGAATATAATTTATTTGCATTGTCAAATCCAATAGAAAAAAGATAATTAATGTTGTCAGGTATGAACTTAATTGCTTTTAATGAAGTGCTTTTTTGAGAATTTAATATATCAGAAAAGTTTGATAATTTATAGTCAATTAAATTATAACCATTCATTATAATTTTATTGTCTTTTATTTTCAAATCAGCAGCTACCCAATTATTTAGGTTACTTAGTAAAAAGATGTTGCTATTCTCGATTTTTGGTTGAATACTAATTAAATTATTGAGATTATAAATTATATTGATATCACTAGATTGGTTTAATGTATTGTAGATATTTGTGAATTTACTGTCATTAACAAAATTATATTCGCTTTTTGCTGACTTTATAGCATCCTCTAAAATAGTTCTACTAGAACTAAAGCATGCAATTTTATTAATAGATGAAAAATAAATATTCAAGCTGTCATTCTTTATTTGAAAGATTGAAGTGTTATCATATTCTGAGCTTATTAAATTGTTGCTAAATTTTTCGGTAATTTTATTAAAAGCCAGTTCATCTATTTCAGAACTTATAAGAAAACCACTTGAGGAAACTCCATCTTTTAATAGTGTTATGTAAATGCTTTTATCATCAATAAAATTCAAGTTGTTATAGAAGTCATTAATTTTTTTTAAATGAGTATTTAAATTTTCAGCATTAAATACAGTGCTTAATTTATTCCAAATTATTTTATCATTAAACAATCTAAATATTTTATTAGGATCATTAAATTTTAATATTACAGATGAATGTTTTGGTATAACAGAAATAGGGTTGTTAGAGCTAACTTTAGCTTTGTTGTAAGTGTTGTAGCTAATTATAATAATTATACCAACTAAAAGGAGAGGAGTTAAAACTCTAATAAATTTCATTCTTATTTTTTATAATAAATGTTATCAAAATTAAATATTTAAATCATTAATGATGTTTGATTATCAATAAGTTTGAAACTTTTTCTATGGTATTTTGAAACTCCAAAACTCTTTATTGCTAATCTGTGTTCTTTAGTAGGGTATCCTTTGTTTTTCAACCATTTGTAATTTGGAAATTCATCATGAATTTTTCTCATAAATTTATCTCTGTAAGTTTTTGCAATAATTGATGCAGCAGCAATAGCTAAATACTTGCTGTCACCTCTAATTATACAATTATGTGAATGGTTTTTATAACTTTTAAAGTGAGGACCATCAACTAAAATAACTTCAAAGGTGTTTTGAGTTTTTTTTAAAGCTTTATGCATGGCAAGAATAGAAGCATTTAATATATTGATTTCATCAATTTTTTTTTCATCTACTATTCCTATTTCGCAAGATATAGCCTTTTCTAAAATAATTTCACTTAACTCTTCTCTTTTTCTTAATGATAATTTTTTTGAATCATCTAGATCTGAGTTCTTAAAGTTTTTTGGTAAGATAACAGCAGATGCTACAACTGGACCAGATAAAGATCCTCTACCAGCTTCATCACAGCCTATTTCTATTTTAGAGCTAAACCGTTTTAAACTCATTATTTAATTAGACCCATTTTTGGTGGTTTATTTGACTTGCTTCTTATTTGTCTGTTTCTTGCATCGATATCTTCTTTTAAAATCCATTTTCCGTTAAGATAGTTAAACGCATTATAAGTACCTTCTGGGATGTAGTATTCATGCATTCCCTCAAGTTCTTTTTTAATAGGTACTAGCTGGTCAAAAATAATTCTATTATCATCCTCATTATACTTTAAACTAAATGATGATTTTGAATCACATTCAAGAATAATTCTTCTTTTTTTAGATTTATCCTTAAGTTTAAAAATAGGTAGTCCAAACTTCACTTTATTTTTACCTGAAAAATACATTGGTTCAATTATTTTTT
>Ga0222716_10001145_pt1 | contig 22344 bp, 37 predicted proteins | sample C33_13DmetaG_FD_165044 | JGI IMG/M metagenome (GOLD analysis project Ga0222716, IMG submission 165044) | Estuarine water microbial communities from San Francisco Bay, California, United States - C33_13D | ecosystem: Environmental > Aquatic > Marine > Unclassified | place: USA: California... | reverse complement strand
GCCAAGAATTGATACTGTGCGTGAGCATCTGGCAAGTGAATAGGCTGTAAATCTGCTTGAGTTTCTGTAGACTCATTAAAAGTAAGTATGAATTTACCTGCATTTGAAGAGCCACTAAACTTATCATATATTTTATGCTCAATAAGTTCTTGAGTTTCTTCATTAGGTACTCCATTGTTAAAGTTTATTAATAAAGAAGGTTGTAATCCATTCTTTATATTATTTATATGATAATTACTTACTTCTTCTTCTAATTCTGCATATTGTAAACAAGATTGATAATCTACTGGAGAATAATAATAGAATCCTGACCTATATGGCTTGAATACATATATTTCTATAACTTCTCTTTTAGAACCATTACCAAAAGAAGGTATTCTTTTAGGTTTATCGCTAGGTTTTATATCACACCACTTAGGATGGTAGTAATAAGCCTCTATTTGACCTTTTTTAGCTTTTTCCGCTCTAAGAGTCTCCATAGGAAAGTGTAACACCTTCACAATGGCTGTTTTCTGCTTGTTATAGACCACTTGAACAGCAGATTGACCTAACATCTTATAATCGTTTACAACACGCCTTAAATCCTTTTGTTTTAAGAGCATTTTCATTTTGGCATACATCTCAGGCTTTATTTCACTGTCTGTAGCCTCTAATCCTCTACCATAAATCATATCTACAATACCATTTATACATCTAGCATTTGTAGGACTTCCTAAGTATTTATCTATAAGTTCATCAAAGTAATCGTTGTTATCTCCGTATTGAACCCAGTCTTTTCCGTAGACTTCTTTTATTTCTGGTATTTCATAACCAGATAAGTTGACTACTCTAATATTTTTATTTTCCATATTATATTACTATGTATTCGTCTTCAGTACCTGCTCCATATTGAGTGTACTTGTTTTGATTTAATGTGTGTATGACTTCATCATTTGTCTGAGAAGTTACATAAGCTTTATCTCTATAAAATAAATCTCCACCTAAAGTAAATTCTAAAAAATATAAACTGTTTTCTTTTAATATTGTAGAAGCGAATTGTATGTCAGAAAAATTACCATTAGTTGACATATTCGAGTCAGTAATTGTTTCACTTATGTTAGTGCCATCTTCTGTTATTTTTAAAGAAAGAGAGCCACTTAATCCTTTTCTGGTAATTACTTTAATAGTTTGTGTATTTGAGTTAGGCAGTAATCTTATCATAATAAGATAACTGAAAAGTGTTGATTTTGTTTTATATAGAAAAAGCCCTAATTAAAGGGCTTTATATCTACTATGTTTAAGAGTGTACTATGTTTAAGAATTTACAACAGTAAATCCAACAGTAGCAGGGTCAGACTCCATAAAGTTAGCTGGAGCTTTTTCCATTCCTGTTAAAGTTAAAGTGTATCCACTTAAGTCTCCCATAGCACCACCTGTTACGATAGTACCACCAGAAACATCCATACCATGCTCTATGCCAGATAAAAAGTAATTTCCATTATTGTCTTTTATAATAACGTGAGGTCTATTAAAAGATAGTAACTTTAATTCTTTATGGTCAGCAATAGTTAACTTGTGTAAAGTAAGCTCAAGAACTTGTTCAAAAGCAGTAGTTCCATTTTCTCTACTTGCTTGAATGTTTTGAGTGAAAGAAGAAGTTCCCTTAATGTCATATTCGTATGCAGATGGAGAGCCAGTAATTGACTCTATAGCATCTGTGTTAGTTGTATCAAACGTAATGTTTGAATACAATGAACTGTCATAATTGACGAAGTAAACTTTATCTAACCCACCAACACTGTCTTTACAAGGTTCTGTTCTATATAGTGATAAATTACAAGACATATTATTAGTTTTTAAAAGTTAGTATTAAAAGGGTGAGTGGTTAAACCCACCCTTTATTTAATTATTATTAAGCGTTTACTCTGTATACGATATCTCCTCCGATTCCGTATTGAACTCCACTTGTAAACCTCATGATTACTCTTACATTTTGAGAACCATCTAAGTCACCCATATCGATAACTTTAACTTCGTTATGGTCAGATAAAAGACCTGTTCCAAAGTATAAGTTAGATTTTTCAGCAGCAACAGCAGTGTCATCAGCTAATCCATTAGCAACAAATAGTTTTACACCATCAAAGCTTAATGAACCATTGTTCCACCATTGAGTTCCTTGAGCATTTACACCATTAGCACCTAATCCAGAAGCACCAAATCCTCCTAAGCTTCTTACATAAGCTCTAGCAATGTTTTGTGAAATGTAAACATACATATCTTCTTGTCCGTATAAAGAAGAAGGAATTGCATCTACGATAGAACCTAATTCAGAAATTACGTTAGCAGAAGTAATTGCAGAACCAGTTACATCTATAACATCAGAATCAGCAGCTAATAAAGTAGAGAATCCATCAAATTCACCAGCGTTAGCGTTAACACCTTGCCAGATATTTTGCTCAGTTTTCTCAGCAACTTTAGCAGCAACGTGGCTTATTAAGAAATCACTGAATTTTGGAGGTAATTTGTCAAATGAAGAATATCCCATTTGTACAGCTTCCCAGTCAGAACGGAAGTCTTTTTTACATAGTTCAATATTAACTTGGAACTCTTCTGGTTGAAGGATTCTTTCTGTTAATGTTACTGAACCTGTGTCAGCAAAATCACAAGAAGCATTAGCAATAAGTCCGCTTGTAGCGACTTTCTTGATTACTTCCTTAAATTTTACATTAGGTTTTACTGAAATCCCACCATTTTCTATAGTAGAACCAGATAATAATGCAGCAGAAATATACTTTCCAGCAAATTCTCCAGCATAAGTACTTGTAATTGAAGTTGTAGTAGCCATTTTTTATTATTTTAGTTTTGGTTTTATTATGATATTTTGTTTAGTACTCTATCCATTATTGTTTGTGGTCTATTTTGACCATATAAATGAACATTGTTTTTTTCTACGTTGGATTCAGGAGAATGAGCAATAGGCTCTACTTCTGCTTCCTGTGAAGATAATTCTACTTCACTTTCTTCTGATACTTCTTCAGAACTCAATTCTTCAGGAACTTCAGGAGACTTTTCGTCACTCATTGATTCCATTAATTGGTCGTACATTGCTTTTACTTCAGCAATAGCTTTAGAAAGTTCTTCTTTAGTAGCGTATAAATCTTCTTTTTCAATTTCCTCTACAGGAATTTCATCAGAAACTTCATCCTTTACTTCTTCGATAACTTCTTCAGCTAATTGTACATCTTCTTGTACTTCTATCTCTTCGACTTTTTCTTCAGTCTCAGATAGTAAGATTTTCTTAAATTTGTCTACGATGTCGGTAGCTTTCATATATTATTGATTTAAATTAATAGTATAACTTGATAACTTCAAGCCTTTCTTTCTGTTGTATTTTTATGCTTTCTTTTGTATTACAAACCACTCAGCACCATCCGACCATACTTGTATACCTTCATAAGTTATGTTTATGACATAAGCATCTGTAGAGCCGTCTAAAGTATCGGAACCTGTAGGAGTTAAGTTTACTCTTGTTGAAACTGCGAATCCTCCATTAGAAATAAACCTCATTAATCTATTTGTATTGTCTGCTGCTGGAGGTAAATTTAATGTTGCATTACCTGCTCCACCAGACCAAGTTAATTTAATAAGCATAGATTTATGATAAGTTGAATCTGATAAGTTAACAGTAGAACCATCACTCATAGTAATATTAGTAGGAATTAAATAATTCTCTAATTGATATACTTCAGCTTTTTTAGTTTCGCTTCCTTCTACTACAGCAAGTAAATCATCTTCTTGTATAGTTGTTATTGCATTTAATTGTGATATTTTTTTTGCCATTTTTTATACTTTTATATTATTACCGTTTTCTTGTTGTAAATAAGCTCCTGATTCAGTAAGCAATAAATCTTCTCCAACTAAAGAGCCTATACCTTGAGCCTGTAAAGAACCATCACAACATTTTCTTGAGTAAGTCCCGTCTTTACACAAACAACCTCTTCTTGAAGAACGAGGGCTTGTTCTGCTTGGTGTTTTTTTATACTTTCTTCTCATTATTTCTTTTTAACACAATTAGGTCTTCTTTTACCATCTATAATCTGATAACCTTTTTGTTCATAGCCATCCCAACAAGGACTCTTAGTAGTAGCTCCTGCTTCTACTGAATGTGATTCACATGGCATATACCAAGTTTTACCTTCATAATCATGCTCGTGAAATCCTTCACATCCTATATTATTTGCTATTTCTAACGCTTTTTCTTTAGAAGAGTAAGCTAGTCTATCATCTATGATAGCATAGTATTCGTTAATCTTCATTGAAGCTAACTCTAAAGAAGTTATAGGTTCTATATCTCTATCTATCTCTTTTATTTTGTCAGTAGCCCAATTAATACCTGCATCTCCACCCCAAGCATCCCAAAGTAGTTTCCCACAGCCTTTTTCATAAGAAACATTCTTGTCTCTTCTAAATCTAACATAAGAAGCCATTTGAGATATTAAACATCTTGATATGGGTTCTTTTTTGGCTAACATCTGCGCAAATTGCCAACCAGCTTTTGTTCCACACTGTATTTTATTTTCTACTTTGTATTTTAAAGCTCTTAAAGCATTTTGATGTGCTTTTTCTGGATAATCACTAAATCTATCTTCAGATAAAGTTAGTTTATTACAATCTAAAGCATCTTGTAGTTCTAACTCTAACTCATCTATTTCAGACATCTTTTTCTTATCTATTTGCTTTAATTTAGATATTGCCCAGTTAACACCAGCAGAACCACCCCAAGCATCCCACATTATACCTCCGCATCCTTCAGAATATGGTACATCTTTATTTTGTTGATGCCTTTTAAATGAGGCCATCCTAGCAATCGTGGACCTTGTAATTTTTTGTTTATTGGCCAACTGTGAAGCTCTCCTCCAGCCCACAGAAGTTCCACAAGAACTACCATTTTCTTTTTTATACTTCAAAGCTCTTTTTGCATTGTTTACTGCGCCTTGTGGATAGTCATTATAGGATTCTAATTCTACTTCTTGTGAATCTAAGAATGCTTCTTCTATTTCGTATAACTTAGACAGGGCTTCCATTTCATCAAAGTCTTCTTCTACACTTTCTCTCGGTCTTTCATCTAGTTTATCAGCAAAAAATCCTTCTATAGAAAATCCCTTTACTTTACCTTCTTTTACAAAGTCATTCCATATCTCATCATTATTTACTTTTACAGAAACCATCCAAGTTCCTACTGGTAAATCAAAACCATATTTTCTTGATTTATCTTTCTTTTTATCTTCTACAATCCAAGATTCTACAACAGACAACCCATTGAGTTTAACGTCATGTTCTAAAGTTGAATTGTTTTGCTTACCTCTTGACAAGAATAATTCAGATGCTTTTCTTACTGTTTCCTCACTAAAAAATATATTATATTCTTGCTCTCCATTGTTTCTGTATATCTTTTTATTAGGTATAAGAGCAGCTCCCATAAGGATTCTTTTCTCTTTGTCTACTTCAGCAAGTTGTACTTGTTGTTTTTTAAGCGCAATAAAATCTTCTTCTATTGCTGGATTTTCGACAACGCTTATGGCTTCTATTCCACTAAACTCGTTCTCTTCGTCAATATATAGTTCTATTGTTTTCATAATATGGTAACTTTTATATTTATGTTTTGTTTTATTTATCCTATTGCAGATTCTGTAACTGTTTTTCTGTCTAGTTCTTGAGCAGATGTAACATCTCCACTAACAACATAAGCTCTGAAAGGTCTATCTTGGGCAGACGTAACGGCTTGTGCAACTTGACTACCTGCGCCTTGACCTACTACGTTGAAGTCTGGAGCAGAGACAGACATACTAGCTCCTGCACCACCTCCACTTCCTCCTGCTGCTTCTGGAAGCTTAGTAGACATTATTTCTCTTACTTGTTGCATACCAAATACTCCAGTAGCAACCGCTTGTGCAATATTCCAAGGACCATAAGGTTTAGCTCCTAATGCAGCAGTAATAGCTTCTTTAGTATTCATTATAGCCATAGCAACCGCAACTGCTTTACCTACAGCAGAACCTTCTCCAGCAATTCCAATAATAGCTTGACTTACTTGATTAGCTATCGCAAGTTTTGTTTTCTCTTCTTTCTCTTTAAACTTAGTCTTTTGTCTTTCAGAAGCATTTACGGCTTGTTCTTCTTTTATCAAAATATCTCCATAAAACTCTCCATTTTCTATTCTCTTTTGTTTTTCTATATCAAGAGCATTAAGTTTGTTATTGAGTTTCTCATCTTCTAACTTTCTTTCGACCTCTATTTTATCTAACTCATTGGTTGCCATAGAAGCTTCAAACCCTAACACAGCTTCTCTTTCTTTTGCATTTAATTGCGTAGCTAAATCAAATTGTTTAACTATAGCATCTGCTATTATCTGAGTTTTTTTATCTTGTGTTTCTTTTGTTAATTGTATTTCGTATTGAGATAAAGATGCTAGTGACCTTCCTATAGCTTCATTTGCTTTTTCTATTGCTTTTTTTCTGTCTTTTGGGTCTTTTATTGCATTTGCTCTTGCTAATTCTCTCTCTTTATATTCATCAAACTTTATTCTAGCTAATTTCTTTTGTAATTCTTCTTCTTGTTCTAATCTAACAAATTGACTTTTGGTTATTTTTTTATTTACTTTGTCTTGAGATTTTAATATTTCTTCATTAAAAGATAATTCTCTTGCAACAAAAGCTCTTTTAGATTTAGTAGATTTTCCTCTTCCTTCTTCTTCAAATTCTATATAGTCACTTAATAGTTTTATTTCTTGTCTTTTGTTTTCTATAAAAACTTTGTTTTCTTCTTTAAGGTCTGCTAAAGCATTAAGCCTGTTTATTCTCTCAGAATCTGCAACTTCAGAAAACTCATCAATAGAAATATTGGCTGATTGCCTTCTTAATTCTTCTACCTCAAGCCCTTCTACTCCTAGAGCTATTGTTTCTTTTTGTTGCTCAACTTGTTTGTCTATTATTTCTGCCGAAAGCTCTTCGATACGTTTTTGAGCAGCTCTTGATTTAGCTAAGTTTATAATAGCAAGTCTTTGTAAATCTATTTGTTCATTTGCTTCTTTTGTTGAGTTTTTTATATCCTGCATAGATAAATCAGACTCTTTAAGATTTTGAACAAAGTCAGGAAATTCTTTATTTAATCTTTTTACAGCTTCTTCTTGTTCTTCTTGAGACTTGTTTGAATCCTGAAGAGTGTTTATGTATGTCTCAAAATTACCAGAAATATCTGCCACACCTTTACCTGCATCTTTAAAAGCTTTAGTTAAAGTATCTGTGTCTTTCCCTAACTTAATAAAACCTTTACTTATGGCTTCAATAAGAGTTATACCTACTTGAAAAGCAAGTAATATACCTAGAGGACCTCTTAGTTGTTTTAGCATTAATTCAAACGCTCCTTTTGCTCCTCCAGCCTTAGTTGTAAGTATAGTAAGTAAAGAACCTAATTGAGAAATGTTGTTTGCTACAGCAGGAAATCCGTAGTTAACATCAGAAATTGTTCTACCAAGTTCCGTTACTGCTGCACCTGCTAAACCTGTTGCACCTGTTAATGGGTTTAATCCAGTTTTTGTCGTCTTAACTGACTGTTGGTTTAAGTCTTTAAGAGCAATCTCAGCTTCCTTAAAACTCTTAGTTATTCCATTTATTTTAACCTCACCACTCTGAGTGTCAACCTTAATAGTAAATATTTTTATAGTATTATCAGCCATTGTTGTATGTGTTTCGTTTTATACTCTTTTTTATTTCTTTCCAAGTTAATGGAGATTTATATTTTCCTTTTGCTATATCTATATCTTCATCGTATATGTACCAGTCAGAAGTATTTAATAAGTCTATTATATTCTTTATCATAATTTTATTAATAATTCTAAATCGCTTTTACCATCTTTTAAATTTGTGCTTATTGAGTTTATTGTGAATTCTCTGTCTTGTATGATAAGGATATCATTCAATCTATAATTTATTAAAAAGTCAGCAGGAAATTTAGCTTTTAATTTATATATTCTTTTATATTGATTAAACACATCTGTTATATATGTTTGATAAAACTTCTTAAACAGTGAATTACTAAGTCCAGAATCACTATAATTAGTCAAGTTCCATTCGTCAACTTCATCACTAAAGTTTATTGTATGGTCTGGAGCTGTAGACACACTTCCATCTTCATTTGTATTAGAAGGTCTATAGTATTGTGTTATTTCTGATGGGGTGCTGTCTGAAATCCATTTTATCCCTTTTCCTGCACTTAGTCCTGTTTCTTGTATTCCATAAAATACAAGTGGTTTAGTTAGTACTGGAGAATAGTCTCCTGTAGCTGGAGTTAAATCTGTTTTAGATTCAAAATCACCATCTGCTGAGTAACCCCATAATATATCTGTTATATATGGTTGTGGAGATGTGACTGCTGAATAAGGACTGGTTCCTGATTTATTCTCATCAATTATTCTTTCAAACTTCATATGTTCAAATCCAGTTTCTACTTTATATATTTCTCCTCTATTTACATTTTGAGGTTTATAAGATTCGTCTCCAAAAATTTCATTAAAGGTCTCTTGATGATTTATAGCTAATAAAGTACTAGGTTCAGCGTGTTTAAACTCTAATTCTTTAAATTGAACAGAAGGAGATATATCTGTATTAGATACATCAATATATTTTGTTATATTTATTTTCCCAGATGAAGGGTTGTTTACTGCATCAGAATAAAAATTATCTAAAGTATCTACATATATTTTGTCGTAATCAGGGTCACCAAAATCTTCAATATAGTAAGCAGTTAGATTAAACATTTTAAACAGCCCTGTAAGAAAATCAATAGTTTTTATTTTAGGTACGTTTTCTGTTATTATTATTTCTCCTGTTGTAGATATACTAGAACCTGTTCCATTTATGTTAAATACAGCAGTGTTTGTTCCAACTGGAGTTTGTGTATTAGGGTTAAGTATGTATTCTGTCATATCTAAACTTGGAGTAAACGACAAGGTCTCATTAGATTCAACAATCCATTTTATTTTATAATTAATTAATTCAGATGTAGAAATTAATTGCAGGTTCATAGTCCTAGAAGCTCCAGCAGCTAGTGGCAGCTGAGCTAGTGTATCTCCACTAACATAGTCCACAGCTTTAACACTATAAGGAATGTTTTGACTACTTCCTGTTGTTGTTATTGTTAATTCTGCATCATAACGTCTTGTATTTCCTGAAGTTGATACAGTCCAAGTATCTCCAGTTATATTAAACCCTAAATCTCCAGATGAATACCCCCAAGGACTACATATACGACTTAACACTTCTTCTTGGTTTTCGTCACCCCCTACAGGTCCTTTGTTTCTGCTTAACCAGAGAAAAAGATTTTCAAAAGGACTTCCTGATGTTTCATTAAAGAAGTCTCTTGTAAATGATATATTATATTTTGTTTCTATAGCCTCAATAATAGTCATGCATTTGATAGCTGGTTTTAAGTCGTTAAATTCTAAACCAACATTGTTTTGACTTGTATTGTAATATAAATTTCCGTTATAGTTTGGAGTAGATTCTTCAGAATCATAATAAAATCTTTTGGTATGAGAAATTAAAGGATATATTATTTTACCAGAAGACAATCCACTTTGTAATCCTGTTTTAACATTTGTACTTGTATAATTATGTGTGTAGTCGTCTAATTGACCAAGAGTGCTTAATTCGTCTTCTCCAAGTAAATCTTTTAAGTTAACAGTATTTCCAAAGAATGTTATATTGTAAGAATGAACCATATTGTTTTTCATCTTTACAGAATTTAATAATATCTTTCCTTTTTTAAATGGAAGAAAATCTAATTCTATGATTGCATCTTTTTTGTTTCTGGCATCAAATCCATTCTCAATAGATTCATTATAATAATGTTTAAACAACTTATTGTTTTCTTTTGAAGAGGGTAATGTAAAAAGTCTTGAGAAATCAGTAAATATTTTACCAACATCTTTTATGTCTTGTATTTGAGATTTAAGAACAACGCTTTCGTCATTGAACATATCGACTCTTTTAAAAACACCATCGTCATTTTTTATATATAATACTATTTTCTGCATTAAAGTATGTTGTTTATTTTGTCAAACGCATAGTCAAATGATATCGTATAGTTCACAAATCTATCATTAACACCTTTCTTAAGTTCAAATGATTTGCTTTTTAGGTTTATAGGTAAAACATTTGTTCCGTCATCTACCCAAACCTGTTCACTATTTAATAACTGTCTTATTACTTCATTGTATTCTTCACTTATAAAATCCGTACTTACACTTATAGACTCTCTTGAATTTACCATAAATATTTTCTCTTGATGTTTATTTATAACATAAGAAGGTGTGCCTCCATTATTATCTAGGTCTAATATGTTAGATTTGTAATTCTCAGAGGTAACGTTTATAGAGTTTGTAGATTTCTTGAAAAACCACATATTCTGTAATGCTCCAAATTTATTATAAAATATTATGTTTAATGGAGTGTATTTAGCTTCTGCGACAGATATTAAGTTTATTACTGTAGTTTGGGTTGGCGTAGCTGGAGGAGCAGGACTAACAAAAGTAACTTTATCTCCTGTTGCTAAGTTTTCAGTGTCAGTAATAATTATATATTGAATCTTTTGGTCAGAATCCCCACTATCTACTATCTGTATAGGGGTAGCACCAGAACCCCATAACACATCGTATTCATCCCAAAATTCATCTGCATCTTCCCAATTTATATTAGCACCAGCAGCAGAAGTTAATGTCACATAAGATTGTGCTTCTGCAAATACGGGTATCTTAATGTCTTCTCCTGAATTAAAATATACGTTTAGATTACTTTGTAATACTTGAGGTGTATATGAAGAAGCTGTTGGGTCTGTGCTTGTTCTAGGATTAGTTGCCTCCTCAAAATATCCATAACCATCTAAAACTAAAAATGCACTTGTTACTGTGTCTTCCCCACCAACCTGTACTATGTTCCCGTCTGAGTCATATATGGTAGTATCTATGTCAGTCCAAATAGTGTCTGTAGAATAGTTACCATATTCTGTTTCAAGAAAGTCTCTTACAAGCTCACTAACTTCAAATACTACATAATTAGTATCTCCAACTTCTTGTTTGGATAAGGTATATTTTAAGTCTCCTGCGACTCTATCCGAATATTGACCAGTCCATATATATATTTGAACTGTAGCTGAATTCAAACTTGAATCAGATACTTTAAAATAATACGGACTTCTTGAATTTATTATTGTTGACATTTATTTTATTTTACTTGTTCTTTTAATATTTTTTCTAAATCTTGCTTATATGATTCAAATATTTCATCTCCCATTTGTTTAGATAAAGAGTTGTATACAAAGTCTATTATATTATTTCCTTTATACCCTCTTCTTCCTATTGACCTAGCAATAACATAAGCTAAACTTTTTATGTTGTTAGGACTAGAAGAAACTACTTTTCCATTTTTCTTTATAATTATATTTTTTCTTTTAATCCAGTCTGCAATCCTAAAGCTTTTTGGCGGCCATGGCGGCATCTTTCCCGCTTTTCTACCCTCAGAGACTTGATACATATAGTCTAAAGCCAATATTGAAAACTGATTTTCTAGTGACAAGTCTGGTTTTATACTATTTACTAAATCACCAGAAGCATAATTTTTATTTTTTCTTAATTGACTTTTATATTTAACAGTATATGCTTTTGCATATTTCTTTAAAGTTTCTTCTAAATTATCATAACTCATTAGCAGATGCTTATATCATTAATCATACTTACATTTATTTCTACTCCCCATCCAGCTAATTCATTTTCATATCTATCTTTAAAGGGAGTGGCAGAAGGTTCTCCTATAAGCTGTATCTTGCTATCAAATAAGCTGCCTCTTCTTACAGACTGCACAATGTCGTTTACTACTTGCAACTGAGTGTTGTATACATCCTGTATATTGTTGTTTCCATAAAAAGAATCTCCATCATATTTTTCTTTATTATAATCTACTATGTCTAAACATAATAACGCTATAGTAAAATTAACTACACTTCTTTCAAATGTAACATTTGTTATTGTTAAGTGGCTTAATGGAAACATTGTTGTTTTATTTAAATCAACTTCACTTATGTCTCCGAAAGTTACAGAGAATACGCTAGGGTTATCTCTTAATTTGTCTTTTATTTTGTCTAGTATATTATAAACTTGTGTCATTATCTATTTTTATTATAAGCGTTTTTAATCATCTTTTGTTCTAGTTCTGATTTCTCTTTCTCAAACTCTAACCATATTAAGCACTGGTGTAATGGAATTTTTGTAACTTCATTAACTCCTGATACTTTTCCTCCAGCAAGTGCGTAAATTGACTGATACCATCCCCACTTTTTTCCAAATCCTTGTCCGACTTGGAATCCTGAAGAGTTTGCTGATGCTGTAAATAATCCATCGTATATTTCGATAATTTTTTCCCTAAACGATAAAAAAAAACCATGGCACCTAAAGCAACATTAACAGGAGCATCTTTCATCACCTCCCAGTACTTATCTGAGCCATCGTAATCTTCAATTAGATATTTGCCATTCTTATTGAACGTGATAGGTCTATACAGTACAGCCATAGCTTTGTGCATATTACTCCAGTCAGATATAAAGCTTTCTAAATCTACATACTCACCAAATGTCATTTCGTCTAAAGCAGGTATCATACCAAAGCTAACCTCTACACCATTAGAACCAGTCATGCTAAATTCTTTTATTAGTGGAGTAGATTCTTCAAAGCATTTGCCTATTTGCTGTAATACACCATCAAACATCTTTACAGGAAGATTATAAGATTCCTTTAATGTTAATCCACAAAATATTTGAATACATTTAGAGTTAAGAAAGTTTCCATTGTCTTCAACACCTTCATTCTCTTTTTGTATTTTTAAATATTCTTGGTACTGTCTAAGTTTAATAGCTTCTAACTTTTGAGGTACCCTTAATTCCAATTCTATTATTGCCATATATTCATATATAATATGATAACTTAAAAAGTAGTATTCTGTACCACGCCTTATTTAGACTAAGTATAAACTACCTCATATAACTTGTATAGGTTGAACAAAAACACTATATTGTAGTTATCTTAATGTAGTTGGAAATCTACTAAACAAGTTCCTAAACTTCTGTCACAAGCGTAAGGCAGTTGGTTCAGGCACATTAAGTCAGCTAAGTGATTGCAATGTTATTCTTTTAATCATCTTTTGTACAGCACCCAAACATTATTCAACCTTACCTGCATATTTCTGTTTATTTAAAGATGTTTAGGGGGTGCATACTACAGAAGAGAACTATATTGGGTTTATATATAGAAGTACTCTTGCAATGCATCATAGTCTCTACTTCTACTTTCTTATAAAAATCAGTTTGCTTATAATTTTCTGGGGTGCCTACCCTAATGCTGGTTGCAAGAAAAAGGCCACCCCCTAACTCAAAATGGTTTGAATTCATAGAAGAGGGCTACTTAGCCCAGTATAATTCATTTTACGTTAATATACAAATAATTTCTGTTAATATTATGTTAAAGTTTATGACTTAATATAAAGCTTTCTAAGAGACTTTAATAATTAAGTGATATGTTTATATAGGAGATAAGGAGAAAGTGTCTTAAAGGGGATAAAATCATCTTTGTTTGTTATATCTCAGATAGATAGCCTATTTAATTACAAATGAGTTATAAAAAAAGTCCATTACTTAAAAGAGCAAGTATAGGACATAAAAAAACCCCTAATTAAAGGGGTTTTATGGCGTGTTTAAGAGGGTTTAATGTTATCGGCTCAGTATCTCATTTATTTCATCTGTAATGTCCCAGAAATCATCTCTAGCTTTTTGAGATGCGTGTAAACTTGCAAGGGTTTCAGAGTTTATGTCTTCTAATGAATAGCCCATATCAACGGCGATTTGTATTGACTCTGATAAGCTAAAGTCGTTTTCAGATAAATATTCCATTGCTCTATTGTAGTAAATTATATCAATATTAAAAGCTTCATTATTATCTAAATCATTGTACAAATCATCTGAATCATTTATATCTTCAATGTCATCTTCATCTAAATAATCAGGTAAATATATACCAGTGTAATCATCTATTAAAGTAGTTAACTCATCAAATTTAGTTTCTTGTTTTGTCTGTGTTTTGTTTTCTGTTTCTGTGTGTGTGTTCATAGTGTTTGTTTTATAGTGTTATTAATTCATTATTTATTTCATCATATTTAAAATATACTTTCCCATTATTAGTAAATAAATCTTTAGTCATTGTATATTTTTTTGATTCTAAAGGTGTGCATTCAAAACAGAATGACATTTTTACAATGTCGTTATCTGTATGAATCCAGTCGTTAACATGCTCAGCATATTCTTTTAACGTGTATTTATTAAGCTCATTATCTAAATAAAAATCATGTATTTCTTGCCATGACTCATCAGTATAGGAATTATAAAAAGTTGAAATTATTTGAGTTTTCATAGTATTATTTTAAAAGGTTAAAAATTATAGTTTCTATTAGTGACTCACCTAACATTAAAAAGGTTAATGTAATTAATGCTAAAGAGTAAATAAACAAAGTAACAAAGATGTTACTGAGTATTATTTTTTCAATTAGTTTTTTCATGTTATGTATTAAATATTAAAGTTAGCATTTTCAATTAATGAAGGGTTTAATATAAAACTAACTATTAAACCAATTATTCCAATAATAGATAAAGAAAGTAAAAAAGCTATAGAAACTTTTAAAATAATGTCCATAAATTTAAAGTCTGATAATTTACTAGAAAAAATGCTAGTTAATACAAATAAAACTGTATTTGTGTTTCTGTTTGTGTTTCTGTTTGTTTGTGTGTTTGTGTGTGTCATTTTATTTATTTTTATGTTATTAATATACATCAAAGATAAGCAAATTAATTTAATTAACAAATAATTAACAAAGAAATTTAATATTTTTTATGTCTATCTCTGTAAAATAAATGTTATTTATATTTGTTCTAAATAAAAGAATAAAATATTTATCATTATTTGGATATTAAAGAATTTTTTATATAACTTTGCAAATAGCTAAAATTATATATTAATTTTATTGTATAGGATTTTTATATAGTCATTATATATATATTAAAATGCTATTTGTAATTAATGGTATAAACTTAATATATATTATATATGCCTAAAATAAATTAAATATTATTATTTAGAATTATTATAAATAAGAAATATTTTTAGGTACTATGTTTAAGGGGGTACTATGTTTAAGAGTAAAATGTACTATGTTTAAGGATGTACTATGTTTAAATATATTCCCACCTGTTATCCTTTAATAATTTAACGGGTTTACCATTCCATTTTTTATCAGCCAAAAACCACTCAAAGTTTTTTTGGTAAATCTTGTCAAAACCTATTGAGTCCAATAAGCCGTTTAATCTTTCTTTTGTAGTATTAGAAAACCAGCCTGAGTTTGTTATTCTTAACTCATTGTTTTGTCTCTGAGCTATTAGGTTGTTATGTAAATACATTATTGTCGTAGGTTTAGTAAATATTGTTTGATGTTCAATTCTTGTATTATTTAGCTTAAAATTCTCATTTTTATTGAATTTTTCTACAATTTTTCTTGTTATTTGTCTCATTTTTAGTGTTTTTTATGTTATTTTTAGTGTTTTTTATGTTATTTTTCTCATAATTATAAATTTTTTGCGTGTTGTTTCCAATAATTAAAAAATATTTCTATTTGTTCAATGTCTTTATTAAATTGTTTTTGTTTGCCACTTGCATAAATATTTTCAATTAATTCATTTGTATGATATTCTAATTTATTTAAATCATCAATTAAAAATCTTTGCATGGTTCTCAGTCTTTCAATGTCTTCTTTATGTGTCATAATTATTTAATTATAATGTTTAAACGTAGTTTCTAGAGCTTCAATAATATTCTCTTTTTCTTTACCATTTAATGCTGACTCAATTAGCCACCTTAATTCATCATAAGGGCAAGAGCACTCATCGTTAAACCAATCATAATAAGTGTCTATTAAATTTTCTTTGTGTTCTTTTGTCATATTTATTTATTTAAGTTTTTAGAGTGATAATTCCAATAAGTAAAGAAATTATCTAGTTTTTCTAATTCTCTTTTAAATTCATTATTGTATTGACTGCCTACAATATATTTGTTTATATTTTTGTTTACATTGTAAAAACACTCATGTGCTTCAAGCAAGTCCTGTTGTAAATGTGCTTTTAAATTACTCATATCTTTATATCTATTCTATTATTTAATAATTCTATTATTCTAAATATCTGTTCTTCTTTTTCTTCTTTGCTTTGAGCAATTTCAGGTACTCTTATCCAAAAATGTGTTGATTTATCAGGAAATAATAAATCTTTTAATAGTCTTCCAAACTTTCGCATTGGTCTCACTGTTTTATATACTTTGTTTACTTTCATAATTATTTGTTTATTTGGTTTATTAGTGAATTAAACTTATAAGTTTCATAAGGCATTTTATATCCTTTGCAGTAGTAACAAAATAACTGCTTCGCTTTCTGTTCAATTAAGTTTGAACACTTTTTGCATTTTCTCATATTATATTATTTATATTAATTCCATCTATATTAAAATAATACTCATTAGCTTCAATAGTTTCAATTACTGCTTCCTCAGATATTAAATAATCATATTCATTTGTTAAAGCGGTTAAGACTTCATCGGCAATTAATCTTTTATAATAGCTTTCATTTTCTTTATTTGGATTATTTTCATTTACTAAATAATCATCGCAAATGTTTACAATGTCGGTATAGTGCCAATCATTAACAACATTATTACAAAAGTCTTTTATATCGTTTTTAAACTCAATGTCAATTTGTTGTCTGTATATATCAAAAGAGTTTACTTTTAACCCTAAATAATCAAATTCATCATAAACAATGTCCCACCAATATCCATCATCAACATTTAAACTGCAATATTCTTGTAATACTTTTTCTTTTGCTTTTTCGTTTAGTTCGCTAAACTCATAAGCTTTTATTTCTATTGTTTTCATTTTATTTCTTTTAATGAGTCTTTAATTAAATCTAAATACATCTCTTGCATTTTGTCATTTTCCTTTACTACTTGATGGATAATCGTTGCTAAGTCTCTAAAAAGGTCATCTGTACTCCAAACTAGCCATTTGTCATCATTGTAACCTACATGCAATTCTCCATCATTGCAGTACAAAGTATGTGAATCATGTATATAAGTATGTCTTCTCGCAACTTCTAATTGCTTTTCTAAATCTTTAATTCTTTCCTTTTGTGTCATGATTATTTTGTTTTTTTTATGTCTTCAGCTTTTATTTTTTCATCAATTATTTTACCCTCTAAATCTACTATCGTATAGCCATAAGATTTTAAGATATTAATGCTTTTTCTAATTTCCTTAACTTTTTCTTGCATTCTAAAATGTGCAAATGTTTCGTTTTCAATGTAATTCATAATTATTTATTTTTATCGGTTATATTAATTAGTGTTTGTGAATAATCTTTAAAAAGGTTATTTAATACGTTCCTTTCATTTTGTTTTAGCCTTTTGGCTTTGCTTAAATTGTGTTTAAATTGTGTTTTTTTCATATTGTTTTATTTAGTTATTAATTATTTTCTATTATTTCAAAATCCATTTCGGATATATAATTGTCAATTTCATCAGCATATTCTTTTAATATGTAATTGAACATATATTGCAATAGTACTTCATCTTCTTTTATAACTTCATTAAATCCATTATAAAAACTTATAAATCCTGAATAAGATTTACTATTTTCATTTACATAATCTATAAATTCATTACTATTTAAATAAGTATCTTTTAATTTATTAAAGTCATTTTCATTAATTTCAGCTTCTATTTTATCAGTGCTGAAATTGTAAAATTTAGGTGAATCTATTTTAATAAACTTTAAATTCAATTCTAACATATCATTTAATGAATCAATAAACTCATTACAATAACTATTGCAAGTCTCTTTATAGTTTACATTATCTTCATCTATTTCAAAATAATCAATTTGAATATCTAAAATATCAGAATGAACAGAATGATAAAATCCTCCAAAGTCTATTAAAAATCTTGTTTTGTTTAATGTTTCAGTCATAGTGTTTTATTTATTGTTTACCCAAATATATAAACATTTAATTAACAATAAAAAGTATTAACAAAACTTTAACAAATTAATTTGTCCTTATTATTGCGTGTGCGTGTATACAAAAAATAATTGAGACTAGCAAAATATTTTTGGTTTGGCTAATGGATTATTAGCAAAAGATATTTGACAAAAGAAAAGCAAAGGAAATTTATTGAATCAAAATACCTACTATGTTTAATGATTACAAAACCTACTATGTTTAATGATGACAGAAAACCTACTATGTTTAATGATTACAAAACCTACTATGTTTAACGATTACCTGATAACATACTTTCCTGAGTTCTGACCTTGTATCAAGAATGTAAGTCCATATCTTATAGCATCAATGTAATGTTCGTAACCAATGTTAGGTTTAGTGTTCTTTTCTTGCCATACATAATTGTTTAGTTCTCTTACAATACCATGAGACTTTCTATCTACTACAATCTCGTAGTCTTGCATCAATGCAATACCAGAAAGTATACTACCTTTCTTTTTTATTGTAGGTCTTATGTTTAAGTCTCCCTTTTGTTTTATTTCTTTGATAAGTCTAGGTTCACTTGAGTCACATATAATTAAGTCAGCTCCACACTCCATTTTGTTCTTCATCGCTATTTCAGTCGTGGATAATCCTGCCTTTCCATAGATTTCTTTTACATATAATTTACCTAAAGCTTTATCTACTGAAATTTTACAAAGCGTTGTCAAATCAACTGAAAATCCGAAGTCTTGACAATAGCAGGTGACTTCTGTTTGTATGTAATCTCCTACTCTCCAGTTCTTAAAGATAGCACCCTCTGCCGCAGAAAGCCAACCTCCGAGTATCTGATGTTCATATTTGTCTGGTCTCTTTAGTTTCATTTCAAATATCTGCTCAAGAAACGAATCAGACAAATTATCTTTATTGTCTTTATAACTTGTATGTATGTATGTAGTTTTATTAGAAGAACCATTCCATCCTGAGTTTACTGCTGTACTTTGAAAGAATCTTTGATATATCCAATGTTCTTTAGTCGTAGGATTTAATATCAATATACATCTATTCTGTTTAGTTTGTGACCTTACAGAGAAATCAATCTTGTCAAATGTAGATTCATCTGTTAGCTCTTCTGCCTCATCAATAACAAACGTTGTAACGCCATTTAGAGACTTCAGGGCGGCTGTTTGGTTACCACTTGATGTTCTGATGCCTTTGAAGATTATTGAGCTTCCTGTCGTTATGTTTATAATTTCATCTTTAGTAATCCTAAAGTGTTCATTGACTCCCATTAAGTCTATTTTTTCTATAAACTCGGGGATAATCGACGTTTGTGCTGATATCATAGTGTACCTAGTAAACAAAACTTTATGTCCTTGTTCATAGGTTAATGACAATAAGAATACAGCTACACCAAATGATTTACCAGAACCTCTACCTCCAGTACATACAAAGTATCTACTCTTTTCTGTAAACAGAGGACTATATTTATCGTTTAACTTTAGATTATTCATCATTTAATTCATCCATATCTACTTCTTCTGATTCTATATCTATTGTATCTTCTAACTTCTCTACTTGATTATGTGAGGCATAGAAATTAATTACAGGTACATTTAACTTCTTCTTAGAATTGTCTTCATTACCATCCTGAGGCTTACCATATCTATATTGCCATAACAAATTCATGTGTGCAAAAGAATCCTTTGCTTGTTCTGCTAGTGCTTTCCAAGCTTCTTCTTCACTACCAAAAACATCTTTCATTGCATTTAAAGCATAGACAGATATTCTCTCTTTCTTAGCTGGTGTTAATTGTGAAGCTGATTTAATCAACTGTTTCTTTGACCCATACTTATCCCCCTTCTTTCTACCATTATTCTTTCTGCCATCATTAGGTTTTATGTATGCTGAGTTTTGTTTTGCTCTTCCCATCTGTTATATAATTTTGTAAATAGTTTCCATATTTCTATACTAACTTCTTTCTTAGAATAAATCTCTTTTGTTACTGCTTTCTTCTCTCCAAGTTCTATTCCAATTTTACATTTAGTTCCCTTATTGTTTAAAGGTATAATATATATTCTATATCCTCTTTCTATACACCAGCTCTGAGCCTTAAGATTGTACAGTATCTCTCTCATGAAATGCCTTAGTAACCTTAACAATAGTTTCTAACTTATCACAAACATCATGTTTCTTTTCTTTAGGTATATCATTATACAAATCAACAAGTCTTTTGAATGAAGGGGTGTTTGATAAACCATCATTACTCATATCATCAACCTTTCCTCTCAATTCAATATTTTCTTTTAATAATCTAGAATAGTTTTCAAATATACTTTCAGCATCGTGATTGTTAGAATATTTGTAATCTTCATAAAGGTCTTGTAAGTGACCATCGTATTGCATGACTAAAGGAAACACATTATTAATACCATGAATCACTGTAGCGTGGTCAACATTAACACTAGCTCCTATATCAGTTAAACTGAGTCTAGTGTATTCTTTACATAATTTAAAGTATACTGCTCTTGCATATACATTACTTCTTTTTCTAGTTCTGAAACTTAAATTTATTCCTAAACAAGTTTCCATATAATTTCTAATCTGTTTCGTTTGTAGTGTACTATTTAAATCCATTATTATTTTCTTAATTGATTAATACATACAGCTAATCGCTGTTCTCTTAGTGGGTACTCTTGCTTCATAGTTGCATCTGTCATACATCTGCTTACAAAAGCATCTTCATTCTCTTGTGGTCTCTTCTTTGGTATTGGCATAATTTAATTTTATTTCTTGTTTATTTAATTTATCACTCATTAATGTTAAAAGCATAAAACTCATATGGTCTATTGCTTTTTGTATTCCTGCACATTCCCAGTATAATTCTTGATTGGCATATTCTTTTAGTAAGTTTCTTAAATCATCTATAGACATACCTTCTTCCAAATCATACATCGCAAGGTTAAAGTATTCTTCTTTAATATTCTTTCCCTTATAATGTTTCATGTGTTACATAATTATCCAGATTAGGTATTTCATCTTGAAAGAAATACTTGTACTGTTCTATTGCTCTATCTAATTTCTGCAATCCAGTTCTCATAAATTCATCTGAACAATCACATATCATTATGTCTTTTGTATCTTTATCTACGACAACAAATATAAAAGCATCTGCATCAAACATCTTTGTATATAAGGCGGCTTGTAGGTCATAAGAAAAATGTTTTGCACTCCACCTAAATTTAGAAATATCTCCTGTTGTTTTTAGGTCTATGATAACATTACCATTTAATACATCTGCTTTACCTCTGAAAGGTAAGCCATCTATCATAGAAGCTTGAGGTACTTCAAACTCAGCTCCTTGTAGTAAATTTGTTACCTCTTTACATTTAAGAACTGCATCAGCTATTCTATTAGCATTATTAAATTCACTTCTAGTATATACATTAGCTGAACCTAAATCTAATACGGCTTGTTTAAATGCTTTAGTGGCTTTAGAGCCATCGATTATCGTTAGGTCTTTTACCTTTTGAGGTTCAAGTACAGATAAATGCACAAGCCTACCATCTCTTAATGGTTGAGCGTCCTGATTCACATTAAGCGATTTAAGATATGCTTTAGGACTTTGTAGTAGTTTCTTAGCTGAAGATGAAGATAATGCGTTAGAACCCAAGTAACCATAGTAAAACTCATCATCATACATTCTTTCTATAAGGTCCACATAATTCCATTCTTTATTGTCAAATGTTTTTATCATAATTTTAATTTTAAGCTAATATACACTTTTGTTAATTAAATGTTGTTAAAAATCCGTTAAACTTTATGTTCCTTCTCAATCTCCTTTTGTAAGTTGGCTAATGCTCTCCAAGCAACTTTAGCTGAATGTCTTATACCATCTGAGTCTATTGTTCCAGCTTCAAGTAAGTGTCTAGCAAGTGCATCTAATTCATCTCCAGATTTACTTCTATCCCAATGTAAAGGCTTATCTGGATTATGCTGATGGTTTCCTGCATAACTACATTTAGCTATTTCTCTGATTGCATCAGGAAAGTAATTCAGCACTCCTGAGTAAACAGGTATTTTCTTTCTTTCTGTCATTATACATATAATTTACGTTAACATTATAAGAAGAAGAACAAGTCCACTTTAAAAAGCCAGTTTCTTTATATCCCATGTTTCTCCTAATTTATTTAATA
>Ga0222716_10001142_pt1 | contig 22382 bp, 15 predicted proteins | sample C33_13DmetaG_FD_165044 | JGI IMG/M metagenome (GOLD analysis project Ga0222716, IMG submission 165044) | Estuarine water microbial communities from San Francisco Bay, California, United States - C33_13D | ecosystem: Environmental > Aquatic > Marine > Unclassified | place: USA: California... | reverse complement strand
CATCCACCGGTTGTCTGTGGAATTTTGATTGGTATGTGGGAGCGATGCAACGGGCGGCGGTCTGAGGCACGAGTTGAGATCGGTTCGGGATTTGTGGATTTGCACCTCCGTTCTCCTTCGGTAGAATACAACGAAATCATCTAACAAAATGCGCCGGCGTGCTTTGAAATGTTGCCCAACGGAGGTCAAGGTTCATAACCGAATCAACGCCTCGTAAGGTTTGCACAGTTGTGCGGGGTATGTCGGATGAGTTTGAATCACAACCAAATGGCGTATGTGGCGATTGTTTCTACCTTGATTTTTGGTTCGCTTTTTGTTGGTGTTTCTGGATTTTTCCAAACCAGCGAAAACGTGGGCGGTTTCGAAAGCGCCGTAGAAGAGGACATCCGTGGTGAATCGGAATTGATGGAAGCCGCAACGGATTCCGACGGCGATGGTCTCTCCGATAAGTTGGAAGAAACCCAATACGGAACCGACCCCGACGATCCCGACACCGATAACGACGGGTTAAGCGACGGGTGGGAGGTTCAACACGGCTTGAATCCCCTCGACAACGGCGAATCTGAGGATTTGGAAGTTGACCCAACCCAAAGCGAAGACACGGAGGCCGAGGGTCTCGAAAACGAAACTGAATCATGGCCTGACCCAAGTCAGGGTCCAAACGGCGACCCCGACCGAGACGGCCTCACCAACCAAGCTGAAGCCGAACTTGGAACGGACCCCCAACGAGCCGATACGGACAACGATGGTTTGAACGATCGATGGGAGTCTCTGTACACGATGGGCGTTCAAACGCCAGGTGGTGAAGTCGTTCTCTTCAACCCCCTCGACGGAAACTGGGATTGTCTCCTGCTCGACCAAGCCATGGTTGACGCTCTTGAATCTCGCTTCAACGGCGAGAACGGGATGGCTGACTGGGATGACCTCGCCTCCAACGGACGCCACTCCTGTGACATGGTTCTTGACACCGATGACGATGGTCTCGCAAACTTTGAGGAAGAGGCTTTTGGCACCAATCCGACGGCTCGGGACTCTGACCAAGACTTGATCGACGACATCGTCGAGGTTGCCAACGCCACCATTGCCTCTTACATGGGGATGGGCGAGCAATGCAACGAAAACTTGCTCGACCCTGTTCCTCGGGTCGGGCCCTTCTTTGGGGTTGAACGCAGTTGGTTCATGATGGACATGGACAACGACGGCCTGCTCAACGGACCTTCGGATTGGGACACGGACGGAGACGGCATGCCAGATGGATTCGAATACTGCTATTCCATTCCAGCCATGGCTCCAAACGCAGCCTATGTTCTCAATCCTGCAAACGCTTCCGACGGTTACGGCGATTGGGACGAAGACGGCATGAACAACTTGGAGGAGTATCAAGTCGCTCAACTGTTCGGTGAAGGCAACTTTACTTCCCCTTGGCTGGAAGACACCGACCGAGATGACATGCCCGACCAGTGGGAAGCCTCCAACGGCCTTCACCCCCGCTCTGCTCAAAACCGGGATGAGGACCCGGACTACGATGGATGGGACCTCGATGGCGACGGCGATGTCATGTACGATACCCTCGAGAACACGGCTATCGTGCACACCCTCGACATTGAACTTGGCGAACAAGTTGAAGCGAACCAACAAGTAGCCTCCGCTCGAATCACGCTCGCAGGAGGGAATCAGCAGGTCATCCCACTTCGTGCCCCTGTGGACGGATACGTCTACAGCATCAACGTTGCACTGGGTCAGACGGTCGACTCCCGATTGTTTTCTTGGTTGAACATCGTCGAAGAAGAGGAGCGCTTTACCAACGTCATGGAATACAATGCCAACGACCGCGACCAAGACGGTATCCTTGACGGTCGCAGCACCGATCCTTTGGACCCTGATACCGATAACGACGGTCTCATCGACGGTATTGAGGTGATGGGTTGGGAAATCCTCGTTGTCAATCGCGGCGTTCAACCGACCTGGGTGACTTCGGATCCTGGCCTTTACGACACCGACGCAGACGGCCTCTCGGATTTTGAGGAGTTCTCGTCGACCTGCAATTTGGGTGGGTCAAACGCATCAAATCCCGATACCGATTCCGACGGTTTGACCGACCTTGAAGAAGCCGGTGACAATTTCATGTGGGAAGGCGAAACCTATTCCACGAGCCCCTGTATGTTCGACACCGACAACGATGGCTTGGAAGACGGTGAAGAAGTTGTGGCTGGGGAAGACAACTTCCTGACACACGCGAACAACTCCGATACCGATAACGACGGCCTCATTGACGGACAAGAAGTTCTCTTTGTCCCCCGTCCCTTCCAAAACCCAACCAATCCTTTGCTGAACGACACCGATGCTGACGGGATGCTTGACGGATGGGAAATGCAAGTCAAATCAGCGGAGGACAACACCAACTCCCACAGCCTTTGGGTCGCTACATCCACGTGGCTTCGCCCGGGTTGTGAGGAAACACAATCCAGCTCGTGCACCATGCAGCCCGGCGGTTACGTCTGGCAGAATTGGCTCGGTGGCTTTGCCTTGGAACCGAAGTTTGACGTAAGCGAAATGAATTTGACGGGTTTCCAGATGCCGACAAACGGTCTTTGTGACGGTTGCAACGGTCGCTGGGCACTTGACCCCTCGCTCAGTTCCCTGAAAGACGACACGTTTGACATCGATAACGATACACTCGCCAACGGCATGGAAGCACCTGACCGCTGGAACACCAACCCTGTGGATGACGATACCGATGGAGACCTGCTCCCCGACGGCTGGGAAGTGTACTACTCGCAGCAGGCCTTTGAACTCGGCCTTGCGGACAACGAAACCGTTGGGGTCTACGGGGCCCGTGGTGTGATGGACCCTTCAATGCCCGACAGCGACCTTGACGGAATTGACGACGGATTTGAAGATCCTGACCAAGACGGTTTGAACCGAAGCGGCTTGATCAAGCGATATTGTCCGGGTTACAACGACTCCACCAACTCCGAATGCAACATCGACCCCAACACCCCTGACGGTCAGCGCTTTTACTACAACCTCGAGAATTACACCAATTACGAAGAAATGCAGAACGGTACCAACCCCATCTCCAACGACACCGATGGCGACGACTGGAACGATGGACCTGAAGTCTACTACCAAGACCACGACAACGACGGTATGGCCACCGGATGGGAATTTCACTTCCAATTCGATCCCTTTGACGGTGCGGACCGAATGGTTGACACCGACGGGGACGGCCACGTGAATTACTGTGAATACAAGTGGGACACGAACCCGCGCAACCCGGTTTCCTACCCAGGTCAAGGTGAATTGTGCGATCCGTTCAGCGACTGAGGTTCTTGTTGTTATGAAGGTCATGCGGATTACCACCGTCAAATGGGCGGTGCTGTTGCTCGTATTCGCGTCAAATCCACTGACCAGCACAACGGCCGGGGCGACCGATACTACGTCTCCTGATTCGGTCTCGGTAACGGTTGACCAAGAACGAGGGACTGTATTCTCAGAGTGGCTGAACGTTTCAGGGAACTCGTCGGTACCCCTTCGGGACACTGCTTGGGCCATTGTGAACATCAGCGGACAGACACCCGTCACCGTCCTCGAAGGCCCGTATTTGACCTCCGTACGGCCCGTTGCGGAACACGCATACGCTTGGGAACTCTCGGTGAACCTTGGTTCAGTGGAATGCACATGCTACCTTGAACTCGAAATTTCCGGCGAAGATTTCGAATCGGTCTCGGTTCGTCACGTCGTCTACATTGGGGAGCAGCATCATCGACCGGTGTTTTTGGACGAGAAACACACGTCGGGTCATTCTCAAAAATTCCATGAAAATCCATTGGTTCTGAACGGTGTTGACCACGTCGAACTTCCTTTGGTGTTGCCTTCTCTCAACGCAAGTTCGCTCCAAACGTTCGGAACTCTTTGTGAAGCTCCGTTCGAAGTCTGTTTGGGTGCTCCGGTTCAAGAATCTCTTCCCTTCGTCGTTCAAGATGGGACACTGCTGGTGGAGCTTAATTCCACCGAGATGGGCTTGCATGAAGGCATTTGGCGGATTGATGTTTCAGTCATGGACGGTTTGCTTCGTCGCTCCCAAGATGTTCGTCTGACGCTTATTCACGACGAAACACCCGCCGACGTTCAACTATCGTCTCCCGAAACGGCTCTTGAAGCAGAACGGTTCAACGTCTTTGCAAACGGGGATGACGGTTATGCAGGTTCATCTTACATGGTGACTTGGGTGTTAACCGAGCCAAGTGGCGATACCCGTGCACCTTTTTCCAGCGAGCAGATCACGAAAACCCAACTTACCCTGAATTTTTCAATTTCTGGTGTTTACGTCATTGAAGCTACGGTCCGAGATCTCGCTGGGAACACGGTGACGATATCGACGGAAGCACGGGTACTGAATCTTCAGCCAAAAGCGGAAATTACAGTCGACAGCCTTCAAATCCAAGACGGAGCGACGATTACTCTCGGTCCAGACCACACTTGGGCCCTCAATGGGAATACGAGTTCAGACAACGAAGTTGTGGAGTACTTATGGGTCATCAACAACGCATCCTCGATTCGTAGCATTTCTGCGCTTGACCGAACCCACTTTGCCGGGGTAGGTTCGTATCATGTTGAACTGATCGTTTTCGACGATGACGGTGCATCAGATGCAAGCGTGGTTCAGTTGGTTATCATTGATTCAACAGAGCCTCTCGCCCAAGATTCGTTTTTCAGTCAAGCAACGGTTGGGCTGCTCATTCTCATCCTCTTGGCTTGCACCGCTTGGCTTGCCCGTCAGCGCACTGAATCCGAAAGCGACCTCCCAAAGTGGAATGCTTCACAGACGGTCCAGCACCGGGAAAATGTTCAGAGTCGCCTCGGGTTTGATGCAACGATTGAAGAAGATGAGGCGCGAGGGTGAAGCATGTTCGCTGAGGCCTATGCGAGGTTGCCAAAACAACCGCAGCCCACCACGGTTGAGGAATACCGTGGACGTCAATCTCGCCTCACGAATCGGTTTCGAAACGAGGATGTTCTTATCGTATCCTCGCCAAGCTTTGCCGTTCACTCAAACGATGTTGAATACCGTTACCGAACCTCAAGCGACCTGCTTTACCTCACCGGTTGGACCGAGCCGGAATCGGTGTACGTTCTTCGATGCGTCGATGGGCGCTGGCTTTCATCGCTCTTTGTCCAACCCAAAGACACCCTCAAAGAGATTTGGGAAGGACGGCGACCCGGGGTTGAGGGAGCGCTTCAGGACTTTCCCATCGACGAGGCGTTCAACATCGATGAACTCGCCAATGAACTGGGTTCTTGGCTCAACGAAGCCAAGCGAGTGTTTGTTCGGGGCGGGGTTAATCAAGAAGTCGACGACCTCGTCCAATCGGCTGTCCGAAAACGTGACCGGGCTCGTCAGCACTTCGGCACCGGTCCGGTTTCGGTGGAAGACCCCTCTGGAATTATCGCTGAACTGCGCCTGAGGAAATCGCCGTCCGAAATTGAACAGATGGTCTATGCGAGCAAAGTGGCGAGCATTGCCCACGAACTTGCGATGCGCCACAGTCGTGAAGGCGTTACGGAATTTCAACTCCAGTCGATCATCGAGGGCTTTTTCTCGTACGCAGGTGCCTCGGGATGGTCCTACCCATCGATTGTCGGATGTGGAGAGAATGCCACGATCCTTCATTACACCGCTAACCAAGACGTCTGTGGGGACGATGAGGTGATTCTAATCGATGCAGGCGCAGAATATCGGGGATATGCGAGCGATATTACTCGGTCATGGCCAATCTCCGGTCAATTTTCCGATGCTCAGCGAGAAATTTACGAACTTGTTCTTCGCTCGCAGCGTGCAGCCATCGAAGTCTGCAAAGTTGGCGAGCCCTACACTGCCCCCCACGAAGCAGCACGGCGTGTTCTTGCGGAGGGTTTGATCGAATTGGGAATCATCGATCAAGACCTTGAAACGGCTCTGGACCCCGACCATGGCGACCTCAAGAAATGGTACATGCACAACACCAGCCATTGGATCGGACTGGACGTTCACGATGTGGGCGTGTACAAACCCGGAGGTGAACCCCGGCTGCTTGAGGCCGGAATGTGCCTTACGGTTGAACCGGGCTTGTATTTCGGGGCATGGCGACCGGATGTTGATTGTCCTGAGCGTTATTCGAACATCGGTATTCGAATTGAGGATGATGTTCTGGTTACGGGTGATGGTCCTGTGATTTTGACCGAAGATTGCCCGAAGACGGTTGAAGCTATTGAGAGCATTGTCGGCGTGCCTCTTTGACGAGGTGGTTGCTTGAGTTGGAACGACATCCTTGAACGCCAATCTTCGTGGAATCGCTCCACTGCAGAGGCACTCCGCCTCACGCCAACCGAAGCCGTCGTGCTTTACGATGAGGCACCGCTTCACACGCTGATGGAGGCGGCTCACGCTCGCAGGATGGCTATGCATCCCGAGGGATACGTGACGTATCTAGTCGATCGGAACATCAATTACACGAATATTTGCACCATCAACTGCCAGTTTTGTTCCTTTTACCGCCCTCCAGGTCACGAAGAAACCTACACGCAAACCTACGAAGAAATCTCGGCTCGTATCGTTGAATTGGAAGCCATAGGAGGCTCGAGAATTCTCATGCAGGGGGGGGTGAATCCCGCCTTGCCTTTGCAATGGTACACGGACTTGCTCAACCATCTTGCTACCAACCATCCCTCGATTGATTTGGATTGTTTCAGCCCGATTGAAATCGAAGGCGTGGCGGAAGTTTGCGAAATGAGCACGTTGGATGTTCTTCGCGCTTTCAAGGACGCCGGCATGCACGGACTTCCAGGCGGCGGAGCCGAAATGTTGGTTGATGATGTGCGCAAAGACGTCTCTCCCAAAAAAGGAGCACCGGCCAATTGGCTACGTGTGATGGAGGAAGCGCAATCGCTTGGCCTCACGACAAGCGCCACCAACGTCATTGGCTTTGGTGAAACCAATTCACAACGCATTGAGCACATGAGGCGCCTTCGGGAACTGCAGGACCGTTCGTTAAACGAGTACAACACCGGTTTTACCTCGTTCATCGCTTGGCCGGTTCAACTGGAGACCAATTCTTTTGGTCGCCGCAATCGAGGACAAAACAAGTACACGTTGGGGGCCGGTTCTTCCGAGTACTTGCGGCATGTGGCGATATCAAGGCTCTTCTTTGACAACATTGAGCACATCCAGGCTTCCTGGCCCACCATGGGGCTGGCCGTTTCTCAAATGGCTTTGCTTGGAGGTGCAGACGATGCGGGGTCAACGATGATGGAAGAAAACGTCGTTTCCGCCTCAGGGACCTCGAAAATGGACGCATCGGAGGTTGAACTCCAATCATCGATCAAGCGAGCAGGCTTCACACCGCAACGTAGGAACAGCGATTACGACCACCTTCAAACCGTCATCAATCCGGAAGCCGAAAAGACGCTCGTTGCTCCGGTACCTAGGCAGTCGTAGGTCCATAGAAAACGATCCACACCACGGCTCGAATGTTTCGACCTCCGTTGCCGATACCATCGGAAGGAACGTATTCTGCACCGTTGTAATACCCTCGGTAAACGAGGTGGTTGTTCGAAGCGTTATCGACCCATCCGGATATGTCATAGGTCCACTGTTTGACATCCTGCCCAGCGCACCAACCAGCTCGACCAAACGGCCACGAACCAAATTGATTGGCGACTACGCCGTTGTTGACTTCGTTTTCACACCCTTCGCTGCTGTACACGATTGGATGCCATTCGTAGGTTTGGTGCGTTCCCATGGTGTAGTAGTGTTGGTGGTCGCAAAATTCTGCACAATTTGCGGTGTCTTTGTTGAACCCGTGTCCGGTGATGGTCGCCACGATTTCAACCCGTGTGGTACCTGCTGGAACGGTGAAGTTGAGTTGGCGGTTGTACCTTGATTCGTTGTTGTAGGTGCCGTCAAACTGGCCTCCGCTAAACGCATAGGTGCCGTTTGTTGACCGCTCGCCACTCCCCCAATTGCTGAACAGATAGGTGACGGTGAGGTCCCCCTTGTTCGCTCCTGAATACTTGAATCGGCGTTCCTGCCCGTCCTCGAACATGAAGAGGTACGGGGAGATGTCGGTCAGCCACATTCCTTCTCTTCCATACGTGGTGATCCACCGGACGGTTTCGGTGTTGCAAACTGAATCGTTGTCAGCATCGCACACGTAAAGATAGGCCAGATAATCCCATTCATGACATCCACCGTACGTCCCATCGGACTTTTGATACCGGTTGACGCGGTCATAACAGGCGTGTTCGTGGTAGACCTCCAACGTGTCGTAGGAACTCAGGTTTTCAGGCAGTTGGAGGGTTGCGTTCGCAAACGAGGAATGCCCTCCACCCCAACCGCCGGTATGCCGTTGAAAGTCCATGACACTGACTGCATGCACCGCTGGGTCGGCACTCCTGATTTTGGTCGGGAATTCGGCCACCCATTGGTTGGTTTCAAACGAGAGGTGGTAGGGGTCGTTTGATTGCGACGTCCAAGCATAGAGCGAGCCGGTCTCCCGGGCGAGTTGGAATCGATCAATACCGATGTAAAGCGGATTGTTGAACGATGATATCATGGAACCGAGCCCCCCTCCAATGTTGCTTGCGTCCATGTCAATGTAGTGAATACGGTCGTCCCAATAGGCCTCTTCTGTTGCTGTCAACCCTGAGAGAACCGCATTGCGCTGTTGGACGACATCGTTTCGGTAAGAATTGTCAAACGAACCGTAGAACAAATGCGTGTTCTCGGGCAGATTCCTGATGAACTTTCCAGGATTTTGCCCCCATGTGGCTGAATTGCTGGTCCCCGCCGAATTGGTGTACTTGAACATGAAGAAATACACGTCGTGGCCTGTCCAGCGATCCTTGAAATTGAACGAGCCGTTCAACGTCGGAACCGTGAATTGAGGGACGACCTGCATGGGTCCGGTTAAGGTGGTTGAATCCGTCCATTGAACGGGCAGTTGAACCACTGCACAACCTTCCTCGTCCACGCTCCATCGTTCAGGAGAGTCACCGCATGCATCCACGTTTGCAAAAACGCCGTCGCCATCGATATCTGCACATCCCACGGTGTTAACGATAAGGTTCGCAGGGGTTCCCGGACATGCATCGATCAAGTCGTTGACGCCGTCGGCATCCGTGTCCCGCTCGACGGCTGCGCAACCCTGTTCGTTGACATCGGTGCTGTTGCGCGGTGTTTTGGGGCAAAGGTCGAGCGTTGAACCGGTTGCGTTGACGTCGTTGACGCCGTCGTTGTCATCGTCGGTGTCCTCATCTGCATCACGGCACCCGTCATCGTCCCAATCGGTTTCGTTGGTCGAAAACCAAGAGGCCACACCCTTGGGACACGAATCGCTTGAATCGTTGTGGTCGTCGTTATCGTCGTTCTCGTCTTCGTCAAGGTCCGAACAACCATCGTTGTCCCAATCGCTGTATCGATTTGAGTACCATCCTTTCCTCCCGACGGGGCAGCTGTCCGCTACGTCCTCAACGCCATCGTTGTCGTCGTCCGTGTCTTCATCAGCGTCATGGCAGCCGTCGTAATCGTAATCTGCACTTGGTGTGCTCACCCATCCATAGGATTCTGGACAGCCGTCGTGCATGTCAACGATCCCGTCGTTGTCGTCATCCTCGTCTTCATCGTTGTCACGGCATCCATCCTGATCGCCGTCAGTGGCAATGGTTGACTGCCAGCCCTCGTTCGCACCGATGCCGTTTGGACACCGGTCGTTCGTGTTCTGTATCCCATCGCCATCTTCGTCATCCCCTGCTCCTTCGATGAGGACCTGAGTGGAGGTGGTGTCGCTCAAGACTGAAAATCGGCCGCAAGATGCGGTCGTGGTGATGGTGTGCGACGAGGACGCTTCGGTGAAGTCGAGCAAGATCTTCCATTTTCCATCATCGTCGAGAGCGATGTTGCTTGCGGTGCCGTCTGATATTTCGTATCGCACTTCGCATGATGAGACCGCTGCATGTTCTACCCTTCCTTCAAACCAAACGACATTCGGTTCTTCCAAGACCAATCGTCCTGGTGTGGTGAGCACGGGGGCAGGCTCTTCTGGAGCGGTGACGAGAATACCGAGAACCAGCGGTTCAAACGATGGAGACATGACGGTTTCTCCGGTGTTTTCAAATGAAATTGATACGATGTGTTGACCGATCACGGACGGTGTGAAGGAGAGTTGGAATCCGGTGCTTTGTTCCGTCCATTCAAACGACTCAACGGGTGCGAAAGAAGGGTCAAGTACGGAAACTGTACTTTCAAAAACACCTTCTCCCAAAACATCCACTCGTAGGACGAAGGTGGCCTCTTCACCAAGCTTCGTCTCGTCGGGCGCAACCACCATCGTGGCTTCCAAACGGTAGGTTTCTTCGGTTGGTTCGGGAAGAGGTTTGGCTGGTTCGGTCGCCCCCAAACAACCAGCAAACGTCATCAGAAGCACCAAGGACACCGCCGACCAGCGTTTGGGGTTCATGGCCGAAGGAGGTTATGGCCGCCCTTGAAGGTGTTGTTTAGGTGATGTCCAATTCGGAACGTCCATCGTGCAACGGTAACGCGGGCAAGACCGAAGCCACATCTGCATGAGCGACTTTGAGCGGCTGGACCCACAACAAGGCTCCGCCTTTTGAACGGTCAATCCGTAGGATGCACTCCCAATGGACACGGACCAAATCGGTGTTGACCGAACCGGGCCAAGGGCCTTTTGGGGGTTGAAGAAGAACTTCCTCTCCATCGTTCCACCGTTGTTGCTCGGAGGTCGCCATGATTCGCATCGGTCGCAAAAACAGGCCACCTTTCACTTCCTGTATTTGCATCGGAGCATCTTCTCCCCCAGCGGTACCGTCGTCCAAACCAACGATCCAGTGATGGGGCAATTCGGTTGAAAGTCCGGGAGGTGGCTGACGCCCGGGCAATCGGTTCAATTCTTTGAGCAACTCTTCGCGAGAAGGCGGCAGGACCCCCACCCTCCAAAGCACATCAACGTGATTCCAATCCTCTGGAAAATTGGTGAACGACACGGTCAATCCCAGCGGTTCGTTGGCAATCACCGGTCCAGCGAGTTTTATTTCGGGCGGGGAGGGGTCGCTTCTCAAAAACCGATTTTGACGTTGCAATTCAACCAAGTTTGCAACCACGCGAATAACGAGGGGAGCAAAGAGGAGAGGAACCACAAAGACGGCCAGAGCAGGGTAGTCCAAAAGCCCCCATCGAACGGTTTCAAGCCCGTAAACGGGAAGGCCGAAGAAGATCAAGAGAGGGGAAATGAAGAGATAGAACAGCGCTGCCAGAAGGACCAATACAACGGTGTTGATGAATTGGCGAACCACGTGGTGAATCGGGTTGGGAATGAGATACCAACCCCGACGCTGATGATTGATGAGGTCCACGAAGGGGGCCTCATCCGTAATGTTCCTCGTGGTTTTGGTTTCGAGGACTTCCTCTCCGTAAACGTAGGATGTTTCAACGAACCAGCCGTCTCTCGTGCCGAGCTTAAACGGTGGATGGAGGGTCTTAAGCAGCTCAAGGGCGTCCTTCTTTGTTGCAAAATTTCCGAGGTATCGGCGCCGTTGGGTGAGAGGCAGGGCTTGAGGGAGCCATCGACCTGCCTCAAACGGTGGGTAACGCACGTATTGAACTTCGTGGAGCGGTGTCATCTCCCTTCCCTCAAGACAACAACAAGCGGACGCCTGCCTTTAGGGCCAGCGGTCGGAATGCGGGTACTTGGCGTAGGAGAGCCATGCCAAGAGGGACGGGTTTCTCGATATCGCCGATTTCGTTGATCAGTTCAAGCGTTGAGGGGTGTGCAAAGGCACGGAAATGCTTGTCCAATGTCTCGTCGGAGCAGTCGCTCACAAGCAAGTTGCGCAAAGCCCGTGCTCGATCTTGTTCCCGTTTCATGGCGTCCCAAGGTTTCTTGGTGATGTGCTTGAGTTCGGCTTCACCAAGTTGGTTTTGCAAGACCGCTTCAACCAACGGCTCAAGGATGCACTGAATTTGATGGAATCCGGGTCCAATTCCTCCTCCGGTTGTCGGTTTAGCCATTCCAGCTGCGTCCCCGAGCAACATGACCCGGTTTTTGACGTTCCGTTTCACCATGCCGGAGGGAACGGGTCCGCAATAGCGGGCTACTTCAGTCACGTTCTCAAAACGGTCTTTCCAGAGTGGGTGGTCAATGAGGTCTTGGTAACACGATTCGATGCTCCTCCCGTTCAGCCGTTCCGCCGTCGACCACAACCCGATGCGGTGAGAACCGAATCCGGAGGGGATCACCCATGCAAAGAATCCAGGAGCGATGGCCTCGCCGCTGTACATCTCCAACCAGCGGTCTCGTCCCTCGTAGCCGACGACTTCGGTTTGGAATCCAATCATGAGTTCTTTTGGCCGGCCCATCTTGAACGTACGACGGGTCCAACTGTGGGCTCCGTCAGCACCGATCAAGAGTTTGCAGTTGATTGTGGATGCCTCCCCGTCTCGGTCAACCAAAATTTCAACGCCTTCTTGGTGAACTATCGCATCCTTCGGTGTTGAATTGAGCCACAAATGAGCCCCCTCTTCCATGGCTTGTTGAACGACAAACTGGTCAAATCGTTTTCTGCAAACGACGTATGTTCTCAGGGTTCCTTCCGTGCCGACGGGTACGAGGGTGCCGCTTGGACCATGAATGAGCGCTCCGTCAACTTCTTCCAGCACGGTGTGGTGTGCTTCCACGGCATCCATGGCGGAGGGTGTAACCAGTCCTGCGCACTGAAACGGACGCCCGATTTCGGCATGTTCCTCCAGAATCAAGACCTTCAACGATTTCTTAGCCAGCAATTGACCTGCCCGGCCTCCAACCGGCCCGGCGCCGACGATCACAACGTCATAGTCGTGAGAGGCCATGATTTGAGGTGCTGTCCCTCGTGTTTCAACCTTCCTTCGGTCGGGGAGTCTTAGGACCGCTTTGCAAACTTGTACCCAACGGCTTCGTTCTTTTTCAGGTACAGGGAGGCGGCGAAGGGGTTGCCTGTTTTCTTGGATGTGAAATCATCAACGGGTCCAAAACTCCGTTCTTCAATCAAGGATTTTGCTTCCTCCCGGGTGAGATCCCGTTTGGAAATGCTTCGTTCAAGGTGTATTTTGCAACCGGACGATGAATCTTCAACCGTGTAATGGGTTTCGGTTTCAATGATGTTGGCTTTGTGCGTTGGACAGACGCCAACCACACCTGGTGCAACAGGGAACCGTTTTGCATCAGCAGCGGCTTCTCTTGGTGGGAAATCAAAGGCGACGCGGTTTTTCTCTAAAACAAGGAACGCACTGAACGGGCGGTTCCGTTTCGATGTAAAATCCTCCAGGAGTTGGGAGCGTCCTTCGGTGAAGATTTGTTTCGCCTCCGAAGGCGTAACTGGACGCTTGCACATGACGTTCTGCATTCCTCGGAACGTGCAGTCATCGAAGTCACAGGCGTACGAGGTGTTGGTGATGCGAATGGAGCCGTGGTCACACACCGGACAAGGACACAGAACTTCATCATCGTCGGTTGGCGCGCCCGCTGCACTGCCTTTCGCCATCACCTTTCCATCGTCCTTCAATTCAACCGATGTATCATAGCCTTCGCCAGCTTGTGAAAAGAATCCGTGGAGATTCTCGAGTGTGCGGCTTTCGAGGAGACGCGTGGCTGTCGTGCGGTCGAACCACCGTCCCGAAGTGTCCTTCCAAAAGACAAACGAACACCCTTTATCTCGACCTTCATTCATTTCACACTGATAGGATAAGGTCGTTTCAACGACGGATGAATCGCATTTTGGGCAGGTTCCAAGCGCCGGTTCGTTGGCGTACAACAAACTTCGGTCGTGCTCTCGAATTCGCTGAACCATGACGGTTGTTTGTTCGATGATCTTCTGCATGTAACTCTCCATCGGTTCGGTACCCCGCTGAACCGCTAACAGAGATGCTTCCATGTCGCCCGTTAGTTCGGGCGAGGTGATCCACTCCACCGGGATACGTCGCAAGATGTCGATCATCCGGATACCGTGGGGCGCTGCGCTGATGGTTCCGTTCCTCGAGCGCCGAATGTAATTTCGACTCAGCAACTTCTCGATGGTGTCGGCACGAGTAGCAGGGGTTCCAAGGCCCTTGTCTTTTATGGCTTCAGCCAGTTCATCGTCGTCAATGTGTTTCCCTGCATGCTCCATGAGTTGGAGAAGACTGGCTTCTTTGAGACGATTTTTCGGCTTTGAAAACTCCTCGGTGAACTCGTGGTCCTCAAGTTTACTTGCACACGGATTGGAGGGAAGTTTTCCCCATCCTTCGGGCACTTTGTCATTTTTCGTGACGACCGCTCGCCATCCCGGCTCAGCAAGGGCTTCAGCCTCCTTGATGAATTGATGACCGTTTGAGCGCGTTGTTCGCTTGGTGACCGTCCATGATGCAGGCGGGTGCCATGAAGCCAAGAAGTTTCGAACGATGAGATCGTAGAGTTTGCTGTGGTCACCACCGAAATTCTGCGGAGGAGTTTGACCGGTGGGGACGATGGCGTAGTGGTCTGACACCTTGCTGTTGTTGAAGTTCCGTCCAGCATTGGACAACCCATCGCTTTGGAGGCGGTTGACATGCACGGTGTAATCGGATTGAACTTTGAGTTGATCGAGGGTCTTTGCAACGGTTTCGTGCATGTCTTCAGGGAGGTGCTTTGAGTCGGTTCTCGGGTACGTTGTGAGCTTGAATTTATCGTAAAGGTCCTGGGCGACACTCAACGTTCGCTTCGCCGACCACGACCAAAGTCCGTTCGCCCTCTTTTGAAGCGTGGTGAGGTCAAAGTTGAGGGGTGGTTGTTCGGTTTTGGTACGTTTCGTTTCCTCCGTTTCAAACGGTCCGTTTCCGGAGAGAATCGCCTCGATGGCTTCTTTTTCGGACTGTTCCACAATTCGGTGTGCTTTCATTTCCGGACGTTCGGGGTCGTCTTTGTGGTCGGTGCGCTCCCACCTTGCTGTCCATCGTCCATCGCCTGCGGAAAAGGTGGCTTGGAGTTGCCAGTACGGCATCGGGATGTGGGAGAGGACCTCGAGTTCGTGGTCGACGATCAGCGCAAGCGTAGCGGTTTGCACGCGACCGAGGGAATTGGATGACCGCTCTCTGCGGTTCTGCGGCAAAAACGTGTTCGCTACACGGGATCCGTTCATGCCGATGATCCAATCAGCATGCGAACGGGAATAGGCTGCATCTCCCAGAGCATCGTAGGTTTCGCCGCTTTTTCGACCTTCAAATGCCGAAAGAAGGGCTTCGTACGTCATGGATTGCATCCACATTCTTGAAGTGGGCGTTTTCACCTTTGCATGTTGGACAATGGTTCGGAAAATGAGTTCGCCTTCTCGTGCAGCATCGCAGGCGTTCACAATCTCCGTGACGCTTTTGTCCTTCAGGAGTTTTTTGATGGCGGTCAGTTGACTTTTGTTACGGCCACCCTTTGGTTTGTATTCAAATTCTGTGGGGATGTAGGGGAGCCGGTCGATGGTTTTCCTCCAATTTTTGAAGGCTTCATCGTATTCATCCATGAATTTGAGTTCCAACAAATGCCCGACAGCCCAGGTGATGATGATGTCCTCGCTGTGCCAGTGGGTGTCGGTTTTTTTGCTCACTCCCAGCACGTTCGCCAAGTCTTCTGCAACGCTGGGTTTCTCGGCGATGATGACGATGGACATGATGTTGAAGCGCACCGCCAACCGTACTTGAACCCTCCTTTATGCTGACAATGCTCTCTTCGTACGCATGAAATGGAACATTTCATTGGCCGTTGGATTCCACATTCCGAAGGTTTTCCCGGTTTGTTTTTTCATCCCACGGTTGTTCGGCTTCAGCACCTGCACACCCGATGCATCCAGGGTAGCCTGCATCGATCAAATCCATGGCCGTCGCTTTGATCGCCCGCCACGCTTCGTGTGTTTCGAGAGGAATCCAAACCACGTCGTGGTGCGGTTCAGCGAAGGAACACAGCACGAGAACCCGGTTGGTTTCTGCGTCGATCATGGTGAGCGGTTCCTCCGCCATCGGGAGACATGTTGGGAAGGTTGTCCTCGATGGCAATCGGTCGCCCATGTGAATGGACAGTTCATGCAATTCCTGTTCCAACCAATCGGGACCCTGGAGGACAATGTTGTGTTCCCGAACCAACCGACGTGCTGCCTCACGGACCGCTGGCCAACGCCGGTCCGTGATTCGCATGTTTTCGTCGAGAACGCCGCAAGTCTTGAAGGATGGCTTGTCCGACGCATTCCCATGGGCTTCCTCTACCGTTGGTTCGGACGTCCTTTGCTGCGTTTCCAAGATTCAGAACGGGCTCACCATCGTTCGCTCGCCCTGCTGCGGCTGACCGCTTCAAATCCTCTTGGAAGGTTGGCGCTCCGAACGATGTACAAACCCCGTCGCCGCCTTCCCGTCACGGTCTTCGGCCACACCTATGACCACCCCTTTGGCCTCGCAGCTGGCATGGACAAAAACGCCACTGCCCTTGGTGGGTGGGAATCCGTAGGCTTGGCGTTCATCGAAATTGGGGGCGTCACGATGTTGCAACAAGACGGCAACCCAAAACCGAGGATGTTCCGGGCGGATGCATCGAAAGCTCTGGTGAATCGAATGGGCTTCAACAACGCAGGTAGCGAATCCATCGCTGCGAAGTTGGACCACCTCAAAAGACGTGGCGTAAAACACGGCGTTCCTTTGTGGGCAAACCTCGGGAAATCCAAATTAACCCCGCTTGATGATGCCCACATTGATTACGCTACATCGCTCACCCGTTTGTGGAACCACGTTGATGTGTTTGTCATCAACGTCTCTTCGCCAAACACCCCACAACTCAGGACCCTCCAAAACGACGATCATTTGGTGCGCATCCTGATGGCTTGTCACGAAGCGAATGCGGCGTGTGCCGAGCAAAACGGTCGAGATGTCAAACCCATTCTCGTCAAAATTGCTCCTGACCTCGATGACCATCAACTCCAGACGGTGGTGCACATGGCCAAAGGAAACGGGGCCGCAGGCATCGTTGTCAGCAACACGACGGTGTCTCGACCCGAACCCGCTCATCCCAAGGAAAAACGTGTTTTCGCAGAACAAGGCGGCTTGAGCGGTCAACCCGTAAAAGACCGGTCCACGGAATTAATCCGGCAAGTTCGCCAACTTGCCGGGCCCGAATGGCCCATTGTGGGTGTCGGAGGCGTCGCTTCGGCGGACGATGCTTGGGAAAAAATCGTGGCCGGCGCAACCCTTGTGCAGGCCTACAGCGGCTTCGTGTTTGAAGGGCCAGCCCTGACCAAGGCCGTGGTTCATGGCCTGCATCGGCGGATATTGGACTTGAATTTCCCTTCGATCCAAGATGCGGTGGGCCGTGGACATGACCCTTGACAGCATTGTTAAGGGTCGGTCGGTTGGCTATTTTGTGTGGGCTCGGAGAACACGGATCCTCGTGATTGGCGGCGTGCTCACGCTTGCTCTCCTTGCAACCGTGGTTTTGCAATCTCCCACGCCGACACAAACCGTTGACGAACTGATGAACAATCCAGCGGAATTTGTTGATCAGGAGATTGCCGTTCGTGGTGAAGTTAGAGACGGCACCATCGACAACAACACGATGACCTTCGTGTTGGAAGGATCAGCGAAATCCCTCGTCATCGAGTTTATTGACGCCTCGGTTTCCAACGGTCTTGACGACAACCGGACCGTGTACGCCGAGGGTGTTCTTCGTTACGACGGAACCAACTACGTCCTCGAGGCCAACGTCATCAAGACATCGTGCCCATCAAAATACGAAGAGGCGGAAACGACCCCTTGAGGTCCTTTCGTTGCCTTCATATATGCTGAGCGTGACGCTTGCTTGGGATAGGTGGGGAGCTCGGCGTACCCTGTACCACAAAGCGTCGTTATGGTGGACTGAACGCCTTGGGGCGGCGAAAGCGGTCGCGAGGTTCCCGTAGGCGGACGTTGATGTCTCGCTCCCACATGACTCGGGTGTCATGAACCGTCTCCGGAAGGAAACGGGAATTGGATAACCGGGGGACTAGGTCAGGCCGGGAACGGAGCAGCCCTACCTGGGGCCATGGGTGCTGTGGGAATCCGGGATGGAGGATGCCTGCGGATTTGGCCGCGCGAAGCGCACGTCCACCCTTGGCCCTCCCACCTCAAATATCAAACACGACGTTCGCGTACCATCCTGGTCCTACAAAGTCAGGCACGTCCTCATGGCCTCCGGGAACGGTCTGGCCCGCATCTACTTGACTCACCTGCAATTCATGGGTCGTGACGGCTTTTATCTCGATTTCCCGTTCAATTTCAGAACCGTTCACCCACGAAATTTGCGCGATGATTTCAAGGCCTTCCGTGGATTCCTCGATACGAAGATGTGCCTCCGTTAACCATTGCTGATGCACTTCATTTCGGTAGAGGATTTCATCCAACCAAGCGACAAAGAGCATGGTGGAATCGTGTCGGCTGTGGTCGGCCCGAACCCTCCATTCACCCGTATGGCGAGGGAGTTCTTGGATTCGTGAAACAGCAGACGTTGACATCAAATACGATTGGACACCCAGTGCAGCATCGACCATCAACGTGGAGAGATTGGGCGCATAAACCCGCATGCCGGCATCAGCGGTCGTTGGAAAAACCCAAGCGCTCACGGGGTCACCTCAGCGTTTTGATACTTGCAAATTCCAAACGTGTTCGCCAATTCTGTGAATCAGATTTTCCTTGCTGAGCACGAAGGCATCGGTTTGTTCTGCAGCAAGGATGCATTCGCACGCTGCGTTCGCAAGAAGCGCCGTGGAGGCAACGTCCAATCCTCGGGAGAGGGCGAAAGCGATGGCGACCGCAGCGGCGTCGATGATGCCGATCATTTGACGCAAATCCAAGAGACTGCACGGTGCATGGACGGTTTCAGTATCGTGGGAGTAAATGGTCACGCCCGCCTCTCCGGAGAGCACCACCAAATGTTTCCATCCGTATTGGTTGATGAGTTTCTCAGCGGCTTCCGCTCCGGTGGAGGCTGCAAGGCGGCGGCGCATCAATTCAAGTCCGTGGGATTGGAACAAAATCCAATCAACGCCCTCGGTCCGGTGCAGTCCAGTCAATTTTGGATCGGCGATGACGGGGATGCCGAGTTTCCGAGCTTCCGAAAACAACTGCTCTGCGCCCTGGTCGGTGAGGACGCCTTGCCCATAGTCTGAAGCGATCAAGGCGGCTGCGCCTTTCAGGTCATCAACGGCTTGGTCGTAGAGCGCGTGAGATGCTTCTTCAGGAACCGGATTGTCGTCCTCAATGTCCCAACGCAACAACAACTGTTCTTCTCGGATCAAACTCTCTCTTGACGCCAACATTCTCGTTTTCACCGTGGTGGTTCGGTCTTCTATGATCGCTAAGCCGTGCGTGGTCACCCCTTCTTGTTCCAGTGATTCGATGATACTCAGTCCCGCAGCGTCGTCGCCGACCACGCCGAATAGGTGACTTTCCAGCCCCATGGCTCGCAGGCCACGGGCGACGTGGGCAGCGGCGCCTACATCTTCCTCGCGTGAGGTCTCTCGCAAGACCGGTACGGGGGCACGTGAATTCAGATTGTTCGCGAATCCATGAATATAGCAATCCATCATCACGTCACCGATGAGAACGATTTTTGCTGAGTCCTTTGACCTCAAATGGTCTTTGATGGACGAGAGCGTGTCGTGCAGGTTTGCTTCTTCATCCGTCATTCCCATGCAATTTACCTCCTCGATTTGTCCAAAATTTCGTTGATGATTCGTTCGTGTTCGTCCTCGGAGATGTTCAATTCCCCCCGTAGGGTCCGGAGCATAGCGTGTTCATCAGCCGTGATGATGCTGTCTTGCAGCGCCGTTTTCAACGTGGCCGCATAAGCGTCGTAGTTTTCGGATTTTGTTGGATGATTTTTTGCTCGTTCGAGCAAGGTGTTGTGCGTAACTTGATCGATGCCGAAGGCCACTCTGAACGTGTTCAGCAGGTCAATTTCATCTTGCATGATTTCTCCGTCGTCAAGCGCTTGGAGAATCATGTCAAAGTACACCTCCTCCGGGGGCGGTATTTTCAGCGATTTTCGGGCCTCGTTGGAGAGGCGTCGGGCTCGTTCTGGGTGCATGCCAAGGAATTCAACAACCTCGTTCAGCAGGGTTTGTTCGTCTTTGGTAATCTTCCCGTCTTCCCAGGCTCGTGCAAACATTCGGTGAACGAGTTCCTCGCCGTACTGAGCATCGAGCGAGACCATACCTTCTGGGTTTGATACCGGTGAAATCAGTGCGGTATCATGGTAGTTCATGCCATCGTCGACATGGGAGAGCAATTCAAGGACGGATTGAGGAGAAACCCAAAGGTCACCGATCCGTACGGAATCACCGTTTGCTGTGACCGTCTCATCAAAAATTCGGTCACGCAGGTGCATTGCGTGTTCTGTACCTGTTGCGCTGAGTGTGTAGACGCGTTTTCGTTGCTTACCGCCGGGGATATGCCGTTGAGTCACATCGAGTTGTCCGTTTTTCTCCATGCGTTTGAGCGTCCGAGGGATGTGCTTGCGCTGAACATGGACCGCTGCAGAGATTCCAGCCTGCGTGAGCGTGGCCGGGGCTTCCCATCCTCCACTCGGCAAAGTTTGGTTGAGCAGATGCAGAAGCGTTCGTTCTTCAGTGGTCAATGTCCCGAGGAACCCTTCGACCATGATACGCCCCAAGTCGTTGGTGCCGTGGGTAGCACATAGGCCAATCGGTTAAGCGACGACCTCAAATGCCGTGCCCCGTTCGGAAAATCATGGCAGGGCGGGAACGGAAATTTGCTCCGCGCCTCCGCACCACCCGTCCGCTGGGTGAGACGCTCACCACTAACACGCCACCTGCACAACCGCTCCCCTCCCCCGTTGCAAGGGACGGTTTCTGGTACCTTCCGGCCCCGCTCGCTCAACGACTTCATGAGAAAAGTGCGCTCGGTTCGCCGATCTCTGATGGAGGAATCCTGCTCACTTCGGAGGAGGTCATGTTTTGTCACTGGTATCGTCATGTCCCGCTGCCAGCCCCAGCTGAGTCCTGGTTTGATGACCAAGTTGCCCACATCCCCGAAATTGGTATGCGAACGGTGGCCATGGATGTCCTGCGAAACGGCGGAGAGTTGGTCGTTCCCCGACAACACTTGACCCAACGCTTCGAGGACCTTCATTCGTCCACATGGGCCGTTCGATGGGAACGCCATGAATCGTGGACAAAGAACGGTGGCTACAGTCAAGTCAGGCTACAACACACGAATGACCTCCTTGATTGGGATGAATTGCATGCGTGGGTGGTGGCCGTCGTTGACGCAGGCCACGTGCCGGAACTCTGTGTGGTCGACGACGAATTTGATGCCACGGTCTACCACCTGCAACTCACAAGTCCCAAAGGTGTGCATCGTACGGTGGAACAACTTTCGGACCACGAACATTCCGTCGTCCAACGCTCTTGCAAGAATGCAAAATCGTTACGAGGAGGGTATTTTCTTCAATCCACCGAAGAATGGCCGTTGCCGGCCGTGGGGGTTGAACACTTTAGCGGTCGCTTCCTTCGGGAAGAAGAACAGCGTTACCTTCTCACCTCCCAACAACAAACCTATGACGATGTGTACCACGATTTAAGCCGGCGAGGGTTGCTGCTTCGGCCGGGATTCAAGTACGGTTGCAAATGGCGCGTCTACGAACAGGAAGTCCACGTTGAACATGCGCCATGGCTTGTTCAACGGCTGGCCGATGCCCCGGCAACTTGGGAAGAAGTCTGCTTGTCTATTCGCCTTGCAGAGGGCGTTAACAAACACTGGCTGTGCGCGATTCCACACTCAGGGCAGATCTCGTATCTGAACATCCACCGCAGCACTTGATGTTGATGTGTCCAACGGCCTTCCCCAAGCGTCAAGTTCGTCCGTCATTGGTGTCTGCGAGTACGCAGCGGGTTTGTTCTCGACATCCGTCTCCTTTGTACCTCGTTGGGCCATCATCGAGAGAGCCATCAAGAGGAGAAGTCCCGAAAATAGCTGATGAGGTTCAGGGAGGTATGTGCGCCATCCTGCTTCACGGGATTCGGCCACCAACTCGACCGGAAGGGTCCACGACAATCCTTCCGTGGTTGAAAGGACGATCTCGCCTTTGATGAGCATGTTTTCAACCAGCAAACCGTTTGGGTCGATGTCCAGTTCAAGCGAGCCTGAAGCCATGTTGACGGTTTCAGCGGTCGTGGCTACTCGGGCAAGCGGCCCGTTGAGAGAAACGGAAAGAAGTTGATCGCCATCACCCGTTGAGTCCAGAGGGACACTCAGCGATGTGCTTGTTGTCGGGTGGACTGAATCCGTGAATGCTGCGAGGTTTGGGATTCGG
>Ga0222716_10001137_pt1 | contig 22449 bp, 24 predicted proteins | sample C33_13DmetaG_FD_165044 | JGI IMG/M metagenome (GOLD analysis project Ga0222716, IMG submission 165044) | Estuarine water microbial communities from San Francisco Bay, California, United States - C33_13D | ecosystem: Environmental > Aquatic > Marine > Unclassified | place: USA: California... | reverse complement strand
TGCTTTTGCTTTTTGTAAATCTTCATCTGAGTTAAAGAACAATTGCATATCGTTCTTCATAACTTTTAAGCCGTCAAATGGGTCATGTTTCCAACCAAGTTCATTAATTCTATCTTCATCCATTTTGCCATTAAACCACAACCACTTATCTTTAAGTAAAATGTTATACTTAAATTCATGTTGTTTCATCAATAGAATCTTACTAGATAGTAAGTCTTGATATTTTGCGTGTAGTCTAGGAACTTCTAAAGAAGATTTGTCCAGTTCTATATCATCTATGATACAGTCCTTTTCCCATAATTGTTTGATTTCATCTAAGGTCATAATATACTATTATACCACTAAAAGTGTTATTTAACTAGTGGTATTTATATCAAAATAAGTAAATCTAAATTCTGCAGTACAAGTCACAGCTTCTGCATCTGAACCCGACCTTAATTCTATCTCACCCAATCCCGTAGGAAAACAGTCGTAGAATTTAAAGAATTTATTTGGTAAGTTTTTATTAGTGTTAGTCACTAATGTAATTTGTGAATACTGAATTAAATCAGAATTTATACTTGCTAATTCACCAGTTGAAAGTGTATTAGTGTCAACATAGTCTTTGTAGTCCTTAGTATCTGATATAGGAACAATTGCATTCATCCAGTCATACATTTCTTTGTAGTTCTCTAAGTCTTCATCAACAAGGAATGTGACACTTAGATTACCGAATGTAACTTTATCGCCAGGGAAGTATGCGTCTATACCAACTCTAGAAGGCATAACAGTTTCTAAAAATACCATACTAGGTATATTTACAGATTGGACATAATACTCAACAGTAGGAACTTTATCTATAAGTAATCTAAAGTTATTGTTGTTAAGTAAAGACTTGTTTATGTCAGTCATTTAATTTTAATACTCTCTTGTTTGTTGAAGTGTCCATGTAGTCATTACCTCTATATTCTCTTGTAACTACCTCTTCACAAAGATAACCATCTTCTTCATATAGTGTAGTAATCTTTCTACTAATAACACCTTTAGTTGTTTCTTCCCCATTTGGGAATGCTTTAGTTGACCACGGGCCTTCTAAAACTTTTACTGTTCTTTCAAAATCTGTCATAATTTTTCCTTCTAATTGGGGCGAAATATTTCACCCCACAATACTATTTAGGTTACTTCTCCGTTACAAATTCATTAAGTTGTCTTGCAGTTCTAATAACCTCTTCACCAGTTATTTCTCTTAATGGTAAGGGTTTCTTATCATTAGGGAATGAGTCATTGTGTGCATAGATAGCATCAACTTCTCTTTGGTAGTTACTGGTCAAAAGACCTTCGGATAGGGATAGTAAGTCGGCTCTGATTTCAAAACCCGATTTTCCTTGATTTGACATATTGTTCTCCTGTGTGTGTATGTCGTAAGATTTATTCTTACACTAGTATTTAGGTTGACAATGCACCTAACTTTTTGTTATACTAGTAAAGTAGGAAATCGAGACGGAAGTAAGTTGGTTGTGAGAGGTTGTTCCGTATAGAAAAGGTGTTCCACACTGTTAAAGTCAATTAAGACGTGGCATATAATCGTGAGGTGTGGATAGAAACCGAACAGAGAAGTACTTGAAATTTTTGACGAATTGGGAAAGTATGGTAAACGAATTTCTTTATGGTCACTACCTATTGACCTAGATAAAATTGGGGTAAGGCCTCACTAGAAGGACACGGTGTAAAGAATTGGGTTAATCCCCAAGACATTGAACGATTAGAGTCAACTTTGAAGGAAAGGATAATAAGGCGTGATTCGGAAAGATGCAGTCCCAATTTAAAGACAAAAAAAAGGTCTCGTAAGAGACCTTTTTAGTATTACCCGAAGGTAATGAGACTTTCGTCTTACAGAATGTTAGACACTGCCATCTTTCTGTAATAGAAGTTCGTTCCATTGGATGCAAGTCCGTTTGAAGGTGTAGCACCGACAAAAGGATTAGATACCATTCCGTATCTAGTTTTGAAACCAATTTTTGGTTGGAATGTATTCTCACCGACTGCACGAACCATTTGTAATGGAACGTATGGGCAATAGAATAATCCTGCGTCATAAGGGTTAGTACCTCTATAACCAACTGTTAAGTAGTCTGAACCAGCATATGGGTCAACGTATACTTTAACTCTTCCGTTTAGAACACCAGCAAAAGTATTACCTGTGTCGTCTACGTTTAAGTTAGTTGAAAGTGCAGGTGCGTAATCTAATACACCAGCCATTGAAAGAGCACTTGCAACGTCTGAAGAACATAGGATAAAGTTACCTTTACCTCTTCTTGATTCTTTAGCAATTACGTTAGCTTCTCTTTCGATTTGGAATAACAAACCTTTAAACTTCTCTACTGACCATCTTCCGTTTGCATCAACGTCTAAGTTAAATGTACCAGCTACTGCAGTTGCTGATGCACCTGTTTTAGCTTGTAAGTTTACATTTCTAACAACTTCTCTGTTGATTTCTGCAAGGATTTCTGATGAAAGAATATTTGCAAGTTCTGATTCTGCATCAAGACCGTGGATTGCTTTTAAGTCTTGAGCAAGTTCGAGTGTGTACTCTGCTTTTAATGCTCTGGATGTAGCAGTAACTGTAGCTTTCTCGATTGAGAAAGACATTTCGTTAAATGCGTTAGAAGATGAATCTCCTAAAGCTTCTGCGTTTGCAGTTGACATTCCGCCTGTAGTATCAGTTGCATATGCACTAGCGAATGGGTCGCCATTTGCGTCAGCGTCAACACCTGCAGAACCGTTTGGCCCGTTAGTAGCGGACACTCCAGTTCTAGGTTCGTTGATACCTAATGCTTCTGATTGACTTTCTCTTCCAGCAGAAGGATAGTCGTTATATCTTGCTTTCATAGCAAAGATAAGACCAGTTGGGCCTGTCATTGGTTGAACACCACAAATGTCGTAAGCAACGAGATTTGGCATAGCTCTACGTACTAGTGAGATTAGGATTGGGTCCCAATTACTAATTGCAGAACTTCCAGTAGCATTTAAAGGTGCTGCCTCTTCAAGTGTAGTTCTCTCTTCGTTGAGAGCGTTCTCTTGGTTTTCTAAGATTACAGCAGTAACAGCACGTTTGTAGTTATCTTCGATTTTTGGTAAATCGGAGTGTTCTAGAATCGGTTGCCACTTTTCTTGTAAGTTTTCTGATAAAAACATTTAAGTTTCTCCTTTAAATTAACCTAATGGTTTAAGTTTTGTCAAAGCAGTAGCGTACTTATTCATAGTTGGGTCTAAAACCTTTTCTGAAGATGTTTCTTCTTCTAAAGTTCCAATTCCTTCTACTTCAATAGTTTCTTCTGCCATCGTCTCACCATCAACAGGGAAGTAAGCTTCTTTCAACTCGTTAACTTTATCACTAAAGTCTTCGATGTCTGAAAAGTCTACACCTTCTGATAATGAAACCATTTTTTCCGTTTGTGATTCAGTTAGGTCTTTGCAGGCCTCTTCTATCACGTTACTTCTCTTGAGTTGGTCGTTCTCTTCAACAATTTCCATATTTTTAGATACTTCGTTGTCTAGTTTCTCTTCCATCTCATCGAGACGATTTGCGAGTTCATCAATAACATCGTACTTGTCTTCAGGAACGTCAACATAATGTTCTACGAACAATGTTTTTAATCCCTCAATAAAGTTTTCTGTCATTTCTGACCTCAAACCTCTTTCGATTGCGAGTTCGTTTTCTTTCGTCCACTCTTCTGCACAATAAGTCATATACTTGTCCACTGCTTCTGCAAGGTCTTGTTTAACTTCTTCTGTTGAGGTTTTTAAATTTGTATTAAATTGTTCTTCAAGTTCTGTTTTAATTTCAGAAACTTTTGAAGATACTGCAGCTTTAAAGATTGTTCTTGCCTTTTCAGTATTTTCTTCTGATAAGTCTAATGCTTCTGAGATTGCAGATAGGTCGTCATCGATTTCCATCTCTAACAAACTTGATTCGAGTTTAGCAGAAGTTTCTTCATCTACTTTTTCCTCGTCATCATCTTCGTCTTCGACTTCATCTTCTTCTGAATCGTCCATTTCTGACATTACTTTTTTAACATCTTCATCGTCTTTCTTTTTCATAAGTTCAACGATTTGTCTTGCGACTTCTGCCTTAGTTAAGGATTCGTCAACCTCTCCATCGTCATCTTTGACTTTAGAGTACATTGCCTGAAGTTTTTCTTTATCCATTCCCTTCATTGCGTTGACCATTGCCTTAATTGTTTCCATTTTAGAAGGAGTATCCTTTTCAGAATCCTCACCTTCTTTAACTTTTTTCAATTGTGGTTGCTTCTCTGCAGGAGATTCACCTTTCTGTTGAGCGTCTCCACTCACTTCTTTGGTTCCTTTCTCAGCAGCTTTTACTGATGCAACAGCTTTGTCAACAGGATTTTCTTCAGGTTTGACGACTTCACCTTTACCACTTTCAATTTTAGCGGCGTCTGATGAACCTTGTTTCATAGGTTTTGAGTCACCTTTTTCAGCTTTAGAATCAGGTTGAACACCTTCCTCTATTGCGTTTTCTAGGTTATTTTCTAACTCTGCCATTCTTTTCTCCTGTTTGAGTATAACTCTTTAAATAAGAGTTTATTCTATTATTTATTTATACATTAAAGGTTCTTAACAAACCTTTTCCAAGTATTTAGTTTGACTTCTTCCAACTGATTTAACTTTGCAGTCTTCAGGTTGGTTCTCATCATATCTAATTCCTGTGCTTTTAGGATACCATTTTCATATATCCATTCAACACCCTCCATTATACCTTCTACAAATGCTTCAGGTGCCGATGGGTCTGCGACAATGTCACCTGCAGTTGCAAGTTGAAAGTCACTTTTTACGTATTGAGCACCACCTTTCTGTTCTAGTGAACCTAGACCACGAGATGAAACACCCAACTTAGCACCATCATCAATCAAATTTCTTACGATTTGACCGTTTGGTGTACTTAAAATCTTTGCTTTTCCGATATAATTATCACCATCTTCTTCTAGTGATGTAATTAAATGGGATACTTTGTCAAGGTTGATTGTTGGCCCATCAGGATGTCCCAACTCCCCGAATGCACGGGATTTCTTAACAAATTCGTTGACATATCTACCTACTTCCTTTTTCATTACTTCTTTAGGATAGACACGACCATTTCTGTTCTTTATTTCAGACTGCATAAAAATACCTTCAATGAAGTACTCTTTTTCACCCTTTTCGTTTTGTTCTATAATTACAGGTTGAACCCCGTAGTCATTAAATTCTGATATTAATTTCATCTAAAATATCTCCAGTATTAATTCCGTCATAGGACATTTGAAGCATTATTTTCTTCATATCCTTTGTTTCTTTTTCTGCAGTCTTCATATCTTTATATGGGTTTCCACCAGTGAAATCATCACCGTTTAGATACACGTGAATCCTGCCCTTTTTATCTTGGGTAAAGGTTATCTCTACTCTTTTCCCACCGAGTTTCTCTATATCTCTTTTCAGTTCCTTTTCACCACTTGGTGCTTTGAACTTTGCTTCGTGCAATTCTCGAGACATTGTAAGAAACGATTTCATTACTTACTCTTCACTATCACTCGAATTGGATATCCAATCCGTAGAAATTTCCAATCGTTTCATATCAACGGTTTCTGCAGCTTTAACTTTGATTCCATCAAAGATTGCTTCTTTAGCATCATTCCATTCACCCGATTCGATGTGGTCTACAATTTTTTTACTATCTACCATTTTTTAAAATCCTCCAAAATCATCATCATCTTCATCACCACCTGCGGCTTTCTCGTCTTTTATCTGTTTGTCGAGAATCGCAATTTCGTCTTCAGTTTGTCTAAGTATATACTTTCGTATGTACTCGTGACTGAAATACTTTCCAACATACTCACTTGCCTGACTTAGTGTATCTAGTCTCTCTCTTACAATTTCTGAATCTTTCAACTCTGTGAAATGATTATCTGTTGCAAAATCAAACTGCATAAAGTCTTTAACTTTATCAAATTCCTCTGCAGGAATTATTTCCTTAAGTACAAGTTGTGTTCTTAGTATATCAATAAACACTCTTGCAAACTTCTTCTGAAGTCTGTTTGTGAACTTATTAAATTTAAGTTCGTCTCTAGAAATTTCAGAAGACCGACCCATATTGAATCCGTTATCTGCTTCCAATCTACTTCTAGGAACATTCAAAGATTGATATAGTTTCTTTTTAAAGTATTCTATATCTTCTATCTCTGATAAATTCTGTCCGCCAGGAAGTGTACTAATTTCTGTTCCTCTTCCACCTTCCCTTCTCGGTAACCAAAAGTCTTCCATCATCGACATATGTTTTCTATCGTCTTTGATTTCACCAGTATCTGCATTGTAAACAAGTTTGTTTCTATACTTGTTCATTACATCTGCAAGGTACTGTTCTGCCTTTGCTTTTGGAAGGTTACCTACGTCAATGTAAAATATCCTTCTTTCGGGAGCACGAGATATCCTATAGATAACAAGTGCATCTTCCATCATTGATAACTGATTTGCAGTCTTCAATGCTTTATGAAGATACCCGATGACTACATTTCTAGTGTAATCTAATAGACCCGAAGTTGTAAAAGTTACTGCTTCAGGTGCAATTTTCAGAGTGGCACCATCTTGTCCACCTGACTTATCAAAACCTTTTTCGTTGAAGACAAAATACTCTTCAACCTTTTTAATTCTATCGACCCCTTTTGCATCTTTCTCTTTTTCTACGTTTCGTATCTTCTTCATCTTTAGGGGGTCGATGATACGCAAATCTACAATACCTGCTTTCTCACGTTTGGAATTCACTACCTTATGAAGATAGATTCTTCCGTCAACGTACCACTTTCTGAATATTTCGTGAGAGTTCTGATTGAACTTCATTAGGGATAAGATGTATGCAAACTCGTCTTGTACCTTTGTTTTGATACTGTCAGAGAGTTTAACATCTCTGAGGTCGAGTGATACAATCCTATCTGAAGAGTCAGATGTGATACACTCATTAATTATGTCTTCGATAGCAGAATCACACTCGGGTATAAGAGATACTTCACGGTATCTACGAATGAGTTCAACCTCATTCTTGATACCACCTTCCATATCTACATATGAACCATACGCACCACCAGTGATAAATCCACCAGGCTGTGTTTGTATGACGGGTGTTCCATCATCGTCAACAGGTGGAACAAAGGAAACAGCTTTGTCTGTTTCCGTGTTCCTCAACTCGTCTTTCTTACGAGTTATTTCGTAACCAAATAATTCCATACTGATATTTATAACACCATTTTAGGTGTCATTTCACTAAACGACTCTTTCCCAGTGAGAGAACTCAAAGTCAACTGTAAACTCTTCTAATGCATCTACACTTTCGTATGAAAGGTCTATTGCACCAATTGAAGTAGGGAACATATTGAAGAATTCGTATCTCGCTAGTACTGAATCGTCTTTATTTAATTGTTCAACATAAGCACGTGATAGTAGATAATCAGTGTCTGTTGCACCTTCTCCACTGTCTAATGCTTGAATTTCTGTTTGCCACGCTTCTAGGGCAGTCCTTGCACTAAACTCAACATCGTTGATTATAGTAACATTCCAAGGTTCAAATGTTCTGTCCCCTGCAAGTTTAAGAATATGTCCTCTAAAGTTTACAGGAACTACTCCGATTGTTGCAGCAGGTATCTGTGCAGCCTTACATAGAAATTCTATTTTGTTTCCTGCACGAGGTAAGAACACTCTAAATCGGTTTGCACGAGGGCCACCACCGATTAATTGTGCTTTAAATTGGTCTATTGTTGCCATTTATATACTCCTATTAAACTGCACTGTAAACTTCTTCAAACTGAACACCACTTCGAGTAGCGACAAAGTTTAAAGTAATAAAGTTAATGGATTTTGCAGGTTTGATAAAGATAGAACAAACAAATTCGTTTCTATCTATTACTGAATCAGTATTGTTTGTTTCGTCACAAATAACTGAATAGTCTGTTAATCCTCTTCTATTCTTAACATCTCTTAAGAAAGGTTCTACTGCACTTCTAAACTGAGCACGTGTGAATGCATCATTGTATTCAAATAATTGTGCTTTAGCAGCAGTTGCGATTGCCTTTTCTAAGACGATGAATAATCTTCTGACATTAATTCTGTCAAAAGCACTTGTAGTTGTTAATCCTGTTTTATCACCAAATAACACTGTTCCTTGGCCTGGGAATGTAACAACTGGGTTAACTCTTGCACGATATAAATCATCTCTAGATGATTGTGCAGGGTTATGAGCGAGTTTTGTTATACCTAAGTACTGACCTCTACTGAATCCAGCAGGTGAGAACCAAGGGTCTCTTAGTAAGTCAGACCTTGCCATAATTCCAGCAGTGTGTGGGTTAGCAGGTATCCATACATATCTGTCATTGAATCTGTCGTATTGGTAAACCCAAGTTGAGTCAAAGACACAATATGATGAAGATGATGCAGTATTCATTGTTGCAATAACATTTTTAGTCCTATTAGACTCATTTGTTGGTGCAAAATGACCTGTTTCAGTGTTTGTAGTTCCGAGACAATCCTTTCTTAGTGGGGATGCAACGAACATACAATCTTTTCTTGTTTCTGCAAGTAAAATACCTTGATTAACCATTGTAGTCCAATCTGTAAGTGAATCACCTGCAACTGAACCCATTATTAGGAAAGATAAGTCTATTGACTCTGCATCTCCAAAATGTGTTGTCCAAGCAGCGTGTTTCTGACCAGCAGTTGTTGCACTACCATCTGCACCAGCACTCAATGATGAGTTTTCAGGTGTTGAAGGTCTTAAGAAAGCAGTTGTTGCTGATAGTAAATGTGTTCTTGTTTCAGATGCAGTGGTTAACATTGCAGTTGAATGTCCAGTCCAGTAAATATACTTTGAACTGTTGTGTATTACATCTCTATAATAGTTTGAATTACCTGTGGAATCTTTAGAATCCGATGCGAGAGATACAAATCCATATGATTCTAATACTGTGTTAGCAGTTCCTGTGATGTCTCCATCTTCGTCTACTACTACTATGTGTATTTCATCATCTGAACCACCTGCTTTTAATGCAGATTGTGATTTACCTGGCGCTTTATTGAATAGGTTATAAAATTCCCAAGACCTAGCAACACTAGTTGCACTTGGAACAGTTTCTGTTAGTCCAGTACCAGTAGGTTGATTTAATGCTGATACTGTAATTGTATCTGCACCTGTATCGACTGCTGTTACTCTGTATAATGTGTCGTGGTTTGCAAATTCTACTATATCTCTGACGATAAAACCATCTGCAGCAGTAACACTAATAAGTGTTTGTCCTGCTACTTCTTCTGCAGAAAGAGTTGTCTCTGCACTCTTAGAATAAGCGTCTGCACTTGCACATACTGAAACTTTAAGTGAATTACCTAAAGCACCTGCATATCTTGCTGTGAACTTTCCTATTGTAGCTGCAAGTTGACCGTCTTTTGCGATGTCGTCATAGTTTGTTTCATTTGTGATTAATTGTGTTCCTGCAGATGCGTTAGCGTTCTGCAATCCCGTAGTATTAATTCTAACTACTCTTAATGATGAACCATACTTAAGGAATGATTCAGCAGTATAAAAGTCCTCTGCTGAAGAGTCCGTATTAGCAGGTTCATAAAATGAGTCAACTAGACCTTTACCATCTGAAACTGTTATTACCTCATCAACAGGGCCCCATTGAAATGAACCAGCGAATGCACCTGTAGTAGATGATACAGCTGGCACAACATTCGTTAAGTCTATCTCTGAGACCTGAATGCCGGGTGATACTTGAAATGCCATACTTTTTCTCCTGTTAATTGTAAAAAGTTTTGTTTTCTTACTGTTTTATTTATAACTTTTGTTATTCTAACAAATACTATTTAGGTATTTGTGAACCACCTATCTCCGTTGGAATCTACAAAACTAGTTTCCACACCTTCATCTTGATGGAAGAAACCTGGCGGTAATAGGTCATCTTCGATTAACTTCTGTTGTTCCGAATAAAGCAAGTCTTTAACTGCTCTATCTGTTAGGAACTCAAATTGTTGTGTAGTCACGAACCAAGAAAATAATACGAGATTCATAACAGAATCATCGTGATATCCTCTATCTGCTTCATAACTATTACCTTTGATAACAAAGGTCATCAGTTCTGTTATGGTTGCACGGTCTACTATATTTAATCTGTTCTCTTCTAAAAGTTCTTTTAATGTTGAACAACCGATTCTCTTAATCTGTCTGTTCATAGTCACACCAATATCTGATGCTTTCTGTAATCCTTGTGCGAATACATTAGGATACTCTATATCATAATGCAATTGCGTTGCTACCATAGAACCTTCAGCATTATTTTCTATAACAACTAATGCTTCGTTATAAGGTTTTACATATTTATTTATAATATCAGGAAGTAGCATAGATGATATCATATTGTCTCTATATGATGCAACCAACTGAAATGGTTGTACTGACACATCAATAATAGTAAATGTGGAGTAATCTAACCCTCTACCTTGTGATACATCTACTGTACAAACATAGTTATGGTCTTTTTGTGGTAACTCGTATATACTAACATTATCTTTATACCATTCAGGGTCTACTGCTCTAAGACCTAATAGTGTATTACTATTGATAAGTGTTGACCCAGTTCCTAAGAAACTATTACCATATTCCTGTTCAAACTGTGCTTCGGAAGTGTTTGCAATAGTCATCTTCTTCCACTCTTCATCTCTATCAGGAACATCATACCAGTTGATTGTAAATGATTTATATTCGGATTGTTCGTGGACTGCAGATTCGTATATCTTATGGAACATATTACCCACACCGTTTGCAGTAGAGGTGATAATAACCTTAGACTCTTTACCCGAGGTCACAACAGGGTAGGTTGAAGTATAGAACTCTTCTGCACCTTCTACGAATGCAAACTCATCTAAGTATAGTAGGTTGATTGACATACCACGAATAGAACTTGAAGAGGTCGCAGCTGCAACGACTTTACTATCATTTGCAAACTCAATAGACCCTTTGTTAAGAATCTTAACACCTGGCTGTAAAAAGAACGGGACACTTTCCAACATAGTCACAAGACGAGAAATCATCTCTCTTGCAATCGCACCTTTGTTAGCAAGAATTGCAACATTGACTTCGGGATGAAATAGAAGATACCATAGTAAATATGCACAAGATGTAATTGATTTACCACTCTGTCTACTTGCAAGAACCACATTAAAACGATTCTTATTATAGTGGTCTATAAGTTTCCCTTGATAACCACGAAGTTTAAAGGGAACCAATCCCTCATCTAGTGATATAATTTGTGTATAGTTTTCAATGAAATGACAGGGGTCTTTAGAACACGTTAAGTATTCTTGTAACTCGTCTTCAGTGTATTGGTGTTCAATACCAGCTCTTTTAATCAGGACGTTACCAAGATACCCTGAATTTTGAGGATTAACCATTAGTCTTTATTAGTCTCTTTCTTTAAGAATTTTTGTAACTCTGATGTAGAACCGACATATAAATGATTGTGTTGAGTTCCAACTTTCTGTTCTTCACCTTCTAGTTTTTTCAATTTACTTTGTAGGTCTATTAACTTCTCTGCAGTCTCACCTACTGTCTTAATTAACTGTCCTGCGACCTCGTAAGCACGTGGGTGTTCAGTTTCTTTAGATAGTTCAAGTATTCCATCGATTGCATCCTGACCCCTCTCTACGAGGTTGTAGAGGTTCTCTCGTGCATACTTGTAATCGGTTTCTATGTTTTGTACTCTACTAGGAAGAGGAACTAATTCAGTCTCTTTCTTAATATCTGTAGATATGTCTAATAGGTTATTTAATTGGTCGTCTATTTTGTCTGTCATAATTAACTTGCATCACTTTCTGTATCTTCTTCATATGTTGAACTAGTACCCTCATCATAGAAGGTTACTGTTTCAGCAACAACAAATGTGTCATTTGGATTTACTGAACCCACAAATTTAAGTGTGGTTTTTGTATCTATGGTAACTGCACTCGACACTACTATAGATAACTTATCTACTGCGATACTTGAAATGGTTGGATTGGTTGCTAAGTTTGTTCCAAATACTTCATCACCCACACTTATACTATTATTTATTGCAGTTGCAAAAGGTATTGTTGTAGAACTGGATACTGCAGTAGATGTTGTTTCTGCGAATGCAGGTTCATAGTGTTTAACTTCTTTTATTAGACCTGAATCATTTATTTGAGAGGATGTAAACAGACCACTTGCACTATTGATATAGTCTCTTTCAATAACATTGGTAATAATCTTCCCTGTATTGACTGGGCCAAAGAAGTATATTTTCATAGTGAAGTCTAAAGTGTATTCTATTGTTCTATTTTCCTCAAAAGTTCCCTCATAGTTTTCGTCCATACTAACACTATTCAATATTATTGGTACATCTCTAACATCTGCCATATCATCAATCATTTTCATAGTGACTGTATATTCGGGTTGGAAATATGGTAATATCTGTTCTACAATCTGTAATGCATCATTAGTTTGATTTGTAAGAATAGAAAGAGTGAAATTTAGATTGTATGGTGATGGTTGATATTGAAATGACCTTTTTGTAGTGTCATCAGTGTCTAGTGTTGTTTTAGATTGTCTTATGAGTTTGTTTTGCTGTCTAGATGCATCATATTCAAATCCACTTAATTGAAATGCCATACGTGGAAGTGATATTGCAGTCCTACTTCCATCACTTAGATTCGGTTCTTCTTTAAGTCTTTCTAGAAACTTTTCTTTCGGCCCATATGATATTGGAACCTTTTGTTGAAACAATACAGTTCCGTCTGATTTAATTTTTTTAATTGTTATGTTATTAAACAAAGTTCCAAATATAGATACTGCACGTTTTGTAGTTTCATTGTAAAAAAATGTCCCAAACATTATGTAACCTCACCGAATGGATTTGTTTCTGAGAAGTCTAAGTAGTTATCTGCATCATCTTCAAATACTTTATTTTGTGCATTTCCATCATTATCAAATGATAACACATCCACAATTGAAGAGATATCATAGGAAGCACCGTTTGCACCCACAATAGTATCTCCTACTAGTAGTGTTGTAGTGTTATCTTTTAGAGCAAGTTTGTGTGAGGATGGAGTCCAAGACACCACTTCACCCACAGCAATACCATCTCTAGTTAAATTTTCATTAGGAGTATAATTTCCAGTACCTGTACTATCCATATTGAGAACGATTTGATATGCTTGTTGGTCTTCAACAATGTCTATTGTATCAATACCAGTATCAAAATCTTCTCCACTATATTCGTAAAGTTCACATTGCATTTTGAATACAAAGAGTTTCCCAACTTGATAGAATGGATTCTCGTGTTCCACAAATTTGATTTCAAATATTGAACCACTCATAGGGAAGTAAATTAAATCTCCCTCATTGGGTCTTAGTGATGTTGCAAGGTTGGAGTCTAGTGATATAAATCTTTCCCAAGTTCTTAAAGATATGACAAAGGTTGCTTGGTCTTTTACTTGAACACCAAACTTACTGAATAGGTCTCCCTCTCCTTCAAATGCATCTGTATTTTCCAAATACATCTCTACGGAATATGCATCACCAAATGTTGACTGCACGTCTTCACCAAGTATAGTGTCTTCTTCTACAACCTCTCTTGGTAAATAATATGTTTCGTGTCCGTATATTCGCAATGACTCAACAACTAAATCCTCATAGAGGTGTTGTTCAGTCGATACTGCGTGGTTGAAAAAAACATTTGTTGCCATAATCCCTAACCTATCATATCCATAACTGGCATTTCATAATTCAGTCTAGATTCTTCTTCTAATTTTGTAATCTCTTCTTGTGCTTCTTGTTTCATTGCAGAACCATCGAGTGTCACCCCGCCTGGAAGTGCGATACCTTGGAACTTGGATAGATTTTCACCCCACTGATATTTAACTAATGCAGTTGAATATCGTTTTAACCACATATCATTAAAGATATCAGTAAAGTTGGATGGGTCTAACTTTCTATAACACTCAATAAGAATGTATTCATCATCATAGATAGAGTCTAAATCCATATCTAAGTATAGTCTATTCATATGTGTGTTATATCTAATAGGAGTACGACCTACTAAAATATGGTCTAATAGATTGATATGTTGTTGTACTTGTTCGTAATATAGTATATTAGTAGAAGTTAAATCCCACAAATCATTGAGTCTTAGTTGATATCTAAGGTCAAACATATTCATATTATGTTTATCATTAAATGGGAAAATGTTAATTACTGCAAGAACGTGTTCGGGTAATACGATATAGTTCTGTTGTTCAAGTGTCACCTCATCATCATATGCGTGAGTACCAGCAGAAGTCTCTGTAGTAGACTCGTTGGTCTTCATTGTAGTCTTCTTGTCTTTTGTAATCTGATGTTTTAGATAGGTCTTAATTGAACCATCGTAATGATACTCTCTGAAGTATTGCAATGCTTCATCAATTCTATCGTCCATTTGGTCATCATCTACATTGATTTCTAAGACTGGAGCTCCAAGTCTTCTTTTAATGTATTCTTTTAACGATGCTTTTGAGTTTGGTTCTGACATAATAGTATTCCTGTTGTAATACTATTTATATGTTTTTTAGTCTTGGAAATAGGTCTTAGTTTGAAGTCGGTCTAGTTTTTCATCAATACGTGTTATAGTATCCATAATTCTACCAAAGTCTGCTTCATTTTGTTCTCTAGTAACATAATCCCTTGCTATCTCTTCACGAGTCTTGTTGACCAATATGTCAACTCGTTTTTGTTCTGCTAACACTGAACGTGTAAAGAATCCCAACGGTATAAGTACTACCGTTAAAAAAAAGTTCCAAAGAAAGGTTGGGTCTATGACTATTTCCATATCATTATTTATACTATAATGATACTATAGGGTCTCCGTTTTCATCAATATTAAAAACAAATTCATTAGGATTGTAATTCTGCACATCCCCGTGACGATAAGTCGGACTATGATATCTCATATTCATATTAAAGGAAATACTATATCGTTCTTTATCTGTTGTGTTTGGTGTTACCATATGCATTAATCCACTAGGAAACAATATGAGATTACCTTCTTTAGGTTTATACGGAAACTGTTCTCTTACCCTTTGAGAATTAGGAAAATCTGACACTACTTTAGTGTCTTTGTCTATCATTACGATTTCACCCTCATCACCATCTGCTCTTACATAAAATACACCACTATACCAACATCCATTATGTAAATGTGGAGAGTTCCAAGAACCCTTATCGTTTATATTCGCCCAAGAGTTACCAATATGTATCGTACATTTTGTCGTGTCTATACCGTGAAATGGTAGGACTTCATCCTTAAATGTCTGTTCGATTGTTCTCATCAGTTTGCTTAAGCCAGGGTTTGACTCGACACCATCGTCTGATTGCCAACCTGACCTATTAGATACATTTCGACCTACAGGGTCTTTCCTTCTCATTGCATCTATCTCATCCTTGCACATCTTTAAATACTTTTCATCGATACCTTGTCGTTCATTCAAGTTTGGGTCTAACAAATCCCTCTCAAATACGAAGGTTGGGAATAATAATCTAACTGCCATTATACGTCTAACTCCAATTGTATTTCTTTTTTATCATCATCTTCTGATTTATGCATAGGACATTCGGGTGGTGGAGAGTCTTCTTTAAACATTTTACCTTTCGGGTTCCAATAAGAACCTTTACGATAAGCACCAGTCTTACCAGTATCCGCTCTTTCCTCTTCAGAAAATCCTTTCTTTCTATTCCACTCATCCATACTTTCGTGATTTAAATTGGTTGTAATAGTTGACCTATTTCGTTGATAAGTTTCGTGGTCATATTGTATGTAACTTGCATTCCAAGTTTCTCTTTTATATGGTATAATTTGACAAAGAGGTGTTCCTTTCAGTATAGTAAATCCGTGGTCAACTTTAGGGTAAAATATTATCTGTGCATTATCCATATTAGCGTTAAACTTATCTGTATCTATAATTCCTTGCCAAGTTGCAAAGTATTTATTTTGGAATAAAAATGGGTCTAAGTACATACAAGAATAACCTTCAGGTGTAACAATATTCCAAGGATTCCTCATTTTAAATGCATCTTTTATTGGAGCATCTGTTCCAAAGTATTCGAATACACCATCGAATTGATGTGAACCGTGTGAGGGTGATGCATATCCTTTACGGTCATTTGCTGTTACGAATACATTACTATCTTCGTCAACTTCTTTACGATACCCTGCAGTTACTGTCATATCACGATTTGCAACTAACAACCACCCACTCTTTAACCAATCGTCCATTGCAGGACAAGAGCGTATTGTCTGTGTCTTTATAGTAGCTTGAGAAGATTGTATCTTCATCTTTTTCCACCAATCGGGTGAAATGTCTTTTGCTAAGACTGGTCTAAAGTTTTTTACGGTATCACTATCGTAGCAAGTAAATTCTATCGTCGGCACGAAACATCTCCTCATTGTTAACTAATCTTACTTCATCACCTCTAACTACAACTGACCGTCTGTCCATATAGTGTGCATTTGCATTTGGAGCATCAGCACCGTGAGGTATTCTACCATCAAACATTAATAGTCTATTTGGTTTAAACTCAACTTCGGCAATTTGATGATTTTTTATATGGTTATCTCTACCTTCCAATCCTTGTTGTGGTGAATCATAAAATCTTAATTGTCCACCCCAAGAAGGATTCCAAAATTTATTATAGTAGTATAAAAAAGAAAGATTCCACTCATCTTCATCTTGACAATCTGAATGAGTTGTCCCGTGTAGACCTTGTGTTTGAGAGTTTAATCCCATATACTGAAACCTCTCCCACTTAAATTGAAAATCAGTTTGTAATCTTCTATTGAACCACTTAGGGAGGATGGATAATAATGAATCCTCAGCGTGTTCATCAACTCCAGTTAGAAAGGATGCACCCCAAAAGGAATGATGTGGAAGTCCAGTAGGATTATCTCCATTAACTTGATTGGTCTTTGCCCAATGTGATTGTCTAGTAAAAAAATCATCCAATGAATGATGTAATGATGTGTCTAGATAATTGTCTATAACATAAACCTTATCTAATGGTAGGGTATCGACCTTAAACGGACTATCCAAGTAGACAACATCAAGTGAAGTCATACTATACTGTATCGGGTGCTAATAGGGGTGTTGGTATAACAGAGAGATATTCTTGCATATCTTTTAGAGTATCTTCCCTAGTGTTGTAAATCTCTTCTTCCACTTGAACATAACACATCCAAACTGCATCTGCATATTCCATAATACGTCTTGCATCAGACCTTCTAGGATGAGCAGAACCTTCTCTACCTGCATACACTACTTCATTTAAATTATCAAATCCCGTCATTTTCATTTGTTCATTGACAAAATCGTGACATACATTGTTTATTTCATTAATGTATTGTCTATTTAAATTAAATCCTAAAGGGGGTTCGGAGTTTTCAATGTAAAGTTCTATAGAATCTTTATCTGCATCTGTTAGAAAAAAGGATTCCTGTTCATCAAAATGTTTATCATCTTCCCACTTTTCTATTTTTATTTCTAAGTCTGCATAGATTAAAACTTCGTATTCGAATCCTAGAGCAGGTGGGTCAACATTCTCAAAAGAATATCTAAGTCCATTTTGTTTCGTAATGTGAAGAACACCGTCTTCACCATATATCAATTCACTTTTCATATAGTTACCTCACTAATATTATAAACTACTAATCGTTATTTGTCAAGATAGTATTTCCCATCTCTTGTATATGTCTAGATTATTTATATGCGAATAATCCATACCTTTTACCCAAGGCCCACCTCTTGTATAATGTATTCCATTGAAGTCCCATTTAGTTTTTGGGTCATCATATCCTTCTGTAAAAATATACTTTTCGGGTATCTTACTAATCTTGTCTGTCCACTCGAATTGATGTAATTGTTTACCAGTCCAAGTATTGATAACTTCGGGTGTTAATTTTTTACAGTCTTCGTGACCATTGTTAAATATCATTAGACTTGACCAAAGTTTGCAAGGATAGTCTATATTAATCTCCCCATCAAATTTAGTAGAGTCGTGTTTATATTGTGGGTATTGAATACAAGCAACAGCATCATCGGGATGTAAGTAATAGAACATAGGTAATAAACTCTTCTCAAAGATAAAGTCATCATCAATGAACATACTAAACCCTTCATAGTTCTCTAAGTAAGGTATTAAGAATCTACTGTAAGTGAACTCTGTAGATTGATTTGCGTATTCTCTATTATACTCGGGAATTTTAGACTTGTCAAGAAACTTAATTTCGGGAACAAACTTCATCTCATCTACAAGGTGTCCATTACCCATACCTCGTTTAATAGTATCTTCAATAGACTTCTTTGCAATGGTAGGTAATTGTTGGTGTCTACTATCATATCCAATGTAGATATTAAACGGTTTACCTTTAGATAAAGTGTGAACCTTTTTATTAAACTCGTGAACAATAGGTCTAAAGTGTGAAACATCCATAAGACTAGTGTGGTATTCTAATGCACCTTGTATAATAGTAAAGGATATGTTATAATGTGCATTAGTATCTCCTCTTGCAGGAGCTCTTTTATCTAACTTCCCCTTCCAATAATCAAGAAGTTCTTCCACACTAATTTTTGGAGAATCGATTGCATCATATTTATCCATAATGCAAAGTTCTAATTCGGGGTCTCCCATCTCTTCAAAAACTCCTGACCTAATAGAGCCAGGATGAATCTGTAATTGATAACGAGAGTCTTTTACTAGTTCATTCACCTTTCCTTGAATTGGAGCCCATAGTCCATCTTCTTGAATACTATGTATCAACCAATGTGCTTTTGCTGAATGATAATACATAGACTGTAAGGATGTTATATCACCATCTGTCGGAACATAACCATCTTTCCAATCAATGTAATCTTCTACATCTACGTATTCTCCATCAAGAGACATAGTATCCATTCCTGCTACTCCTGGCATTGCAGCTCTTGGTTTTGATGTATATCCTATTGGTAGAAATTTATGATAACAAGGAGACTCATTTTTAAGTCCATTGAATAGGGCCCATTTGTCTTTCTTACGTTCTTTCTCAAACTCACCCCAAGTAAATAATTTCATAGGAGGAAGAATATCTTCCATCGCATATTTTAAAATTTTAAAGGTTTTACTAGAAGTATAGTCTGAGGATAATTGTAATGACCCTAAATGAAAATAGGTATCTTTGAAATCTTCAATTTCAGAAAGTGTAGACATTGCTGTGTCTAAATCTTTTAATTCAATAAAGTTACTCATAATGTAATACCCGAAATGTTTCTAGTATATAGGTCTTAAGAAGATATCGGTGTTCCTGGCCATTGTTGACTTAACTCACCATCCCATCTAATTACAGGTGTTTGACCCTGTCTAGCATATGTAGCAGGTTGTCTATTCTGATAAGTGAATGGAGTTTGTCCTTGTCTCGCATATGTATTAGGTTGTCTATGCTGATAGGTAAACGGTGTTTGACCAGTTCTCTGATAAGTGAACGGACTTCTATGTTGGTAAGTACTAGGTTGTCTTGCATTCGCAATATACGGATACGGTTGTTGTGCATCTCTTATGTTTGGTTCTTGTGCATTTGCAATATACGGATACGGTTGTTGAGCATTCGCAATGTAAGGACTCTGACTATTAGCAATATAAGGATACGGTTGTTGTGCATCTCTTATGTTTGGTTCTTGTGCTGACCTGATATTAGGTTCTTGTGCTGACCTGATATTAGGTTCTTGTGCTGACCTGATATTAGGTTGCTGTGCATTAGCAATATATGGAACCCTATATGTGAATGGGTTTCTATAGATTACAGGTTGTCTAGCATTAGCAATATAAGGAACCCTATATGTGAATGGGTTTCTATAGATTACAGGTTGTCTAGCATTAGCAATATAAGGAACCCTATATGTAAATGGACTCTGATATGTAAACGGTTGTTGAGCACTTGCTGGATATCTTGCACTATATGTAAATGGTGATTGGAACGTATACGGTTGCTGAGCACTTGCTGGGTACCTAGCATTATAGGTAAAAGGCTGTTGTGCAATAACGGGAGTTTGTCCGAATGCGCTGAAAGCACTTTGATAATATCCAGTTACCATTGTATGTTATCTCCCTTTATATTAATTATCGTTTTCATTGTTTATTTAGTTAGTGGGTTGAAACCAGTACCAAATCCTGGCGAACCGAAGAAATATACTACAGGTTGTCTTCCTTGATATATGAACGGTTGCTGTGAACCTACAGATGCACGAGCATTAGCAATGTAAGGTACTCTATACGTGAATGGGTTTCTTGCACTATTCGGTTGTCTTGCATTAGCAATGTACGGTACTCTATATGTAAACGGATTCCTTGCAGATACTGGTTGTCTTGCGTTTGCAGGATATCTTGCACTGTATGTGAAAGGTGACTGTTTACTACTAGGACTCTGAGCATTCGCAGGATACCTTGCACTGTATGTGAAAGGTGACTGTTTACTACTAGGACTTTGAGCATTTGCAGGATACCTTGCATCATACGTAAATGGTGACCTATGACTGTATGTAAATGGTGACCTATGACTGTATGTAAATGGTGACCTATGACTGTATGTGAACGGACTTCTATGTTGGTACGTAAACGGTGTTTGTCCCTGTCTTGCATACGTATTAGGTTGTCTATGCTGATAGGTAAACGGTGTTTGACCCTGTCTAGCATATGTTGATGGACTTCTATATTGATATGTGAAAGGTGTCTGTCCAGTTCTTTGATATGTAAACGGTGTCTGAGCGTTCCTTATATTTGGTTCTTGACCAGTTGCAATGTATGGATAAGGTTGTTGTGCATTAGCAATATACGGACTTTGACTATTTGCAATGTATGGGTATGGTTGCTGTGCGTTTGCAATATAAGGTGTTTGACTATTCGCAATATATGGATACGGTTGTTGGGCACTTTGTTGACCTGATGCATCATTCCACCCTGTAGGTGTTTTAACATATATTTGGTCAACTGCTTTCCAAGTAGTACTACCAGTTTTTACCCAAGCACCTTGAGTTGCATTCCAACCCGTTGGTGTTTTAACTTTTTGTGAACCTGATGCCATTTAGTTATCCATTAATTATTGTTAGTATTTATAAAGACTCTAAACCCCTATTTTAGGAGTAAAGAATCCACATATCACCAACTGCACCATCACCACTCGTAGGTGCTGATGTTGATTGGTACATATTTCTTGCAGTTCCACCAGCATTCGTTGCATTGGTGATTGTTATTGCACCTGAAGCAACAGTTCCTAAAGATACATTTGAACCACTTTCATATTTCGTGTTCAATGCAGTCTGTAATCCATCAACATTTGCAATGGTATGATTATGTGAATCATCTGCAATTGTTGCTGTAATTGTAAGGTTTCCTGTTCCATCAAAAGAACCTGAACCTGAAACATCTCCACTTAAACCGATTGTTCTTGAAGTTGCAAGTGCAGTTGCTGTAGCAGCATTACCTGTTGTTGAACCTGAACTACCAGTTACATTACCTGTAACATTACCTGTTAGGTTTCCTTCAAATGTTCCTGCAACCATTGTTTCTGAACCAACAGACCATTTATCATTTGTTTCGTCCCAAAGAAATGTCTTAGAAGCAGAACCACCACGAGTCACACTGATACCAGTGTCTTCTGTTGGTGAACCTGAAGTAAAATTACTGTTTAATGCAATAATATTATCTGCAAGTGATATAGTTTCTGAATTAACTGTAGTAGTTGTTCCTGAAACTGTTAAGTTACCTGTGATTGCAACATCGTCATTTAATGTGACATTACCTGTTCCATTTCCTGTTAACACTAAGTTAGTGTCTGTGCTTCTTGATTCAATTGCATCTACATCAATCGAGTTTGAGAATTGAATTGCATTTCCATCTGATGAAGATATAGCATTTGATGCTTGTATCTGCATAGGTGCTTTAATTTGTATATTACCTGTTCCAGTTGCATCTAATTCGATATCACCTGAACCACCTGTTTGAAGTGATACGTTTTGGTCATCGTCTGCAGAAACAGTAATTGTTCCTGAATTATCTGAAACCACTTGTTGTCCATTAACATATAATGAACCTGGCCCAACATAGATATCTCTCCATTGTTTTGAAGAAGAACCTAAATCGTATGTTACGTCTGTAGTTGGAACAATATTTGCATCTACAGTTGCTAGTGAAGTCATCACTCTTGCATCTGTAAAATATTGGTTTGTTGAACCTTCTGAAAGGTCGTCTGTATCGAATGAAGAAAGACTTACAGTTATGTCTATTGCACCATCACCAGCATCATCGTATGCTACTGATAAACCTGTATGTGTCCCATTAGTGACTAAAGCACCACCAATGATATCTTG
>Ga0222716_10001136_pt1 | contig 22462 bp, 22 predicted proteins | sample C33_13DmetaG_FD_165044 | JGI IMG/M metagenome (GOLD analysis project Ga0222716, IMG submission 165044) | Estuarine water microbial communities from San Francisco Bay, California, United States - C33_13D | ecosystem: Environmental > Aquatic > Marine > Unclassified | place: USA: California... | reverse complement strand
TTCAATACAATGATGCAACGTGGTATGCAGGATTACTTAGCACGTGGCGAAGTAAATAACCTAGTAAGATTTTTAAACATTCCAAACAATGATAATGTTTTCAAATCGCGGGTTTTACAAACTATAATGAATCGAGGTGATATGGAAAACGGTCCTTTTGCAAGTTTCCAAGATGCATTAGCAGTTACTCGTAGACAAGGTAATGAAAGTGTGTTTGCTAAATTTGATAAACTTTCACTATCAGAGAAGTTACATTTAGTTAACCAATCTAAAGTATTAGAAGGAATACGTTCCTTTAAAGGAAATAAGAAGAAAGGCAAAGGTTTTGAACACCCTAACAAGTCTGGTAAAAAAGCAAAATATGTAGAAGGCGCATTACCAGATAATTCTGTAGTAAGGATATTAAATAAATTACTTTCTGAACCAATGCCAGCAAGTGATATAAAAAAACAAATGGATGCCTATTTTGCTCTACCTGTACCTTCCATGTTAAAAGCATTTAGAGACAGACGTTCAGAGGGCGGAGACGACGCATGTTTAAGGCCTATACTAAGAAGTTATATTAAACAACAATTAGATCCTTCCTCACAAAAACAAGTAAATTTAAATGAAGGAATACTAAAAGAAGATATCGATAGTTATGATCAGGAAAGATTAGATTATATTATAAACACTATTAAAAATAGTCCAGAATTTATTAAAAAGATTTATAGATATATTAAAGTAGATCCAGATCATGATGGAAGAATAGATCCAGAAGAATTATTAAGTAAAGAAAGAACAAAGCCGGAAACAGATCATTTAGCAACAAAAGAAATTTTAAAAGCATTTATAGATGCGTTAATGAAGACCCCAGGCGATTTAGATGATTTAGAATCCTTTTTGTATACATATGGAAAAGTAAGTTATATAGATACTAAAAAGTTAATGTCAGGAAAGAGTAGTTGGGATGATTGGATAGTTGGTTCACCTAACGTGAGTAAAGAATTTATAGAATCTTTATATATAAACTTATTTAATTTTACTCCTAATGTCTTAAACTCAGATAGAGGTCCCGGAGAGTTAGGTCTAGCATTATTGTCACCAAAAATTAAAATAGCAAGTGTAGGTGATATTAGTATTGATGGCGTTGAAGTAGAAGTCAAGGGAGAACGTAGTATAGGTGGTGGCAGGCTTAGAAATTCTAATGATGACTTTGGTAATCCAAACTGGAAAGATTTCTTTAATAAATATGATGTACCAGAAGAGTTAAGAATTACTAATGCATCAGGTAATTCCGCACCACAAAAAATACATTTTTTAGATGTTGCAAAAAAATTAGAAGAATTTAAACCTGGTGCTGGTAAAGAATATATTAAAGTATTATTAAATGGAATTTATATTTATGCCGATCAAAGTTTAAAAGATAAATTAATCAATGCAAGTTTAAATTTAAATTATGCTGAAAACTTTTTAGAGATAGCCAAAATAGCATTTAATAACTATGCTAATATTCTTAAAGGTAAAGGATTTGAAGATATCTTAATGATTAATTTGCCACACAAAAATAGTTTAGCATTTAAGGCAAGTAACGTAAATGATAATTTAGAGAATTTTAAATTTAGTTCTCTAGATTTCGGAGATCCAAGAAACGGAGGTGCTATTCAAGTTAGCATGAAAAAATGAAATTAAGTGAACTATTTTTAAGTATAAAAGAATTAGAAAAAAAGAAAAAAGATTTAATGGCTGATACCGGAGGCGGTGGCGGTGGTGCCGGAGCAGGAGCCGGTGCTAGTGCAGGTGGCGGTTCAAGTGCAGGTACTGGTACAGGTGCAAGTTCAGGTACTGCAAGTGGCTCAACAAGTTCAAGTGGAGACAGCGGGTCTGCAGGCAGTGGTGACACTGGTTCCGCTGATTCCACGCCTAGTGATGCTCCTAGTATGGATGCTCCTGTTAGCAGAGGGTATGCATTTTTAGGTAGTATGGTACCAGGCAAAAAGAAAAAGAAGAAAAAGAAAAATAAATCATTCAAGTATGGCAAAGGGGTATACGAAAACCTAAATGATTATGTAATGGATTTAGAATTTGCATTAAAAGAAGTAGTTAATATTACTAAAACTATTAAATATGCTGATATGCATATGCAAATAATTAGTGAAGTAGAAGCACTTGCAGAAAAGTACGGTGTTGTAATAAACGAATACGACATCAATCAAGTCTATAAAGCAAAAAATAATTTAGAGAGTAAAATATTTGAATTAGAACAAGCATTCAAAGACAAATATAGAGAAGTTAAAAGTAAAAGAGACGATGAAAATATTTGATGCAATACAACAGGTAATACCCTGTCCTAAAACAAGATCGCTAGGTTGCCAGTGTGATAGACTCGAAAGTATTGCAGAGGCAGAAGAAACAATCAAAGCAATAGCACAATTAGAACATACTATAGATGATGTTCAGGGTGCTGTAAAGTTTAAACAAACCCCCGGACAACCTACAATAATTAAAGGTATAATAAAAGGTTTAACGCCAGGTAAGCATGGCTTTCACATACACGAGTTTGGTGATTTAAGCAAAGGCTGTGAATCAGCAGGTGGTCATTATAATCCAGACGGTGTTGATCATGGAAGTTTACAACAAGGACATGTAGGTGATCTAGGTAATATTGTTGCAGATAAATTAGGTATAGCAAGATTTCAAATCAAAGCAGAAAGAGTAGAACTTAAAGATGTAGTAGGCAGAGCAATAGTGATCCACGCAGACGAAGATGATTTAGGTCAAGGCGGCGATGAAGAAAGCACAAAAACAGGTAACGCAGGAGATAGAGTTGGCTGTGGTGTTATAAGATTACGTGAAGTTATGGATGAGCAATATCAAAGAAAAATGTCTGATAAGCATTTTGATAGAAATCAGATGCCTCAAGTAAATAAACCTGATTTAGATAATTCACCTTTCACATACAAAAGAGGACAAATTAGCATCAGCAATATAAAGCCTGTACAGACTCAAAGAGTACAAGGACTCAGCAAAAAGGCACAAGATATTTTCCTAAATAATGAGGATAAGCCTTTTATTGTAGACAAAAATGGTTATCTAATTAATGGACATCATAGATATGATGCCGCTCACATGCTGGGTTTGAAAAAGGTAGATGCTATAATGGTAGATGCTGAAATTGAAGATATTATGAATCATTTTTCTCATATAACTAGTGATAGAGAAGTAATGCCAGAACACTATTTTAAATCTTTATATGAGAAAAAATTAAAAGCGATAAGCGAAACAATAGAAGCATCACAAGATATAGGTGCTCTTATGAAAGGTATTGAAGCAGACTTAAAACAACGTGCTAAAGATTTAAAAAAGTTACCAAAGAAAAGCATATACAGTGAAGATGTAGTAGACGGAAACTTTCCTAAACAACAACATGACAGAGAAATGCAACAAGGCATTGAACGTGAACTTAAAATGTATAAAGTACTTGAACGTTTAGCACAGATGTGGTGGAACAACGATATGTCTCCAGCAGTAGAACAAAAGTTAGCAGACATGGGTTGGGAAGTAGGCGAAGACGAAGGCTCAGATACTCCCAGTGTGTTTGTGATTGAGATAGGTGACGAAAATGGTAACAGTTATATTAGTTGGCCTATAGAACAATTAGAGAAGGATGTAGTAGAAAACTTTGCTGACGGTAAGAAGAAAGGCAAAAGCCGTCCAGGCAGAGTAAAGAAGTCAGGCGCCAGTTGTAATGGTTCAGTTACAAGCCTACGCAAAAAAGCAAAAAACAGCAGTGGTGAAAAGGCAAAGATGTATCATTGGTGTGCCAACATGAAGTCCGGTAAAAAGAAATCCTAAATAAATACTAGCATGTACAACAAAAATACAGATATATTTTCTGATATTAATTACCTTGATTATTTAGACGAACATCAAAAAATTATCCTACAACATGATAATAGATTTATAAAAGATACGAATCAAAAAGATATAAGTTTAAATGACATCCGTAAAATGTACTTTGACCGATCCTTTAATAATTTTGTTACCAAATGGCAGGAAAGATGTGATCGTTCTGAATATTCCATGCATTTTAAATATTGCATAGGCGATACCCCTGAAGCAATAGATAACCAGCAAGAAGGATTCGGACAAAAACTTTTAAAAAGAGAAGGATATATTGATATAGATGGAAAATCTAATAATAATGTTTCCTATTATATGAACAAACATGGTTTCAGATGTCCAGAATTCAGCGATTCAGACTGCATAGCATATTTTGGGTGTAGTCATACTTTTGGAATAGGGATAGACCAAGATGCTATTTGGACAGAGTTATTAGCAAATAGTCTAGGATTACGGTCTGTTAATATATCTTGCCCTGCGGTTGGTATAGATTTTTGGAATATATATGCAAACTATTTCTTTGAATATGAAGTAAAAAATTGTAAGGCTATAGTAATATTATTACCACCTTCTATTAGGCACTCATATTTTTGTAATTGGTATGATTATGAAAATCCAAAGTATGAATATCATGAAAATATATTTCATGAAACAGGCACAGATTTAATTCAAATGGAATGGATTCGTGATTTCAGAAAAAAATCTACCTTAAATACAGGAAGAGTTCCTTTTGTTCACAAATATTTTGATGCCACAGATACAGAGCCTGATTGGATTGGACATAATCAAAATATCTTATTAGGTAAAGAAAATTGCTTTAATAGAACGTCTGCCGCTGTCTTTAATATTAAAAGAATAGCAGAAAAATTAAATATTCCATTAATTATAGAAAGTTCCTATGCTTTTGCAGACGATCATCATGCAGATGATTATGATTTTGCACGAGATATATCTCATTATGGAAAAAGAACTCATAAAAATTTCTCTGATTATTTAAAAAATAAATTAGACAATGAGTAAAATTTTAGATAAACTTAATCTTACAAATGGCAAGATGTATCTATATCTTCATGATATTTTTAATAATCGTAAGGATACATATTTTAATTTTTTATCAAGAATTATTAAAGGCAGAACAGTTCCTGTAGTACCTGAGCAAACAAAATTAAATGATGAAGGATATTATGTAGGCACTGATACTTATAAATGTGATGAAAATCCTAATGTTCTTGAGGAGTTGAAGAAAAATAATTGGGTTAAAGATGGAAAAATTATAGATATAGAATATAAACTTAATCAGCATGGGTTTAGAAGTAAGAATTTTGATGAAATACTTGATAAAGATGTAATAATAGGTATAGGATGCAGTATTACATATGGAACAGGCTTACACTTAGAACAAACATGGGTACATAAATTAGCACAAGAAATGAAGTGTGAATATGTAAATTTATCGGCACCAGGATGTTCTACAAGTATTTCTAGTTTTTATTGTACAGAGTATATTTTAGAAAAATTTAAAAATGTAAAGGGTGTATTTCTATACACTCCACCGCCTAATAGACTAGAACTTATATCGTTCACAGATATAGATGAGGCTCAGTATCCTATAGAAGAACAAGATGTTGCATCTCAACCATTATTAAGTAATGACTATCTAGATACTTGGAATCAGAGAACATTAACACAGACCGATAAAAAAATTATTTGCGGTATAGAGCATACGTCTTTTTTAAATTATGTAAAAGATCAAAAACTACTGGAATATAAATGTAAATCTATAAATGTACCTTTCCATGTTATAGATGGTAATACTTTCTGGTACACACCTTTGGTACTAGCAAATCAAAGTAATTATACAAAGGCAAGAGATTTAATGCATGATGGCCCGGAACTGCATACGGATATTTCAACAGAATTTTTTAATCTATATAATAAAGATAAATAGTATTATGAAAATCAATGAAATTATATCAGAAACGACAGCAGGTGCAGTAGCCACAGTAGCAGTTCCTTTAGGCGGTATGCGTAAAAGACCTAATCCTAGTATATTTTCTAATAAGAAGAATAAAAAACTAAAGGATGGTAGAATAGAAGATACTTTCGGAACTAACACAATTGATAAACACGATAAGCCTCAAAAGAAGAAGAGCAAAGACAAAGTTGACGAAAGTAATCCACGCAGAGAAAAAGCAGTAAAAGAATTAGTAGATATAGTCAAGGCCAGAGGGTTATCCCAATTCAGAAACTATCAAGGTGCTATAGATCGCGATAATGTAGAATCATTTATGGCAAGGAACATGCCAGATGACTATAGAGGTCGTGATACAGGAAAAGCCATAGAAGATGCTATGGCAGAACTAGAATCAGCATTAAGTGAGCAAGTACCTTACTTACAAAGACCTAACTCAGGATATAGAAAAGCAGAAGAAGGAAAGTCCCCTCACAAAAAAGGCACTAAAAAATACAAAAAACATATGGCCGCCATGCATGCCGGTTAGTTTGAATAAAAAGTATGAGAGCAATCAAAGGCAAAGGTAATAATTTACGGTTTATAAGCAATCCAGAAACAAGTTTTTTCAATAAACTTAACTTAGAAGGCTTTATTAGTGTAAATACTTTAAACGAACGTGAAGTTTATATAGCAGAAGAGATGTATAAGAAAGACGTTATTAGAAAGGTTCGTAAAGGAGAAACCATTGGTTACAAGGCATACTCGCAACAAGAAAAAATATAACAAATCACATATCAAAAATAAGATAGATAACTTAGCAATAAATGTTGCAAAAAAAGGTATCTTTGTTGTTGGTAAAAGTGATCCAGGATATAAAGTTCTAGATTGCATATCAAAAAAATTAATTATAGATAATATTCCTTTTATGAGTGTGGCTAAAAACTTAGCAGATAAACTCAATAAAGCAGAAGACCCAACAGAAACATCACTAATAAATTTAAATAATCATATTAATAGATATTATAAGTATATGAATGATATTCTATTCTATAAAAATACAATTAATAATAGCATAGACCAACATAAAGTATCAAGTGCCCGTGCTAGACTTCTTGATGCTGTACATATGGCTAAAGAAGCCCGAACACATATTAATTTTATTTAATCAAATAATCTTGAAATGATAAATAAGAGTATACAAATTTATACTTAGGAATATATCATGCATTTAAGAGATTTAAATACACAAGGAAAAACTAAAATAAACAAGATTAATTCTTTATTAAAAGAACATTTTGGAATGTCTGTAGCAATAGGTGCCTTTCCTAAAAAGGAAAAACTAACTACAGTAAAGGAAATGTCTGAAAAAGCAATCATTAAGTTAAAAGACACTAATAAGCATTTTCAATTAGAGCCAGAATATGCAAAATATCTTGGAATTAAAGATGTTATAGATACAATGTTAGCAGAAGGCATGTATGCAGAATCACCTGCTTACGAATCTATGTGTAGTAGTTTAAGAGAAACTGTTAAGGAATTAATGGACAGTGGATACACAATGGACGAAGCAAGTAAAGAATGTATGAACAAATTCCGTAAAGATTCTCGATATGCATATGATGATGAGCATGTTTTACCTATAGTATTAACAGCGGCAAAAGAATATTACGAAGCAAGTTGTGGTTCTAAACATGAATCATTAGAAGAAATTGCAGTAGAAGGTCCGCAAACAGATTTAAAACAAAGACTTTTAAGTGAACTTGCTAAAGAGTGTGGTGTTGAATTAGAAGATGTCACAAGTCTAGAAGCAATAGAAGAAAAACTAGGCATGTTTGCTGAAGTAACAGGCAAAAGCAGAGATGCAGTAGTTGGCTTCCTTAATGGTTTAGAAGAAGATGCATTACCACAAGGTATTAAATTCTTTGGTGCTAAAGTAAGTGAGCAAAATAAATTTACTGGTGCTAGAAAAGATGCTATTGTCCAAGGTAAAGACGAGTTTGAAGTAGACGGTGAAACATATAAAGTTACAGGCGATACTAAAGACGAAAAGAAACAAGCAAAAGAAAGTATGTTTGATTCAATCATAGACGAAATGCTTTCAGAAGAAGTTGAGTCAGTAGAAGAAGCCGAAGTTGTTATGGCTGTAAGAGCATTAGCAGACGACATTCAGGACCATGTTGAAAGACTTGGCAGAATGGTAAACGAAGACTTACCAGCGATAGCAGACCAAATGATAAACGAATTTGGTGCAGATAAAGCCTCACAATTTAAAGACTCAGCAGAAACAGTTTTAACACAGGCTTTAGAAGCATCTAAACAAGCAAAAGATGGTGTTAACCAAATAGTAGGCAATATAACAGGGCAACCAAGTGACTTAGGTCTAGGCGATACTGGTGGTATGGATAATGATGTAGGTCTAGATGATTTAGCATCTGAACCTGAAATGGATGTTAACGAACCAGCGGCGGCAGGACCAGAAGAAGAGCCACTAGGACGTGCACCTATAGAGGTGTAAATGTTAATTAGGGATATCATTTTAGAGTCATATAGCGATGACTTATTAAGTGCGGTTCAAGATTTACTTGCAATTATATCTTCTAAAGATCTAAAAAAAATTAAGACATCTTACTTTAAAAAACTTTTAGCAAAGCAAGGTTTTGTTGCTTCTACCGAAGAAATTATTCAAGCAGTAAGCACAAGCGGATTTGCTAGTAGTGTAGATAACGAAGAAATTGTACCTAACAGTGAATTATCCGGAGATGTTAATACTGATAGTGAACAAGGTATAGATGTTTCTAAGATGGCGGGCAATCAAGCCATTAAAGATATCAAAGCGGAGTTATAATGGCTAATATTTTTGTAAATGCAACACAGGCTAGAAAAGACACAAGAAATAATAGTGTGATACATTCCGAAGTAACCTCTATTGAAAGTGCAGTTATTGCCAATATAGATGCTGGCGTACTATATGCAAATATCATAAGCTCAACTACAATGACAAACAGCAATGTTTATTATAATGTATGGAACAACGTAACTACTGATCCTACAAAACTAGATCAAATGAATTATGTTAAGAAACATTTTGAAAATCTGGGATACGGTGTAGCAGTTAAAACAAACACTTCGTCCAATTCTACAATTACTTGGAATATTTCCTGGTAAATATCTTTACAATTAACTAAAAATCAGTTATAATATATTATGTTAGTATCGAAGTATGACTACCCAAAACTTAAAAGAATTCAGACAAAGCAAGGTAGAAAATATGTTGGAGAAGATGAAAACCCAGTACCAAGTGTGACCACTATACTTGGGGACACAGGAGACAAAACTGCTCTTATAGCCTGGCGCAAACGTGTAGGCGATGCAGAGGCAACTCGCATCAGTACAGAATCAGCAGGACTTGGTACTAAAGTTCATAATGCATTAGAAAAGTATATACTACTTGAAGAATACGAAATCAAAGGAAACAATCATATAAGTGTAATGGCAAAAAATATGGTTAATGAAATGATAGATAAGGGTCTTAGTAAGGTAGACGAAATATACGGAGTTGAAGTAGGATTAATTGCACAGGGATTGTATGCCGGAACTGCAGATGGTATAGGTATGTGGGAAGGTGAAGAAGCAGTAATAGATTTTAAAACTTCTAAAAAGATCAAGAAACGTGAGTGGATTGAAGATTACTTTATGCAGGGTTGTGCCTACGCATTGGCACACAATGAAATGTTTGGTAGCAATATTAAAAAAGTTGCGATACTTATGATAGATAGAGAAGGCAAATATGCTGACTTTGTTATAGAAGGTGAAGAATTTGAACAGTATTGTAATAAGTGGAGCGACCGTCTGGCAGACTTTTATTCCAAGTAAGTCATAAAGTGATAAATACTACTGAATCAGGAGATTTTTTAGTATGGCAACAGCAAATAACAACGTAGTAATATCAAGAATTCAAAACCGTAGAGGTCTGAAGCAAGACCTACCTCAACCATTAAGAGAAGGTGAAATTGGATTTGCAACCGATAGTAAGCAAGTTTATATAGGCGGTAATTTACAGGGTGAAAATGCAAATCTAAGTATTTTTGAAACGACATCAGGTGCAGAAACATTTACAAAGAGTATTGCGAATACTAGAATAATTGCATTTACTGTTCCTCATAAAAGGTTTACTAAAAATGTAAGTGGATTCGATGGCATATCTAAAACTAAGTTATGGAATATAACTGATGATACATATAGTCTCAGTGGGCTTACCATATTTAACAAAAATATTTCACAAGTACCAGTAGCCGAAATAACAGGTAATGCTACACAATCAGGTACTACTTTTACATTAAATTCTAGTAACGCATTTATATCAGCAGGTGATATTGTTACAGGTGATGATATAACAGGAACCGTTTCGGTAGTTTCTTTTAATTCAGGTACAAGTAGCATAGTGCTTTCATCCAACCAGTCACTCACAACAGCAAATACATTAACATTTACACCAAATAATATTAAAAGTGTAATGACTAATGAGCTGTTTAAATCAACAGATGTTACAGTAATAAAAAACAATAAGAAATTACTAGGAGATGCTGGAAATGTTACTCCTGTTGCATCTAAAGATTTTAGTTTAAACACCTCAACATTAGGTTCTAATGTACATACTTTAAATTTCCGTGTTGCTCCCATACAAACAGATGAAATATCTGTAAACTATTATGGGAATTCAGCAATTATCAGAGCATTATCAAATGTAAGTACAATATATTCCGGTTCGTCAGCACAAAGTTTCTATAGTCAATATAGTATTCCTAGTTATAGACAGATATCAAGCGATTATGTAAGAGTTTCTGAAACATCTGGTAAAGGATTTATTGGATTAGAATTTAAACATTTAGCAGTATATGAAGATGGAACTACTATATCTTCTCCAAACTCTCTTTCACTAGGTACATTACTTGCAAGTAGAACAGACTTAAAAACTTCTGCAGAAGTGAGTGTATCTCAAAGTGGTGCTACAGTAACAGTAGGAGTAGGAACCAATGAGCAGTATAGTAATGCAGGAATAAATGATCACATATTATTTTCTGATACAACAGATTGGATTCAAAACAAGGCACTACAGGCATCAAATGTACAGGCATCAACACTAGAAGTAACTTTACCAACAGGTAATACATGGCAAACTGCTAGAGCAGTTACGGCTTCTGAAGCATCTGCTTCATTAACGGTTACAATTACAGCAGACATAGAAGGATTAAGAAGTGGGGATTATGTAAGTTTTGCAGGTGCAAATGCAACATTATTTGCTAGTGGGCCATATCAAGTTAGTAATGTTACAAGTAATTCGTTTACTGTGACTGAAGCAGGAGTTCTTAATGCAATTCCTGGTGGTTTAGATTATATTATACATGGCGGTACGGCAACCACATCTAATGTCCAGATTGTAAGTAGTAGTCATGGATATGCAGGCGCTGGTGGTGCCGGTTCATATGCAGGTTACATAGATGTTGCAACATCAAGTGATGCATCTATAGGTACATCTAATTTTGGAATAAGTGGAACAGATGATGGTTCAGCACTAACAACTAATACTTTCCTAATAGAAGCAAACTCGGCCGTGACTGGTAATGCTACAGGAACATATGATGTAATATTAGGAGAAAGCACAGCAAATGTTACGCCTGTAATTAGTTATGATTTGTCATCATTTACTACTTTACCTGAAGTTTTAGCAAACGTGGCCAACTCTGCAGAATTCTTAGACTTACAATATATACCTGACATAACAAATAAAGTCTATGTTACAACCAAATCTTCTATAGATTCAATTACAAGTGGTTCTCCAGGCGGTGCTATAGAATTTTCTCTACATAATGATAGTAATGATACATTAGGTGTATTAGGATTAACTGCTGGTAGTAAAACAAAACAAAACAATACAGTTAAAGCAAAGTTAGAAACTTGGTTAAACGGATTAATGGATAGCAAAGATGTAAATATTTTTACAGGCGTTGAAGTAAGTGATCCTTATAGTGTTGGTAGTACAAATTTAACAAACTTTAATTTAAATATACAAACAAGAAACAGTGATAATACAAGATATATACAATTTGATACTAGAGAAGAAGCACAGGCTTTTAACCATGTTGTAAATAATATATATTTTGCTACATCATCTTCAGATATCAAAGGCCTTGTTAATATAGAAACTAATATAGAACTACTAACAAGTGAATCAAGCGGTGGCGGTACTAAAGTTACTACATTTGATGATTTAGAAGATGATGTAATTACTAATTCAGGTACAATTCAGTCTTTATCAAAACAAATAGATACTTCTGATTATGATTCATTTATAATAGATTATACAGTAAAATATGACGGAACAACTGACGGTAATTATAGAAGAATCGGCACAATGTATTTAAATGTATTTAAAAATACCTCAACTAGTAATAGCGGTATTATATTTCAGGATATAGCAAGTGACCTAGCAGATACATTAAGTGGGAATGTTGTATTTAGTGCTTCTTACGGAAATTCTTCTGTAACATTACAAGCAGTTAATTCTACAGGTAAAGGTCTATCAATAAATTATCTAACCAAACGTTGGTCATCTTAATATTAGTGAATGTTTTTAAACACACATACATCAAAAGATAGATTAAAAATATGGCGCGATTTACGAAATGACACGTCACACTCTTTAGATTCTATAATTGAAAGTTTTTCTCAAATAAAAGTTTGCCCAAGATTTATAGACTACTACACTCCTAAAAGTTGGCCCACACCTTTTGAGATAGTTAGCGAAGGATATCTATGTCATAGTGGCATAACTTTAGTTTTATTATCTACTTTATTACATAAAGGGTTCATATTAAAAGGTGAAATAGATTTATGTGTGATAAGTAATAATATTAATGGGGAAACCGGACTAGTAGGAATACAAAACAATAAAGTTTACAATTTTGATAGAAATAAAGTTGTAGATTTAGATTATGTAAAAGATAATGCTACGGTATTCCATAATAATAAATTGCACACAGACTTAATTTCATATTGACATTTAAATAGTTTTAAGTTACAATATAAATTAGGTAAATATATTTACGGATTTTAAATATACAAGGACACACATGCAGGTTAAAAAGAGAGACAATACACTAGAAAACTTAGACATAGACAAATTACACAAAGTAGTGATGTATGCATGTGAAGGCATCAGTGGTGTCAGTGCAAGTGTAGTAGAAATAAATAGTCAAATTCAGTTCTTTGAAGGTATGGCTACAGAAGACATTCAAGAGACACTTATCAAAAGTGCGGCAGATTTAATCTCAGAAGAAACTCCCAACTATCAATATGTAGCAGGAAGGCTAATTAACTATCATTTGCGTAAACAAGTATACAATACATTTGAGCCTCCTTGTTTATGTGACATAATACAAGACAATATAGATTCAGGTTTTTACGATGCAGAGTTTACAGATTTATATACAAAAGATCAAATTAATGAATTAAATGACCATATCAAACACGAACGAGATGAAGTATTAACATATGCGGCTATGGAACAATTCCGTGGCAAGTACCTAGTACAAAATAGAGCAAGTGGTGAAATATTTGAAACACCACAAGTTGCATACATGATGATTGCGGCTACATTGTTTAGCAAGTATCCAGCAGAAACTAGACTGCAATACGTTAAAGCATATTACGATGCTATTAGCACATTTAAAATTTCCTTGCCTACGCCAGTTATGGCTGGTGTGAGAACACCACAAAGACAGTTTAGCAGTTGTGTGCTTATTGAAACTGATGACAGTTTGGATAGCATTAACGCAACATCTAGTGCTATTGTAAAGTATGTAAGTCAAAAGGCAGGCATTGGTATAGGTGCAGGTAGTATTAGAGCTGTTGGTTCTAAAATTAGGAGTGGAGATGCAACTCACACAGGAGTCATTCCTTTCTATAAAATGTTCCAGTCAGCAGTTAAGAGTTGCAGTCAAGGTGGAGTAAGAGGTGGAGCGGCTACATTATACTATCCTATTTGGCATCTAGAAGTTGAGGACTTACTAGTATTAAAGAACAATAAGGGCACAGAGGACAACAGAGTGCGTCACATGGACTATGGTGTACAGTTTAACAAACTGATGTACGAAAGGTTAATTAGTGGTGGTAACATAACATTGTTTAGTCCACAAGATGTTCCTGGACTTTATGATTCATTTTTTGCAGATCAAGATAGATTTAAAGAACTATACGAGAAAGCAGAACGTATGACAAGCATCAGAAAGAAAAGTATTCCTGCAATAGAGCTTTTTAGTGCCTTTGTAACAGAAAGAAAAGATACAGGTAGAATTTATTTAATGAATGTTGATCATGCTAACACACATGGTTCGTTCATAGAAGAAGTAGCACCTATTAAACAAAGTAATTTGTGTTGCGAAATTAACCTACCAACTAAACCTTTAAGTGACATAAATGACGAAGAAGGTGAGATTAGTTTATGTACATTAAGTGCGATCAATTGGGGTGTTATCAAAGATCTTAATGAAATGGAAAAAGTTTGTAATTTAAGTGTTAGGGCTCTAGATGAATTATTGGATTATCAACAATATCCAGTATCAGCCGCTGAACTTAGTACAATGAAAAGAAGACCATTAGGTATAGGTATTATTAACTTTGCATATTGGATGGCTAAAAACGATAGCACTTATCAGGAACCTAGATTAGAACTTATAGATGAATGGGCCGAAGCATGGAGTTACAGTTTAATTAAAGCAAGTGCAGATCTGGCTTTGGAAAAAGGGACAATTTCAGGTAACGAAGAAACAAAATACGGACAAGGCATAACACCTAACCAAACATATAAGAAAGAAGTTGATGAGTTAGTAAAGAATAAAGAAAGACAAGATTGGAAAGGATTGCGTAAGCAACTTAAAGAAACAGGTATCCGTAATTCAACACTGATGGCACTTATGCCAGCAGAAACATCAGCACAGATTAGTAACAGCACAAATGGTATCGAGCCCCCAAGAAGTTTTATAACCATTAAACAGAGTAAACACGGTGTATTAAAACAGGTAGCACCAGGCTATCCTTACTATAAGAATAAATATGATTTACTATGGGATCAGAAGTCCCCACAAGGATATTTAAAAATAATGGCTGTACTTCAAAAGTACATAGATCAGGGAATTTCGGTAAATACATCATACAATCCAGAACACTACGAAGATGAAAAAGTACCAATGAGTGTATTGATACAAGATATTCTAATGTTTTATAAGTATGGCGGCAAACAGTTATACTATAATAACACATACGATGGCCAAGGTGAAATTGATATTAACAAAGACGATGCTACTGACCAACTTGCTATAAGTGAAGTAGACGAAGACGATTGCGAGAGTTGTAAAATATAATGACAGTTTTAAATACAAAAAATAGAGTTGACCATACAAAGGTTAAAATGTTCTTAGATCCATCAGGAGGTCCTGTAGTACAACGATATGATACATTAAAGTATAAGCAGTTTGATAAACTTACCGATAAACAATTAGGGTTCTTTTGGAGACCTGAAGAAGTTGATATACTTAAAGACGCAACTGACTTTAAAAACTTATCAGAACACGAACAGCACATCTTTACGAGTAACTTAAAAAGACAAATATTATTAGATAGTGTGCAAGGTCGTTCCCCTAATATTGCTCTCCTGCCTGTGGTAAGCCTTCCGGAACTAGAGACATGGATAGAGACATGGGCATTTTCAGAAACTATACATAGTAGAAGTTACACACATATAATCAGAAATGTGTATGCGAATCCTAGCAAAGTATTTGATGAGATGTTAGATATTAAAGAAATATGCGATTGTGCAGATAGTATTACAGCAAACTATGATAAATTAATAGAATATAATTTGGTTAGAGACTCCGGCAGTAAAAAATATGATCTATACGAGCATAAGAAAAGAATATACAAATGTTTAATGAGTGTAAACATATTAGAAGGTGTACGTTTTTATGTATCCTTTGCGTGTAGTTGGGCATTTGCTGAACTTAAAAGAATGGAAGGTAATGCTAAAATTATTAAGTTAATTGCTAGAGATGAAAATGTTCACTTAGCAAGTACACAACAGATGCTAAAGTTTTTACCATTAGAAGATAAAGACTTTGCAAAGATACAAAAAGAGTGTGCAGAAGAATGTAAGGAAATGTTTATAGAAGCAGTAGAGCAAGAGAAAGCATGGGCAGAATATTTGTTTAAAGATGGCAGTATAATTGGACTTAATGCAGAACTATTAAAGCAATATGTAGAGTTTATAGCGGCCAAAAGAATGCATGCCGTAGGTTTAGAAAAGGTATATAATATGGGGACTAACCCGTTACCGTGGACACAGGCCTGGATTACAGGCGGTAGTGTACAGGTGGCCCCACAAGAAACAGAAATTTCATCTTATGTCATAGGCGGAACAAAACAGGACGTAAATGAAGACACATTTAAAGGATTTAGTTTATAATGTATAACACAGAAGCATTGATCGGAAAAATAATAACAATAAAATTAGTAAGTGGCGTAGAACTTATGGCTAAACTTATGTCTTTTGTAAAAGACGATAATATTGTTATTTTAGAAGAACCTAGAACAGTCGTTATTATGGAAAATCAAATAGCAGTAGTTCCATATCAATACACTGGACCTAGTAATGAAGTTAGTATGAAGACTGATAATATTTTATCAATTGTAGAATCAATAGAAAATTCTGCTAATGACTATCTAAGATTACTAGAAGAATCAAAATCTGAATAATCAAAAGGCATAAATAGTACTATGCCAGCAATAGGAAGAGTAGGATTAGATAACGCAGGTGGCGGTGTAATAATCGGCCCTGGTGCACCGTCTGTTTTCGCCGATGGTGCAATAGTCAGTTGTGCAACTGGACCTACACCAGGCGATTCAATTTTTGTTCATGGTGAAGCACCTCATGTTGGAGCAACCATAATGACTGGTTCCGGAACTGTTTTTGCAATGGGTCGACCAGTAACAATACATCAATTTAGTACAGTATCTTGTGGCCACACAGTATCAGGCTCCCCAGCAACAGTTATAGTAGGCATCTAATGCCAAAAATTATCTCCGTACGTGGTCCCCATGCTAGGGGTGTAATGGACTTTATCAGAATACAATGGAATATGGGTAATAGTTGCAATTATTCTTGTGAGTATTGTCCTGATATATTACATGATAATACCAAGCCATGGTTAGATAAAGATGTCTATATTCAAACTATTCAAAGACTTTGCGAATATTATAACAGTATAGGTAAAAGAACTGACTTTGAATTAATAGGTGGCGAAGTAACAGTGATACCAGGCTTTGAAGACATTATTAAAAAAATAAGTGAATATAACTCTAGTAGTGTCGTGTACACGAATGCTAGTAGGACAGTTAAGTGGTGGTCTAAGGCTAAAAAATATATGGATAGTGTTGTTTTAACATATCATCCTCAAACACAAGATAAACAACATTTTTTAGATGTAATAAATGAAATAAAAGAAGATGTTAAAATAGACATCAATATTGCAGGTATAGGCGGCAAAGTAGAAGAATTAGGAGACTTTGCTGAAGAATGCAGAGAATTATTTAAAAATTGTGAGCATAATTACTATTATAATGTAAGTATATGTGTTAAAACAATGTACAGGAAGCTCTTAGGGCGTCATAGTAAGCAGGAAACCTACTGGGACTACACTGACAAGGAGTTAAATGTATTACAAAAACCGGGTATTGCTCCTATGCCAGTTAACCCAACGATACATATAGAAGAAGAACAAGCAGTAGAAGAAAAAGAATATATTAATACAGATATAATGACTGAATTTTTATATGAAGATGGCACAAAGAAATATGTTCAACATCATCAAATAATAAATGAAGGATTAAATGCTTTTAAAGGCCTTAAGTGTCATCTAGGATTCGAAAGTTTAAATATAGATGCCAGTGGTGAAATATATAGTAGTTGGTGTGGAGCAGTTAATTTTGGTAATATAACAGGCACTGATTGGCACATACCGGATTCTATAACTGTATGCCCTTTTGATTTTTGTAATAATATATCAGATATATCTATAACTAAAACAGTTTAGAAATGTGATGATCGTCTAGTTCTTGATTTGAAAGGTATGATAAAATTAAAGGCAATTTAACATCATGTGGTATTTCTTTAGTACGCTCTTGGACAACGTCTTTATGATCAGGAAAATCATTGAAACTCATAGACGTTTTTCTATTCGAATTTACGTCTCTAGATTTTTGCATGAGTTTAAAGTAAAATGTATTACTTATATTATATTCTAGATTCTCATCTATTATGTGTCCGCTCCAATCATCACATAAAGAATTATTAAATATTTCATACATATCTCTATTGTAAAAAATATAATCTAAATAGTTAATATATGTATCACCGTCTGGATCAGTTAATATACCGTAATCTAATTTTTCTAATCTTACATCAAAAATATTTTTATAATTTCTTTCATATAGATATGTTCTCAAAAGTAGATATCCCGCTGATGATTTAATTAGTTCTTTTGATTTATATTCTAAATTTTCCAAATTATTTATAGCAGATAAAACATCTACACCTTGCAAAAAGTTATCTAAAAAGTTTAATTCTCCATCGAACTTATGTATGTCGTATAACCATTTACCATCTATATCTAAAATATTAGTAAAATTATTACCAAGCAGATTACCATTAGATACTTTTATACTACATTGCTTTTCTAAAACATCATCTAAAACTTTTTTAAGGTCTTCAACATTATGGTCGTATAATGAGTATTCTATAAATAAATTATTAGAATCTACATTTTTAAATATATATTCTATATTATCATAAGAAGAATTTAAATAGATTAGAGTATTATTCTCTTTATATCCTGATAAAAATATGTAAAATTTTACATTAAAGTTTTTAAGTTCATCTATTAAATTACTATCTCTAAACTTACCGTATGTAAATAGCATAAGATTTATATCTTTATTAAAACAGTATTCTGCTAAATCTAGTAATTTTGAATAATATAGAGGGTCACCGAAAAAAGAATGACATATAATTTCTTTATGATTTTCTTTTACTATTACTTTTTTTATATTTTCTAGATCACTTTCACCTGAAGGAAAGTTTCTTTTACCGAATTTATGGTATTCCCAATGACCTTGTGGTGAAACTGGATTATAAACTTGACAACTAGAAGTTAAATCTAGATAAAGCACTAACTCTACTTGGGACCAAATAATGGTGAATATGATGGTGTAATAATCGGAGCCAACTGCCAATCCAAAGTCTGTGCTTGGTCGTATTCTGTATTATCAGTATCGTAATAGAAAGCATTAGTACCTTCTACTAATTCGTCTTCACTAGTATTGTACACACTAACTGCAAACTCTTCTACTAATGTTATTCCATCTACTTTACCTCTAATACCAAACAAATAGTGTGCTGGTGCATCACTTTCTGCTAAAGATGATGTATCCGCAACTAAAATACCAGTACTTTCATCAAATGTCATCCAAGGACTTAAAGGGCTAAACGATAATACGGATACATCAGATGCTCCGCTATTAAGACCTAGGTCCAATGTTATTGATTGTCCTCTTTGTACTTTAGCAACTGGTCCAGATGGATAATTAAATAGTTCTGATGTTGCATTTACACCGCCACTGTCTACTTGTAGTAGTGATAAGTTAATGTTATCCCAAACCATACCATTATCAACTGCCGCCTGCGAAAGAGTAAGTTTTGTTTGTGCTTTAACTGTTCCTTCTGCAATCAATATTTCTTTAATTCTATTTGAATCGTATGTTGGATGTTTTTCAATGAATCCAAGTACGCCACCTGCAACAATACCTGCAGAACTACTTGTACCAGTACCATCTGTATATCCTGTATTAGTGTCGCCCATTTCAGCACCACAAACATTCACACCTATTGTAAATATATCAACTGAAGCACCAAAGTTATTAATTGATACTACAGCATCACCTCCGTTCCACGGCGTATTTGTAAATTCTGTAATTTGGTAAGATGTATCATGAGCTCCAACTGTTATAATTTCTTGCACACCTGCTGGTGAATATGCGTTTACATTGCCACCTTCGTTACCTGCTGATGCAACAACAACAATATTAGAACTATTGATTTCGGCTATCTTAGAGTCAATTATATCGTTTTGTGATGTAATCCACGGAGCACATAATACTTTAACATCATTTGGGTTATTTGCATTATGATGAACTAAACATGCATCAAGAGCATTCATAACGTTACCTAATGTAATAGAACTTGCTAATTGATCAAATAATTTTACATTATGTACTGTGGCATCTTTTGCAAGTCCAAGATTTTGTCCATTGATTAAACTACCAACGTAAGTGCCGTGTCCGATATAGTCTTCGTAATCAGAATCAACTGTAGTAAACAGATTATTTATAGTAGAGCCACTGAACTCATCGTGAGATGATTGTATACCTGAATCTATTAAATAACATGTTTTTCCTGTTCCGGTATATTTTGGTTCAAATTCTGAAAAACCAGGATCTACGTCAGCATTTGCTAAAGCCGTAGCCTGTGCTGATGATATATGTCTATTATCTACATACAAAAAATGTCTTGTGTTCATTGTTTGTAAATCTATACCAGAATCACTGTCACTTAAACTTGAATATTTTAAACCTGTTATTGCGTTTATTTGATCCGCTGTTGCTTCAACTTCATAAGTTAAAGCCATTGAGAATGTTTTTTCTATAACTGCACTTGCACTTGCTAAGGCATTTTCTGCCTCGGTTGCATTATCATGCACTTCTGAATCCATTACTACTATATATTTTGCCATTTTGACTCCATTACGATAACTATTTGTTATAACTATTATTATATTTATCATATTTATAAAAAAACAAGATTGAAATGAAGGAAATTAGACTAGGAAGCCAAACTTATATTACTGTAGTTTTTGATAATCCTGAATTAAAAAAAGGACAGGAATTGATAAAAGGAAATATGTCTTCTGATATAGATGTCTTTTCTAAAAGTAAATTAAAGCAACTAATGAGCGACGATTTATCAGAGTATAAGGATTCATTATTGTGTTTAAGCGGAGGTTACGATAGTCAATTTCTAGCTCTAAGTATGATAGAGTTTGGTTATAAATTTGATACTGTTATATACGAATCTTTATGGGACAATAACGTAGTTAATGCAAATGATGTACTCTTTGCAGAAAAATTTTGTAAAAAATATAATTTACCGTATAAAATTATTTCTATAGATGCAAAAGACTTTTTTGAAAATACAAAAATGTTATCTATGGTAAAAAAATATAGAGTTTACAGTCCACAAATATTATTTCATATACATTTTTTGAATACTCTGGATACTGATAAAATCTTATTAGGAGGAGATCCGCCGTGGATCACTTATGGACAAGGTAAAACTTCTGGTACTCGCCAAATAGATTATCTTTACAAATATTTCATTCCTTATCAAATATATGCTGACGAAACGAAAACGAAAATGATGAAAAGTATTTTCCATCAATCTCCAGATTTATTTCATTTAGGGCTAACAAATAATATAGATATTTTAGAAAAACAAAAGGTTTATCAATCTTCTAACGATAATATAGTTTATGAGAAATACAGATATAAAGAAATCTTTTATAATAACATACTTGAAATTCCTTTAGAGCATCGACTTATGACTGCAACAGGATTCGAAAACTTAAAAAAACACTATGCAAGTATTACAGGTAGATATGATGAGTTTGATGCTAGATATAGAATGCCACTAATAGAAATTCTTAATAGAAATAATATCTATTGTTATGGTGGATCTAATCTAAATCCTCCTATAGTTAAAATTAAATATAATCCTAATTGTAATGAAAAACATTTACGACAAAAATTTAATGAAATATTTGATAATATTGATGCTTCTGCAATAAAAGATTACCTATTTGATTTCTAAAAATACCAAATAATCCAAAACAGGCCTATAATACAGGCATTTTAAATGCATGTGTATAAATACCCAGTATAACATAATATAAACTGAAATTATATCAACCTCCCATCATGATAAGAAGTTTATTCACAATATGGTTAAGTATGTCTATCCAGACATCCGATAACTTATACGGTGCATTACGAAGTGTTCGGGAGATTGCGAACTGGAAAATTTGTAATGAGCGAAAAGAAAATTAATAACATTAAAGACAACTTAGAACTAACATTCCTAGTCAGTATATTTTTAGTTTCAATATTGGCGTTATCGCCAGGAGTTTAGCATGGAATGGCTAGTTAATAATAACGAAGTCATAGATGTAAGAAAGTACGAGAAGGAAGAGTTAGGAAATAGATTAAGGGAGAAGATTGCAGATAGAATGTTTAATTTACCAATAGTAATTAAAACAGGCACAGTAGGGGAAAACCCAGCATTACGCAGTCAAGTCACAATGATATTAGATAACATGAACATATCAGAAAGCACATACAGAAATGACGAAATAGAAATAGTGAGAATATAAAGTGACATTAGTATATAAATTTATAGACAAATCAGGG
>Ga0222716_10001133_pt1 | contig 22476 bp, 28 predicted proteins | sample C33_13DmetaG_FD_165044 | JGI IMG/M metagenome (GOLD analysis project Ga0222716, IMG submission 165044) | Estuarine water microbial communities from San Francisco Bay, California, United States - C33_13D | ecosystem: Environmental > Aquatic > Marine > Unclassified | place: USA: California... | reverse complement strand
GTAAATGGTATATCATGGCAGGGTCTCAGGATATGATGATAATTGTCGTCATGATGATGATGATGTCTTCAGTATTTTCAGTGCTTGTAGGTGGTGGATTGTTTCTTACTTTACCCCAAGAGGGTGATGAGTGTGAGGGTAAAGACGATAATGGTAACTACGTGATCGATGAGGATGGTAAATGCGTTCTCGACTATTGTGATGCAGGATACTCTATATCATCTTCGGGTAAAAGGTGCGTTAAGGACGATGACGATGACGATGACACCGACGATGATGACAGTGGAGCAGATGGAGCAGGTGGAGCAGGTGGAGCAGATGGAGCAGGTGGAGCAGGTGGAGCAGGTGGAGCAGATGGAGCAGGTGGAGCAGGTGGAGCAGGTGGAGCAGGTGGAGCAGGTGGAGCAGGTGGAGCAGGTGGAGCAGGTGGAGCAGGTGGAGCAGGTGGAGCAGACTGTAAATATGAAACAATTGTAGGACCCATAGGGAACCCGACCTTCTGCACTCGGCTTTGTGGTGGAGGTACAAGACCTATAACATATAAGATACTTTCAGAAGGAACTGGGGGTGGAAAGTCATGTACCGACACCTTCAACTCTTTACCCAAAGAGGAAAGTTGTAATAACTTCTCATGTCCAACACAAGCTACATGCATGGCTCAGAGGTGGAATTCCGGAACATGTCGTAATTTCCCAGGATGTGTAGAAGATGATGATGGACGCTGTTGCCTACCGTCGTATCTCAAGAGAGGTCGGTGCAGGCGGACGACATACAATTAGCAAGTGGTCCATTGTGTGATACACACGGAGATTACCAATAGAACGGACTGTTGCAAATAAAAAAGTATTTAATACTAAGGATGATCTACATTATCGTAGCGCTCATAGTTTTGGCACTCATGTTCGATACTCGCACCAAATCTGAAGAGGTTGAGGGTTCCAAACATTTCTACATCAGCGATGGTGCGTCCAAGGATATGTACCTCAAGATGCATGCGGACAACATCGGAAGCAACGCACTCAAACGGTTCGTTCAGATGGAGGATGACTTTCTTCAACTCGAACAAAAGTCTGTGTGCACCGGAATACCCCTCATAGTTCAAGCTAGTGTTCTTTCTAATAAAATCAAAGATGCATTTTCAAAATACGACTTCTCCTATCACACCCTACACTTGAAACAAATCGCTGAACCGAGTAAAACTATTAATAGAAAAATTAGATGCACGTAATTATTCGCCATTCTCAGTGCGGAAGAGTGTACTATCGAGCATGCGCTCGAGATTCCATAGAAGAAGTCTATGTCGCTCACTCTCGACGAGGCCATTATTTTTCGCATAGTGCATGATGAGTTCGTTTTCATCGTTCTCACCACGTTCTTCACGCGTTCTCAGGTAATCCGCGATCACGTATATGATGGCATCGAGGAGTTCTTCTCGCGCCATCTCTATCCACGAGTTTTGGGGTGTTCCCCACTCTCTCGTGTCGTCATCGACTCGTACCCCGTGATTATATCTTTTCAATCCGAGCTCGAGCCGCTGCGATAGGTCGCCGCGCGTTCCCATTTGTGTTAAGGTTGGCTCTACGCTTTAACCAACCTTTCTTGAATAACGCCAATTGTTTATTTGTCATGAGTTTCGAACGGTTCGCAGCCTCGTTGGCGGCTGCCCGTCTCCACGCGTTACGCATATTGAGAGGAACACCAGTCACGTTGACCGTGTTCATGATGTACTTCTTCTCGAGATCACGCTTTCGCTGCATCTTCCACTGATTGACGACCGTCTTCTCAACTGCTTTGATGTCTTTTTTGAATGGAAGTGCAAACTTTTTATTTTTGGCGTTGATCGCGTTAAGAGCCGCTTTCATGTTGCGGACATCTTGGTTGAGATTGGGCTTGTACCGTTTCATCCATTTATCACCGTAAAGATTCGAGATATTTTTACGAATCGAGTTTTCATCGAGCCCTCGCTTTTTCATCACGGCAGCCTTCTCCGTGTTACGTTTCTTATTTGCGGCGACTTCTCGTATTTCTCTTTTCGTGGGGGCTGGTTTACGCACGGGTGATGGTGCGGTGCGTATGTTGTTTCGCACTTTCTCTATGAGCTTACAGAGATCAGCTTTTTTCTCCTTACCAGTGAGTGAAATCTTGAGTATGGCGGCTACCCGAAGAAGTTCTTTTACGCTCTGATTCTTACAGAGGATACTTCCCACCTTGAATGTGTTACCCGAACCCGTCAACTTTTTATTCTTGTTGTACGTCACATTCTTTTTGCCGATCATATCTTTTATTTTTTTACAAATCTCAGACTTCCTGGCCATACGACTACCACCGGCGTTTGTTTTGACCCTAAAGTTAACTACACCGACACGCTTCGCCATATCCATGAGTTCCTTTTTATCCATCCTCTCACACTTTTTGGGGTCAAAGTTTGTGAGATTCATTTTCGTCTTCTTAGAAGGTTTGGGTTTCGCCCTGGGCTTGGAGGCCTTCACCCCCTCTGAAAACGCACCCTTCACGACAATATGTCCATTTGTATTCAGAGATTGTACAAACCTTTTTGCAAAGTCGTACGAGCGCAGCATATCGGTAGGATTTTTCGCACCCGTGATCTGAACGTTTCCACTTTTAGAAAGGATGAGCTTCGTGTCATCGAAATAGGCGTAAAAGAATGGAGACAATTCAGGTTCATACGAATAACTCGTCATTCCATATTGTTGGGATCGTCTCCCGATGACCTCCATGTTTTTGAAAACCCCGTTTATCCTAAACTGACCATTCAGATTATTGTACACGAATGGATTATAGAAGAAGGGTTGCTTATCGGTGTATCTATCGACGATAAAACGACGAATGAGCTCGGGTTGGTTCGCGATATTTGTACCCACAAACCCACCGGAAAAACGAATCTTACCGTTTTTGTATATATTCACGGTGACACCCTTACTTTCCACACCGTTGGAAAGTTCTAATTTAAACTGAACAGTCGAGAAAGGTTTACCGATATTACCCTTAGGTCCAAAATCTTTCGTGTGGGTAAATCCAGTTTTAAACTGTCCATACACTCCTCGTATCTCCTGTGTGTCCAGATAAAGACCTTCACCGATAGGTATTTTACCGAGGGGTGGTTTCATGAGTATCTTTTTAATGTCGACGACAACATCTTTCGGGCCAAACCCGGAATCGACTGTGGCGTTAAACATACCTGGATTAAGTTTGCTAATTTCGAGTTGTGTATTGAATTCGGTGAAATTAGCCTCGGCTAAAGCCTTCACGAACGCATTTTCATTAATATCTGCAAACTCGTTGACGAGTGGTTCACTTATAAGATTTTTCTGAAGACGCTCGGGTACCCGAGCGCGTGGGGGTGGACGCACTTGGCGGGGTGGAGTCCTGAATGCTTTATACGTTGGTCGTGCCTGCTCTCGCTCGGCTTTTAACATTTCTTCTTCGAGTTCTCGTGCAAACTCATCATTCGAGTTCGAGTTCGGACTTTGAACTTCGACACCAGATCGGCGTACAAATTCTTTGACCGACTGGCTCATATTACTATTGGTGAGGATTTTTTTTAGGTATCGTCTGTGAAGGTCAGGTCGTCGTTTACGATATCCAAGCCTCTGATGATAGGTTGATGCTTGTACAGACGCCCCTTGTATTTGACCGTTTCATTCCTGACTTCAATCTCGCGAGAACTAAACGGTCCGGCGTAAAAGTCCGCATGAAACTTGTGATTGCCCAGGTTATTCTCCCTGCAGTGTTGGTTAAACTTCGCAATAAACTCCTTCTGTGGAACGAAGAGATCCTCACCGATTACGATGTACGTCGATTCCAGGAAGTTCGTGAGGCTACTCGCCACCATCGCCACCTGCTTTTGAATCTTCTTGAAGTACGACGGTACCACATTCCAGATATCCTTGTTCCTGTATTTATTGGAATAGTCGAGGTATCCTCTCACACATTTCAGGAGAATGATCGGAAGCTCGTTGTGAAGCTTCTCATCCAGCTGTGGATCAGCTTCACGCACCTGTTTACCGAAGTTCCAAGTCAAGATACGACGAAGGACAGACCCCGAATTGTCTTTCCAATTGGGTACCTCATTACCCCCTAGAACACCCGGTACATTCCACTCAATCGATACAGCCGTCTTGTTCTTCACAGCAACGGAAACATCTTCACCCGAAACGATCGACTGAAACTCAGCCTGTTCGAGTGCGAGGTCACCCTTCACCTCGGGCGCGATGAACATGAAAGCGTCTTTGATCGCCGAGAGACCAAACTTCTTCTCAATATTGTTCGAAAGTGTTCCAACATCCTCATTCTCATAGAACTTCTTAAAAACCTTGGTAATCAACGTGGATTTACCAGATCTGGCAATACCCTTGAAGAAAGGAATCACCTGCCAGCCATCCAACTCACCAACATCAAAGCAGAGGCGACCACCCATGACGTATGCCCAGTTACTGACTTCATCGTCGAACTTCTGATACTTTAGAATAGAATCAAACCACGGTGTGGGAATCTTTGTCCAATCTTCGATGTGTGAAAAGTCATCAAACTGCTGATCGAAATACTTACAGGCGACGATACTCGGGTCGAGGCATGCGTACTTGTCACTCTTGTATGGGTAAAAGCGACAGTCATAGACACCGCGATCGGGAATCCATTCCTTACCCACAAAGACGCCATTCTTGAATGACCACACGTGACGGCGCTTGTTAATCTCAGGAAACTGTGCATCCTTACACTTTGAAATGTTATCGATGACATCTCTGAAGATAGAACCTTTACTCGTAAAGTTTTTCCAGTTCATAAAGTTACTTTCCTTCTGAGGAAGTGTATAAACAAACTCCTCGATTGTGAAAATTGGATTCCACGCTCTCGTCCTAAACCCTTCGACTGTCTTAATCTCTTCACAGCAGTGTCCCTTGTAACGACGATAGCCAGCACGGTACGCTTCTTTGAGAGAAATCATGAGACATTTCTGAAACGGAGAAGACTTTTCAATCTCTTCGTCATCCATCGTGGACGGATCAGTGTACACAGAAACCTGGGGAAGTGCAGTCGGAGCGATGACGCGTTCATACGAGATTTGGTGTCGCCGCACATTCTCGAATCCATCTTCGATTTGGAGAATGATATTGTTGATTCGTTTATTGATCGAGACTTCATCATCATACTTATATTCTTTCACGTGTATCTGAACATGGTTGTTTAGTCCGATCAAAAAAGTAGTCATGCGATTCTTAATACCACGGATAGCCATGATATCGATTTGATCGGGTTTAGGAATTCCAATTTCGTTGAAATTGTCTGGGTGGATGAATTGACGGTAACCCAACCTTGTCGCTCGCTCCATACAGGGAGAGTAGCCTTCTGTGTCGTGTAGGTACCATCGAAACTCAAACTCTTCAATCACCTGTAAAATCTGGTCTTCATTCATAGACTGGATGTTCTGCTTCTGCAACTCCGTGAGTGCATCGTAGATATTTGGATCCTTATCGATGAAGTGAGTATCTCTCATTTACAGTATAGGTAATTTTATCCTTAAGCGGAATTTAATTTGCTCAACATCTTTATCAGAATTTTATTTTGAGTCTGAAGTTGGCTCGCGATGTTAACGAGCGCTGAACAGACGGTATCTCCCTCATCAGTCGCCATGAGAGATGTCATGAGTTCTGCGATATCCATACCCTGATCCTCCTCGATTTGATACTCATCCTCATCCTCGGAGATCTCATCTTCAGTCACAATCTCACCCTCCTCAATTTCACTCTCAATATCTTCAGGCTGTGTCGACATTTAACATAGACTGAGAAAAATCGAAACCAAAATTGCCGCGTTCAACTGAAATTTTTTTCTCTGTGTATAGTACAACAACTCTCAAAATGGCCGGTGGTCTCATGCAACTCGTCGCTTACGGTGCCCAGGATGTTTACCTTACCGGTAACCCTGAGGTCACTTTTTACCAGGCCAAGTACAAGCGCCACACTAACTTCGCCATGGAGAACATCGAGCAGACCGTGAACGGTACTGCCGCCAACTCCGGCCGCGTGTCCGTCACCGTCGCCCGTAACGGTGATCTGGTTGGTGACATGTACATCGAGCTTCTCTCCCTCACCTCGAACACTGTTACCTCCAACGCCACCGACGACTGCAACTGGGTCGCCGAGCGTGCCATCAACAACGTAGAATTATCAATCGGAGGTCAGCGCATTGACAAGCACTACCAGAAGTGGTGGCGTCTGTACTCCGAGCTGTACCTCGACGAGTCTAAGAAGGCGACTTACGCCAAGATGACCACCGCCCCCGCCGGTACCGTCTACCTTCCCCTCATTTTCTTCTTCAACCGCAACCCTGGGCTTTACCTTCCATTGATTGCACTGCAGTACCACGAGGTCAGGGTGGACATTGACCTCGCGTCCACCTTCGGTACCTACCTCGACACCTCCGTGTTCAAGGTCTGGGCCAACTACGTGTACCTCGACACTGAGGAGCGTCGTCGTTTTGCGCAGAAGGGCCACGAGTACCTCATTGAGCAGGTGCAGCACACTGGTTCGGACACCGTCACCGACGGCCAGACCAAGCAGGTTCGCCTCTCCTACAACCACCCCGTCAAGGAGCTTGTGTGGTGCTTCTCCAACACCGCCGCTCGTTCCGAGATGTGGAACTTCACCTCCAAGAACGCCGCCGACGATGTCGTTCTCCAGTCCAACGCGCTCGACGCGACCGACCTTTCCAACTGCTTCGTCCCCGTGTCGGCTGTTGGTACCCCCCTGTACGCCACCGGTGTTTCCACCGAGCAGTACACCGAGGAGGCTGCCGGTCCCCTGTCCACCTTCAAGCTTGTGCTTAACGGTCAGGACCGCTTCAAGGAGCAGAAGGGCAAGTACTTCAACCAGGTCCAGGCCTTCAACCATCACTCCGGTAACCCCGCGCCCGGTGTGTACTCGTACTCTTTCGCGCTCAAGCCCGAGGAGCACCAGCCTACCGGCACTTGCAACTTCTCCCGCATCGATAACGCGCAGGTTGCTGTCACTATGAAGTCCTCCGTGCTCGGTGCCACCACCATGCACATGTTCGCGACTAACTACAACGTCCTTCGTATCCAATCGGGTATGGGCGGACTTGCCTTCTCCAACTAATTTCGTATTAGTCTGAAATATATATATCATAGTCATAAAAATTAAGATATTACCAGTATCTTAATTTTTTGTAACGGGATGGGTGGATACGATCTTAAAGAGTAAGGGCTCTATACTACTATAAAAAAAATGTATGTCATCGTGCCATTTAAATCGGATAGATTGAAAGGAATTTCTTTTGCCATCGATAAAGAGGATTATGAATTAATCGAACAGCTACCAAATTGGTATTTAAGCGGCGCTAAAAACAACTACGCTACTTCGGATTGGAGAGGTTGTCCAACCGGTCGAAAAAAAATTAGACTTCATCGACTCCTGTTATTGGGAATAGACGACGATGACCCAAATAAGGTTGTCGATCATATCAATGGAGATACACTCGATAATAGAAGGTGTAATCTTAGAGTAGTATCTAAAAGTGTGAATGTAGCACATCGAGCGAATTTAAACAAAAATAATACTTCTGGGGTGCGTGGAGTATTTTGGTGCAAAACGAATAATCGGTGGATCGCATGTATTCGGCATAATGAAGATGTATGGTGGAAGAAATCATTTGAAGACAAAGATGAAGCCATACGAGAAATTGAAGAGAAAAGAAAAATGTATAACGCTCTACATGGTATATCTGGTAGACACGTCGAACGATTACCCGAACTCGAAGAACCCAATAAGTTGATGAAACAACTTTATGAAGAGGGAACATATGTTCATAATGTTCGTTCCGACCAGTCGAGGGCGGACTATAACGAGAGGAGGCGACGACAGACTGCTGAAAAGCGTGAAAAACTCAAGGAAGAACTTTTAAAGCAGCCTCAGACATACGAAGTCACGATGAAATTGCGTCGCATCGAGGCTGATGAAAGACGTGCACACAGTAAGCAGACTGGTAAGAAAAAAGTCATGAATAAAGAGTAACCACCTTGAATAGTCATGTTACTCAAACGAATTCACGAACTTTTTGTTAAAGTTGAAAAACCTGCGTTAGGACGTTGGAGTCTCAAGTCGTGTAATGAAATTTCAACATCCATAAACTCCGTGTATCAGAACAGAGATCACTGTGGTGATACGATTTGTAAAACGCCGAAGAAGGCTTCGGAATATAGGGATTTAAAAGAGACACCTGATGATAAATCATGTACGAAATCTACACAGACGGAAGTTGCCTCGGAAACCCGGGTCGAGGAGGATGGGCCGCCATAAGTGAAGACTTTAAACTATGTGGTGCCTCGGCAAAGACCACCAATAACATCATGGAGATGACAGCTATTTTGCGAGCTCTTGAAGAGTCTGTGAAGAGAGATATTCAAGAGGTGCGTATATTTACGGATAGTAACTACGTGAAACAAGGAATAACATCGTGGATACATAATTGGAAAAGGAATGGGTGGAAAACCTCGGGTGGCGGGGATGTTAAGAATAGAGAACTATGGATTCAAATCGATGAACTCCGTGTAAAAATCAAGGTGATTGAATGGAAATGGGTAAAGGCACATAACGGTCACCCCCAGAACGAAGCGGTGGACCGATTAGCCAGGGAATGTGCGAAAAATATATCCATATAATCTAAGTCCATGAGTGAAGATAACTGTGAATGGTGTGAGAAGCAAGAAAAGTTGCTTAAGAAATGGGCTGAACGCGCGGCGGGGTATAGGTGGCTTCACAATCACTCAAGACTTTATTTCAAACGACAGAATGATTGGTTGTCTTACCCTTCTATTATTATAGCCTCCATAACGGGTGTTGGTGGTTTTGCCGTTTTAAATCCAAGTGGGAATGCAGATGTATCTCAAGATACCAAAAACAATATAATGATCATTCAGTATTTCTTTGCCTTCCTAAATGTTTTGGGTGGAATTTTGACGAGTATATCAAAGTTTAGTCAGTCTCTACCTTTATCTGAGGCACATTCAGCTATGTGTGTGCAGTGGTCCAAGTTCTATCGAAACATTGACATGGAACTGTCTTTGGACATCAAACATCGAGGAAATGTCGTTGAGTTTCTCATGAAGTCTCGAGAAGAATATGACAAGTTGTTGGACGAAGCTCCAGATATACCGGCTATATCGATTCAGGCTTTCCTCTTACAATTCCCAGATAAAGATAATAAACCCGATGTGTGTAACGGCTTGTCCATCATCGTAGACGATGACACGGCATCTGTGAGTGGTTCTCAACGGACGGTCGCGCGATGGTTAAAGGGTTTAAAGGGGGTCACGCGGAGAAAGAGTCGAGAAATGGATGAACTCGAACGAATGGAATCTGTATAATTTTCTACACGTACTTTAAGAATGAAGATCTTTTTGAACATTCTCACCGTGACGATCGTGTACGGACTCATCTATAGCCAGATGAGACCCGAGCATTTTGGGTTCAAAAGTTCTCTCGATCCTTTCTATTTTGCGTTCACCACGATGAGCAGTGTGGGATACGGTGACATCAGCCCAAAGACGGATACCGCCAAGTTGATGGTGATGACACAACAGATGGTCATGATGGGCGAGTTGGCCAAGTTGCTGAAATTATTTTAATAGAGGGGTCCGAATAATAAAATACTATACTATTAATAGAAGTAACATGAGAATCTTTTTGATACTACTTTTACTAATAGTAATTGCATATGCAACTACAACTAATCATGTTAGTTTTATACAGGATGAGGATGTCACTGATAGTGGATTCCATGTATTTGACGCCTTCAATGAGAGTGAGATTAACTACATTCTTGGATTGGTTGACTCCAAAAAGTACATTGAAGCTAAAAAATTTATACATAATCACTCAGGTGTTTTGAAGAATCTACAGAGATTGCTGGGTGAAGAGTATGTATTTACGGACTATATATTCTCCATAGAAAAGTCCAGTGTTTCAACGTGTCACCGAGATGAGAATGGAGATGTTATAAATCCTAAAATGAAACACCCTTCTTATACGATCATCTTCTTTTTGGAAGATATGAAGTCGTGTTTAGATGTGATTCCCAAGTCCCACAATGAGAGAAATAAGATTTACATCACAAAATCAATCAAGAGTGTTGGTTGTGAACCTGGGCAGGCTATCCTCTTTGATGCGAACTTAATCCACTCCGGTGCCATCAACGCGAATAATGACAATAAGAGGATTCAAATGAAGGTTACCCATAGGGATGATTTAGAAAATATTGGAGAGTTTAACAAGCAGTACTACCGCGTCGGTGATGCTTCAAAGGACACATCCAACAAGAATACTCTATTTTATAGACGTATGTCATGTTTCTTACCAGGTATGGCTGATGTGACGGCAAATGGTAATCATGTACCGGAGTTTATAAAAAAACTGTACAAAAAACTTGTGTATGGTGGTGAAAATAAATACGATCTCAAAGTTGTTAAACCTGAGAAGTAATTTTTCTAAAGTATTGTAATGGACAGCTGTTACTACTACAGAGACTACAAACTTCCAAAGGGTAACCTGGATCCTAGTGTGGACTGTACATATGTCCTCATCATGCACGACTCCCCAAGAGAACATCAAATATATCAGCACATCATGAAAGCCGAACTAACTTCTAAAATTGTTTTTCAATATAACTTTGGTTACAAGAAGTGTGACAAAACGTTGCGCGAGAACAAACCAAGTATTGATTTAGAAGATGCCTACAAGACCGCGTTCAAACACGCACTTGATAGGGGATACAAGAGAATCCTGGTTTTAGAAGATGACTGTGAGTTTGATGAGCGTATCAGGGATCCAAAAATCGTTGAAGATTTGAACACGTTTTTCATAGAGAAAAATCCAGATGTATATAATTTTGGTAGTGCGACACCTTTACTTTCACCCATTGATGTAGTACTACATAATAAACACCAACGTTTGATTTGGAATACCCACACACACGCAACTGTGTACAGTGAAAATTTTATGAAAACCTCTAGTAATAGAAATTTTTTATTTGATGCATCTGACATGGAAACGAATAGATACTCTTCCAAGTTCACATATAAGTTTCCGTTAGCATACCAAAAACTTACGGCAACAGAAAATGCATTAGAAAGTTATCCATTTTTATACACACTAACTAAATCTATTATAATAAAACCAAGTGGTATTGATAAAAAAGTTCAACCTGGTTACGATAATATAAAAAAAAATTCTAACTATCTAGCCATATTATCTTTTGTACTTTGTATTGTTCTAATTACATTTTTAATCGGTAAAAAAATGTAAATGTAATATAATGGACAGCTGTTACTATTACAGAGACTACCAACTTCCTAACGGCAATTTAGATCCTAGTGTAGACTGCACGTATGTCCTCATCATGCATGATTCTCCTAGGGAGCACCAAATATATCAGCACATTACGAAAGCTGAGCCAACTTCTAAAATTGTTTTTCAATACAATTATGGTTACAAAAAGTGTGAAAAGTTTTTACGTGAAAACAAACCGAACATTGATTTAGAAGATGCCGTTAAGACTATATTCAAACATGCACTTGAACGGGGTTACAAGAGAATCCTTGTTTTAGAAGATGATTGCGAGTTTGATGAACGAATTACAGATCCAGAAGTTTATCAGGATTTGAATATGTTTTTGATGAAAAACAACCCTTCTGTTTACAACCTTGGATCTATATTTCCAATTGTATCTCCATTTGACATCATAAGTAACAGACGACATCAATTAATATTATGTAACTTCACCGCACATGCTACAATCTACAACAATAAGTATATGAAATATGCTATAGATCACGATTTCATGTTAGGACATGCAGATTTTGAAACAAATAGACATGTTTCTAAATATACCCATAATACACCTTTAGCATATCAGAAAGTTGAAAAAACTGAAAATGCAAGTAAAGGTTGGTGGTATATTTGGGATTTTGTTGAAAATGTGATAGTTAAACCATCTGGTATACATAAACAAGTTCAACCTGGATATGATAACATAAAAAAGAGTTTGGATTATATAAATATCATTTGTTTTGTGTCGTGTGTACTTCTCACAGTTTACTTAATTAAAATGAAAATGTAGTTAGTTAAAGGTACAGACCGAGGAAAGATCAAGTTACGAGAACTCTTCTTAGAACCCATGGGACGGTTTACGAGTTTTGAGCCCCTGTAATGAAACGGTTATCATATGATTCTTATACCACGCGTATGCTAGTAATGGAGTAACATCCAATTAAGTGAAGTCAAATTCTGGGTTCGATTCCCAGCGGGGGTATTTTTACAACGATTATTTCCTCGTTGTAAAAATATGGTCAAGACGTTTCAGTACGACATCACGGATGTGACTTCTCCAGTACACATGGATTTATTTTTCAATTACGTGTGGTCACACGATGAAAAGGTTCATATCATTTTGGACACGACCCGATGTAAGAAGGCTTCGCTCGGTCGTGTCCTCTCGATGCGTGAAGTTCTCAACAAACATCGCCCCAATTCTAAAAAGTATATAGATCACACGACGGTATTCGTAAAGTCTGGATGGGTGAAGACTTTATTAAATATCGGATTATCCATCATTCGAACAGAGAGACCTGTTCATGTCAGTATCCCCACTTAACATCACCCGGTGTCGCCCCGGGATACTGTCTCGAAAAAAACGTTTGATTTCCGTGATTCCTGTGTCCTATCATACTATTATGTGTTCTATCTATCATCATGTACCTTCTTAAATCTTTGTAATACACACGAGCACCCTTTTCGATGAGATCCTCGTGTTTCATATCCACGTGATTGTCCATCGGGTAAAAATATTTCACGTACTTTTTCATATTGTTGACGTTCACGAGATAACATTTCGTGCTCGAAATCCACTTCACTTTTTCCAGGGTTCCCTCCTTCTTTTCGGGAAGCCTCGAGAGACAGTGGAAAAAACACATCTCAAAGTCATCCCCCTTCTCGTCGATGACGGCTTGAATTTGGTCGTACAATGTATCCGACTTTACGATGACGTTATCTTCAAACATGACGGCGTAATCAATTTTCTGTTCGAAACAGCGTTTGTAAAAGTCCATGTGTCCCATGAAACATCCGATAGCCCCAACGTTGAAGTAGGTGATATCAGGTCTTTTGACATCTGGATTATAATGCATTTCTATCGCCTTCTCAAAATAATCTGGTTCTATGTACTCTTCAAACTCTCTCGCCACTTTTATCTTTCTCGTATCGGGGCCGTATATGACTTCGATCGGGATGTCCTCGTTGTGACTCTTGAAAAATCTCTCTTGTCTGTCCTTCTGACTTTTGACGGTGAGAAGAAAACATTTGTAATCGTATCGTCTCTTTTTATCGGTGGTTCTTCTGTAGTAGAAGAACACTACCAACACCAACACCAAGATGAGAAGTGGTATCATACCTACTTAAACGTTAGAAAATACTTACGAGTAAGATGAACGTCATAGATGTATGCGGTCTATTGGGGTCAGCTTTCATCGTCGTCATGTTCGTACCTGAAATTAATCACGTGTACAAACACAAAGATGCCAAAGCCATAAATTACAACTTCCTTCACTTGAACTTGACTGCGAGTGTTCTATCCCTCGTGTACTCGTTCCACTACACTGTCATACCTATGATCATCACAAACGTGGCAGCTGGTCTTTTCTGCTTCCTCATGTATTACTTTAAACATGTTTACGAGGTTAAAGAAGAGAAACAAATTACTGATATAGTAGTTGAGGCTCCAGCTCCTATGGTGTAGTTGGTCAACACTGTGGACTTTGAATCCACCACCCCAGGTTCAAGTCCTGGTGGGAGCTCGTTCCGGATCATATGTGGGAGACTCATAAGACTGTTCACCTTAAGAGGCTCCCAGAACAAGCATATGTGATGGACCCTTACCCTCTCTTAGCTCAGTTGGTAGAGCAGTGGACTGTAGTTCCAAGGGTCACCTGTTCGAATCAGGTAGAGAGGACCATTCCTCTGTAGCTCAGTTGGTAGAGCGACAGGCTGTTAACCTGTAGGTCATCGGTTCAAACCCGGTCGGAGGAGACACAAAGCACCAATAGCTCAGTGGCAGAGCGTGCGTTTAGTAAGCGCGAGGTCAGGAGTTCAAACCTCCTTTGGTGCACATTTCCATTATTTTTACTAATTGACAATTTCCAATTTGTAAAAGTAACTTATTTATTCAAGAAGCCATGTATTGTTTTCAGGTTTACTAACCCCATGGGATGTGTCCAATGTGGTAGTCTCCTAAAGTGTTACTTTTTAGAAACTTAAAAATAGACGTGCTACTATTAGTAATGTCGACTATAGTCAAGTATATCTTCTCGCCAGTTTTTCATAAAAAAAAGAGATTCCGTTCATCTCTGTTGGATGCTCCTCCCCCTCCAATAGATTCACAGAAGGAATGGGCGTACGGTTCGTACTCTTGGATCGCTACGGTAGAGGCTAAAGACGATGAAGGTGGGGTCGATCGAACCTTCATAGGCTATAGTCAAAATATGGATATTACGACGAGGACGTACGTCGCGTGTGATCGTCTCAAAAAACATGGAACGACATGTGGAGAACCACAGATGACCATGCGCGGGGGTGAATGTGACGAGGTCATTTTCATGAAATCTAAGGATGGAAAACTTATTCCAGTTAGTATCTCACCTTTTTAAAAATTTTCACTTTGCTTATCCGGACCTATATACACCGGAGGTGCTTCAAGTATCTCAAGTTCAAGTTTACCTTCTTGAGTTTGAGATGGTTTTACATACGCTATCCGACAATCATTCGCACGGAGGACCGGATTACCTGTTTGAACTGGTACAACAACAGGTTTACAAAGAAGTGCGAACATCTTATACTATAGAGCCGATATAAAACATATCCTTAAAAAGATTCTTATTGTCCATGTAGGCTGAACGCGAACCACCGACGATTCCTTTGTCCATGAAGAGATATTGGGTACTGTTCTCACGACATAGTTCGTAACGCTCACTAATATCTTCCGCCATATCTACATAACAATCAACGACAACGTCGAGAGGTCCGAGTTCGTGTGCGAGAACTTCCATAGTCTTTTGAGAGGGGAAGTATGTAAAGACGACCCTTGGCTTTTCCATCCTGGAGACCATCTTCTTAACAGTCTCATGATTTTGTGACATATGCATTGGCTTCCCCCTCATACGTAAACATAGATCGGTCAGAGGTTTAGAAGCGACGAATCCGAATGACATATACTATCCCATCCTTTAAAACTTATGGTACTTTCTTCGCACCATGGGTAAATCTCATCCTCTCCTATGTAGTTGAGTGCCTGAACACCGTCTTCTATACATTCATCGCATATACCTTTGTTATCATCAATCAAAAGACCGATGTTGAGAGCGCGACAGATGTCAATCTTCCTAACTTCATTCGGGGTGTAGCTGTTTGTGAGTATGACATCATCAAAAATACCTGGAAAGTAGTGTTGAATCCAAGTTTCTGTTTCGTCTCTCACCACCTCTTGACGCCCGGTGAGGACATACATCTTTTTAGCGTTCGATCGAAGTTTATACATGGCGAGTTGTGATCCTTTTATGGGGGTGAGTTCCATGAAATCTTTTGACATGTAAAATTCTCTGACCATTTTCTGTGATTCCGTTTCATCTATGTCAAAAATCTGACGGTACACGTAACTATATTTGGGTTTACGTATAGTTTGATGATGAAATTTGGCCATGGGTTGTAGAAAGTTAACTAAGACTTCATCGACATCGATAGCGATTCTGTTCATTTTTATAATACAATATTATTCATAATCTCTAATTGCTACACCGACGGGAAAACGTGGGACACCGAGAGCCGTCAAGTTCTGAAACCGAACCGTGAGTTGCTTCCCGATGTAGTTGTCTTTTTTCTCGAGGTATCCTCTGCGGACTTCGAGAGTTCCTTCTGGTCGGACGGAAAAGTGTTGTTCACCCGCCTTACATATCCAAATCGCAGTCCCCTTCTCCCGACCAGTACCTTCCTTGACATCCACGATGGGATATTCCTCTGTCTGGAATGTCTTGTACTTGAGGAGGTGGTTACTTCTCTTTCCAATCTCGTAGGTACTCGATGCCTCTCTGATCATGACCCCCTCGTGACCCTGACTGACGAACATGTCATGGTACGACTGAAGGTTATTTTTGGAGTTCACAGAGAACGTTTCGATCGTGATCCTCTCTTTTCGCTCTTCAAACGTGAGATTTGGACGATTCAAATCGAAATAGTCGAACACGTGAAACTCGAGTTCTTTTGGGTTCATCTTGAACATACTGGTAATCTCCTCGAAGGTCTTGTTGGGCGCGTAGCACTCACCGTCCAGGTATTCACCATCTTTGAGACCGCGGGCGAGGTGCTCAACACCCTCCACGGGTTTACCAGTTCGAGAGAAGCATCCATGATTCGAAACCAATAGTCGAACACCGTCCAGCTTAGGCTGGACATAGAAAGGTTCGGAGATGTATTTCTGGCGATCTTCCCATTTATTCGCCAACATGGGAAGAACATGTGTCAATTTTGTTTTTTCGTTGTTCCACATGGTTTGGGCTCGTTTGAGAGCCTTTTCGTAACCCGTCTTGACGTTGGTACGGGAAGTCATCACCTTTTCACTTCCAACAACTCCGGTGATCTTCACGATATCAGCAGTTCCATTTCCCAGGTCTTCGACGCTAATATCTGTGAACCGTTCACGACCGTTTTTGTCCTTCTTTATAAGGCGTTCCATTCTACTATATTTATATCTCAGCTTTAAATAGATGTCGGATTTACCCGTTGTAAATTATGGCAGAATGGAACGACTTAGGCCTCCAGAAAGCACACCGGTGCCATTAAATGCAAATACTTTTTGTATCATATTTATAATTCTATGTGTGCTAGCACTCTATAAACGTGCGATGACAATCACTCAAGGGCGTGAACGATCTTATATTTAAGACAGTCACGGGGGGTAAGATATATATCTTTTTTCATTAATTTCTTTAGCTTTTTCTCTGGAATTTGAGTCTTTTCGAGGTACATCGCCTTCAACATCTTCATGAACTTATCCGTCGACTTCAACTCATGTTTAAGCTCTTGAAAGTTACCCCACAATTCGGTGGAGATTTGATGAATGAGGACGTATGCATTTTTCCCCATTCGCCTTTCAGAACCTCCGAGAAGCATGAATGTGGCTGCAGAGCAGCACGATCCCTGTGCGATGGTGACAACCTTCACACGGGATGATTCGAGTGTGTTCATCATCGTCATGCCAGCAAAGATGTCTCCACCTTCACTCATGATGTGGACACGAATCTGTGGCTCGTATCCGTAAAGCTCGGCTTTTTTCTTGAGGAGGTCAATCTCAAGCTTCTTGAACTTCTCGACAAAGTCGAGTGCATTCTCTCTGTCGACGTCGGCATAGAACAAAATCTCGTTTCCGATAACCTTCACACACTCTTCAACCTCAGTTTCTTCTTCCTTCGTAGACATTTTTGAGTGCCTTCTTTACTCTTGTGACGTCTCTTGATTTTAAGCCGTTTCCAACTGCGAGGTGATTAATCACGTCGAAGTCTTGAGGTGATATTTTGTACTCCACGAGTTTACTTAGGTCTCCTTTCTCCGCATACTTCTTAAGAAGACAAAGTTCTTCCACACCGAGACCCGTCCTCGACTTTTTTCGAATCTCTTCATACTTTTGTTTACGCATCTTATAGTTTCCAAGTTTGGTCCAACAACTCCCGGGTCTAATTTTATCCTTCACGAGTGGATCACCTAGAGCGGCTTTTGGTATAGTGAGTGCGTGTAACACGAAATAAGACATCAGATTCCAATTTCCGGATGAATAGATGTACGCATCGTAATAGTCAGCATCCGAAAATGAAGAACTCGCGGCGAGAACATCGACACCTTTTGAATCGAGGTAGTTTTCCTGAAATATGTCCCACATGTGTCCATGCTCGGCGATCGTGTCGTATATCTTAATCGGTCCCGGATCTGATAAAATGTCCGCTATAAATTCTTTCGGGGTTTTGAAATCGTCCATTTCATCGTACCCATCGATGTATGTGAAGAAGTTTCGAATATTTCCTTTACACCTGTGTGCAGCGTGTTCAGCCTTGGGACCTTTATCTTCTACCAGAGTGAGAAGAGATTCTGGTGTATGTCTCGGAATGAGAACCGTTTCAAAATTAGGATACATACACATATTTGTTGTCGTCACGAGTAAGGAGCCTCTCGTGAGTCGATTCCCATCAGAAACACGTTCTATGATAGGTTTAAATACTGGATCATAGTCTTCTATGAAGACGTGTTTACATGAAGGTTTTATGAACGGTAAAAAGAGGGATTTACTTTTCAAATGTTCGGATTGTAATTCAACGTGACTGTAACCTTCTAAAACCGCTTTGAGTATATAGGTTTTACCTACACCCGGGGGTCCACAGATGAACACATTCTTTCCCTCACGAATGTACCGGCGAATGAGTTCAATCCGTTTCGTGTGAATCGTATAAACTACGTGTTCTTTTTTTTGCTCGACTACTTTAATGAAGGAATCCATCGATGATCTTACTACTCAGGCCATAGATTTGGTGCTTGAAAATGACGCACTACATAAACGTATCGTAGAACCTTTAAAAAGGAAAATTGTACCATTCGTGGCATGTACCGTGCTTACTAATCTACTCATGTTTGGTCTTCTTGTTTACCTTGTTCGACGTCTATCTCTTCTTCCTCATACTCTTCCTCTTCCTCTTCCTCATCACTAGGTACAAGCTTTTCAAATGGAGTACCTTTCGCGAGTGCCTGAACTGTGGTCACCGTTTTGGGTGGCTTAAGGTGTGGAATCGCCCGCACGTTCAGGATTTCAGGCTTCGTGAATACACCTTCGATGGGATATTCCTTGTCAAAGTTTATAAGAATTTGCTTGGGGATAGCTGGTGATTGTTCGAGGAGACGATCATACTCACCCTTACAGTCCTCCACGAACTTGAGACCCTCCTTCTTACGCTCTTCACGAGGAAGCGAAAGTTGTAGCCTAATGTTACGCGACAAACTTCCATGTCCCAACGCAGCTGTTCGGTGATTTTCCATGAGTTCATTAATTTTGAGAAATTGCATGATTGTGGCTATGAGTCCGGCTATCAGGTTCATACCACCAATTATAGCCGGTGCAGAAGCACGCATACTCTCCGGGAATGTACTCTGAGCAAAGTTCGCTGTACCGGTGACTGTACTAAGGACGATGACTGGTAAATTAAACCGTAAGCTCAGGCGCTTGAATTTCAGAAAAGCTCTATGGTGCATATACCTATAACACGCGGACGCTTCTCCCCATTGACGCAACACATTCTCGTGGTATTCATTCCACATGCTTTCCATGTTGTAATTTTCTTCTGTCATCTTATTATAGATGAACATTATATTCTTCATTCATCTCTTGTTCTTGGTATGGATTCTCGTCATTCCGTTCACTAATAATCGCAGGCAACTCGAGTTTTATTCGATGGTCATTCCATTCATTTTTTACCATTGGTCCGTGAATGATGATACGTGTGCACTCACACAGGCTGAGATGTACATGACTGGACAAGCGAAAGAGGAAACCTTCATGGGACGTGTCGTGGGACCCATCTATAAAATGCCCGATACAGAAGTCAACAAGCTCACGAAGACCGTGTTCTTTATGTTATGGGCATTTGTTCAGTATCGTCTTGGACATTTTGATTCGTTCATTAAGGATCTTAAAGCCATGGGACTAAAATAAAATATAACATGGACATCAAACTTCAAAACGAAATCAAGAGGCTCGGGTACAATCTCGAATTGTATCATGCATCATACATGCAAGAACTTGAAGAATGTGAGGAGAAGATGCACAGGATTGATTTTCAGATTGAGAAATGTTCTTCTGATGTGAAGAGGGAAATTTTGAAAAGACAAAAGGAAAATTATGAAACACAAGTTTCAAGACTCGATGCTCAGATGGAAAAGAATACACATGCTATAAAAGATAAGATTGAAAATTATAAAAAGAGGCTATTGGATTTGGATAAGGAGAAACGTTCACTCGACTACAACGTTGAGAAGCTCAAAAAGGCACTCGAGAGACGCAATACGAGCGAGATATTCGACATGTTCGAATACGTCACAAACGCGATCACGATTTTGCACGAGGAGACTTCGCAAGCTCGCGCGCCCTCTTCATGAATGCCCTGTCACGACCGATCTTAGGATCAGCTGCGATGAGACGAAGAAGAGCGGCTGTGGGAATCTTGGGACTATTTCCCTTGGGTACAGGAGTCTTCTTTAATTTTTTCTTCGCATTCTGAAGTTGCTTAATCGTTGGCATCTTTTACAATACACCGACAAAAGATTTTCCCGTCGTATTGTAAATGAAGAACAAGACAAAAACGCGACTTCTTTGGGTCACACTCATCGTACTCGTGGCCGCCATAGTATACATGTGGTACAACCCCAAAGTTGTCGAAGTTCCAGTAGAGGTTCCGGTGATGGTTCCACCTCCTCGACCCGTTCGTTCACAGGAGGTGCGTCGCGAACCTGAGTTTAGGGGACCTCCGATCAAACAATACAAACCTGGACGTATGCAACAGATGGGTATTCTTACCAGTGACAGTGGTGAGACTCTTCCCCTCTATGGAAAGGAAGTTCGGGGTCGTCGTGATCGGTACCACTATTATACTACTACAGGTGGTGAAAACTTGTATCCCATACCAGTTTCTTTTAACGCCAGGGATTGTATCGACGATATTGGATGTGAGGAACTTTATGGAAATGAAACAGTCTCGGTGACTGGCAAAACGGATTCATTCAGTGTAAAGATGTACAGGACTGATGATTTTTTTTAACAAATCGTATTCTCTCTTTTGAAGCCCAGAACTCTGTGAAAACTTCGCCTTCAAGTTAAGTAATTCCTTCGTCGTATCGCCATCGAGACTCCTGACAAAGTCCCTCTTAGCCTCGATGTCGTCCAATTGATTACCCTCCTTTTGTGCCTGAACGTACGGCCACGTATGTTTTCGAAGAGCATCCACCTCGATCTGTAATTGTATGATTTGTGGTATAAGAACTTCTCGTATGAGTTGTTCGGTCATATGTAAATAACACGCGGAATCTTTATATCACCTAAGTACTTCAATAAAAGGATGAAATCAAAAAATGTTTTACTTTTTTCGTAAACCGAAACAAGAGGCGAGTTCCCGCCTCGATGACAAGAAGGCGTTTCTGAAAAAGATCTCACCCGGTATCGTTTCCATATTAAACACCAGGAAGAATGTGGCTCCGCGTCCCACAGAGTTTTACATGAACTTTCATTTGATGGAAGGTGCACACGTTTCATTAAAACGGTTTCGAATGTTTGTCGATAGTGTCAGATATGAAGTTTTAAACGATGTACTGTTGTACCTCGATGACCTGGCACCCATCGTCGAAGCTCTCGATGGGGTTCGTTTCAGACAAGATACGGAAAAGACGTACGCACGAATGATTCGCGAAGAAGAGATTAGCAGTTTTGAGGATTTTCTTAGTTATTAGTATATGCAATACAAAGACCTCAAAGATAAAGCTAAAAAGTTGGGTCTTCGTGTTACCAAGAATGTAGATGGTAAACGTGTGAAACTCACAGCGAAGGAACTTCGTTCCAAGGTCACCAGGAACTTTGAGAACAGTGTGAAGAATGCTCAGAGGGTCATCAGGATTTGCCGTACAGTTGTCGCACCCACGGCGTCTTTCGCACCTCCTCCTCCTCCTCCGCCCCCACCCCCTAAAAGGCCCGTGATCAACAACAAACGCGCAAAACTCATAGCGGAACTGAAAGCTAATTTAAAAAGAAGAGGCTTATCTAAGTAAGGATGATTTCATACATACTCAGTTTCATTCCAGGAACTGGTCCGTATTATAAAAAGTTTATAAGACTTGAAGAACTCAAACATCTTCCGAATGAATGGGACAGTGGACCTATCACCTATTACAAAGTGAAGAGAGCATGTGAATTGATGAACGATTTCACGAGTGGCCTAAAACTTTTAAATTTACAGGGTGGCCTCACTACTGGGGGTATAGCATCGATTCGGAAGTATATAAACGAGGGAACGACCAAACGTCTCATGGGAATATCTCAAGAATGTCTAGAGTTCATTTTGGCGAAGCAGCTCAATCTGGACCACATGAAAAAGTTGTTACGGGAGTGGGAAGGTGAAAACATCGACATTGTTCGAGTTCGACTCTATGAGTATCTCGATACGATGCGAAAGCTCACGGACTTGGGTGATGACCTCGTCTTCTATGATTCATTGGAAGAATTCGTAGAGAACTATCTCGGTGAGGATCTCTACGAACGCCTGGAAACTATGATTCGATTTTTTAAACAACTGGACAATTTCAAAAAAATTAT
>Ga0222716_10001126_pt1 | contig 22530 bp, 14 predicted proteins | sample C33_13DmetaG_FD_165044 | JGI IMG/M metagenome (GOLD analysis project Ga0222716, IMG submission 165044) | Estuarine water microbial communities from San Francisco Bay, California, United States - C33_13D | ecosystem: Environmental > Aquatic > Marine > Unclassified | place: USA: California... | reverse complement strand
CAAGGTGACGACGAACGGGCTCGCGATGGCGCCGGACGCGGCGCCGATGGTGGTGACGCACGAAACGAAGCTTTCGGCGGCGATCGACGGTAAGAAAACGCAAGGTATGCTTGTTTTGGCCGAAGCGACGCGCGTGGCGCACGAAAAGGCGAAGGAACACGGGTTCGGGATCGTGGGGACGTGCAACACGAGCACGTCCACGGGGGCGCTCGGGTATTATTGCAAATCCGTCGCCGACCAAGGCATGATCTCCATTTGCTTCGCGCAATCTCCGGAATTCGTCGCCCCGGCTGGGAGCTCGAAGGCTATTTTCGGCACCAACCCGATCGGCGTTGGCATTCCCTCCTCCGAAGGCGCCATGGTGCTCGACATGGCCACGAGCGCGTACAGCTGGTTCGGCGTGCTCGAGGCGAAGACCGCGGGACGCGAACTCCCGGATGGTGCGGCTCAAGACAAGAACGGCGTGTTGACCAAGGACCCGAATGAAGTTCTCGACGGTGGTGCCATTCGAACTTTCGATGGTGGTTACAAGAGCAGCAACTTGGCGCTCGTCATCGAACTCCTCGCCGGTCCGCTCGTCGGCGCCGCCATCGAAGGCAAGCTCGCGGCGAAGAACTGGGGTAACTTGATCATGGTGATCGACCCGAAGATGCTCGGTCAAGCTGATTTCGAGAAGAACGCTGCGTTCGTGATGAACCGCGTTCGCAACGCGCCCAAGCAACCGGGTGTCGATGCCATCAACCTTCCGGGCGAGCGCGGCGACGCCATCGCCAAGGCGAACGAAGCAAAGGGCGAAATCGACGTCGAGACCAACCTTTGGAACAATTTGAAGAAGGCTGCCGAGGCGTTCTCGGGCTAAGCACGCACGCGTTGTTGGAATATTATCCACTTCATCACGATTTTAAACGATGACTTCATTTAATTAAACTGTTTCTAAATTCCTCAACTCATTTTGCGTGAACGCTTGCAAGCATTTTTTGCGTACGACGCCGCGCCGCGCTATGGATTTAAGCAGTGGCTTCAACTCCAGCCTTAACATCGTTCGTCGCCTCCGGCGTGTTCGCCTCAGACGGCGGAACTAACTGCCAGAACTTGGGCAAATAGTTGGCCCAGTCAGCGAGGATAGCCTTCGCCTTGGGCGAGTTCGTCTTCTCGGCGTGCGCGGAGATGAGACCCTTGAGTTGGGCCTCACCCGCCGGCGTGATCACGCGCTGCATGGCGACAATCTCGCCGTTAACCTTGGATTCGAACGTACCGTCTTCGTCGAGGAAGTAACCGATGCCACCAGTCATACCTGCGCCAACGTTGCGGCCAACCTTGCCAATCGCGACGACGCAACCACCCGTCATGTATTCGCAGCAGTGGTCGCCAGTACCTTCAACGACCGCTTCACCGAGCGAGTTACGGACGGCGAAGCGTTCACCAGCGCGACCGCTGATGAACACTTGACCACCAGTGGCGCCGTACAAGCACGCGTTACCCGCGATGCTCGCCGAATCCGGCGCGAACGGAGAATTCGGAGGAGGCATGATGGCAATCTCACCGCCACTCATGCTCTTCGCCACGTAATCGTTCGCTTCACCCACAAGTCGCACTTTCATGCCACCGACAACGAAGGCACCGAAAGATTGACCGCTGGAACCCTCGATGTCTAGGGTGAGAGAACCAGCGAAGCCGTTGTCACCGTACTTCTTGGCGATTTGACCGGCGACGCGCGCCGTCGCGCAACGGTCGACGTTGACGATCTCCACCTTCTTCGTGAACGTGCCTTCGGTTTCGATGCACTTTTGGACTTCCGGATCGCTAAGGATCTTGTCATCGAGAACGATACCGTCGTTGTGCACCGGTTGCGCGATGCGGTCCGAGGAAGCGCCAGCCTCGCCAGAGGACGTGGTGAGGAAGGACAAGTCGAGAGACGAAGTCTTCGTCGGCGCCTTGTCCATTTGGCGGAGCAAGTCGTTGCGACCGATGATCTCATCGAGAGATCTGTAACCCATTTGGGCGAGGATCTCGCGCACTTCTTGCGCAGCGTACATGAAGAAGTTGACAAGATCGCTCGGCGCGCCGGGGAAGCGCGCGCGAAGCTCTTCGCGCTGGGACGCAACACCAACGGGGCAGTTGTTGGTGTGGCAAATACGAGCCATGACGCAGCCAGTGGCAATCATCGCAACGGTACCGAAACCGTACTCGTCGGCACCCATGAGAGCGGTTTGGATGACGTCAAGACCGGAGCGGCAGCCACCGTCGGCGCGCAAGACGACACGCTCCCGAAGGCCGTTCTCAACGAGAGTTCTGTGCGATTCGACGAGACCCATCTCCAACGGACCACCGCAGTGCTTGATGGACGACAAAGGAGACGCGCCGGTACCACCATCGCCACCCGAAATTTGGATGATGTCGGCGTTCGCCTTGGCGACGCCGGACGCGACCGTGCCGATGCCCGCTTGGGACACGAGCTTCACGGACACCTTCGAGTCCTTGTTGACCATGTGCAAGTCATAGATGAGCTGCGCGAGATCCTCAATGGAGTAGATGTCGTGGTGCGGCGGCGGGGAGATGAGTGGAACACCAGCCTTGGATCGGCGGAGCCAGGCAATGTACGGGGAAACCTTCTTACCCGGAAGCTGACCACCTTCACCCGGCTTGGCACCTTGCGCCACCTTGATTTCGGTCTGGTTGGCAGACATCAAGAACGACGTCGTGACACCAAAGCGACCGGAAGCGACTTGCTTAATAGCGGAAGACGCGACGTCGCCATTCTCGATGCCTCGAAGGTACGGGAATGTTTCAGACTTGCCATCCGCGGTTGCGTCAGTGATGTTTTCGAATCGCTTCGGGTCTTCGCCACCTTCACCAGAGTTGGATTTACCACCGATGCGGTTCATCGCGATGGCGATAGATTCGTGGCACTCTTGGGAGATAGCACCGAGAGACATACCACCCGTGCAGAAGCGCGTGCAAATGTCAGCGATGGATTCGACCTCGTCGACGGAGATCGGTTGGCGGTCAGACTTGATTTCGAGTTGATCGCGCAAGCACGTGAACGGACGATCGTTGCGGTGCGCTTGGTAGGCGCTCCAGAACTCATCATTCTTTTCACCACCACCGAGGCCAACAGCCTTGTGAAGAAGCTTAGACATCTCTTGGTTGTTGCCGTGGTATTCCAATCCCGGCTTGACTTGGAACATACCGCGCGCCTCAACCTTGGCCATCTCTTCAGCCTCACCCGGGAAAGCGGACTGGACAAACATGTGCGTCTCCGCGGCGACTTCATCCATGGTGAGACCACCAATGCGGGAGACGGTGCCCTTGAAGGCGGTGTTGATGACTTCAGGCCCGAGACCGTAGCACTCGAAAATTTGCGCGCCTTGGTAAGAGTTGATCAACGAGATACCCATCTTGGACAAGATCTTCTTGAGACCCTTGTTGAGGGCGTTCTTGAAGTTGACTTGCACACCTTCCACAGAGACATCACCCATCTTACCGCGCTGGATGGCGGTCTCGACCTTCGGGGACTTTCTCCATGACCGGCAGGTTTCCAAAGCCAACCACGGGCACACAGCGTGCGCGCCGAAACCAACCAAGGTGGCGACGTGGTGCGTGCTGAACGCTGAAGCAGACTCCACGACGATGGACGCGCGGGTTCGAAGACCTTGCGCAATCAAGTAGTGGTGCACGGTACCAACAGCGAGAAGCGAGGGAATCGCGGGCGAGTCCGGACCTTGATCCGGACGATCCGTGATGACGATGCACTCGCTGCCGGCGCGAATCGCCGCGGCAGCCTCTTCACAAAGCTTGTCAAGGCCAGCCTTGAGAGCACCAGCGGCACCGCCAGCGGCGTAGCGCGCGGCAATAGTTTGCGTCTTGAGCTTCGGGTGGTTCTTAATGTGCTCCAACTCAGAGTCGAAGAGGACCGGGGAGTCGAGCATGACCGGCGGCGTTTCCTTGCCTTGCGTGTCGAGCAAGTTGCCCTTCGCACCAAGAGTCATGGCCAAGGACATGACGAGACCCTCGCGAAGAGGATCGATGGCGGGGTTGGTAACTTGCGCGAAGCGTTGCTTGAAGTAATCGTAAAGCAAGCGCGGTCGGCCTGACAAGACTGGCAACGGGGTGTCGTCGCCCATCGACCAAGTCGGTTCGATGGCATCGGACGCCATCGATTCGATGATCATGGTGATGTCTTCGGCGGCGTAACCGGCACGAGCTTGGCACTCGATGAGTTGAATCGGGTCCAATTGCGTCTCACCAATGGGTTGGATGCCCTTGACGCGATCGATGGCTTTCATCCATTCGCCGTACGGGAGACGCGCGGAGACTTCCTTCGCGATTTCCGTATTTTCCTTGAACTCGCCCGTCTCCAAATCAGCGTAAATCATCATGCCCGGGCCGAGGCGGCCCTTGGAGACGACATTGGACGCGTTGGACATGACATCACCGAGGACACCAACTTCCGAGGCGACGTAGATGTAGTCATCGGACGTGCGCCAGAAGCGCGCCGGGCGCAAACCGTTGCGATCGAGGCGGGCGCCGAGCTGCTTGCCGTCGGAGAAGACGAGCAACGCCGGACCATCCCACGCTTCTTGCATCCCAGCGTAATAATCGTAGAACTCGTGAACTTCCGGGAACGTCGCATCGAGTTCCGGGTGGTTGCGGTGCGCTTCCGGCACAAGCAACATCATAGTCTCCGCCGGCGCGCGGCCGGTTCTCACAAGGAGCTCCGCGACTCTGTCGAGGTTGGCGGAATCGGAGGCAGCCGGGTTACAGATCGGGCGGAATTCCGGTTCACGACCGCCCCAGATCGGGTTCTCCATATCGGCTTCCTTAGACGCCATCCAGTTCAAGTTACCTTGAAGGGTGTTGATCTCACCGTTGTGTCCCAAGAAACGCATCGGTTGCGAGAGCGGCCACTTCGGCGTCGTGTTCGTGGAGAAACGGCGATGGTAAATCGAGAACTGCGACTCGTAGTCGGGGTCTTCCAAGTCCTTGTAGAACTTGCCCAACACCGCAGATCGAAGCATACCCTTGTACACAATCGTGCGGGAGCTCAAGGTGCAAATGTAGAAGCTCTCAGCCAACACGGCGTCGGAGCTCGCCTTCTTTTCGCACGTCTTGCGCGCGATGAACAACTTGCGCTCGAGTTCTTCGCGTTCCAAGCCCGCCCCGTCGACGAGAATCTGTTCGTGCACCGGGCACGTCATCTTCGCGAGCGGACCGACGACGGAGTTGTCCACCGGAACCGCACGCCAGCCGAGCACCTTCAGGCCTTCGGCGACGCAGCTCGCCTCAAGAATCTTCTTCGCCTCAGCCGCCTTGGCACCGTCGGTGGGCAACATAACCATACCGACCGCCGAGGAGCCTTCAGCGAACCCACTCACACCGTTCGCTGCACACCACTTGCCCAAAAGCTTCCACGGAATGTGCGTCATGACACCGACACCATCACCAGAGTCATTGTCCGCCGAGCACGCCCCGCGATGCTCCATGCACCCGACAGCCATCAAGGAATCTTTCACAGTCTTGTGCGTGCGCTCACCCTTCAACGAAGCGATGAAGCCAACCCCGCACGCATCATGCTCTTCCAAAAGCTGCGTGTTATCCACCGCACCGCCTTCATACACGGGCCAATCGCCGTACACCGACCCTCGCTCCGCCAAGCACACCGTCTTCGCGCGGTCGCGTCCCGGCACGCGCACCGTCGAGCACTTGGGCAACGCCGCGGGCTTACGCAACGTCACCGGGGACGGGGTAAACTTCTGCGCGATGTAAATAATCACACTCCACCGTCAGTCTTCTACGTTCGACGTTCGATCGACGCCTTTGCGCCTCGCCTTTGCGCCTGCTTCTTTTAAACGCGCATTCGCCATTCGACGAGTCGTGATTCGACACGGGGTGACTCTTGGAAAACAAGCCCTAACCCCCTTCGCGCGTCGGCGCGCGCGTCGTACGCACCGCTTGGTTCCCCAACGCGCGCATCGTGCCCGCGCTCGCGCTCGCGACGTTTTTGTTACGCATCGCCTGCGCGTGTACGCCATTTTTCACCCCCACGCGCGCGCGATGGCGCCGCGCGCGCGCATCCGCCACCGCGACGGGGCTTACCGCGCGCGCGCCCATCGCTTGCATCGTCTTCGCTCGCGCGCGCGCCCTCGCGGCGCGCGCGCGATCGCGACGACGATCAAAGAATTAACCAACCGTTCGTTCGTCCGCTTCGCGCACGACCGATCGTCAAGTCGCGACGTCACCGGTCGCGTTCTGCCGCGCCATCGCGTCGACAATCAATCGCGAAACGGTTCCGGTTGTCGCGTCGTCGGTTTTTCATCACACTGGCGAATTCGTGTCTTTTCTACGCGAGGTTTGCGATCGACCGCGGTGACGTCGCGCGAGACTGCGTAGTGGATCGAATTTCGGGTGTCGCGCGGGCACCTCGCCTGTGTACACACAGCGGACTGTGTGTACCCATCATTGCGCGTCGCGCGCGCGGCGGGACGCGGACGACGAAGGAATGGAGTCGAAAAATAAAGCTTCGCGTGAACGGACGCGGGCGCGGCGCGCGCGGCGAGCGTCGATTGGGTATCGCGCGTTCGCGGCGTTGGCGAGTTGGTGCGCGTCGCGGGCGCGAGGCGCACGCGGACGCGCGTGCGGGACGTGGGACGTCGCGCGGGTGGCGAACGTGGTGAATGGAATTGAAATTATGATCAGTGGGGGGTCGGGGGTTGAGGAAGCGCCGCGGGCGGTATGGGTGAATGGACGGCACGCGCGCTGCACGAGCGAGTCGAAGACGTTCTCGACGACGGCGACGACGGCGACGTGCGTCGTCGTCGAAGCGAACGAAAGGGCGCTGCGCGCGGCGAGAGATTTCGTGCGAGATTTTACGTCGTCGGTGGGTCGTGTGCAAGTGTGGGTGGCGAGTTTGCCGCCGCGACTGATCGTGGACGCAACGACGAATACGCCACACGCGTTGCGTACGATGGACGACGCCCTGAACGATGCGCGAACGGAGACGGAGACGAACGAAGCGGATTTCAGGGTTGCTACCACTCGTGTTTACGAGTCATTCACCGTCGGTGATCGCCAGTACGAAGAGAGCGCGGAATATAAAGCCTTTGTCATCGCCACGAGTCGCGCGCTCAATTCAACGCTGCTGAGGATGAGAACGCCAATCGATCCGCCTCGCGCGGGCGGCGCCGAAATATTTCGTCTAGACCTTACGAACGCAACAAAGACGATCGAGTTCATTGATCGTCACCGAACGCGGTCGTTTTATCGCGTGACGTGTTGTGTTTCGGTTGGGCGATCGACTTTCGTACTATCTTTCGACGACGGCTCGGAGTGCACCGTGCGGTCTCCCAGTCGCGATCCAGTAAGACACTTGCGAAGAACGACCAATGATCGGTGCGTCGCCGAAGATCTCAGCCTCCCTTATCCGGACGATATCACGTTAGAGTTTACGCCGAACGAGCGAGCGACGTTCGACGAGTACAGAGGATTTTATCGTGGAAGCTACGAGGAAATGATGCGAGCCAAATCGAAATTTGCGCTCGCGGTGCGATTCGATGAAGGCCCGCGCATGAGAGCAACGGCGCGTTTTCGAGGTGTATCCTCATTTCGAGATTGTGAACGGCGTAAGAGCCTCACCGTAGAGCTCGAGGGGCACGGCGTGCGCTTGATGCCTGGTTCCTTTGGGACAAAATTCCTGCTGATCAGCCTGTGCATCGATGATCGATACGTAAAGACGCACCTCGTGTTGTCGATGGCGAAGGCGCTCGGGACGTTTCCGCACGCTTTTCGATACGTCAGGTTAAAAATACGCACACGTGGTCAGAAAAGAGTGGAACATTCCGGTTTATACCTGCTAATGGACGATCCAAAGCGTGCGCTCGAGCGCGCGCACAATCAGCTCTCCGTCGTCGTGCGCCGACGGTTCGATCCAGCGAGGAAGAATTTCACCAGTTCCAAGGGTGTGCCCGACGTGAAATCTTATCCAAATACAGATATTGACGCAATCGCAGGTCGCGTGCGATACGAACGCGTCGTTCTCGCAAGCGAGAGCTGCGAAGATAAAGCTTGTTTCGACGTTCTGAACGATTTGATCGACCTAGAAGGCTACCTTCGTTGGATGGCGCTGATGACGTGGGTCGAGTCGGGCGATTACGTCGATGAACTTTGGTTATACGCATCAAATGAGAATGGTGGGAAGCACCGTTTCAAAGTTCACGCGTGGGATCCTGACGATTCTTTTGAGTCTTGTCATCACGGCGGCGAAGATGCGATCGTTGGGCTAGGCAATCTCCTGTACTGCGCGGAGGGCGCCATCGATCGCGTGCTCATACGATCTGAAGACATGCGTGCTCATTACATCAAGATTTTCAACGAAGTTCTTCGAGAAAGACTAAACGAGCGAGCGCTTCGTGAGATCGTGGATGCGCAAGAACGACGAATTCGTCACCTTCTCAACGACGATGACACCGCTCTCGGCCTGCTTGAGCTTCGGGAAATCGAGCCATCGATCGATAGCGCGACCGAGGCTGTGAACAAAATCATTGGTTCATTGCGTTATTACAAAGACGTGATAAATTTCCGCAGACGTTCCTTGTTGCGCGACGCAGAAGCTTACGCATCATTCGACCCGGGCGCCACGGCGTGGACGTTGCAACCGACTGCGGACGATTGCAACGATGGTGCGCCTACTTTAGCGACGCAAGTACGAAGTTATGATAGGATTGATCAAGATATTTTGCTCAAAGTCAGTGGTAATGGTGGATCATACGCGCTGAACGTGTCTTTCGATCCCGCCGTCGTGTACAATGACTCGACGTACGTTGCCACGCGAGACGAATTCGTGCTGGAGAGATGGTCTTCTGAACGACACGAAAATACCACTCGCATGGCTATGACATCACCATGCGTGAGAACTTTCATCGGGGGTGGGTACATCGTTCTGAGTTCCGTTTGCGATGATTCAATCCCTCACACATTTTCACTGCATCATCGATTCTGGCATGGTTTTGCCAACGCGTCTTCGCCGATGATAGTTAGTCGCCTACTCGGATGTGTGTGATGCATCTAACTTGTATAACAATCCTACTGCGGCGCTTCTGGGACCGGCGCCGCGGATTTCCACTCTGGTTTGAGCCCCCACAAACCCATATTCGGCCCGCGTCTCGTCAAAAGCGCGATTTCGCCCAAGTTTGTCTTTAGCCAATCCACCGGTTGCTTCGTCTCCAGGATCAGCTGCTTCAGACTCCAATACGGTTGTCGCTCGAACAACCCGAAGAGGACGTTTTCCAAGGCCTTCTTTTCCATGCGTTCCTTCTTTTCTGTCTTATTTGATGCGGCGTCGGTGAACCGAACCAAGTTTCTCGCCTTGGGCAGCGGCGCGAAACGCATCTCAGACGAGCTCTGCGTTACTCTCGTCTTCGTCTGTGCCTGAATCATGCGATCTTTACTAACTCTATGGTAATCGGCATCGTCGATCGATGTCGGACGCATGTCTAACTTCAAGTCCACTTTGGCCTCGAGGGTGATGTCCGCCTGCCCGCTCGTCGTCCCCTCGCGAACGTCGGAAAACACGCGCATCGGCATATCACTCGGCTGATTGGCTAAAATGTACTGCTTCGGCACGCCGTTCGCCTCTTTTCCGGTGAGTTCCATGATCGCGTGCGTCATGTGCTTGGTTTTGTCCTCCTGGAACGGATCGACGAAGACGCGAACCGTGCCGATGGCGGGCTCGTCCTCCTCCTTGGTATCCGTATCCATGTCATCATCATCCGCCATCGCCTGCTTACTCGCCGCCGCGGCTTCGTGAAACACTCGCGAAACAAATTTCGGCACCTTGACTAACCACGCGTTGCGATCGCCACGCGTGGTGTCGAGCGCGGTGGGCCACAAATACGCCTTGAGCGCGTCGACGACGGCTTCTGGAATGTCCGCCTCCTTAAGCCCGAGAATCTTGCACGCCTGGTGTCGCCAGTGCGCGCGATACATCGACGGTGGACCATCCTTTCTCCACACTGGATCATCATACTTCTCCGCGCCCGCCCTGTGATGGATGAAACGCGCGCGTCGCTCGGTCTCGGTCAGTCGCCCGTTCGCCCGGCGAGATCGACTCAAAACTTCCCCGTCACCGCCCTCGACCCATCTCGCGCCGCGCGTCGCGACCGCGCCGAAAACGCGCGCACGCACCCTAATCGCTCGTGATTCAACAATCCGAGCACCTGTTTCACCTTCCCCGCCGCCGTTCGCCTCTTCGTCAACCAATCCTTGATCGCCTGTTGCAACTCCTCCGAGTTCGCCGGCAACTCCTCGTCCTGCGCGCGCCATCGCGACGTCGCGCGCGCGTCGTCAGTCGTCGTCGTCGTCGTCGTCGTCGTCACCGCGTCGCCGTCGCGCGCTTCCCGCGCGTCGTCCGTCGCGTCTCGTCCGATCGCGCGTCCGACGAAAGAAATCGCCCGTCCCTCGTCCCGTCCCTCGTCCCGTCCCTCGTCGCGTCGCGTCGTCGTCGCGCGTCGCGCGCGCACCTCCTCGCGCATCCTCGACGCGCGCGCCCGTCGTCGTGTGCGGGCCGTCGCGCGCGCGCTCGACGCGATCTCGACGCGCGCCGATCGCGTCGATTCGCCGCCGTCGCGCGCGTCGCGCCCGCGCGGCGCCGACGCCGGCGACCGACCGGGACGCGAAAAAAAGGGCACCGCGCCGACGCGCGCGAACCGGGCACCCGCATTCGGCGACGCATGGATCGCTTCGCGTTCTTCGCCGCGCAGGCGTGGTTGACGGCGACGACGACGGGGGACGAGGACGAGGACGACGACGCGCGACGCGCGACGCGCGAGCGCGAGGAGATGTACGCCGGGACGTGCTCGTTTTCGTGCGCGGACGAGGAGCAGTACGGGACGGGGGCGATCGGGACGACGGACGACGACGACGACGACGACGACGACGACGACGACGACGACGACGCGGAGGACGACGACGCGCGCGACGGCGACGACGCGGAGGACGATGGAGGAGGACGACGACGACGACGCGCGCGTCTGCGCGGCGCGCTGGCGAGAGATGCGCGGCACTTGACGTTCGGGACGACGGCGACGCTGAGCGACCCGGCGAGCGTTCGAGTGTCGTTCGCGGCGGTGAAAACGACGTTCGGAGAGAGCTCGGGGACGGGATCGGGGACGACGAGCGTGGGGGACGCGACGACGGCGAACGCGCGCGCGCGAATCGAGCTCGAGTGCGAACTCGACGGTCGGACGTACAGGATGTCGACGCGAACGTGCCGCGCCGTCGTGAAATCGTTCAAGGAGACGACGCGACCGGGGCAAACCGAGGCTTTTCCGCGATACCTGAGCATCATTTTTCCTCACGTCACCATGAACGTGTATTCTGCCGCGGAGTCCGCGTCGTGGGACGGTTTGCGCGCGCTCGCGCGCGCTTTAACGGACCCCGCGCTCGCGACGACGAAGACGACGACGGGCGAAAACCGCGACGACGACGACGAAACCGAAACCGACGACCCGAATCCAGCGCGCGCGGCGAAGCCGAATTCTCTTCCGCGTTCGATCGGGAACGAGATCGATCCCGAGACCGTCGCTCTCGCGGACGCCGACGCCTTTGCCGCGCAGCGTTTCGCCGCCGACGCGCTCTGCGACGCCGCCCGGCTCCTCGTCGCCGGCGGCGATCCGTGGCGAGCGCTTTCGCACGACTTGCTCGCGCACGGCGCGCGCGACGCCTTCGCGGACGATCCATCCGCGTACGCCGGGCGCGCTTTTCTAGCCGACGAGCGCGGGATGTGAACCGTCGTATGCGCAAACAGTATGAAAAGGGGAATCGACAGGGGCGCGCCACGCGCGCCAGTCGCGAGGCCCTCGGCGTTCGCACACCGCGTCGTGCGCGTTCGTCCCGTCGGCGATCGCGCGCGCGCGGCGCCGAGCGCTCAGTCGCGAACGTTCACTCGTAAACGTCTCGATCGCGCGCGCGCGCGTCGCGGACGCACGCGTCGTCGCGCGAGCCGGGCGACGCGCGAAGATCGACGCTCACGCGTTTTCATCCTTCGCGGCGTTCACGCGTTTTCCGCGCCCGACGACGCCGCGCGCATCGCACGCGCGCGCGTCGACGCGAAATGAGCGGTGATGGTTTTTTTACGTTCACCGACGCCGATCCGAGCCAGTGGCTGCCCAAAGGGATCGTGGACGAGCGCGAGGAACACGACGCGGGGGCGTACGCGTCGTTCGCGCTCCCGCAAGCCTCGGGGAGCAGGAGCGCGAGCGACGACAATTCTCGAGGGTCTTTCGATTCGTTTGGCGTGAAATCGAAAGTGCTCGGGAGCGTGTTGTACGAGGACGAAGGATTGATTCCGCCGGGGTTCGGTGGACACGCGTACGTGGACAAGTCGACGTCGCCGAAGAGCACGACGTCGCCGACGGCGGCGTTCGTGGCGGATGCGGAATTCGTCGCGGCGGCGAGTGGATCGAGATTACGTGGGCCTTCTGGTCCTCGACGCGCTGGTCAAGGAGTCGAGGAAGAAGAACAGCAAGTTGCATCCATAGAGGTCATGGCGAACGGTGGTTTGAGACTGCGCGTGACGTTGCTCGCGGCGGGTTTCGTCATCGGCGCCAGCGGAGCGTCGATTCGAGAAATTATGCGTCACACCGGTTCGACGATTCAGTCTTGGACGCAGCAACCCGAAATGGGGGTATACCATCGACCATGCCGCGTTTTCTGCATCCAAGGCTTGCCCGAATCCGTCATGGCGGCCTCGAATATCATCCACGAAGCCGTTGAGCGATACAAGGAGTTGTGCGAAGGAAAGCGCCGCGGAGAGTTTGTGCAGCGATTGCAGTACATTCGCGGCGTTGAATTCTCGTACCAACCGCCTCCGAAAAACGCTGTACCAAACGCCGCCTCTGTGAATGGCGCCACTCGTCAAGGTACTAATCCGCTCCTGATGCCGAGGCAACCGACGAATGCGGCGAGTGAAACCATGCGCCTCCTCGCCGCCGCGCAGGCGCAGCAAGCCGCTATGCAACATTACCAAAACCTTGCGGCACAATCCTATGCCGCGGGGTTAGCCGCCGGTGCTAAGATGGGTCATGTTCCAGCGATGTCGGCGATGTCGGCGATGCCGGACTCTGAGAATCCTTTTTCCGCCGCTCAAAGTGATTTTTTCACCGCGTTCAGCGCGCAACCTCACCCAAATGTTTGATTGTACTGTCCAAGCGACGAATCTCAAGATTGTTGAACGAAAAGTTGATATTGAAGATACATAGCCAACCTTGGCGAATTCGCATGTAACCATTAGCGCCTTGAAAATGATGATATTTTGTTTCTACACAAATCTACGAGAAGAGTCTACGGCCTCGAAAAACGCAGAGGCTTGTCTCGCAAGTAATAAAGCTTTGCTCTGCGCACTTTCCTACGCTCGACGACTTCCATCGCCTTAATATTCGGCGTGAACAGCGGAAACGACCGCTCGACGACGAGATTTCCTATCGCGCTTCGCAGGGTAAAGCTAGATCCCATCCCTCTGTGCCGCTTGGCGATGCAAATCCCCGTAAACGTCTGCGTGCGCCTGTTATTCTCCGGCACTTCGAGCGTCAACTTCACCACATCTCCCGGTCGAAACGGCACGATCGCGCGCTCTTTCGCCAACTCCTTCATGTGTTCCCTCTCGAGCGTCTCCATGATGTGTCCACATCGCTTAAAATAGCTCTTCCTTTTCCGCAGCGCCCGCGTCGGCGTCCACGGCGCCGCGCCGCCGCCCGCCTTCCCCCATCCCTCCTGCGTCGCCCCGGCCTCGAAGCTCGTCATCGGCGCCTCCATCCCGCGCGCCTCGGGTTTCAGCTTCTTCACCGCGTTCGATCGATCGTGTTTGATCGCGCTCGCCGTCGACGTCGCGATCGCGCGTCGTCCCGTCGTCCCGTCGATCGTCGTCCCCGTCCCCGTCGTCGTCGTCGCGCGTCCCACGTCGCGCGCGCACCGCTCGCCCGCGCGCGCGCATCGCTCGAGCGCGCGTCCGAGCGCTCGCATCGCGAGCGCCATCGGCCGCGCCGCGTCCGCGATCGAGCGTCCGATCGCGTCGTCGCGTCGCTGTGCCGCACGCAGGGTTTGCGCGCGACCGCGACCGCGACCGCACCGCGCGTCGCGCGTCGCCCGCGACGTCATGCGCGCGCGTCGCGCGTGCGAGGCGCTGATGCGCGCGACCGCGCGCGCGCGCGCGTCGACGCCCGGGGCGCGAGACGCGACGCCGACGCGCGCGGGACGCCGGCGCGCGCGAAGGATGACGACGCGGCGAACGACGACGACGACGACGACGACGCGCGCGATGGGGCGCGAGGACGCCGCGGCGGCGACGAGAAAACGACGCGTGGTGTTTCTCGGGACGCCGGAGTGCGCGAAGGAGGTGCTGGCGCGGGTGCTGGACGCGGCGGATGGGAGGGAGAGCGCGTTCGAGGTCGCGGCGGTGGTGTCGCAACCGGGACGACCGCGAGGGCGAGGACGGAAGAGCGATGAAGCGGCGCCGAGCCCGGTGGCGGAGTTGGCGCTGAGGCGAGGGATGGCGGAAGACAGGGTGCTCTGTCCGGAGAAGGCGAACGAGGAGTGGTTTCTGGACGCGCTGCGGGCGCTCGACGTCGACTTGGCGGTGACGGCGGCGTACGGGAACTTTTTACCGCAGAAATTCTTGGATATTCCGAAATTAGGGACGTTGAACATTCATCCGAGTTTGTTGCCGCAGTGGCGAGGGGCGGCGCCCGTGCAGCGCGCGTTGGAGAGTGGACAGAGCGAGACGGGCGTGTCGGTGGCGTACACCGTGCTCAAAATGGACGCCGGTCCCGTGCTCAGACAAATCACTCGACCGCTTAAGGGGGATGAAAAGGCGCCTGATCTCTTGACTGAGCTCTTCGAGACGGGCGTGGGGGCGCTGTTGGAGGAATTACCGTCGGTATTTGCCGGTGACGCGGCGGCTCGAGCGGTGCCTCAGGGCGAGGAAACGCTCAGCCACGCCGCGAAAGTGAGCCCAGAGGAGGGTGAATTAGACTTCACGAAACAATCCGCACTGGAGTGTCACAATAAAGTGCGTGCATTTGCGGGTTGGCCCGGAACGAAAGCGACTTTGAAGATTAAGGCAAACGGGGACGAAGAAGCGAAAGAGGTGGTGCTCAAAATCATCACCACTCGCGTCTCTACCGAGGGAGATGAAAAGGCGGCGAACGGTCAAGTCGAGGTTACGAAAAAAGTACTTCGCGTACCATGCGCAGGGGGGGGCTGGTTAGAGGTGCTCGAGGTTCAGCCCCCCGGAAAGAAAGCGATGCCGGCGAACGCTTTCATCAACGGGATCAAAGGCTCTACCGTCTTCATTTAATCTCTAGCTCATTATCATAGCACAGCAGCAGCTAAAACAGCTAAAAGTCGTCATCGTCGTAATCGCCATCCGAATCGTCCGCCCTTCGCATCGACTCGCCCGGACGTAACGCCCGTATGTGCTTGTGCGGGTACGTCCGACCGCACGTCTCGCACGGTTTATTCACTCCAAACAACTCCTCATCGCTAGCACCATCGTTCTCTTCGTCCGATGATGCATCGCTATCGACGTTTGTGACGGTTTTCTCAGCGAACGGATGTCCAGGAAGCGCGTCGTGCTTCGCCAACCATCGCGTCACGCGTTCTTCCTCAAAGTTTTCGGCGCCACCGAAGTCGTCGAGCGCGCACGTCGTAAACGTCAATCGCCCGCGCCTAAATATCAGCATCGCCGGAAGCGCGCTGATACGATGTTGTCGCATCAGCGCCGAGTCGTGACTTGGCCTTATGCGCACGAACTTCGTTTTAGCGAACGCGGGCGCCAAGTCGTCGCACACCTCGTCGATGCGAGCGCACTGCTCCGCGCCCTCCAACACCAGGTGCGCCACCACCCTCGAGCTCGCCCGCACGGTCTCCCCCAGCGCACTCTCTTTTATTTCCACGTATCTCGCCCTTCGTGCCTCCGCCGCGGCGATCGCCGCCGCGCCTTTAAGCTCTCGTAAGCGCGCCTCTTGAATCTCTCGCAGCGCTTCGTCGTCGTCGTCGTCGCCGTCCGATCTCGCCCAATCGTCCTCGTCCGCGTCCTCCTCGCCGCGTTCCCCGACCACGGCTTCCGCGATTCGCATCCTCGCCGTCGAGCGATCGACTTCGCGCAGCTCGCCGAGCATGCGCGCCGCTTCTTTTTGTTTCTTCGCGTCCTCGTCGCAGCATCCACCCGGCCGAGGAATGTGCGCGCCCGCCTCTCCCATGGCGTCCAGCTCATCGTCCACCCACGTGCGACACGCACCGGTTCGACAGTCCACGCCCATGACGCTCGCCGCGCGCGTCGCTCGAGCGCGCGCGCGCGCGTGACGACGGGACGGCGATGTCGCTAAACCCCAGGCCGCACCGGGCGTTCGGCGCGTCAGAGCGCGAAGCGCGATGCTGGTCCGACGCCCGCGCCGAGCGGCGCGCGCGAGTGCGCTCGAAAATGTGATTCGAGCGCAATGCGCGCGGTTCGCGGACGCGGCGCGCGGTGGCGAGGCGAGCACGAGCGGAAAGATGCGAGAGAAAGATGGTGTCATCGACGTCGAGGGAGCGAAAGCGAGAGCTCGCGCGCGCGCTGAGATGCTCAAAGATGAAGAGTTGGCGTCGAAAGTGCGAGCGATGATGGTTTTTGATCGAGACGTCGTGCGCGCGCACAGAGATCGAGCGGCGTACTTGCAGAATGAGGCGCTGAAACGCAGGCCCGAGCGCGCGCCGGATGGGTTGTTGGACGAGCTCGCGAGGCGTTTGTTGGATCGGTTGTTCGATATCAAACGCGGATTTAAGCGCGTGGTCGTGCTCGGTGGTGCGAGCGAAGCGATCACGCGCAGATTATTAGCGGAAAGGGACGATGTGGAGAAGATTGTCGTCGTGGACTTGTCTCAAGATATGCTCAATTTCGTCGAGCAGCGCGTCGGAGCCGAGCCGAGACGGCGAGACGGAGCGCCTGTGGAGGTGTTGTACGTGCAAGGAGACGAAGAGAATTTGCCCATTCAAGAAAATTCGGTAGATGCCGTGATTAGTTGCTTAGGATTGCACTGGGTGAACGATTTACCCGGCGCCATGTCGCGCGCGCAGGCGGCGCTCGTTCCGGATGGTCTCTTCTTGTCGTGCATTTTCGGTGGTAACACCTTACAGGAGCTTCGCGTGGCGTGTGCGCTCGCCGAGACCGAGCATGAGGGCGGTGTTAGCGCTCGAGTCTCGCCCTTAGCGCACGTGCGCGATTGTGGGAGCTTGCTCGGTCGAGCCAATCTCACGCTTCCCGCCGTCGACGTCGACATCGTCACCGTCGGCTACGCCTCCCCCGACGAGCTCGTCGACCATTTGCGCGCCATGGCCGAGACCAACGCTGGCTTAATGCGTCGTCATTTTCTCCCTCGCGCCACCGCGCGCGCGGCGAGCGCGACGTATTCCCAAAAATTCCCCGCCCCCGACGCCGCCGCCCCCGGCGCCGTCGAAGCCACGTTCGAGATCCTGTACATGACCGGTTGGCGTCCTCATTCGAGTCAACAGACGGCCAAGCAGCGCGGCACCGCCACGGTGTCCCTGAGCGACTTGCAAAAGCACCTCGACGGCGCCGCGTGACGCTCGACGCGCGCCGCGCCGCGCGCGTCGGATCGCGCCTTGTAACTCGCACGAGCAAACAGTCAGCCCGCCCGCGCGCCGATCTCGACCGAAATCCCGGCCGGGCCGTCGTCGGGTCGACCCGGGTGCCGCGCGGACGACGCGTCCGCACACGACGACGCCGCGCGTCGTCGCGATCCGCGAGCGCGCGCACGAGCGCGTCGGACGACGACTTTTCCGCGCGCGTCAACGTCTCGCGCGCGCGCGGTGAACGCGCGCGCGCGGTGAACGCGCGTCGACGGACGTCGAGTCGATCGCGGGACGCGGGAAACCCGCGAGGTCGAGGACGACGAGCGCGATCGGCGACGCGCGCGCGATGGACGGCGCGGCCGGCGCGGCGCCGACGACGGATTGGTTGAGCGATTTTTTTGACACCTTTGACGCGGATCAAGTCGGGGCGTTCGACGTCGCGAACGCGTTCGCGGACGTGCCGACGGAGGTGATCGTGGGCGAGGGCGCGCGAGCGCGAGCGGGGACGAAGCGAAAGGCGACGGAGGAGACCGACGGGGGTCAGGATGAAGGCGTCGCGGTGACGGCAACGACGGTGATGGCAACCACGGCGACGGGACGCACGAATGTGTTGAGCGAAGGGGCGAAGAAGACGAAGAGCACGCGGGAGAAGCGTCGACGCGACGTTTTGAACAGTCGCTTTGAGGACCTCAGCGCGGTGCTCGAACCGGGTGACTCGATGAAGGGCGACAAGGCGACGGTGGTGTTCGCGGCGACGGAGTTGATTAAACGACTGCGTGCCGAACACGCGAGGTTAGCGAACATGATCATGCGATTCCAAGAGGATAACCTGCGAACGGCGGAGCTCACGCAAACGCTCGCTGCGGAACGCGATCAACTCATACGAGAAAAGACGCAGTTATTGCGAGAGAAGCTTCGCATCGAGGCACAGTTGCAAGGTTTCTTGACGAGCATGCCGTTTGCGTCTCCCGCGGACGGCATGGTGTCCACGAAATCGGCGAGCGGCGTCGCGGCGTGGACCGTACCCACGCCCTTCATGCCGGCGAGCGAAGAAGGAGAAGACGTCACGTTGCGCGCCCCTGTGGCGTAACCAATTGTCTTCTATGACAAATCGACATGATTTACAATTGTAGCTAATAATATCCTAGTCCTAGTAATTTGTGATGCGGAGAAAACGAATCACGTGAGCCCGAGCACGGTGCGGTAATCTCTTCCAGGTTTACACACGATGAAATCCGCCATGTCGTCATACTCGTCTTGCGCACCGCCTTCTTGCGCCACGACGGCGTCTAAGTAAGGATTTCGTATGCGTTTACGAGGCTTGGATGCGGAATTTTCCCGAGATGAAACGTTCGATGGACAGCATTTCAACGTCTCTCCGTCGACGTTTTGCACGCTCTCACCGAGACGCGACAAATTTTCGCTGTAAAGTTCGATGTCATCCATCGCGAGCGCGTTACCAATAGCCACTAAACCGCGATCAAGCGGCGTGCCACTGTTCTTCACGAGCTGAAGCGCCCTTAAGTTGGTGAAAACTCCGGCGCAAACAACCATAAACTGTCGTCGTTTGAGTTCAAACGACCTGAGCACCTTGACGTCGTACAGATGTGACATCTTATCCGTGTTGTGATGCAAGCGAATGCCAGCGAGGACTAACGAAGCATTTCGACGTTGACTTTCCAAATGTTTTTGATTTCCATCCGTGCGCGAAAGCTTCGACGCCGCCGAAATACAACGTTCAAATGAATGCGTAGCCAACGACACAAAGTTCGCCTCGACGTCGTCCAACGACTTCTGCTTTGAGTGCACATGGCGCCACAATACATCACCCGACTTGACTAGAATCGTCGTCAGAGCAATGAACGCATCTTGTTTCTCAATTTTTCCGTGCTGATCGTTGTCAGATGATAAATCTGTGACGATTTCATTCAAGACACCGAGCAAATCGTTGAGCTCATCGGGTATGGATGTCAAGGAATAGCTCAAGGCCATTTTCAACATCTCTGACGCGGTCTTGACGCAATCTGGCAGAGGGAATCGTCGACGATGATATTGTAAGATCGTGCAAGCGATGTGACACGTAGGCTCAATGGGCAACTCACGCAATTGAATAATATCGTCCTCAAGCATGACGACAGAAGCCGACGCCAAGTCTGCGTTTTCCAACAATGGGATCATAGTGTCCAGCAAGTTCAAAACTTCAGTGATGATCCGATCCCACGTATCGATCACGGTGCGTGAATTATACGTCTCTTGGAGCTGATGGTGCAAAGATGTCACGAGTGCGGCAACAACACCTGAGACTGGGGCCTCTACACCTGCGCGTCCGGCGGCTTCGTAATCGTTTCTCGCAAGATGAGGTTTACCGTAAGACGCGACTTCCTTTGCGGCGTTTTCTAATTCATCATCCGTAAAAGAAGCGCGCATCAAGTCTTGTAAAACACCAAGATCTGGTCCAAACGACGCATTGCGGCTGACAGCGAGTTCGCACAGCGCTCTGAGCGTTTGCAGCGCATCCAAAGTGGTCTTTGTCGACCACAAATCTGAGTTCAGCGCCAATTCCTTCTTATCGAAAGCAAACCAGTTGTCTCGCAATGTTTCGACGCATTGACGCGCGCACGTATTCATAAGTGTCGCGTACTGATTAGAAGCACGCATATCACCGGAAGAGACGCGCGCCACGCGCAACGTGTTGGCACAAATTTGCGTAATGTGACGCTGCAATTCCGGAGACCATTCCGCGTCGTCAGACGAGAGCCTGACACAACTATCAACGCACAAAGCGGAGGACACGTTCCCAGCCCGCGTGTTCTCAGAACCGCAACTGAGCTGAAGATGCATGAAAAGTAATCGCGTGATCCAACTCTCCAGCGTCTCGCTCGTACCCTCGTCAATCTTAGGGTGTTCTAATTGTTCCAACATCTCCTTGAACCACGTCGAGTACGACAGCATGGAATCGAGGACGACTTCAACAACTGGTACGAGTTTAGCCAATACGTTCGACTCCACTTTGTCGTTTGCATCATCAAAAGCATCGGCATCGATAAAGTTGATTTGCTCACCATCTGTATCTCTCGCTGACTCGGCTTGAAGGATGAGACACTCGCTCAGAGCCGATAGCAATCGAAGCGAGTTCCGCAAAATTTCTCTATTCTTGACAGATTTGCCGCTCACGTCGAGCGCCAAAATCAATCCGAGCGAGCTCGTGAGGGATTGAATCGTCGCAAAACTCAGCGTAGGGGTCTCTCTTCGCTGCGATAACGCTCTCAAGATTTCATTGATCGATAAGATGGCGTCAACCTTTGCTTCTGCCTCAGCCTTTTGCAGCATCGCTTCGTCAATGGACTCGCTCGTAATCAACGTCGTCGCGACGACGAAAGCGTGTTGTCGGACACTCGAGCGGTCATCCACCATCGCGCGTTCTAAAGCCGCGACACCTGCGTCAAGATGATTGCCGGCTTGCATCATGTCACCGAGCATCTGCAAGCCTAAAACAGTTTTCGAGCAGTCGTCCTCGACGCTTTCAAACAAAGCCATCGCCGGCGCGACGCCCGAGATTTTGGAGAGCGCCGCTGCTGCCCTGCGCGCAATGCTTTCCCCCTCTTTGACGCTCAACTGCGGTAAGTATTCAATCGCTCGCTGAATTTCACTCGACATTCCCTCGACGTGCGGCGACATGTCCATCTGGACAATCTCCTCGAGCGCGCGAAGCGCCGCGCGCGTTTGAACGCTCGTCGACAGCCGAGACAACAACGCGCCGAGAATGTCCACGCAAATCTTCGAGTCCCCGCGCGCGATCGCTCGCAATAAGTGCGCATCGCTTTCTTTCACCTCCTCGAGCACGTATTTCGCCATGCTATCCAACGATCTCGCATCGCACGCTCTCAGCGCTCGCTCGACGTCGCTCGCGCTCGCGCTCGCCTCTCGCGCGCGTCCCCACGCTCTCGCCTCGATCAACACCGCCAGCGTCGCATCCTTCGCGTCCCCTAACCGACGCACGCTCGCGTCGTACTCTTCGCACGCGCGCTCCGTGAACCTTTCGTCCATCGCCGCCGCCCTTCGCGTCGCTTCGAGCGCTCGTTCCAGCGCCCGCGCGCTCGTCGACGCCGTCGCGCACAGCGTCCCGAACCACGTCTCCGTCTCCCGCGCCTCCTCGCCCTCGTCCTCGTCCTCGTCCGCGTCGTCGTCCCCATCATCGCACGTCCGCATCATCGCTTCGCAGCACGCGCGCGCGACGATCCCGTACGCGTCGTCGTCGTCGTCGTCGTCGTCGTCGTCGCTCGTCGCCATCGCGCGCGCGCCCTCGAGCGCGCGTTCGCGACATCGCGCGTCGTCCGCGCGCGTCATCCCTCGTCCGCTCGCCACGACGCGCATCACTCGCGCCAGGTTCTCGCGCGTCCACGCCGCGTCGACGACGCGCGTCGCGCTCGACGTCGTCATCGCCGCGTCCCGAGTGTGCGGCGTCGAATCGAATCCGCGCGCGGGACGGTTTTGAATCATCGAATCGCGTCGAATCGTCGACGCGTCGTCGGAGACGCCGTCGGATCGTCACACCGCGCGCGTCGACGCGCTCGAGTCAACGCGCCGACGCCGCGCTCGGCTCGAGCGCGTCGTCGTCGATGGCGCGACTCCGCGCGCTCGCGCGATCGCTGACGACGACGACGCGAGGCGTCGCGATGACGACGACGGCGACGACGACGGCGGCGGCGGCGGCGACGCGCGCGGCGTGGCGACGCGCGGCGACGACGACGATGGGACGCGAGATGGGGACGCGCGCGAGCGCGAGCGCGAGCGCGCGCGCGGTGCGCGAGTTCACGTCGCTCGGACGGCGAGGATGGGACGCGACGACGACGACGACGCGCGCGGCGACGACGGCGGCGACGACGGCGGCGATGGCGAGCGCGGCGACGC
>Ga0222716_10001125_pt1 | contig 22533 bp, 12 predicted proteins | sample C33_13DmetaG_FD_165044 | JGI IMG/M metagenome (GOLD analysis project Ga0222716, IMG submission 165044) | Estuarine water microbial communities from San Francisco Bay, California, United States - C33_13D | ecosystem: Environmental > Aquatic > Marine > Unclassified | place: USA: California... | reverse complement strand
AGCGTAGCTCGGCGGCGGCCCCGGCACCCCCCTTCCCCTCCCTCTTCCCGCCCCCCTGCTCGCATTCGCCTGCATCCTCGCCATCTGCGCCCGCTGCTGCGCCTCCTGCGCCGCACGCTGCTGCGCCTCATGAGCCGCCCGCTGCTGCTCCCTGTGGTACGTCCTGTTGGCCAGGTCGATCGCCGCCAGCGCCTCCGCCATGCTGCTCAGCACCACCGTCACGTCCGCCGGCACCGTGTCCACCTGATGATGCACCTTATAGTACATCATCAGGTTCTGAAACGTCGCCCCCGCCAGCAACACAGAGTTCGTCAGCCCCGGAAACTTCTTCTGCATCAACTCCTTCACCATGTCCGTGGCAATATACGGGTCCACCTTTGCCAGCTTCTTGGCAAACTCCGACACGTCTGCCCCGTACTGCACCAACACGTCTGCCGCCACGGCCCCCGCCGCCGGCGTCACAGACACCCCAGCCACCGCTGGGGACGCCGACGGGGCGTACGGGGCCACCGCAGCGGGAGGGCCGTTGGTCGCAAAGCCGACCGCCACCTGACCCGAGGGGCCACCGGCGCCGAGTCCGTCGGCCGAGTTCGAGGCCCCTTGGATCCCAGGGCCACGAGAATTCTGGTGATACGCCCCGTTCGGCCCGACACCCGCTCCGCCCTCCTGGTACGGGTTCATAACTCGCTCTCGTCGATGGCACCTTCCAAAAGCAGTCTCCTTGGCGACAAGAAGCACGCGGCGAAATGTTCGAAAATCGACAATTCTGTGCGGGAATTTTCCGTGCGTATACGCGCACCACCCGCAGCAGTCTCCCCTTGTACGTACGTTAAAAGCACCCTCCGTGGACCACGCCCGCCTCGGGAGGAAGCAGCGTTCTTTCGACGGTAGAAAATCTCAAGTGTGTTTTGCAGTGGCGAAGCGTTTGCGGAGAACGAAATCGGGTCGTGCGTATTCTCCCTCGTTCTCTTCTTTGTTGCCCAATTCCTGCTCACGACCGCGTTTTGTCGATAGTTATCTGCTCGAGAAGTTGCGAGATCAATTAACGAGTTTCCAGGCCGACCGGAGCGGCCGAAATTTCTGCATTCGGCCTTTGAATTCGAGCTCATGAACGTCGGAATTTCGGTCGCGAATGCCCAATGGCAGCGCGCATACGTCACACAGACGAGATATACGAATGTGGGGGCAGCTGCAAGCGTTCTCGTTCCGTCCACGCTCGACACGAGGCGACGACGTCTCGGTCTTCTTCCCTCGTACGAAGGGCGCAGCCCTCTGAGGGCTGCGGTGAGCGAGCGCGACGTTCCCTCGTCGTCGTCGTCGTCGTCGTCGTCGTCTGCGGCGGCGGCGGCCGATGAGTACGGCGACGAGTACGGCGACGACGACTACGGCTACCCGCCGGTCAACGAAGCGACGCGACAAGTCGGCCTGGACGAATACGAAGCCCTCAAGGCGATGCTCCTCCGGCGGACTTGGAAGTTTGGGGCGTTGTTCTCGGTCTACCTCTTTCTCGTGCTTCCGTCCACGAATGCGTCGGTCATGGAACTGGTCGGCTGTGCGGCGAGCTACGCCTACCTGAGTCTGTTGATGCGGCACGTGGACGCCTACACGGAGGACTCGGAGACGCCGATGTTTGAGGCCGAGCGGGTGGATGATACCGTGTTGCGGACGTTGAATAAGATTGTCGTGGGTCTGGGGTATTCGTTGAACGCGCGGCTGTTGATTCCCGTCGGTTTGGTGGCGGGGTGTGCGCTGTACAATGGGGTGGCCGGGGAGGGGGGGTTGAGCTTGGTGGAGGAGGGGTGCATGGTTGGTGGGTTTTTGGGGTACAAGGTGGCGCTGGTGACGAAAGTGTATGATGATTTGAAGCCCAAGGTGTTGACGAGCGAGGAGTTGATGCGGGAGAAGCGGCCAGACCTGGTCGAGATTGAGGGGGACGTCGAGGACGACATGCTGTGGGACGGCAAGAAAAAGCGTTGAAGATTCATTCGCATTGTCTGTTTTGTTTTCTGTTGTGTATTGTGTATTATGTTACACCGTTCGTTCGGATTCGGACCGAGCCGGCCGTGAGCTCGCTAGCTACCTCGCTACCTCGTTCGCTCACTAGCTCTTGCCGACCCAGACGAACTCGTGCTTGTAGCCGTCGCCGCCGCAGCTGGCGCTGCAGCTGTACACGGCGATGGTTCCAAAGTCGAGGGCGTCGTCGTCGGCAGGGTCCACGCCGAGGATGTTGAGGAGCTGGGGCATGACCTGGAACTCGAATCGTCGTGCCGCGCCGCAGGACTCGCAGGGTGGGATGTCTTGGGGTCTGGGCATGCCCTCTGGACTCGGGCAAATGGGGGCGGCGCCTTCCTCGAAACAGTAGCGGAGGATTTGGGAGGGGGCGTTGGATATCCGCGCAGCGAACATTGCGAATTGCCGCTTGTCCAACGGCATGTTCTTCTCGAGCTCGTCGATGAGCTCGGTGGGGAGCTCTTCCTCCGTGTAGTTGTTGGCCGCGTTCGAGAGCGCTGCCAGCTTTTCTTCGTCGGTTTGTCGGTGGCTTTGTTGTGCGATGGCGACATCCCCGTCTGTGCCCGTGCCCGCGCCCGCGGTGCCCTCTTGATCGTCTGGCTCCTCTTCGATGACGATTTCGTACTCTGGAAAGAGCGGCGGAGACGGCAGACCGGGTCCGACAACGGGGTCTCCCCGGCCCGCCACGACGGCCTGCTCGTGGGCCGCCACGGACCACGGATCGGCGGGCACCTGGTGACCCCCCGCCGCTCCCCCCAGCGCCTGCACCTGCTTTGGCCCAGCTAGCCGCTCCGCGTCGCTCAGCGGATGGTGCACATAGAACTCGTTCTCCCGCGCCATCTGACACCGCAGCGCCCGCACACACACGCTCCCACCCGCACCCCCGGCACTCGCCTCGGTGTCGGCCGCCTTCCGCCCGCTCACAAACACAAACATCGTCCGGTGGAACGCCTCTGGCCGCTCTTCCACCGGCGCATACACCTGGAGCAGAAACCGCATCACACTCCCGTCCACGGGACACCGTAGTTCGTCGGCAGAGGGCAGCCGCACGGGGTCCAGCCACGCCGGCCGACCACCCACTTTCGATGGGAACGCGTGGCGGAGCAGGTCGCAGGGGTGTAGCGCCGGCTCTGGAAAGCCCAATACCCAATGGAGGTCATCGTCCAGATCGTCTAGATCGTCCTCAATGTCCGACTCGGCAGCCATATGCACGTCGTCGGGCTCATGCTCGGCCATGTTTGCATCTCGACGGTGCCTTGCTCGAAACTCCGTGTGTTACTTCGTGACGGACGCTGGCGACGACGTAGACAGGCGCGTAGACGGATCGGGCGATCCTGTATTCATTTACTCGGATGATGACTCGCCTTCAAGGCTTGGACTTGGAGAGACCGAGGCGCTTGGCGCGATCTTTCAAACTGAGCTTTGCGGGCTTGGGCGAGTCCTGTGGCAGAGGCGAGGGGGAGGCGCCGAGGCTGCCGATCGTACCGATGGCGACCGCGCGTTCCTTCAGGGACCGCGCTTTCTGCGCCGTGGACGAAGGCGTGGCGCTCTGGGTGTTCTGGTCGGTCTGGGTGGAGGGATTGCCAACGAGCGGGGAAGCGGCCGCCGGGGCGGGTGCTGCGGGTGCTGCAGGCGCTGCGGGCGCTGCGGGTGGTGGGGGCGGGACGGCAGTTCGGTCTGCGGGGTTGGCCACAGAAGTGCTCTCGCGGGGCAGCACCCTGTCGGTCTCGGCGGTCGGCCGCCGACCGGCGAGGACGGCGTCCGTCGCCTGTTGGATAGCCTGCTGCATCTGGAGCACGTGTCGCTGCCTGTCGACGACGGCCGGTTTTGGAGGAGTTATCGTCGGGGCCGGGATTGTTGAGGTTGCAATGGCGGGGTGTGCCGCCGGGGGAGCCGGCGGGGGGACTGGGGCTGCCGCCAGAGGGACGGCGGGAGGTACGGTCGCCTGCTGCTTTTCCGGAGAAAGCTTGGCCCGCTTGGCCTCGGGAATCGCCCTGCTACCATCCTCGTTGCCGCTACCCCCAGACGTGGTGAACAGGTCGAGGAAGTCCTGGTGGACTTTTTTGCGGCGGACCTCGGAAGGGTTCCTGGAGGGAGGGAGCGAGCGAGTGCGTGAGTGCGTGAGCGGGAGGTCTCGAGAACCGACACCAGTCCGACTGAAGAATACGCACCAATCGGGGAGATAATCGTCTGCGAGGATCCTGGGAATCTCGGCGGGCGGAGGATCGAGTGCTGCGAGCTTGTCGAGCCACGACAGGGACACGACGCCAACGTTCTTGTTCCTCAGGGCGTGGGTGAAGACGGTCGGCTGGCCGGCGGCGACCACGTCGACGCCCTCGTAGTAGTTCTGGCTAACCGAGCCGCCGAGGGCGTCCACGAGGTCTTCGTACCGACGCTTGGCCTCGTGACGGGCTGGCGCGTTGACGGGATCCGCGGTGTGGTTGACAAAGTACACGACCGTGTCTTTGAGGATCCCAGTCGTGGCATTGTCAGCGTTACCGGCCTTGTCAGCGTTACCGGCCTTGTCAGCGTTACCGGCGTTGTCCTTGCCATCGACGACACGCACTCGACGCGGCGGGCGCGTGCCACAGGGACAGAATCGCTCGGCAACCTTCTTGTCGCGGAAGCGAATGCTGGGAATTTTTTCCCTCGACGAATGCGCCCGCTTGGCATCGACCATCGCACAAATATCGGTGATGGAGGCGACCGTGGACCCTGGCGGCGACAGCCCGAGGAGCGAGGGGGTCAGGACGAGCGGCACCGAGCTCCACTTGCCGGGACCGAGCAGGCTTCCCGCGACCAAAAGAAGCGTTGGCCGATGGGGCGCCGGTGTTTCCAGCCTCGTCGACCCAACGTCCGTGTGGCAGACGTACATGCCCGTCGACGCGTCGCGGGTTGGCGCGAGCGTCGATCCTGCCTCGAGACGCGCCAACGTCGCCCGTTCGTCCGTTATATGCAGATGGTTTCTGAGCTTGATCAGCGGCTTGGCGGTGTCATCGAACGCCTGATCGTTCCCTTGGCTGCTCAAATCGGTATGGACGTTGCCCGAGTCGTTCGCCACGCCGAGCAGCCAGTGCGACACCCTGCCCTCTGCGGGCTCGGCTCCCTCGTGGTCCTGACGCATTTCGCGCCAGTATCCCATCACGACGCAGTTAATGATCGACATCCCGAAGCTGTTCCTCACCTGGACCCGCGCCATCTTCTCGACCGTATTCCATTCTGCCTCCGGGGCGCGCAGCGTGACTGCGTTGGCCCCCAGACGCTCCGTCGAGTCGCGGAAGGCCTTGATATCCTCGCGACTGTTCATCACCGTGCTGATCAATGTACCGCCAATCCGTGTCGAGCCCGGCAAGAGCGGCTCCACCCGCACCGGCACCCGGAATCCGACCTCGGGGCCCCACGCTTTCGCCTCGAAATACTGCAGATTCTCCACACGCGTCCAGAGATACTGCCCGAGCATCGACTCGCCATTGAACGATAGCACGTCTGTGACGAGCACGAGGAGCTCCAGGTGATCCCGGAGCGCAACGTGGGCCGGCTGCGAGTCGCACGAGATCCTCGTGCGATCCTCGAGCCGACGATCCGCGTCCATCAACGCATCCAGGATGAACCGCGGCTCGGCGCACTGCTTGTGCGTGTTCCAGGCGACCACATCCGCTTCCATCTCGAAATCGGCGCCCGGCACCATCTTCGCCACCGCTTCCAGGAGCACCGTGTCCTCGAACGCCGGACTCCCCCTCTTCTTCTCGTCGTCCGAGTACTCGACGCTGCACGCATCGCCCACCCGGCGGACCCGCACCTTGATCCCATCGAACGACGCATCCGCGATGACCACCATCGGCTGGTAGTTCCCGGGCTTGAAACGGCGCTCCATGTACATGAACGCGTCGTCGATGCTGCCCATGACGACTTGCGCTTGGCGCACCGGCCGCGCCTCGGGCTGCACCGTCGGCTGTCCCTCTGCTGGCTCGTTCGCACGGTAGGGATTGACGACGGCTCCCGTGGCGATGCCCGTGACCCCGGACACGTCGCCAAGCAACCGCTCAAACGACATCCCATGCTCGAAAAACTTGACCACAGCCTCCTCGCCCCAGGGCGGCAGCTCCAGCACGTCCCGCTCCTTGATCCAGATCCGCGTCCGCTTGAGCACAATCTGAACCAGCCACATCATCTGGTTGGACGTCAACCGCCGCATAAACCAAGCCAAAATATCCACCTGCTCCTCGACGCACCGCCGACTGCACGCGTCCGAAAGCTCGCCCAGCTTGACGTTCATCTCGGCGACGGTCGGCGACCACATCCGCTTGTCGTTCATCCGCACCGCCAAGTCCCTTTCGGTCTCCGACATCGACAAATCCCCACAGAAAACGTCAAACACCTTCTCCTTGAGCAGCTCGGAGAGCTCGGACGGTTCCCCCAGCGCCAGCGCCAGGTCGTCCTTGTCGCGCCAGCTGAACAGTCGCGAGTAAAAGTCGCCGTCACCGTCTTGGGCGACTGCAGCAGCCAGACGCGGGTACTGCCGAACGAGCGATTTGACGACAATCGTGACCAGGTAGACCATACGATGCTGGGTCAGACCGGCAAAGGTGCGGCTGTCGCTCTGCGGAAGCGCCAGCCGGAAGACCTCGTAGGCGTCCGGGGAATCCTTCTTGATGCAGTGGTCGACAAACGCAGCGACAGCCTTGGTTCGCATGTACGGGTTGCGGTTGTAGCGCTGCACGTGGCGGAGAACGGCGAAGAGGGTGGCGTGAGCGTTGCGCAACTGGTCTCGGACGTCTTCACGTCCGTCTTCACGACGACGTTCGACGTACCTGAACCACCTCCATGAACGTCGCCACCGTCGAAAACCGAAGGTCGCCATTGGCGTCGATCTTCAGGTTCTTCGCCTTCACCCCCATCGAGGTCGAGGTCGAACTGCCAGGAACAACGTGGCAGAGTGATTCGTTTGCGATTTGAAAGACGAGGATGCTGGTCGGGGACAAAAAGCCCCTCAGGCCTCGTTCGCGACACACACCGTCGGAGCACGGGCGCTTGCCAAAGGGACCACCCGGTGGGTTGCGACACGCGCCGCTCTGCCTGGCGCGATGACGTCCTCCGTCCTGTATCCAAGCCGTGCGCCAACAGGCGAACCCGTCGTCGCCGGATTCTGGAAAGGCCCGTGCCGTGCCGAAACCGCCACGCGCACCTGGGCGGACGCACCCTGCACGCCGCGTGGAGCTCGTGGAAGCCACGCCGTCGCTGCTGCGGCGCTTGGCCCCACCGCGCCGACGACGGGCCGCTCGATCTTCTTCTTCCCCCCTTCCCCCCCTTCACTCCATGGCCATGCCGATTCTTCGAGAATTTCTTTGTCAGCTGCTTCCGTCAGTCAGTAAAGTAAGACGCGTGCCTGTTATTTCATACCCACATACCCACGTCCGGACGCACAAAACGGTCCAGAAAACGCGCGTCTCTTCTTCTTTCTTCGAATTCAAGTTCGCCCACGAAGAATTCCCGGCACCCCGACACCGGTCCTGAAACCGTTCGATAACGACGCGGTGATACACCTCCTGTCTGTACGTGGAGCGCAGCGTGGTGCGGTTTGAAGGCGACGCCGAATGGAAGGCTTTGTCGTCGCATGTGGGCGTGAGGGCGACAAGGGCCGCGCGGAGAAGGGCTGCGGCGAGATGGCGTCAGCCGGCGACCCGCTGACGCCGGAGATGGCTGTGAACGCCAACACGCTGTCGGGAAGTAGCAGCTCGTCGAGCTTTGTTGACACGACGAGCAGTCGCAGCGAGGGGGAGCGGGATGACGACGAGCGTGTCCGGAAGGATCTGAGCGAGGTATTCAGTGGGATGCGCGTCGGGGACAGTCCCAGTGGGAAGACGGGGCCGGGTGTCGACGTTGCTGGGGTCTGCTCCTTCGATGCCGGCGTCGCCGGCGTCGGAAGTCCCGCGCTCCGTCGGAAGCCCTCGTCGTCGTCGGACGACGAGTTGAATGCGATCGGGAAGAAAATTTGGAGGCCGAACGATCGGAAAGAGCCGATCCTGATGGACAACGACGAGCGTTTCTGTCTGCTGCCGGTCAAGTACCACAGAGCGTACGAGTACTACAAGATGGCGCAGGCGAGCTATTGGACGGTGGAGGAGGTGGATTTGAGCCAGGACAAGCGGGATTGGGACAAGTTGACGAAGCAGGAGAAGCATTTTATCAGCTACGTGTTGGCGTTCTTCGCGGCGAGCGACGGGATCGTGCTGGAGAATCTGGCCGTGCGGTTCATGCAAGGTACGTTCGTGATTGGTTGGTGGTCGTTGGTGGTCGTTGGTGGTTGGTAGCTGGGAGCTGGGAGTTGGCGAGTGATGGCCGGGACGGGCCTCACCCCACTGCCTTGCGCCAACATGAACATCAACGTTTCATCGCCACCGATTCGGAAGACCGGGTGATTGATACAGCCATGTTCACCTTGGAGAACTGTATTCTAGGGATTTGCTACTCTAGATGGAGATATCTATTGTTGTTGTTGACGGTCTTGTTCGCGACGGGGGCGTGTGTGTGCCACGTCTCGCACCCGTACCACTACTACCTCGACTCACCCCCACCCGCCCGCCCCACCGCTTACTGCAGACGTCCAGATCCCGGAGGCGCGTGCCTTTTACGGGTTCCAGTCTGCCATCGAAAACGTCCACTCGGAAATGTACGGCCTGCTGCTGGAGCAGTATATCGAGGACAAACAAGAACGTGACTTTTTATTCCGGGCGATCGAGACGGTCCCCTGCGTGCAGAAAAAGGCCCAGTGGGCCATCAAGTGGATCCAGTCCGCAACGTGCTTCGCGGAGCGTCTTGTCGCATTCGCGTGCGTCGAGGGGATCCACTTCTCCGGGTCGTTCTGCTCCATCTACTGGCTGAAGAAGCGCCTGCTCATGCCCGGGCTGACCTTCTCGAATGAGCTCATCTCGCGCGACGAGGGCCTGCACACCGACTTTGCGTGCCATCTCTACTCGTTGTTGGAGAACCCGCTGCCACAAGAGCGCGTCCATATGATCGTGGACGAGGCCGTGGCGTTGGAGCGCGAGTTCTGCTGCGAGGCGCTCAGCGTGTCGCTGGTGGGCATGAACGCGGGGCAAATGGCGCAGTACATCGAGTTCGTGGCCGACAGGCTGTTGGTGGCACTCGGGTACGAAAAGATGTACGGGACGCCCAATCCGTTTGACTGGATGGACATGATCTCGCTGCAGGGAAAGACAAACTTTTTCGAGCGGCGGGTCGGCGAGTACCAGCGTGCCGGCGTCATGCAGAGCACCAAGGATAAGGCCAACAGTCGCTACGAGCACGTGTTTACTCTGACAGAAGACTTTTAGTGATGAGGATGAACGAGCACGGCCAGACCACACCTGTGACCACGACGACCGCGGCGACGGCGACGACCACGACGACCGCGACGACCGCGATGACGACGACCACACAATGACGAATGTAACCCTCTAGATCTCTCTAGCATTTTCTCCAGTTGAGGTAGGCCAGGTGCCGCATCGTGGGTCGGCCGTGGGGGCAGTTCCAGGGGCTGACCAGGGTCGACAGGTTGGACAGAATCTCCTTCATTTTCTTCTTGGTCAGCGCTTTGCCGATCATGATTGACGTGCGGCACGCTTTGGACGCCAGAAGGGCGCGAAAGCGGGACGGGTAGACTGCATACTGCTGCTCCGACGCTTCATCACCTCTACCGCTATTGGCCTCGAGGTGCCAGAGCGACCGCTCGCCGCGTTCAATCATGCCGATCATCTCGACGACGTCCGCAGAGCTGAACGTGATGCCCTTGCAGTGCGGCACGGACGTGAGGCGGATCGTCCCAGGGCCCTCAGTCGCCTCGTCGAACTCAAACCCGCTGTTCGAGAAGACAGCTCTGTTTTCATAAACGATCTCCTTGTCTCGGGGCGTGAGGTCCTCCAGCGGGATGGGGCAGATCAGCCGCTGTTTCTGGAACTTGGTCGTCCGCTGCAGGTTCTCAAACGTGTGCTTCTCGTCAGAGGCATGCTGATCGACGATGAACAGGTCATCTCCCAGCTTCGCGATGATGAAACCCAGGTTGAACTGGCCGATGACGCGCATCTCATTGAACTGGTCCTTCTTGAAGACGCGCCGGAGCTCGTCCTCTGCTGCTGCGGCGGCGGCATTGGTCTCGCTGGCAGATGGGTTTTGCTCTGCACTTGGGTCTGCGCCTCTTCCATACACGTCTCCATCTGCTTCTGCACCTGCATCTGCATCTGCGTTGGGTGCAGCATCACGAGCACCACGAGCACCAGGGGCGGCAGTCATCGAGGCGGCGGCAAACGCCGTCTTTCGCGCGGCGGCCTCCTCTCGCTCTTGGGCAAGCCTCGCACGCGCTGCAAACGTCTGGCGAATGCCATCCATGTCAATGGCGAGCGTGCGCTGGTCTCGGTCGTGATGCTTCACGCCAATCTCGGGATGCGGGTGCGGGTGCGTGCGCGCAACGCTGGGCTTGGTCTCTTCCAAGACGACGACGTCCTCAGAGACTGACGGCGCGACCCCGCCATCATTCCGGGGATGCTGCTCGTGCCCTTCATGCTGCTCGTGCTCTTCATGCTGCTGGTGCCCCTCGTGTTCATCCGTTGTGGGCATGCCACGGCCATCGTCCCGAGGGTCAGCATCACCAGGGCTACGGGCATCTTCGGGGTGCGCCACGGGATCTCCGACCCCGGCCTCGTGCATCGCCTCGTCCCCGTCCCCGCCCCCGTACCCGTCTCCGTCTCCAACTCTGTCCCCGTCGGCGTCCCCATCCACTCTTTTCTCCGTGGTGGTCTCGGTCTCCTCACGACGTGGTCGCCTCGACTCTTTGGCGCCGTGCAGAATGTAGTCCGCGTTATCTCGCCTGAGCGCAAAGTCCATCAACGACGGTGCCGCCTTTGCCACGGGTGCCGTCTTCCGCTTGAGTGGAACGGACGTCTGCGACGGCAGCGACGCACGCTGCGTCTGCGCGTCGACCGCTTGGGTCTGGACGTGGGTCTGGGTATCGATCACCATGCACTCGGGCTTGTCGTCACTGCCGTCTTTGGCGTCGTTGGTGTCGCCGTGTTCGCCGTTGTTGCCGTCGCCGCACACGACGCCCTGCTTCCTCGGCGCGAAGATCTGGTCGATGCGAACATCGACCTTGGAAGCTGGTGGCGGTCTACCTGAACCAGCAGCCACCGCCAATGGTAGCCCCGCCGATCCCGATGGTCGCACAGACGTCGTCGCCGTCTGCGAAAACTCGACCTCCGAGCCCAGCCGCCCGTTGGGAACCCCACCCAACACCGTCTCGACCGTATACTTGCCGCGCTCTCCCTCCCATACCTTCACCAAGCAATCCTGCAGAAACCGACAAATGGCCGCCTCCTCGTGAAAAAAGACCGTCCGCTTGTCCGGCGTCACGTTGACATCGACCCGATCCGGACTCAGCCGGATGTCCAGCACGCACGCCGGCCGCTGCGTATGCGTCGGCGACACAAAGTTCTTGTACACATCGTACACCATCGCCCCTGCCTTCTTGAACTCGATCGGCCGCGCGTTGACGAAAAAGTGCCGCCCGTCCCCGCGCCCCTTGGCGACCCCCGTTCCCGCCCCAGACACCAACCCAAACACCTCCACCCCTAGCGCGTCGTCCTTTCCGTGCACTCCAAGCATCCCTTCTGCAATTTTCTTCCCCAAAACGCCCCGCGCTGACGCTCTCAGGCCCTCAAACGTGGTGGTGGCTGCCGGGCTGTTTGCACTCCCGGCGTCGTTTTGCACCACCACGCTCCTCGTCCCGCTGCCCACCTGGTTCGTGCACACGAACCGCACGCCCGTACAGATCAGCGCATAGCTCTGCAGCAACGTCACAAGCCGTCCGTAGTCCCGCTTCAAGTTCTTCTCAAACTCTTTCCGCCGAACCGGCAACGAGTGAAACAGGTCCCGGACCGCGATGGTCGTCCCGCCCGACCTTGCCATCATCACCTCGCCAGCCAGCTCCCCATGCGCATCGTACTCCAACTTCACACCACACTCTTCGCTCGCCGTCTTGGTCACCACCGACAGGTGCGACACGGCGCACAGCGAGCTCAGTGCTTCGCCCCGGAACCCCAAGGTCGACAGCGTCTCCAGGTCGGCGAAGGAAGACAGCTTGGAGGTAAAGTACTTCTTGGCCAGCAGCGGGCGATCCTCTGGAGCAACGCCCGTGCCGTTATCGCTGACTTCTATCAGCGAGCTGCCGTAGTCGCGGAGGCGGACGTCGACGATGGAAGCCCCGGCGTCGATGGCGTTGTCGACGAGCTCCTTGACGGCGGTTTGCAGGTCGACAATGACTTGACCCGACGTCAGACGGTGGATTGAGCCCTTGTCGATGGGCTTAATTACGGGCATTGTCTTGTCGTGGTTTGAATTCGAAATGAGAACCGCGGGTGAAGGGCCAGTCAGGGGGCACCCTCACTCACGCGCGAGGACAAGGTGGGTGCGAGAGATCATGATGATAACTTTCGTCTGGATTCAGAACAAACAGAAGATATCGGGAAAAATTGTCCCATTCATCCCATCTTTCCCTCATTCATTCCCATGATGCTCCCGTCAAGGCTGGCCAAGTACTCGTCCAGACTCACGCCCCCGTCGATATCGGCGTCGGCCGCCAGAAACGCGGCCACCTGCTCCTCCGTCAGCACGATGCCACGCTCCTCGGCAGCGGCACGGAGCTCGGCCTCGGTGACATTCCCGTCGCCGTTCCCGTCGAGCGAGGCATAGACGTCGGCGGCAGACGGCAGCTCGGCAGACGGCGCTGCCCCGTCTGGCGTCGGAAGCAGCACCGAGTCGATCAGGTACACGACCCCGTTGCCGGCGTCCACGGACCCGACGATGGTGGCAGAGCTGCCGCCAGCGGTCACCGTGTCGCCGGTGACGTCCAGGCTCTCGCCGGCCAAGGCCGTCGGCACCGTTCCGCTCAGGTCGCCAGAGCACACGGCGCCGTCCGTGACCACGTGCAGCTGCAGCACGCGGGTCACCAGGTCGGTCTCGGCCAGCAGCTGCTCGGCCGTGATACCGAAATCGCTTAGCAGGGCGGCGAACGCGTCGTTGGTCGGCGCAAACACGTCGATCGGTCCGGGGGTGGAGAGGACGTCGGTCAGGTTCATGGCCTGGACGGCGGCCAGGAGGGTCGACAGGTCCGGGGTGGTCGAGGCGAGCTCGCTGATCATGGGCAGGTCGGGCGAGCAGGCCTTCTCGGCGTTGGCAAGGCCGGCTGAAATCGAAGGGTGGTTGAAAGCGTGAGCGTGGACCTGGGTCGAACCCTCGCGATTATCGCACAGGACGCAACGATTAAGCACCGACAGCTGAGAACGGGCGCGTGTGCACCGCCAGGGGGCGAGAACGCGGCACGAGGTGCGAGATTCTCGTCGTCGAGAATTCCCGAATCGACGTACCGCTCAGCAGCAGGGCCGCGAGGACGAGGTGAATGCGCGAGATCATGATGATGACCACCGTATTGAGCTTGGTTGTATGACACGAATTCGAACAGTTCCGTTTGGAAGCGTCGATTCGGGAATTCTCGACGACGAGAATCTCGTACCTCGTGCCGCGTTCTCGAGTCGACCCGAAAACTCGCGATGCGTTGGTTACAAGATTTCGTCATCGACTTCGTCATCGACTTCATCATCAACTTCCTCGCCTTCCTCCTCCCCCTTCGCGACCTTGGCCGGCGCGAGGCGATTGCGGGGCTGCCGACTCGCCACCGGGGCCGACTGCTGCTGGCGCAACGCCGCGTACTGCGCGACGTCCTCGTCAGACAGGCTCGGCGAGACTGTCGCCGCAGCGAAGAGAAAGTCTTCCTGCGACACAACAACCGGCGCCTCCTCTCCGTCGCGGCCCCCCGCGCCAGCACTGGAACCAGCGCCAGCGCCGGTCCCATTCCCGACGGCGCCGCCGTCTTGGACATGCCGCTTGAAGGCGCGCATCCACGCGCGAGAGCAGAGTCCGTACATGTCGGCGCCGGTGAGCCTCGACGGGCACTCCCTGGCGACGGCTCCAAAGTCCACCGAATCGTCGATCTTGAACTTCCTGGTGAGGGCGATGAGCACCTTCTCTCGGTCGGCCGGCGACGATGCGATGCCGACGTACAGCAGCTTGTCCAGGCGTCCGGGGCGCAGCAGCGCCGCGTCGAGCAAGTCTGGTCGGTTGGTGGCACCGATAATGAAGACGTCGTCGCTGCCGCTCCCGGCTTGCGCCGAGTCGATCTCCGCGAGGAGCTGCGAGACGATCCTGTCCATGATGCCGCCCGAGTCGGAGCCCTTCCCGCGGCCCGGCGCGAGACTGTCGAGCTCGTCGAAGAAGATGACGCACGGACGAGCACTGAATGTATGATGATTCGGAGGCAGTGAACGGGTGAGTGGGTCGAATGGGGCGAGTGGGGCGGGTAGGAAGAGGCAGCGACCCGCCGTCTCCCACCGACGAGGACGTACCGTCTTGCCTTGGCAAATACCTCCCGGATGAGCCGCTCGCTCTCTCCGACATACATGTTGATGAGCTCGGGGCCCTTGACCGAGAGGAAGTTGCAGTTGACCTCGGTCGCGACGGCCTTGGCCAGCAGCGTCTTGCCCGTCCCCGGCGGCCCGTACAGGAGGACGCCCGACCGGCGCCGGAGACCGCCCGCGAACAGCTCTGGGTGCTTGAGCGGAAGCTCGACGGTATCGAGGATGCCGAGTTTGACGTCTTCGAGGCCGCCCACGTCGTCCCACTCGACGTTGGGGATCTTGGGCGCGCCAATCTCTGATGCCGTCTTGCTCCTGACCGACACGATGGACGAGTCCACGTGCTTCTGGTTGAGGTCGGGCACCTCGACGGTCGCCGTGGCACCCACGGACGTCGCCGATTTGTCGGCCATTCCGACCACGGCCGCGGCGCACGCCTCGGCAGCGACGTTCTTGAGCTCAAGCGGCGACAGTCCGGCCGTGTGCTGCACCATATTCTCGATGTCGGCAGCGCCGATCGAGCGGCGGGCGCTGGACAGGAAAGACTCCAGCAGCATCCGTCGGCCGTCAGCGTCTGGCGCGTCGGCGAGCAGCTCATGTGTGAAGCAGCGTCGGATGCCCGGTTCCACGTCGTCCGGGTCGGTCGTCGTGGCGATCGTGAAGATGGGGTACGGGAAGGGGCCGTCCACAGCGTCGGCGCCCTCCCGCCTCGAGTACATGGTCATTCCATCGACGTCTTCTCCATACTTCCCCTCGAGGCCCTTTGATATGCACCTCGAAAGCGCCGCGCCGATCCGCGCGCCCTGGGCCATGACGTTGGGCTGCACCGGGGTCGCCTGGGCGAGCAGATGGACGTCTCGCAGCAGCAGAATCACGGGCTTGTAGTTGCCTGCGATGTTCATCACGGCGTCCAACGTCTCGACCACCTTCTCGTCTGGCATACCCTCTGGCCGGATGTCCTCACACGAGAGGGAGATGAAGTGGCAGCCGAGGGCCGCGGCTGCCGCCCTGGCGGCAGTCCGCTTGCCGGCGCCGTGCGGCCCGTGCAGCAGGATCGACGGTCGCATCGTGACCAGGTTCGACTGTGGATGGATCGTGCACGCCACGACGTGCGCAATGCTCTCCCAGACGGGCAACAATTGGCCGACGTGCTCGAGCTCGGCGTCGCGGCCGGGCGCGTTTTGGGACGTCGCCCCCAGGCACCTTGCCCGCCTGTTGGACGGATGCGTTGGTTTCTTGGACGCTCCAGAAGCTCCCAAAGGAGAGCGACACGAGCCAAACATGTATTCTTTGGCACCAATGGGGAGTCCGGAGCTCGTCACGCCGTCGAGCGACACTGTCGTCTGCTCCGAGTCCACGGCCACGTACCGCGAGTTGGGGTCGATCGATACGGACGACGAGTTTGACCGGCCAAACGTGGTCGATGTCCCACCGCGTCCTCCGCTCGCCCACACGGACGTCACCTTGAAGTACATGATCTGCGGGGGCACGTCCACGTCCGCGTCCGCGTCCGCGTCGGCCTCTGGCCCACGGCCAGCGCCTTCTTCCGTCACCCTGGCGTTGATCTGGGCCACGGTCATGCCCGGACTCTTCATGTGCGACGCCGGCACGGGAATCCCGATAACATCCCCGAGCGCCACGACGCGCACGTCGCTCCCAAAGTACGCATCCAGGCACACGCTCGCCGTCTCCTCCTCCGGATCGGCAAACCCGCTGTTCACCTGCTCTTGCCCGTTGCCCTGACCTCCCGGCAAGCCGTTTCCGTCCTTCTTCTCACCGTTAGAGTCCTCCTCGTCGTCCACTTCCGGCAGGAAATCTCCGGTCGGGTCCGGCTCCCGGACAGCCTTGAGGCACACCCGCCTGGCAAGCCGCACCCTCGCGACGCCCCCGGTCGGATTGACCACCGCAACGTCCTCCGGAGGCGACTCCGTTGATTCTTTCGTTTGTTTCGATTCCTCCTCACGTCCGTCCTGCGCGCCAGGATCCTTCTCGCCGTCGCAGACATACCGCTTCAGACAGACGGGAAACTCTGGCGCCCCCGAGTCGGTGCCCTTGAAGAAGGCCGTCAGGTGGTACGGCACCCCGATGTTGTACGCCAGAAACGGCGACACCTTTATATCCTCCTTCAACAGCACCTCTTCGTCTCCCGCTTTCCAGATACGGGCCAGCCGCGGCGCCACCTGCGGCAGATCCGGGTTGGACACCTCGACGAGGTCGCCAGAGGCGACCTTGAGGCTGTCAAGCACGTGCTCGTACGCCACGCAGTCGTGGAGGTCGTTCCTGCAGGTCGCGATGTGCTCCGTATCGAAGTCGGCCACGTCCCGACAGTCCCCGAGGAAGTCGAGGTCGTGGGAGACCCCGTTGACAAGCACGGATGCACGGAATTCGACGGCCGGCTGGCTGCGCCGGCGTTCTGCCGGCGATCCCGGCGCACTCGACGATATCTCCGGGTCGTTTGCCAGACGCCGGTACACGTCGCTCGCCGGGATGGCCGCGAAGGACGTCTGCAGGCCCGCCAGCGTTTTGCGAAACGTCATTTTTTCTGTCGCAAGCTGCCACCCGAAAGGGTGGTTGACCTCAGCCGGTAACCGGCCAGTGCTGTTGGTACGTACGGATCAATGTCGTGGTCGTCTGTTGCGGGCAGCGAGCGTCGAACGACGCAGCGTGCTGCCGGTGACGCCGCCGCGAAGGGAGGGACCAGAGCGGATGCCGTACCGGCTGACGGTCGGCGGGCGCAGGCACCCAGCGCAGCGGGGAGGAAGAAGCGGCATCCGCATGGGAAAGACGGAAAGCAGAAGGGCACAACAACGGACACGAAAAAGCCCCAATCTCCGCGTGCAGGTGCGGCGAGGCCTCCGGTCAGGCACGGGCCGGCCGCCTTTGCCGCGGCGCCGGCAAACGCCTGGGGCCGCGCGGCCGAGACCAAAGAGCGGCTCGGCGTGCCTACAGTCGCTCCGATAGTCTCTCCGACCGTCGTCACGACAACATGCCCGACAGTCGCTTCGGGGACCGCTTCCGAGAAGCGGGAACAGCGAAACGAGGAGGGGGATACTGGGACTGTGGGGCCGCCGACGAGGACTTGTCAGGAGCCATCGGGATCCCAACCCGACGGAGCGGCTGCGCGAGCGGCCTTTGCTGCACTGGCGGGTGGCTTGCAAGCTCTGGACGACGCGGGCCCCGTCGGCGTCGAACCGGTTGGTATGGAGAACCCCGGGAACGTGTGTTTCGCAAACTCTGTGATACAGGCGCTGTTGGGTTGCGACTTGTTTAGAGCGCTCCTGCTGCGCATTCGCACCGCGGGTGGGCTCCTCGATGCGTCCGCTGACCGGTACCCGGTGCTCAAGGCGATGGCCGATATCGGTAGGGAGTTGCAGTTCCGCGCGTCTCCAGCCGACGTCCAGCCAGTCTCGCCGGCGGTCCCGCCGTCGGTCTTCCCGGTGGTCGGCCGTAACCCACGTGCCGTGCGTGTCGCGCTCATCACCAAGCTCGTGCACGAATCGTTCAATACTCGGTACAAGGGCGAGCAGCGGACACGACAGATTGAGCAGGAAGATGCCCACGAGTTCCTGCATTGCCTGCTGGACGGGATGCACAAAGAGTTGCTCATGCTGGCCGATGCCGAGGCGAAGGCGGAGAAAGCGGGACAGGGAGAAGCAGAGGAAGAGGGAGACGGAGGGGCAGACGCGGCGGCGAGCGACGTGGCGGCGCTTCGACTCGACCGAGCCGACCGAGTCGGCACGGGCGCGGCCGATACTCATAAATACGAAGACGACGAAGATGAAGGCGGCGAGTGGCTGACGCAGTCCGGCAAGCGCGCGGTCAAGCAGCAGGTGGTGACGGCGGAGACCGTCAACGTGTCTGTGTCGAGGCGAACGTCCGCCATCTCCGAGCTGTTCGAGGGGATGCAGGCGACGTCGATCGCAAGCCGCGGGAATCCGCCTTCTGTTACGATGCATCCGTTCTTAGTCGTCGAAATCCCGCTCTACGACGCCTCGATCGACACTCTGGAGGCGGCCATCACGAGCGTGATGGCGACCGAGACGATCTCGGGATATCGACCCGCCGGCGGCACCGGGACAGCCTGTGAGGCGAGCAAATCAGAGCGATTTCAGTCCCTTCCGGAGGTTCTCGTGCTTCATATGATGCGATTTCAGTTCTCGGGGTCGTCCGAGAAGCTGAACAAGGTTGTGCGGTACGGGACGAGGCTGCGAGTCAAGGCGGGCTGGATGATGGCGGGCAGCAGCAGCCGGGACCGGCGAGCGGAATACGAGCTTGTCGCGACGATCTCGCACCACGGCCAGTCCATCGCCCGGGGGCACTTTACGGCCAACGTCCGGCACCGCAGCGACGACCCGCCGGCCGCCGGCGACAGCGAGTGGGTCAACCTGAACGACGAGCTCGTCCGACCCATCCGAGAAGACCGGGTGTTGCACGACGTGCCTTACATGCTTTTCTATCGTCGATTGTAATGCACGATGTCATGGATTCATTGATTCACTTCGCTGCGTCGTCGTCGTTCGCTGAGCCAATCGAGCCAAGCGTTCCACAGCGGGTCCTGGCGCAGCACCTGTTCGTCGCCGACAACGACGAGACCCCGCCTCGCCCGAGTGATGGCCACGTTCATCCTCCTCGGGTCCTGCACAAATCCGAGCCTGCCGGCGTCGTTGCTTCGAACGGTCGTGAGGATGACGCAGTCTGCCTCGCGGCCTTGGAAGCCGTCCACGGTGCTTAGCGTCAACCATCCAGCCGCGAGCAGGTCCGCGTGCCGGTCGGCCATGGCCTCTCGCAGCAGGTCCAACTGTCCATTGTACGGCGTAAGCACCGCACACGACTTGACGTTTTCCTTGTCTCTGAAGTCCACCAGGCGGTCGACCACCTCGACCACCAGCTCGACCTGGCTCGGGTTGGCGTATGAGTGGCCCTGTTGGCCGCCGCGGTGCCGGCGCTCCGGCCCCCGACAGTCCAGAAACGTCACTGGATGCCGATTGCTGCAGTCAATGTCCTCGATCTCCCCGAAATCGTCCTGCAGCGCGCGCACCACCGGCCTGGCCGTCGCGCTCACGCTGGTTTGCAGCCGCCCCCCGTAAAACGCCCGCGATGGAAACTCAGAGATACCCGGATGCATCCTGGCGGACGAGCGAGGCGCGTACCACGAGTGAGAGAGACGGATCGCGCGAGCGTGCGAGCGCACGAGGGCACGTCTGTCGAGATCAACACCCACCGGTACTGTTCGCTCAACAGTTCCGGCACGATCCCCATCAACCGCATCCGCGTGAACAGCGGAAGATCCAACCCGAGCTGCTGGGCCTTGCTCGATATCACGGTCGGCGGCAGCTGCATGTCATCCCCCGCCATCACCACGCTCTCGGCCCCGCGCGTCAGCGCGATCAACGTCGACGGCTGCGTTGCCTGCGTGGCTTCGTCCACCAACACGACCCGAAACTCCTGATCCTGTAGCCGCACGTCGCCGGAAGACACGCACGTCGCCACGATCACGTCCGCGTCCCGCATGACCGAGTCGGCGGCATGACTGAGCTCTGCCGACGACAGCTTCCACAGCCGCTGGCTCTCGAATTCCAGCTCTTGTGCCCTCGTTAGCGAGCCCAACACGCCACTGTCTCGCAGCGCCTTGGCCTCCTGCGCGAGCGACGTCGACATGTCTCGCATTTTGGCCGCCTTTTTCCCTGCGGCACTCTTCTCGGCCAGCGCCTCCAGGCAGCGGTGCTGCAGTTCTGCCCGCACCCTCGAAACCGGCCCGACCCGCACGCACGAAATCCCGAGCACGTCCATCCCCGCCAGCAGATTATCCGCCGCGGCGTTCGTCTCGGCCACGGCGAGGATCTTGCCAATCTGCCCCCGCTGCTGCGTCTGCACCAGCGTCAAGACGTAACACAATCCCAGCAACGTTCTCGTCTTCCCAGTCCCCGGAGGACCCTGCCACAGCGTCATCCGCCGCGTCAAGGCCTTGCCGATGGCCGCCGTCTGGCTCGGGTTCAGGTTTTGCAGCCGCCCCAGCGCCCGCTTTGCCGCCTCCACCGCTGCCGGCGACGACATCCACGCCGGCGCCGACTCCGCCACCGTCGCGGCCTTGGAAGACCCCAAGAGAATGGCTCGAAGCGCCCGCGCCCCCTGTCGTTCGTCCTCCATCCGCGAAGACAGCCGGTCGACCGCGTCCAGCTGACGCTCGAGCCCCACGCTGTTGAGCTTGGCCCCGACGACGACGCCCAGCGCCCCATCGGCGGTGAGCGTCGTCGAGTCGTCTTTACGCACCGTAACGCGCAGCCTGACACGCGCGCCTCCGTCCTCTTCGTGGTCCACGAGACTCCCCTCAACGTACCCCCCTCGACCACAGACGAACACGACGCCAGCGCCTGCCTTATACCCCCTGAGCGACGGCGCGGCACCGCGAACAGACACCTCGACATTCCACACAATCTCCGAAAAGAGCCTCCCGTCGATCCACATCCGGCCGACGTCCATCGACGACCGTGCCACCTCCTGCTCCATCCCCCGTCGCTCTTCTTCGGCCTCGGCCATCAACGCAGCGCGCAGAGACTCTTGCAGGAGCGCGCCAGACGGAGGCGCGGAGGAAGTCGCCGACTGCTGGTTTCGTCGAGGTGGCACGGCCCTGGTCGGAGGAGCAGGTGACGGAGAAGAAGGGGATGGCGACGGGGATGGCGAACCCCTTGTGGCTCTCGCCACGCCGCCCGTGACGAAGGAGATATGTGCTATCTGCATGGCATCGTGACACGCAGATAGACGAAATCAAACGCTTTTGTTGTCTGCCGTGGCCGACTACGTTTGAGTCGGTTGTTTCGAGGGGGGGAGCCTCATTTTGTTTCGTAATTTTGTTTCGTAATTTCGTTTCTCTTCGATTGGCATGGCGATGATGGCGATGATGGTGACAACATCAAGCCTGACGCGCGGGATTCACGCGCGGAGCCACCGGCAACGCCGCTGCACCTCATCGTCAGCCTCCCAACCACTCGGCACGGGCTCGACGACGACGACCGTCACGGAGAAGAAGAGGCCGGTCAAGCCGATCGAACTTGTGGTCACGGACGTCGACGGCACGCTCCTCAACGCGAACCAGGAGCTCGACGAGGCCGTGGTCGCATCCGTCGCAAAGGCTCGGGCGGCCGGCGTGCCACTGATGATTGCGACGGGCAAGGCTGTCGGGCCGTGGACGGCAAACATTCTTCCAGCGCTGGGATCGTCGTGTCCAGAGATCTTCTTGCAGGGTCTGTTCATCCGGGATCAAGAGGGGAACACGCTGTACGCCGACACGCTCGCTGACGACGTCCTGCTGCACTGTGTTGCGCTGGCGAAGAAGCTGAGCGTGTCTCTGGTTCTCTACGGAAGCGACCGGATCATCTGCGAGAGTCGGGACGAACACACGGATCGGTTAATTTTCTACGGGGAGCCGACGCCGGAAGCGGTTGGCGACGTCGCTGGGTATCTCGGTGCGCCGGCCACGACGCTTCAGATCCACAAGGTCATCTTTATGGCGGACGATGCGACGATTCAGAGCACGGTGCGTCCGGTGGTGGAGTTGGAGCTGTCGAAGTACCAGGTTGCGCTGACGTCGGCGATCGAGGGGATGGTCGAGGTTCTGCCGCCAGGGGCGAGCAAGGGGCGAGGCGTGAAGTGGGTGTTGGAGGAGGTGCTCAAGGTTGACGCGAGCGCGGTGATGGCGCTCGGTGACGGTGAGAATGACGTTGAGATGTTGGAGCTGGTCGGGTTTGGGGTCGCTGTCGCCAACGCGGGGGAGAAGGCTCGGAGGGCTGCGGACGTTGTGAGCGATTGGACGAACGACGAGGGGGCCGTGGGGCGGGCGATCGACGAGTGGGTGTTATGAGTCAAATCTGTTACAGTCTGGCAACGGGGTCCCATGCATGGGTCAAGTCAAGGAAAAAGTCAACGGAAAGAAACGCTACGGTCGATACGGGGAAAGAGAATCTACCAGACGAAGATGGTGTTGGGGAAGCACTCCTCCTGCCAGCGCTTGCCAAAGGCGAGCACGAGCTTCCTGGCGCGCTCTTCGGAATAGATGTGGTGGCCCGTG
>Ga0222716_10001124_pt1 | contig 22542 bp, 39 predicted proteins | sample C33_13DmetaG_FD_165044 | JGI IMG/M metagenome (GOLD analysis project Ga0222716, IMG submission 165044) | Estuarine water microbial communities from San Francisco Bay, California, United States - C33_13D | ecosystem: Environmental > Aquatic > Marine > Unclassified | place: USA: California... | reverse complement strand
TCTGCTCTCACTTCCACAATTTGACCAATCAATTGATCCTTGTGTTTCCAAAATTCATCTCTATTGTCATCTGTCAAACCAGATCCCACATTGGTTTTAATCAATTTGCCATCATCTAAACCTTCACAAATCAATGCACCCAGTTTGCCCACATTTCTGCCTGTGCCTTCTTCTGTGGCTTTCACAGTCAAACTCACTTCTATAAACGGCTTCAGTTTCAACCAAGCATGACTTCTTTTACATTCATACGAAGACTCAATATCTTTAATCATAATACCTTCATAACCACCCTCTACTGCCCTCTTATTCACCTCTGTGTACGTCTTCTGACCTTCGGATGTGTCTAAGTCCACAATTTCATGGTCCAGCACTGTAACGGCGTCTAAATTGGTTTTGTGCTGTTCATACCATGCTTTTAACATCTGTGTTCTCAATGTTTGGCTTTTGGCCCAGGCACCTTTTTTAAAATCTTCTAATGGTAAAAAATCAAACAAATGAAGCACTGCGTCTTTGGCTGTGCCTCCACTTTTTCTGTGTACCTGTTTCATCAAGTCCTGAAAGTTTTCACTCATCACTTCACCATCTAATACCACAGGATATGGTGGAGGACTTGCTTTAACAACATTGGATATTTGTTCTTGTATGTGTCCAAAGTTTGAGAACTCTTTGCCATTACGACTGAACATATCCACTTTGCCATCTGGATACACAATAGTAACCACTCTAACACCATCCAGTTTTACTTCCAACATCTTCTTACCCACCAACTTTTTTTCATGGTTTGTTGAATCATGGGCAAGTTGGCAAGTAAACACGGGCACCATGTACTTGCCAAACTTATTCTTTTTAGCCACAGAGTTCACAGTTTTTTCTGAAACTCCACATCTTAAATCTTTAATTAATATTCTTCTGTAAAATCCATTCCATTGTTCAGCAGTTGCTGAGCTCATCACCAGTTCAATGGCATCTCTTGCCGCATGTCCTGTGAGTTCTCTTGCATGTAATTTTTCAGCAAGTTCTTTAAAAACTTCCCATTTACAACCTTGTCCAGATATCACTTCATCTTTTGTGGGCACCTGCTTGACGCCAAAAGTGTACAATTTGTCCAAACACATCTTCAAACCTTCAAAGAACTCATCAAGACCTTCGTTCATAGCATCTAACAGAATCTTTTCTTTAGCCAATCTACTGTTGTCTGCTTCTAGTTTAGCAATAATGTCTTGCGGTTGTGTTCTCATATCAGTTTTACCAAAATGTAAATTTGTAGACATAATACCGCAATAGGAACGATTGTTCTAATCAATTCCATTGTGTGGTTGTACTCGTCCAATTTTCGTTCCAATTTGTTTCTTTTTGCTTTTTTCATTGTACTAATATTATTATCTTTTACCATAATTGTCAATCTCCTATACTGGTTTTAACACTGTGCTTTTAGCCATATCTTTCCAATTTTCTGGAAAGGCTTTTGCCAAATCAGCAATTTTCAGCACAGTTCTCAAACTGATTTCTCTCAACTGTCTTTTATTTTCATCCACAAAAGACACAATTGAATCTTCAGTTTCAGTAGGTAAAGCATACGATTTCAACATACCATCCTGTACTATCTGTTTAATTCTCAAAATCTTCTCTCTAATTGTGTCAATTGTAAGATCAATATAATGACATCTTGATTCCAATGCCTCTAGGTGATCTCTCAACTTTTTACTTTTTACATTGTCGAATTTAATGTTTGTGATAAAGATCACTGAACCAGCAAAATCAAAAGTATCTGGCACACCTTCTCTTCTCAACATATGCGAGTCTGTGTTCCAACAAATTTTTCTAGTTTTTTTAGAATCCAAAGCCGCTTTTAATATGTTCAAACTTAAATCGTCCAACAAGATAGAATCACAGTCATCAAATACCAACACATTGTCAGCATCTGAAAAATTGTACAATTTACAATATAATCCTATTGGAGACATTGCACCTTTTACAACTTCATATTTTGGTCTTGTGTTACCCAATGTGCTAACAACACCATATCTATCAAGCACTTGCTCAACACCGTGTGATTTACCTACGCCTGGAGGGCCACTAACAATCATTGCTCTCACATCACCTCTTTTAGTGGCTTTTGTCATGTCTGTTAATATGTCGAAACGTTGTCTCATTCTTTCCACAGTTTCAGCATCCGATTCTTCTTTGGGTTGTTCAGGAGCAGAGTCTCTCAATTGATTCTCATTCTCAACATTTATTCTGATTTGATTTTTTGTAGCACCTGGGTACTTTTCAACATCATCTATCTTAACAGTGATAAATCCACCTTCTTTGTGTGGATGTGGTTGATATCCTTTTACCAAGTTGAAAGTTTGATTTTCTACAGTTTTGTTTCTGTAAGTGCCTTCTAGTAAGTATATTGTGTTTTTCATATGTGCCCTTTTTGTTGCCTTAGTTTGTTTGCCTTATATTAATATTATAGTTTCTGGTGACCAAAATGTCAACCAATTAGTCTGCTCTACTTTCACTGTAACAAGTTAATCCGTACTGTTCTTCCAACACCTTAGCAAAGGCATCACAAGCGATTTCCTTAATACTCATAGATTGTGTGTGTCTCCACTTGTGGTTTTCTGGCATGATATCGTAGTATGATACTCTCCAACCACCTCTGTAACCGTTGTCACCAATGCCTTGTTTCTTTAACCAACCTACAAATTTACCTTGAGCTGGTCTGATTGAAATGTTAGCGAATCCACAATACATAGGTTCTTCTTTGCCTTCCATGTAGGTATCAACAGCATCAACAGCCGCCTCTCTGGCTATGCCCCACATCTGCACGGGTTCTACTTTTGCGTTTACAAATTTTACAACTTTTTTTACATCTTCTTTTAACATAGTGTTTCCTTCCTTTTGATTTGTGTTTTTGTTAAATTGATTCATTAGTGTGTCTAACCATTTTTCTGCACTCTCTATATCCATTACATACTCCAATATGTTTCTGAACTTGGTGATAAAAAGTGTGGAGTGTTCACTGACTGCTTGATTGGATTTTTTCTATCTGCATCGTGTATGCTGTAAACAACTTCAGTGGCTTCAATTGACTTTCTGTAAGTGTCCAAATCCACAATCTTCATTTCAACCATTTCACCAGTCAATTCACCTTCTGCTTGTCTACCAGTTTTACCATTTTCGTGTAAACCTAAACCTTCAAATCTGAAAGTTGAGTATGGTTCTCTTTTAGCAAACCCTTCTGCAAACTTCTTCTTAATTCTAGTTAAAGATGCTTTTGCGTGTCCTAGTTCTCTGTGGATTTGTCCTGAGTAAGCATATTGTTTTTCGCTTACTATTTCTGTTGTGTCTGTTCTGTATATTACGTATGCCATTTTGTGCCTCTCTGTTTGTTGCCTTGTTATAATATTATTATACATTCTGACGTACCAAAAAGTCAACCAAAAGTTATCTAAAAGAAGTCCCATTTTATGCGGGTTTCTAGTCTGTGGATAACTTTTTTTGCCCTAAATAGTCCTTTTCACCATAGGTTTTTGCCATATGACACAGAACACACAGGGTTTGTATGTTGCTTTTGGAGTCGTTTCCACCTCGACTTTTTAGGTGTATATGATCACCATGCATCACTCCACGCATGGCTCTCAACTTGTGATATTCATCATCAATGTATCCAAATCTTAATTCGTCTGTTCTAGGATCATATCCACATTTTACACAATCCCAACCTCTGTAGAAAGTGTGTGGTCGTTCTGCCTTACCCATACCGCCATATTCTACACATTCCAATTGATGCTCTCTGCACAATACTTGACTGCCAGGACCTTCATACATACTCAACTTGTTGTCACAGTCTTGCAACATACAAGTTTTTCCTTTAAGTTGTTGTTCTGTCAATACCGCAGAACTTTTGAACTTGTCTTTATCTGCATTTCTAATCATTACCAAAGATCCTTTTTATCAACTGCATAAAGATGTTTGTACTTGGGTGTCTTGAGTTTGGTACTCTTTTTAAGTTGGGCAATTAGAAATGGAATACCAAAACGTGGTTCTGTTGTAAATCCTTTCACTCCATTTTCCTCAAATTCTTCTGGGTTGGCTTTTTTATACCAAGTTTCATATGACAGTTTTGTTTTACTCCAGAACGATCCTGTTTCACTCCAATTGGCTTCAAAGTATTCTTTACAAAACAACGCAAAGTCTAAAAGATATTTGTCATCTATTTTAATGCCGTCTTTAAAACAAGCATCAAAGTATTCATAAAGCATCCTAGCCTCTTTTGCCTGCACTGGACGTTCTTCGTTTATATAAACCCAATACTTGGCAAACATACGAGTAACATCGACATCTTTACGTTTTTCTAATTTCTTGGTCATGATAGTATCGGCCAACAATGTAAATGCACCTGGCTCTCTGTCATCACCAAACTTTTCGTGTGTGGCAAATAGACCTGCGTCTTTGAGCAAATCATTAATTTTTGCAGTGTCTTGCCAAATTGGATCGTCACTGTTATCAATGATAGCACCGTACACCATCTGACGATATGTATCGATAAAATCTAATTTTTCTTTGGCATCACCATTTAACAAAATAAAGTTCCTACGAATTTCTAGTTTTTGTTTCACTGGATAAATGTTGACAGGAATCATTGTGCCTGCTTGTCGCTCGCCAAACACTTTTGTAAGAATAAGAAAAAGTGCAATACTGGTATGTTGTCCGTCCCATGCAATATAGTTGTCACCTTCTTTATACACCTGTATAGGCATTACCATGGTTTGACTGAAATAGTTTAGGATCTTTAACACATGACGCATATTAACAGGACGTTGCATTGTTGAATCAATTAATATTTTGCTAAAATCTACAGGAATTGCCTGTACCAATTCCATCTCTTTGAATGATGACCAATTGTCTTTGTTGCGTCTTTTGAATTCTTCTACAACTGCTTCTAGTTGTGCTTCAAACTTTGGTGCCAGTTTGAATGCTTCTGTTATACGTGTTTGTAGAGATACGAAATTACTCTCTTTGTGATTGTATTGTTCATTTACAATATCTGCGTGTTTACTCATCTTATATCCTCTGTTGTCGGCATATCCAGCCTAAGGTTAATTTACACAGTTTTTTTAGAACCGCTAATAATATTATACTGTCTTATTGGAAAATGTCAACTGCCAAAAATGTCAAGGTTTATGCGGATATTTTAATCTCGGAATGCTTTGGCGTTGGGATCGCCTGTGTATTTTCTATACAATTTGTGTAGCAGATAAAACCAAACACCGTTGATCAAGGGTTCTATGATGGCATCCGCCGCCGCCAAATCAAATCTAGCACCTGTGATCAGATTGTTACAGATCATGGCAATGATGATGTGTCCCACAGTGTATATTGCCGCCAGCATAAACGAACTGCCACCTATTAGGCGTTTTAGTAAATTGAATATACCTTGTTTAAATTCGCTCATACTATATTATATAATAATTCTTTATGGTTTGTCAATAGTACAGCCAAAAAAAAAAGGCGACCGAAGCCGCCTTTTTAATCTAGTTAAAAACTATACAATTATAATTGTACACCTTTTGCTAATGCTTTGTAACCTAAGCCTACTACTGATCTAGGTGCTTTACCTGTTCTGTATACTTTAACACCAGTTCTTTTGTTAGTGTTTAAGAACACAGGTAAACCTTTGAATCTTAATGCTTGAATTACAGCACCTGGGTTACCAGCACCAAATCTATTTTTGATAGCATTTGATGATAACGCTTCACCGTTTAGTAAAGCAGTCTCTACTCTTTTTTGTATAGTCATAGTTTTTTTCTTAGCCATTCGACTAACTCCTTTGTTTGTTTCCAACTGCTCGGTATTCGATACATCTGAAAACATATTTTTTATTATGTTTAACATATTAACACTAATATACATTCTTTTGTGGATAAAGTCAATTATGTAGGTTTACCAAATTATTCAAATATGCTCATGTCACAGTCTAAAACTGTGGCAACCAAGTGAACTCTGTCTTCTTCACCGCCGTTGAAAGCATTATGATATCGGGTATTATCGGTGATCCATACTCCGCCATCTGCAGGCATATGAACAATATCTGTATCGATACACATTCTGGCACCAAAATTTGTTACAATTGGTATATGCAGTCTAGGCTCTGGATCTCTATGCCAACTTAAAGTGGTACGAGGCAGTTTCCAAAGCAACCTAATCCTACCAAGTCGATACTTTTTGGTAATGGCATCATAGATCTCTTTGAAATATGTGTCTTCAAACAGTTTGACAAATTCAGAATACTTGCCTTCGTCAATAGGTTTTTCTCTTTGAACTTCTTGATAAGTGCTGTCTGGTTTGGTCCAATACAGTCCTCTCACATTACCACCTGTGATTGAATTTGGATCATTTGGTATTTGTGTAAGACAGATAGCATTGATATCTCTTTCCCCAATTGGCGACTGTCTTGAAACTCTTGAATCCACTTCTTTGAGTGCTGACTGCATTTTGGCAACATCAAACTTTAATGTAGGATCTCTGTAAAAACCCTTTAGCATATTAATCTCCGAACGTGATCCCTTGTGCCAATGGTAATGATTTACCGTAGTTGATTGTGACTGTGCTTCTTCTCATGTACTGTTTCCAAGCATCGGATCCAGATTCTCTGCCACCACCTGTGTCTTTCTCACCACCAAATGCTCCGCCAATTTCTGCTCCACTTGGTCCAATATTGATGTTAACAATACCACAATCCGAACCTGTGGCTGATGTAAATGTTTCTGCTTCTTGAACATTGTCAGTGAATATACACGAACTTAAACCTTGCGGAACTGAGTTGTGAATTTCAATTGCTTGATCTAACTCTTGATACTTCATCACATAAAGAATTGGAGCAAATGTTTCGGTCTTAACCAAATCACATTGTTCTGTCACCTCCACTATTGCTGGACGCACCAAACATTGTGCTTCATCGATCACATCTCCACCGTGTACAGTGTAGCCCTTTGATTTGGCTGTGCTCAATGCTGACTGCATTTTATCCACAGATGCTGAATTGATCAGAGGACCAACCAGTGTTTCTGGTTTGAAATTGTCTCCCACAGATAAACTTTCATATGCTGGTTTTAATTTTATCATCAATTCATCATACACAGATTCTTGCACAATCAATCTTCTCAGGGTGGTGCATCTTTGTCCTGCTGTACCAACAGCACCAAACACAATACCTCTCACTGCTAAATCTATGTTGGCGTGTTTGGACACAATCATTCCATTGTTTCCACCCAATTCATATAATGCTCGGCCCATTCTTGCTGACACCCTAGGTGCCAGTGCTTTGCCCATTTCAGTTGAACCTGTGGCACTTAATAAATTTATTCTGCCATCATCTGCCATCCATTCTGCCTGTTCTTTGTCTCCGTCAATCAATTGCAACAAATCTTTGTAATCTGTGCCAGGCATACATTCATCCACTGCTTTGTCCCATGCTGACTTACAACATTTTGTTACCTCAGTTGCTTTGGGCGAACCTTTCCAAAGCACACTGTTTCCACACACAATGGCTAAACAATGATTCCATGCCCAAACGGCACAAGGAAAATTGAATGCTGTGATCACACCTACAACTCCTAATGGATTGTAAACTTCTTGTAATTTGTGTTCTGGTCTTTCGCTCTGTATGGTCAATCCATACAACTGTCTAGACAGTCCCACAGCGAAATCACACATGTCAATTGCTTCTTGAACTTCGCCGATTGCTTCTGCGTGTATTTTTTTTGCGTCTGTCATGATGGCTGTGCCAATCTTTTCAATGTCTTGTCTTAAGATATTGCCAAACACTCTAATCAATTCACCTCTTTTAGGTGCTGGCACTGTGCGCCACTGTGTTTGAATTGCTTTTGCTTTTGTGATAGTGATGTCGTAGTCTGATCTATTCATAAAGTTTACCAAATTTATTGCTTAAAAAAGTTTCCAAAGGAACATCTTCTTGACGTTGGAATCCTTTGCCTGTTAGTTTTCCTTCAGCGTAAGCAATCACAATCGCACACATTCCTGAAGCAGTTGTTCTTTGTATAGCACTGAAGTCTTTATCACCATATATCTTTCTACTGTAGGTTACTTCTTGTAAGGTACCGTTCTTAATACCCACCACACTGCAAAACATCACTATGACATCTGAGGTTGTGTAAGGTACTTCTTGATCAAACAGATCGATAAATTTTTCTTTGTTGTGTTTTAAATTTAAATCGTCTAACAAAAACTTAATTGAACTGTGGTGTCCTGGATATCTGATTGTTTTATAATCCAATGTTTTTACTTTATCTTGAAAAGTTTCACACATGCTTGCCGCACCACCTGAAGTGTTAAATGCATCATATCTGTCACCATCTATGTACAGTGTTTCCAATCCATCTAGTGGCTGAGTCTTGATGTGTTTACCATTTCTAATCACATCACACTCATTGATGTATTCGTTGATCAATCCTGATGTACTCCAAGTTAGATAATAACTCATTTGATTGTTTGGGTACTTAGGCAATGCTCCGCCTCTCATGTTGACTTTATCAACTCTTGAAAATTGTTTCATTAAATTACTGGCTACAATGTTAATGGCTCCGGGAGCAAACCCGCATTGTGGCATCATGAACACATCAGAGTTAAGTGTTTTAATATGATCTGTAACTGCTGTGTCTTCTGTTAAATCAAAATATGCAACATTGTTTTCGTTGCATGAATCGGCTATTAATGGATTAGCATCATATGGAGCCGCTGACACTATGATGTCTTGTTTAGATACAAATGCATCTAGTTCTGTCTTGTTAAACACATCTAATTTTTGTACTTCGTCATTGCCAAATTTATCAGCAACAGTGACATTGTGTTCAGTTGTTTTAAGATAGTTGTAAATTGTGCCACCAATTTTGCCAGCACCAAGTATTCCAATATTTTTCATATGTAGTATTTTATCCTCTGCCGCTATCGGTGATGAATTTTTCTGGACCTTCTGTAACAAATTCCAGTCCTACCTGTCGACCGATGTACAGATTTTTTTTTGGATTCCATTGCATATTAATTTTGGCAGTTTTCTGTACCACTGCTGTTAAAAATTCTTTCTCTCTAAATGATAATACTTCTGCTTCTATCATTTTTTCATTTTTTAAACATTTGATTGTGATTTTATCGTCAAAGTGTGTTGTTTTCATCATTGTCCTTATTGTTGATTTTGTCTTGAGTTGCATAAAAGTGATACAATATAAAATCTGCCCATAATAGATTTACAAGGTATCCAAACATACTGTATCTGATATTAAACAATATTGGTAAGAAAAATAACACCAGCCACAACATAAGTAGATAATGTCTTTTACGATGAATGGGTACGGTCCAAAGTAACCAGTTCATTTAACTATTGAATTTTCTAATTTTTTCTGCTTTTTTAAGATTAATCAATCTTTTTTTTGCGGTTTCTCTTTTTACTTCACTAGGTTTTTGATAGTGCTGTCTATCTTTTAGTTCTTGAAAAAGTCCTTCCTTTTTCATTTTACGTTTCATTAAACGTAAGGCTTTTTCAACATTATTATTCCTGACTTCTATTTTCACAGTTCCTCCATTGTTATGTTTAATTTAGTCAAATACTACTAAAATATAACATTATTTGTGCATAAAGTCAATAGCAAGATAAGTATTATTAATGGAGAGTTACCAATGGCTAAAAAATCGGATAGAGTACGCAGACGCGAAATCAAAAAAGCCGAGAAAGCCATTCGTAATAAATCACGTATAATACCAAAACGTGATACCAAATCCAGTCTGGATAGAAAAGAAACTTTTCCAGAATCCCACGTAATCACCCTAGATGATCTAACTAATCCGGATTTTGATAAATAGTGACTTTGTGCTTTTTGCACTAGAAGATCAATTACAAGATATGATCTGCAATTTTTAAATCAACCAATTGTTTTGCTGTAAAATATTGATCGGAAGGATTGTTGAATTTTTTTCTAACATCTACCAAACTGTATCCGGTAGCATCTCTTAATATCTGCATACATCTTTGTTCACAGTTGTTGTTTTCTTTCATCTGTGCTTTCATGTCATGCATTTTGGATTCCATTGTGTCCGAGTGTTGATGGTTTAATATGCCTGTGTTCTTCCCAATGTAACGCTCACCTTGTTGACCGCTGGCAAATATCAAAAAGCCTGCACTCATCACAGCACCAATACCTATTGTGGCTATTGAGTGATGACTATCTTTCATCACATCAATCAATGCGAAAGATTCATACAAGTCTCCACCCACGGTGTTGATGTACAATGTCAATTTGCGTTTGGGTTTCTTCTGAAGATTGGCTGACAGAATCCATTTAATTGCTTTGCTGACATTATCTTCTGTGATTTCTCCGTTCAAATAATGAACGTCATTGTCATAAAGACTGACTTCTGCTCGCTCTTCTGCACTGTAATTTTCGTACTTTTTCATTATCGTTGTATTTATAAGAAATTTGGGTATGGGAATTATATGGGCAGTTAATGGAACTAATCCTGTTGAGTCCAGGAATATTTGGATAGTTCTGAATCTTCAGTCCATCTTATGAACAGTCCCAGTTCCTTGCCATGTGCTTCTATCTCCCAGGGCAGATCCCAGTAGTTGGTGTTGCTGTCCACTGCTTTATTTTGCCATCTGCTTGATCCCGAACGTGACATATCAACCAACTCACCTTTGCTGTACTGTTTGACGTGGACCATTTCGTGTGCTATGGTCTCCATTATTGTTCTTTTGGATCCTGTGCTGTCCACAGTTATTGTAAATTCTTTTGGTCTGTGGTTTGTGTCATCAAAATCAACTTCGCCTAATATACCATCTTCCTTGTACAATGTCTTGGTAAATTCTACATCAATCACAACCGAGTCTTTGATCTTTAATTTCTTGGCACAGTAATGAACAAGACTTTCCGTCAAGTCTGTGATACTTTTGTTTGCTCCTGAAACTGTGACCAACATTATCCTTTTGCCAACTCCATAGCCATTTGTTTTAATTCAGAAATTAAAAAATTTATTTCTTCTTGTGATTTTTTATCTGCAACTGCTTTTTCAACTTCCATGCTTTTTTGTTTCATGGCAGTTAGTTTAATTTTTATATCATTAAAATTATGATATTGTAACATACTTGTATAATAACACAAATACAAGTCTATGTCAATTGTCTATTTTTGAATTTTTGGAAATAATGCATCTGTACAGAACAATTCGACATCCTCTTCTTTTAGTCCCAATGACTTCATCACTCTTGGAGTGTGGGGATTTTGTTGCTGATTATGGCAGTAATAGTTTTGAGCATCTATGGTGTCTTCGAATTTGGCTGTGTTGTTGTATTCACCTATAGAATCAAAATACACTTTCAAATTTTCCAATGCTAAATCCACAATGGCTTTGGATTCTTCTTCACTGCTGACATTACCTGCGGCAACCATAGAACCACTGAATATGTTCAATGCCCATTGCGGTAATTCACGTTTCTTGCTGGGTATAAATTCTTCCACAGCCTCTTTGAACCAATCTATCAATGGATGCTCTTCACCACCTGAACTTTTTGAAAAATCATGAAATGCACCAGTCATCTTGTTTTTGCCTGCAATCACATCAAAGCCATATATAGGACCATTGTTATCCAAATTAGGAAAGATACACACGTGCATCATCCATAATCCTTTTGACTCTCTGGCATCCACAACATCTATGTGACAACGTCTACAGTCTTCTGTTTTCCATACTCTGTTGATCCAACCATTGTCGGGTTGATTGAATTGACTCATGCCTTCTTCTTGAATTTCGGTACCTCTTGCGTCAAACTCTTTTATGATTTGTTCTTTGCAGTCTATTAGAGTGTCCCAGATGTAACTCATTAAACATCACCATCTATAAAAGGATCATCAATGTCTTCTCCCTTTAATGCCTTGACTCTGTCTTCAAGCACACTGATTGCAGTTATGATATGGCCACAATCTGTTTCTTGTACTATGCTTTTCAAATAGTTTATTTCTTGTTGAAGTATGTTTGTTCTAATTAGATTGCCTGAAAAGTCCTTACGTGCTTTTCTTAAAGGCGATGTGTTACTTAATTTGACCATCTTGCATTTCTTTAAACAGTTGTGTGGCAAAGTTAAAACACACTTTGGCTTCTTCTGCCATGCTGTCTTTGGTTTTGCTTCTAATTTTGTCTTTTAAATCTGTTACGTCCCCTTCAAACTGATACAGTTTACCTGAACCAGGCACTTTCTTTTTCAGTATCTGTCCACCACTTAAATCTCCCATGTGCCTCACATAAACATGGGCCATCACTTTGTCAACATCGTCACGTATACGGAAAATGTGTTCCATATATTTCTTTGTGGAAGGTTTATGTTCTGGTGGAGGATTATCTCCCCATAATTCAATATAGTCTTCCATTATGCTAGGAGCTCTTCTGATTGTTGGAATGTTGTTGAAGATACCATGCATCATTGCTGTGGCTTCAAGTGTATCATAAATGGCATGTTGATTGAATAAAAATTCCGCATATTGTTTTTCGTCCACAGTGCCGCGAAATATCTCCATCACAAATTGCTGACGTTCAGCATTTTTGTGTTCTTCCATTGTTAATTCTTTTAATGAACTCATTCTTTTTCTATTATTACTTGTAGTGGATAACCTTTTGCTCTACTGGCATTGGTAACTTCTGTGCCTTTTTGTTCTGCTATCTCGTATGTGTACACTGCAATCACACACGAACCTTCTTTGTGAATTTTAAGTGTTAAGTCTTTTGCTGTTTCTATGGTGTGTTTGAACACACTACAAATTATGTCTATCACAAAATCCATTGGTGTTATATCATCGTTCATGATGATCACTTTAAAATTGTCGGGTTCCTTTACAACCTGTTTGACTTTTTCATCTATTTGTACATCTATGCCAGTGCCTGTCATTCTATTCCTGTTGTTAGTGCGGTAGGGTGTTGCCACCCTACCTATATTAAAGTTACTTAACTTCGATAGTTCTTGCCTTCTTACCTTCTGGAATTATTCTTTCCATGGATATTTTTAGCAAACCATCTTTAAGTTCTGCTCCTTTTACTTCCACATCGTCAGCAATAGTAAAGGCTTTTGAAAACCATCTCTTACTGATTCCTCTGTGAAGCATACCGTCTACGTCAGAATCTTTGGCTTTTTCCTTAGATTTGACAGTCAACATATTGTCCTTGTATTCTACATCAATGTCGTCTTTTGAAAAACCTGCAAGTGCAAGTTCCACGTCATATGTGTAGTCACCAGTCTTCACAATGTTGTACGGTGGGAAGTTTGTAGCAGTCATGGTGTTGAAATTGTGATCATCAATCATTCTTTCGAAATGATCGAACACATTGTCAAATCCTACTGTTACGGGTCTTAATTGATTGAATATAGATAGTGTTTTATTTGTCATCGCTTTTCTCCTTTTTAAGCAAGTTAATGTAATGTAAGTCCTATCAAGCAACCTACACACTTATTTATTACACATAATTGCGTAATACTGTATTATATAATAGTTAAACCTAAAAAATCAAGAGAAAAAATAAAAAAATTTACCAAAACAACTATTGTTGGAATCCATTTAGTTTGGCTATCTGATCATTTTCTGGAGTCATGGCAATCATGGTGTTAAAACTCATGCTGATACGATCCTTGTCTGTTGTGTTTCCTTCCACACTGTGTTTGACCCAACTTGGAAAAATTATGATCTTGCCTGGTGCCGGATTATAAGTGGCTTTTTGCGAAGTGATTTGTGAATATTTTGGCAGTCTTGGCATAAAAAATTCAGCATCATCCTCTCTATAAAATTGTATTCTTCCTTGTTCTGGTGTGGCATCTATGTAGTAAACTCCACTCAACAAACTGTCTCTGTGATTGTGAGGTTGATTATAACTGCCGTTAGGATTAACATTCCACCAAAAGTCACTGATTTGTAGTGTGGGCAATTCTGCCATCTTGGTGCATTGATTGATACTGTTTTGAATTCCTTGTAACAAAACTTCCACAGTGATAGGCTTTTGAGCCAAGAGATCTTGAGCTTCACTTTGCCATCCACCATAATTGCTTATTTTTCTTCCTTGAGATTCTTCTTTTAATTTGTAAACATACTCTGTCAATTCAAAGTTGTTGGCTTGTTTTAAATCACCTTGCCAAATTATAGTAGGGAACCATAAGTCTGCTTTCATTGTTTTTCCTCTGTTGGTGCAAACACTTTCGTTGCTTGTTCAAATTTGTAAATGCGATTATTATTCAAACTGTTGTAGGGTTTGTTAGAGTCTGATACCAAATAATAAGTTTTAGATTTACTTAAAATGTATCCAGTTAACCAGTGACTGTCCAGACCATTAAGATTAATAAAGATGTGATCCACGATCGACACAGTTTCTACTAACCATTTTTCATTCAACATTTTTTCAAAATCATACATGTATATGTTTAAGTCTTGTTTGATATCCTTCATTGCTTCATTGAAGTCTTGTTTAAGAGAGTCATCAAAATTAATTAATAGAACAGACTTGTTTGAGTCATGAATAGAATCAGGAGGCGTGATTAACTTTATTTCAGGCATTTGTAGTAATTTATTAGATTATTTTTTAATTTTCTTCCAAACTGAGTTGTTGTTTTGCTCTTCATTTTGAACATAGTTTTGGACATCCATTTCAAAATTTGGTGGAAGCACTGTGGTTAGATCAGGTTTTATTCTTTGCTTTTGTACTTTATTCTGATTTGATTCTCCTGATCTCTCATTATGAATGTCTTTTTCTTCGCTGATTTTTTTTTTGACAGCCTCTTTCGAAACTTCTTTTTCTGCTTCAGCAATCATTTGATTCCATTGATCTAATGGCATCGGAGGTTCTTCTTGTTTTGGCACGTAGTCTTCCCAAGGAAGTCTGTCTATTATACCTTTTACAAAATACTCTTTATGTTTTTTAATTGTGTCGCCTGGATTATCATTCTTCCAGTGTTTTTTTTGATCAAAAAGTTTTTTATCTTTTTCTTCGTATATACGCAATCTTTCTCTGGCATTATCATCCAAAGGGACATCAATTGGTTCTGGTTGGTTTTGCTCTGCGTCTTTTATCAATTCATCTATTACTTCATTAGCAGGCGGTACAGTTGTGTCTATTTCAATCTTTTTTTTTACAGGGTCTGCATCATACATCACTTCTGATTCATCAAAGCCATCTACAGTTGTGCTAGTGTGTTTCTTAAGTTGTTCTTGCATTGCCTTTTTATTTTCTTCTTGTTGTTTTACAATATCACTTAATTTTAGACCTTTAGGCTTTGGTGCTTCGTCTTCTTCTCTGGCTTCTTTTGCTATTTGCTCAAGTTTTTTCAACTCTTGCTTTTCTCGTTCTTTGAACTCTTTTATTTTTGCGGCACTTAATGGTTTGGATTCTAATTTTTGGATATCAAATGGCTCATCATCGTCCTCTGCTTCAGATGAATCTTGTGGCGGTGTGTGTTGAGGTTCGCTGGGTGGATTATTCTTTGGGGGCAGTTTGCCGTATTTTTCTTCATGTCTCCATTGAAAATGATATTGTGAAGCAATCAACAACAGAACTGCTAGTGGATCAAACACAAATATGATCGTGATAATTACCCATCTCACTGCTTCTTCTAATAAGTTTCTATCTGCTTCTTGACCATACACAAATTCAGCAATATATCTGATTGGTCCCACTTCGGACTCTAATCTCATTAACTGACCTTTTAACGGTTCTTGATCAATTATTAATAGTTCTATTCTGCCTTGGGCATCAAATATGTTCTTTTCTATGGTCTTAATCTCCACTGTGTTTTTGTCCAGTGTGTTGTTGATCTGTGCTCTTAATTTATTGATGTTTTCTTGTGCTACTGTGATCTGCTGATTAATTCTATCTCTTTCTGCCTGTTGGCTCTTACGCACTTCCAAACCACGTTTGATATTGTCTCCTTTGAATACTCCTTTACCTTGATCTGTGTAGGCTTTGACATCTGCATCTAACACTTCCAATCTCTTGTAAGCATCATCTATCTTCTTTTGTTCTATTGCGATGTCTTGATTAAATCTGTCATTTGAGCCCGTGCTTTGCCCTGTAAGACGTTCTAGCACACCTTTTTGTCGCTCTATGTAACTGTTTTCGGCTCTTACTTTGTTGTCTATGATTTCGATTCTTTGTGTAACTGTGTCTGAGGATAGGTTTTGATCCACGTGTGCTTTGGATAAGAATCCAAATATACCCATTGATGTTATAACCATCAACACAAACACTGCTATGGATAGATAAGTTTTAAGCCACCATTTGGCTCTATTCCAATTTTTATGGAGCCACAGTGCTGTGATCAGTTTGCCCACTTCCAACGATGTACCCATAATGATAATGGGAACAGCCGCCGCGGCAAATATAGCCACAAGTCCTGCCACTGAATAATAAATGGCAACTCCTGATATAGTAAGGGCCGTGAATAGTACTAATAATCCGAAAAACATAATCCTTTGATTAACCTTTCAACTGTGTATATTTACCTAATAAAACGCCAACCGTAATATGCTAGGTCTTTACACGCAGTCTCTTTGTAAAATCTAGACTTGTCTTTTTTACCAATTTCACTAAACACAATTCTACAATAACCAGATCCTGTTGGATATGATGCTACAATTTTTACCGCACCCCACGAGTTTTTGTCTGTATTGTGCCATTTTACAACTTTGCCTTCTTCTAGATTATTAAGTGCATAGAAAACTGTGTTTCTTTGTTTTTCTTTGTCTTGTTTGCTTAAACTGTATCTTTTTGACAGTGTGTAGTTGTACAACAGATTCGCAGAACTACTCACATTACCATAATGTTTGTTCACACTTTTGTATGAATTAGAATCATTAACATTGTGATTACCTGCACAATTGGTCAATAATATGCTACCTAACACTAGGATCAATAATCTCATAACTCCCGTCAAGTTTTTCACAGACATATCCTTTCTTCTTAATCATTGAACCGTTTAAATTGATATGATAGTAGTATTCTCTGCATTCTTTGGCTATTCCGCTGTAAGCCAAAAAGTCTTTAACTCCATCATCGCACACTAAAACTTCAGTTGTTTTACTGTCTATGACAACGCCATTACTATCAACCACATTAACCGTTTCTGTTTTTAGATTACAGTATTGATTGCTCCATGGACCACCTGCTGTTGCTTTAGCAATCCACAAAACAGATATCAACACCACGATTGTGGAAATTAAATATCTCATATGGAATTAATCCTTTGAAATATCTTTGATATCTGTTTTTATTTCTGAAGCCTGTTCAATTGCTTTATCGCTATTATACGACTTGATTAAGTCTTCAACGTCTTTTTTAGACAGTTTAATCAATACAAACGATCTGTAATTGTTAAGGCTTGGATTATAAACAGTGATCTTCTTCTCAACTGAATATGTTCTCATCAAAGTGTCACTGATAGCATTCACAATAATATCTTGTGCTTCTAACATACCAGTCATTTGCTCTGCGGAACCTTTTTCAGTGTATTCGATAAAAGTTTTGTTGTTCATTTCTCCATTGATTCTGTCTGCAATTTTAGCCTTTGCCTTTAATGTAGATTTTTTCAAACTCATCTCCATGTCAGGTGATACTGCTACTGCTACTGCATAATAGAAACCATTTCTAAAAATGATACCTTCCTTGCCTGTGTCTTTGTGCTTCAAGTACCATTTAGGTACTGATCTTTCTTTTTGTTCGATGGGCAACTTTACCATTGTGTTAGAACACGCCGTAAGGGTGAATCCTAAAATTGCTATTGCACCATATTTCAAAATGTTATTCATTTTGCCTCCTTTGTAAGTCTAAAGTATATAAGAAATTGCCAAAATAGTCAAGCACAAACTACCAAAAAAAAATGGCATAAACATTGATGTTTTGGCATTGATGTTACCAAAATATTATTTGATTACTGTGTATTCGAAGTTTTGAGTGGTCTCGTTCTTTTGGATCAACTTGGCGCCGTTTCTCAGATGAAATTTTTCAGCCATCTTGGTAAGTGGTGAAAGTGTAATCAATCTGTTTAAATGATTAGATTTCTTTATCATTTTGTACACTTCGTTCACAATCATTTTGCCACCACCTTTTTGTAGACTCCAAACTGTGTATGCAATAGCAATTGAACCTTGTATGCCTGCCCTGTGAGTGGCTTGTAGATATGCATCTTTGGATAGCACATCAAGATCCTCAACAGTTTTGGGTATTTCATTCACAAAGCCAAAACACATCACAGCCTTTATTTCGCCGTCGTGTTTTAATCCAAACATTTTCCTGCCGTATGATGTTCTAAATTTATTGTCTAATTCTGGTCTCACAGGATCCTGAGAACAATCCACTTCTTTCAATTCAACCAGTTCTGTTTTCTTTAACCAATCAAAGTTAAACCAAGATTTAATCTTCTGTGTGGTCTTCATCATATTTCCTGATGTGTAATAAGAATGCCATCACTGCTACACTAAACACTATCCCTATAAAAAACAAACCTAACATTATGCTCCTGTGTATTTTTTATCGCCTAGGTGCCAATCCACATCTTCAAAATTTTCACTGCTACATCTAGGACAACAATAAAATTCTTCCAGAGATTCGTCTTTTTCTAATTCTTGAGCAACACCTCTCCATTTACAATCCCAACAAATAAAATTCCAAAAAGTTTCTTTTTCTTCTGTCACTTGTTGCCTTTCATCAGTGTGATTTCTGTGGCGGCTTTTCTGCCTGACACATCATCGTCATCAGCAAACACAGGTACTTGATTGGATTTGTGCATGGTGGCAATACCAACCAACCTACGTTTTCCTGTGTACCTCATTTCTTCTCTCTTACTGCCCACACCTTTTTCCATCACAGGCACTTTGTCACCACAAGGAATGCCTTGTCTATCCACAATCTTTTCAAACTGTAATGTTTCAGACTTTTTAGGTCTTGGTTTGATGTTGTCCAAGCCTCTCTCCTTCAACCAAGCCTTGTGTTCCTCACGAGCCTTTCGCAGTGATGCTGTGTTGGGTAATCTGTGTTTGATTCTTTTGGGTTGGTTCAAAATAATAAATCCCATTCTATTATTGTATTGTGTTATTTACTGTTTGTCAATGATTGAATTTTGTCCAAAATAATGTTGGAGTACTCCTCATTGGTGCTCCAAGCACTCAAACCATTCACCATTTGTTCAATGTTAAGTTGTGTTCTGTTTTGATTTCTTGAATCTCTAAAAGGTTTGTAGGCAGGGTGCCTATTGATGATTGCGATCACATCTTCCACACTCTGACATTTGGTTGGGTATTTTTTAACACCAAATCTTGCGTTGGGAATGGCGGCAGGCTTCATGTGTGGCACAGTGTCCAAGTTCCAGGTTCTAACCCCAAACAGAGCATTACCTTCCACAGCAAATCTACTTCTGCCATAGTCGGATTCTATGATGGCCATTGCCACCAAGATGTCTCTGGGTATTCTTTGATCAATGGGCAGTGTCCAGTTGATGTAATCTATGCACTTGTTCATTGCCTTAACAAAAGTTTTTGGTCCATTGAAAACAAATTCAGGCTCGTGTAGCCCAAAGTTTTTTGCCATCTCCACCATTCGCTTGTCTTCTTCTTTGCGGATCTTGTCCACAGTGACAGGATTGGGATTGAATGTGCCGTAGATGTATGCGGCAAAAATCACCACAATCACTGCCAACACTTTGTAAAGAAATATCTTTATTTTGTTTATGGTACGTCTTGGAAATGCTTCTCGCAATTTTTCATCCACTGAATCTTTTGCTTTGTTCAGTTTGTCTATCACATACTTTTTATACCAAATAGCCATACAAATAGTATATACTATTTTAGATATAAATCAAGAGCAAATTAACCGCTATTTCTTTGGGTTTTTGAGATGCTCTTTACAAATTTCGTACCAAAATTGTCCGCCTTCCCTGAGCAGTTCATTGTCAGTACGCAGTTGTTCCATTCGTTTGTGGATTATGTTCCATTGATGTTTTGAAAACAATTTGTGTTGTTCGTAGTGCTTGTCTAATCGTAGCAACACATCGTCTATTATTGGGCAGGTGATGTCCGGCACACGAGGCGCCTTTTTCTTCCATTTAGAAAACTGAGAAAGTTTTCTTCTTTTAGGTCGAGCCATAAGCGACTCCTTTCACACAATTATTTAGATATCGGTATGTGAATGTTAAGTGATGGTTTAATGATAATGTTGTGCTTTAAATGTGGGAGTCGAAACTCCCACACCTGATCTGTTCTGTTGCCCGGTAGATCTACCGCCAAGTGGCCGGTATTAAGCGGCAACCAATTCCGCATCAGCGAATACGCTGACAGGAACTGTCACTTCTGGTTTAAATGCGTTTGCATTTATAAGTTAGCCCTTTACAGAGGCCTGACTGGTAAACTCCATGTGTCTTTAAACTCCGGTCGAACCTATATCACCCCCTCGAAATAAACCAGACTATTTCAAATGAGCGATTTTGGTGGAGGTGGTCGGTACTGCCCCGACGTCCCAAAAGTGTATTACACACACTTCAACGCCTACAGTGTATTTAAACAGATATATTGATGAAAGTCAAGAACTATTTTGTTTTGTGCCATCTACCATCAGAACTACGCACTTTGTCTGGATGCTTCACTTCTATGATGAATGGTTTTGTGTCCTTGAATGTTTTACCGTGAGCAAATTTGAATATGTGTCCATGTTTGCTGTCTTCCTTCCAATGATTCTGGAAGTCTTCTATCACTATTTTATTCTTGTAAAATTTTATTGCCATATTATAAACATAGCATATTATTACAACAGTGTCAAGTGATGATTATTCTTTGATGATCTTGATGTCAGTAGCCACTTCTCTACCTCTGAACTCTTGCAGTTCATATTCAACCACTTCGCCGTCATTAACTTCTTTCAAGTTGGCGGCTTTTAGAGCAGAAATGTGTAGGAACACGTCCTTACCTTCATCATCTGGGGTAATGAATCCAAATCCTTTTGCGGAGTTGAACCATTTAATTTTACCTTTTGCCATATTTTTTTTGTATCTATTTAATATGCTGTATTTAGTGGATTGTATAAAAAATGTGTGTTTGAGTTGCGGATTTTACTCCGCAACCCAGTGCGAAATTACATAGAGTTTTTCTTCTCTTGGATTTCTTTTCTTCTAACTTTAACTGCTTTGCCTAGGATGCCAAGAGCCTTTCTTGCTCTAGCCGCCGCCGCTTTTACACCTTTAGTCTCGAATGCTTCTGACTCTGCGATGTAAGATTCAAACGCAGTTTTTATTTCTTCATGAGTTGCCATGATGTTTCTCCTTTATAACGTTATAAATTTCAGTCCAATCTTTTACTCGCTGAACTGAACTCTTACCTTGATTATACACTGAATTGTGAGGTAGGTCAAGAAGCAATGCTACCAAACCCATTTCAGCACCCAATTCAGCATTTACCGGTTTATCCTCTATCCAAATTGTGCCTTCTGGCAGTTTGGATAATGCTTCATCTTTGTCCGCCCCTGTGTCCAAACACTCTACTTTATGGAACACATCGCCGAACACCTCCTTAAGATTCTGTTCTCTCAACTGGTTGGCTTTAATATCTAAAGTTTGACTGGTAATCACATGAAACTTATAGCCTAACTCTGCTATTTTCTTCACATTTTCAACAGCACCTTCAATGGGGGTTAGATCTTTCATCCAAGCAGATTCATTAAAAATTTTTATCAATACTTCACACTGACCTTTGTTCATGTGATAGTTCATATGCATTTCATAATGATCACTTGCCATTTTGGGAAATCCTTGAAATTTCATCCAAGCATCAAATCCCTCTTCCCATTTGAGTAAAACTCCGTCGCAGTCTGTGGCAATGATATTATTATTCATTATTTAGGTAGTGTTAATCCTGATGTGCCTTCCGTGTATTGTCTAGCCATACCGTCTTCTGTTTCTGCGTAACATACCACATTCTTTTTGTATATTTCGACAGTGGCATCTAAAGGTATGGTGAAAACAAATGGACCCAAACCTATTCCTTTTTGAGGAATATTCACTATGGCTCTTGGTTTAGAGACCACTAATAACTCTTCTTGATCTTCTTGTAATCTTGCGACAACTTCTTCACCACTCATCAGTTTGATAGTGATTGTGTCTCCTTGTTGTGGTTTAGGCATTTTTTTCTCCTTGTTTTAAATATTCTTTTAATTGATCGTAACCACCAATCAGTTTGTCATCAAGCAGGATTTGTGGTACACTTCGTACTCCTGGTACTGCTTCTAACAGTTGCTCTTTGGTCCAACCTTCTCCAATTTTTCTTTCTTCGTATTCGATTTCTTTTTGTTTTAATAGGCTTTTTGCCATATCACAGTATGGACACATTGGTTTGCTCCACACAATCGCTCTAGTTATCTTTGACATTTGGTATCCTTATTGCTCCTATTCCTTCTTCATGAAGTTCTTTTATTTCTTTATCTGATGCTGTACCGTATATATGATCATCACGTTCTCCCAAAGACGCTTTACGA
>Ga0222716_10001122_pt1 | contig 22553 bp, 41 predicted proteins | sample C33_13DmetaG_FD_165044 | JGI IMG/M metagenome (GOLD analysis project Ga0222716, IMG submission 165044) | Estuarine water microbial communities from San Francisco Bay, California, United States - C33_13D | ecosystem: Environmental > Aquatic > Marine > Unclassified | place: USA: California... | reverse complement strand
AACAAGTATACAGAAAAAAGGGGGTATTGTCAACCCCCTATGAACCTGTTTTCTTCTATGTGTCTTAACATGTCAATCTTCCAACCGCCGCCAGTGTAGTGACACATTTTTGCCTTTTCGAAGAACTCTTCTTCTGTCGCATAGTGTGGAGAATCGTTCCACGTTTGGTCAATCGTCACTAGGTCAAAGTTGTGTTTCATAAGTTGGCCTGATATAAATGGTTGATCGTTCACCACTGACATGTGGAACTTTGGTTCTGCGTCTAACCATTCTTTCCAATCCATGAATACTTCACGTGAACGTAGGCGTGCCTCACGTGACCACACCACAATACCCGTATTAAGAATTGTTAGTTTAGATGGTCTGTTTGGTGGCATGGTGGGTACAATAGGGATGTCGTGCATTTTAAACTTGGTGATATAATCATTTAAAGTGTTTGCAGAATAATCCCAAGAATTATAACCGCCACCGCTATGAGTCACATAGTCGGATTCAAGTACTCCAAAAACATCTCCGTCTTCACACACATCAAAGATATTCTCTTTGGTGTTTACCATAATGTCAGTGTCGGCAAAAAGAACCTTGTCGTACTGATCAAACATGGGATCATAGATTACACGTAAACACTCAAACAATAGTGCAGCCGGACTGTCATCGCCTTTAGTAAAAACCTGTTTTTCTGAGTAATAATAATCAGCGTCAATCAGATCCGCATAATCCCGAAAGGACAGACTAGACTCACGAGCGCATTTAAGATAGAGTTGACTTCTGGTTCTTCCCTCTATGGGATCTTGGGGCACTCTTCCACGTTCTTGGTCAATTCGATCATTGACCACCATATACTGAAATATCGCATTTTTCATTATGAATAATCCAACAGAACCTTTTTATCACGAGAGCGATTATAATCCTCTCCTTTCATTTTATATCCACTATCAAACTTAGTTTGATTCTTGTGTTTACCTTTCTTTTTATTGCGGTTATCGTGACGACTGTACTTTGCCATGATATCTTAGACGTTCTCCATTCTCTCCATTAGTCGTTCCGCACGATTAGTGACTTGACGATACCAAAGACTGTCACGTCCTTCAACGGCGGCCTTTTTCCAATCCCCCTCAGCGATAGCGGCATTGAAATTCTTGAACTTGCTCAATCGGGTACGTCCCATATTGAACATCATGTTAACCAAAATCTGTTGAACCTCATCGGGCAATTTTGCAAAAGTTCCCTCTCCATACAGAGCACTACACTCTGCAATAGCAAGGTTAAGATCTCTTTCAAAACATTCTTTCACTCGTTCTTCGGAAACGGGAGTTCCTACTTCTTGTCCGTGTTCTTCATCACTTTCTAAGACCAAGTGTCCAACTCCAAATGTCGGATATCCAAGATGGTCTTTGTAAATCTCATACTCAACGCCTTCGTCAATTTTTAACTGTTCGAATACTGCTTCTCTGTTCATTGAACTTTCTCCTTCATGAGCATTTCCTTTGTCATTATATAGTCTCTTACAAAATCTGAGCGTACTATATCCGCCCATGTAAACTCGACTATGGTAAACCTGTTCATGTGTTCGATGATCTCCATGAAACTATGCATACCTGCTCGATCTGTTGTTTTGACAAAATCCGTTTGGTAGTAGTCTCCACAAAATACAACTCGACAATTATTACCTACTCTAGTTATGATACTGTCTAATTCGTGAAATGTCAAGTTCTGCATTTCGTCAATGATGATGATTGCATCATCAAACGTTGTGCCTCGTAGGTGTGAAGTAGACACAAACTTAATCAGTCCTTGTTTGGTCAGTTTGTCATACGCTCCATCGTCATCAAACAGATGTGAACATATCTGACGATAGGGAGCGGTGTATGCATCTAACTTTTCGTCCAGAGTGCCAGGCAGATAACCTATCTCCCTTGTCGGTACTGCGGAGCGACACAGAATGATTTGATGTTGGGGTTCACTTGTATCTAGCGTGTCTTCTAGTGCAAGATACAAAGCGGAAAAGGTTTTACCCGAACCAGCGGCACCAGTCATCACCAGATGATTGCCTTCGTCCCATGCAGTAAACACAACTTCTTGGCTCGTAGTCATCGGTTCCACTGTAATCAAGTGGTCGATCTTCAGTACATTAGGTTTTTGCATACTAGGTATTGATCGTGTTATTACGGCCTGATCCGTCTTTAACCCTATTTAATAGATCTTTCCAACCGTCCCCTGCTTGACGAAGGGCAGACTTTGTTCCTGTGACAAGTTCTGGAGCAGATCCATGATAGGTTTCCCATTGCGGGTTATCTTCTTTCCACTGATCTAGTTCTGAGAGTTTTAAAAACTGATCTACGATTTCACCAGTCTCTTTGTTTTTGAATTGATATGTCGGCATAATTTATTTCCAAAACGATGGGGATCCCGAAGGATCCCCACGAGATGTGGATCACCTTCCTTATTGAGTCATTTGTTCTTCGATGGTTTGATTGAGGAATGCCTGTTTCTTACTTAGCTTATAAACTAGGTCTTCCCTTCCTTTTTTTCGTAGTCGTCTGATATAAAAATCCAGTTCACTACTGTCTTTCTTCAATCGTTCGATTTGTTTTTCTGACATCAATACTCCTTTGTTATAGTACTATTTTAGGATTAAGTTTGGAAATGCCTCCTGTACTAGTTTCTTGGTTAGATATTTCACCGGCGACTGTTTCGCTACCATCGACAAAACGATTTCAGCATCTACTGGATGAATAGACTCCAGCAGAGTGATGAATAGTTTTTCCACTTTATAACGTGGCATAGAATCTCCAGGCCCACCTTTTACAAAATAACCAAAGTCACGGTTCTTTCTGAGTAAGGAAGAAGGAACAGATTCAGGGTTATTAGGAGTGTAAGGTGGTTTACCTTCGGGGAGAGTAAACTGCAAGGTATCATCAAATGTACCTCGTAAGACATCTTTGAATGCTGGAACTTCAGAGTATTTGTTCAATACTTCCATTCTACCTGCTTTGGTTGATTGCTCTTTAAATTCATCAAAGATTTCAAAAATTTCTTTTGTGATGCTATAGTTCATGTTTCACCTTTAATAATATTTAGTAAATTTCATACCTCGACAGTATCTATAATTGAAAAAAACCCCCGTTTTTACACGGGGGAATACAGAGTGATCCCACAGGAATCATTACCAATTTAACGTGATCACTCCATTAAGCGTACCAACTTCGGTAGAACTCTTTACCTTCTTCGGCGGGAAGGGCGCAACGAATGTTGTCAACGTTGATGTACTTACCGTTGATTCGCTTCTTGAACTCTTCACCGATGAAGGCGTTCTTGACGGGAACAACACGATCACTCATGAACTGTTCACTACCTTCGATACTTTGAAGGGCGATCTTACGAAGGACAACACTCGCACCTTTCTTCGCAACAATCTGATAGGCATCAACGTTAGTCTGTTCCCAACCCCAAGAAGCGACATAGATGTCACCCTCTTTGACAGACTCTTGAGCAGCCTTACGTTCCGCACCACGTTTTGCTTTACGTTCTGCCTTGCGTTCTTCTATAAGTTCAAGATCCGAAATGTAATGTTCCATGAATGCGATCATGTTTTTCTCAGATCCGAAACGATAGTTGAACTCAACTTTATAACCAAGACGAGCACGCTTAGACGGGCGCAAACATTTGGCACAGAGATTTTCTAAATCGATATCCAACTCAAGACCACGAGCTTCGAACTTTGCAATCAAATCTTTCATAACATATCCTTAGTGAGAAAATGAGAGGGGAGAAGCAGTGACTTAGTGTCCTATTCTCAACTCCAGATGTCCAGTGGACAAGCAGTGAACCCCGAGGGTTCCTAGTTGAGAGACCAGATCTCCCCAACCAACAAAGACATTATCTCATAACTGAAACAAGAAATCAACCCTTTTTTGGACTTTTTTTAGACTTTTTTGGAATAAGGATAGAACTTTCCGTTATATCGCCACCCAGTCTCCAAGTCGTATAATCGTACTTTTTGCACCAATGTTGTGCATGTTCTACGACATCCGCCCAGTCCTTGAAGGTACGTACCCCCATCTCCTTGTTGGGTTTCTGGTGAACCCCTATGTCCACCAGTATGACTTCAATCTCCATGATCGTATTGATCCGATATTTGCAAAGCACCCATCAACATTAGTCCGATACCGATTCCGGCGGAAAGCAAGAAGACAGAGACACTAGGCGGTTCAACTCCACTGACCATTGCATAGTCTTGTGCGCCTACTGCGCCCAGCGTAATTAAAATTCCAACCGTAAAACGAATCATAACTTGTTCCCGTAGTAGTCATGCGTTCCTGCATGAAAGTTTCTCTTTCTCTCTGCACACTCAATGGAGTTTGCAATACCAGAGACTAGAATAAGACCCATCACCAACAAAATAAAAAAGGTTTCCATCACACTACACCATGAGTTCTTTGCGCTGAAGATAGGTTCTTTTGGAACCACTCTTCATCTTTCGCATCAATCAGATCCATCTTCAACTCGGCGAGTATACCAAAAACACTTTGATCTACTGCTGAAGGATTTACACTCAGAATACTGTTGATACAACTCTCAGCAGTCTGAATCGCCTTAAGCTTTTCTTCGACTCTTTCAATCTTCATCACTCACCTCTACAATAACACCTTCATCAGTGCTACGAATTCGTTTAACAATTAAAGGTTCATCACCCTTCTGACCACCCTGAATCTCATCAAAGTAAATCTTAGAACCAACTGCAACATACGGGCCACCGCTTGGATCAAACATACCAAGGTCATGGTAGTCAATGCCTTCTTGACCTTTTTTACCACCAAAGCGACAATACTTCATGGAGTCGCCTTCCATGACGAACTTGTATTGGTTCTCACCGATTTTCTCGTAGTGATACTCATCACCATAACGATTTTTCATAACTAAACCTCAATCGTCTTCAATTTTTTTTGATAACAGTTCTTTGATCTCAACCATATCTTTTTCGATCAGTCCACGAAGAATCTCTACACGCCAACTGTTTTTTGAATCAATGGCTTCCAACAACCCCTTCATAAGAGCACTTGACCCAGCCAACTTACCACGTGACTCAACTAACTGTAAAAACTGACTCATTACGCAACATCCCATTCAATGATTTCATAATTGTTTAAAGCGTTCGCTTCGGCGTATTCTATCGCCTCTTCTCGACTTTCGAAAACTAGTTCTGGAAGAAACTCTCCGTTTTCGCTCAAATAGTACACACAATCTTTCACAACACCAATCTCCATCATTCAGCAATCAAATAAACACCACAAGCGTCAGGAACCTCAAACTCAGGAACCTCACTACACAACAGTCGGTACTTCGCAAAGACGTAGGGAAGTTCACCAGACTCAGAGAAATCCACCCAACATCTGTCAGCGTCCTGTAAATAGACCCGACCTTCTTTGACTGGATGCATCGCACCAGAAACCACGTGAACCTTTCGACCAATCAAATCCATAACTTTCTCTCCAATCCCAAACAACATACACATTATGTCATAGCTGGGTTCAGATTGCAAGCGTTTTTTTAGACTTTTTTGGAATAAAAACGAGTTTTTAAGAACTTTTTCGTATATGCTTCGAATGGATTTTGCATCCAATAAACTCGTTATAATAGTCGTCTGAGAACAGGACATTCCGATCAAACTGTTCCTTGGCCTCATAATATGAACACTCACCCTTGGTTTTGCACAGTCTTAGGATCTCACGGTGATAGGCGTCTCCACCAGACTGTTCAACCAACAGTTTAAGTTCCTCATTGGAACCATAGTAGTCCTTCCAGTCAGACTGCACTATTTTGGTGCGTTTTCTGGTCTTCCCCTTCAGAGGCGGAAGTCTCCTTTTCGACCAAAAGAACTTCTTACCAACATACATTTTACCACTAAATCGCTCAGTAATCAAGTAGACAAACCCAACATATTCGCTGAGTTCGTCTTCTGAGGGATCAAATGGATGATTTCTGTAATACCACATAAGGGTATTTAGGTTTTAGACAAGTATCACACCATCCTCAACTAAGTATTTTTCAGTTTGAGACAAATACCAACCAATGTGCACTATTCTACTTCCTTTGGTCACCATTTTAACGCTGTGATTTTGAAGAGGGTTAATGAGAAGGGTTTCCCCTTTATTCGGTTTGAAACATTTTTCACTTTTCATGTCTTTACTATATAAAACACTTTCGCCGCCTTCGTACTCATCTGGAGCGCTCAAGTATGTCGTGGTTGTATATACTCCTAAGTTCTCTTTTGTTTTTAAATTATTATTAATATCTATATGTGGTGTACAAAAGGCTCCTTGTGTATACTCAACAAAATATGACTGAAGTGGATCACATCCTCGTGGACACAACTTTTTTAGAAAATCGTGGTCTAAAGGACGAAAAAGAGCATTAAAACAATTTTTAAGATTTTGTCTTTCTTTTTCAGGTAACATAGGCGAAGAATAGTAAATCTCTAAGAACGTTTCGATTTCTTCGTCTGATAATATTTTACTCGTATTCGGTATCATCTTCTATCTCTGGATCCACATCACTACCACACATAGGGCAGTGTTGTGGTCTGTCTTCATCATAATGAACCTCAACTGTGGTTTTGATATCACAGATTGGACATTCGATGGTATACATTACGCCGCACATCCTTGTCCGTCTAAACCACATACTTCTGGTTCGGATTCATCCCAACCCCAGTCACCTTCCATACCCACTACTGAGTATTCGGTGACTCGCTTTTCGAAGAAGTTGTCGTGTGATGCTCCATTGAGCACCCAATCCAGCCATGGTAGTGGATTGTCTTTTTGTCTGAATTTTGTTTTGAGACCAAGTTGAAGAAGACGGCGATCAGCAATATGACGAATATAACGTCTAACTTCTTCTTTAGTAAGTCCTTGTACTTCATTGCCTTTAAATGCCAGATTGATGAATTTATCTTCCAGATCAACTGCAGTCTTTGCCATCTCGTAAATCTTAGACTTGAGTTCGTCATTGACGATACGAGGATGTTCTTCGCAGAAGGTACGGAAAAGTTTTGCATTACCTTGTACGTGTAGAGATTCGTCACGGATAGACCATTCAACGATTGTACCCATTCCCTTCATCTTACCAAAACGTTGGAAGTTGAGAAGCATCACGAACGAAGAGAACAGACTCATACCCTCGTTGAATACCGACTGTGCAAGGGCAAGTGCGAGACCCGTATGTGTATGGGTATCACCTTCCTTCATGAAGTCAACCTTGTCAGCCATCTCCTTGTACTCAAGGAACTTGTGATACTCTTCGTCTGGTAGACCAAGCGTATCGTTCAACAGTGCATACGCACGTTGGTGTACTGCTTCTCGGCCTGCAAACGATGACAACATGTTACGGACTTCATTGTTCTTGAACTTGGGAATCAAAAGTTCATGATAGTTCTCACCAACCTGTACGTCTGACTGTGTGAACAAACGCAACACCTGAGTAATAAACTCTTTTTCATCTTCGGTTAGTTTGGTTCGCCAGTCCTGCACGTCTTCGGACAGTTCCGCTTCGTCTTCGATCCAATGAATCTCTTCATGTTTCTTAGACAGTTCTACTGCCCAAGGATACTTGAATGGTTTGTAGGTGGTTGAGAAGTCTAGTAGTGACATTAATTTTCCTCTTTTATTGGTGGCTTAACCCTCGCAAGCACGGCACTCTTCTGTCTCTTCAACTTGAGTGTCATTTAGTTTTGCGATCAATTCTTGATATCCGCCGATATATACGCCTTCGATATAAATCTGTGGTACAGTATTTACCTTTCGACCTGTGACCTCTGCGGCAGTTTTTCCGATCTCTTCAAGATCAATCTTGTCAAAAGGTATGCCACGCAACTTCAGTTCTTCCATTGCCATTGCACACCAAGGGCAGTTCTTCTTAGAATAGACAATAGATCGGTTGTCCTCTTGTAAAGCAACACGTTCTACTTTCTCACTGACATTCTCGGCACGAGACTTCGCTTCTGTGCGTAGGTAGTATAAACCTTTAAGACCCTCTTTCCATGCCTTGATGTGCACCTTGTTTACATAAGATTTCTGTGCACCTGCCGGAAAGAATAAGTTAACAGACTGACCTTGACAGATATACTTCTGTCGTTCAGCGGCATGAGTAATCAACCACTCTTGATCTAGTTCTTGTGCAGTCTTGAATACTGCCTTTTCACCTTCGGTAAGGAAAGGTAGATGTTGCACCGACCCTTTGTTGGTGATAATCGAAGACCACGTGGACTTGTTGTTTTCCCCTCTGGTTTCTAGTAGTTCCTCAAGATACTTGTTCTTTACTAGAAAGCTGCCAGATCTAGTTCTGTGGGTGTATGCATTTGCTTTTGCGGGTTCGATTGACGGGCTAGTTGACAAGATAACTCCCGAGGAAGCGTTAGGGGCAATCGCCAAGAGATGGGCGTTCCGTCTTCCAGAACCCACGCCATCAGGGTACTCACCTCTCTCTTGTGCAAGCAATTCTGTTTCTTGTACTGCTTCAGATTTGATGTGTTCAAAAACAACACTATTGATTTCACGTGCTTTGTCTGATTCCCAGGCAACTCCGTGTTTTTGTAGGAGTGAGTGAAATCCCATTGCTCCCAGCCCAATGGAACGTTCACGTTGTGCAGAGTATCTTGCTCTAGAGATTGAATCTGGCGCATTGTCAATAAAGTAGTCAAGTACGTTATCGAGCATCCTAATAAGATCCCGCACAAGAGTAGTTTCCTTCCAGTCATCATAGTACTCCAAATTGAGTGAGGAAAGACAACATACTGCAGTTCGATCCGCACTGGTTGGTAAGTGAATCTCATTACAAAGATTACTACCATTAATTCGAAGACCTAGATCTTTTAGTGGTTGTGGTAGTGCGTCATTAGCCGTATCGATAAAGTTTAAGTAGGGTTCGCCGGTGCGAAAACGAATTTCAATAATGCGTTCCCACAACTTGCGAGCAGAGATACTTTCTTTGACTGAACCGTCCTTTGGATCTTTCAAATCAAAGTTCTTATTATCTATCACTGCCTGCATAAACTCATCTGTTATATTTATAGCGTTATGCAAATTGAGCGCCTTACGTTGTACGTCCCCTGTAGGTATACGAATATTAAGAAATTCAATAATATCAGGGTGAGACACATCTAGGTAAGCGGCATAAGAACCCTTCCGTGTTTTTCCTTGACGATACGCAATCATATCTGCATCTACAGTGTGAAGGAAAGGAATGGGGCCTGGCGCAATATCAGACACCGTTCGCACGTCTCTCCAGTGACCCCCTACGCCACCCCCCATTACAGAGAGCCAGCGGAGTTCTGAGGAATGTTCTATTAGTCCCTCTAGGGTATCAGGTACATAGGTTAAGAAACATGAAATAGGCATTCCCTTACCCTTTCCATGACCATTAGGCGCATTAGAGAGTACAGGTGATGCAAACATAAACCACTTCTTACTAACAGCGTCATAGAGTCTTTGAGCGAGTTCATCATCACCACCAGACCAAGCCTTTGCCGCTCGGGCGTATCCCTCTTGGGGACTGTCTTCATGGTCATTTAGGTAAAAGTCTTTTAGCATTCCTACTGCATAGTCTGCCAGTAGTTCATCACGTTTCTTATCTATTTTCATCTCTGCCGCCGCTGTAGTCATAAAATGGTTCATCCTCTACAAATTCATAGTTTTCAATCAGAACTTGTTCTTTGTTGTCGATAAAGTTATCTATCATTTCAAACAGACGGACTTTTTGTTCCTCTTCAGTCCAGAGATCTTCCCACATGAAATGATTTGTTAGAGACGCTTCACGGTTCTCTATTATGAATTTATCAGAGTCAAGATTGGGATCGTCACTGCCTTCCCATGCAACTAGTATCAAATCGGTTTTGTTTAGATTGGAAGTTTCTTGAAGTTCGTACAACCATTCAAGATTTTCTTCGGTACCATTAAAAATGGCGATAAGAATTCCACGATATGTGATAACGTCTTGTTCCACATCGACTCCTAGATTTGTATTGATTTAAAATTCTAACAAAAGACTATGGATTAGTCAAGTGTTATTTCTTTTTGCCAGCACTGTCCATAATAAAGTCATAATTTCCATTCTGCATGTACCCCCGTGACAGTCATTTTGCGTTCATATCCTTCTGTGCTGGTGCGTTCAACAAAAGGTGTTATACAAAACTTTGGATATTTGAATTTGATGCCCAACTGATCTCTGGCATCAAATTTTGTGCGGTCATCTTTGAATGCCCATCTAGGTTGCCACTTGACCCATAAGTGTGCAGGGCCAGCAATGTGTTTTTGATATTCTGTGATAAAACGCCAGCGCCAGTGGCTTTCTTTGTTAGTGAAATAGCGATATTCCATTCTGCCTTCCACTGTTAGATCACCCCAAGAACTTTGCTTAGACCAAATCTCTCCTGTGAATTTGATTCTGTGTTCTTTGGTGCTGTTAAGATCAGCATAGCGATACATCCACTCTATTCCGTTTATGCGATTACCTATTTCTGTGTGCCAGTTGCCTTCTCTGTGGCGATAGGTAAACTCCCAATCGTCTTGGGCTTTTACTTTATAATTGTATTCGTTTTGGGTTTCTGCGAACGCAGTGCAGGAGAGTACTAGAGCACAGATACCCAGTAGTAAATATTTCATTCTATATTCTTTTATGGATTAGTCAAGTGTTATTTCTTTTTGCCAGCACAATGTGCCTTTTGAGAAAACCCTTTGGGATTGGAACAGTCGATAGAGTCTTTGTACTTTTTAGACCACCGTTGAGTAACTTTGGGTTTCTTTTTTACTACTACAGTGGAAGAATCATCACCAGCTCCTGCAACAGATGCAGTAGTAGTGTCTTCTTCAAAGTCTCTAAATCTTTTCATGACTTTCCTACTTGGTTATTTCTGCCGTAGTAATATATAGTCTTTGTTGAGATTTCAAATGTACTGCTTCGTAGATTTGCATACCAAAAACTTCATCAATCGGAAAAGAATTTTCTTCGGAAATACGAATCTGATCACCCTTACGAATGAGTTGTTCTCCTTCATAGGTGACGGATTCGTTTGACATCTTATAAACGCCAGGCGATATTTGATAACCGTCCAACATAAACCATTGTGATTGTTCGTTGAGACAGTCTAGTATATCGATTCCTGTTTCATTATGAATCTTATCAAGGTTCTTGTTTGAGAGTTCACCGTGTTCTTTGATTAAGGCAAGTGCTGCTCCATAACGTGCAACCACTGACTGACCACCTGGCGCTTTTGCCATGATGCGTTTTAGATTGAAAACAAGACGATGAAACGTAGTGTAGTGACTACGGTATGCCTCACGGTCATCCGTAGAGTTAAGGTTAAAGTCTTTGTTCTTTGCTCCGTCTTTATCGATGATACCTGCCTTGAAAGCTTCAGTATCCTCAAATGGAGTCACGAGTAGTTTAAGAAATCGTATTGTGTATACGAGATCGGCTGCAGATTTTAAGATTCCCATCGTATTTCTCTCAGTTTGTCTATTACGTATTTATCCATTTCAATACCAGTAAGTTCATCTGGTTCAATGCCTTTTAAAAAAATAAGGAATGGTTTTAACGCACTCCAATGTTCTGGATTTATTTTTAAAGCAAGCATTTCAATACCAGACTCAAATCCCCAACAGTTAAATATTACTATAAGGTGATTCAATAACAATCGTTCTGACAACTCGCCGGTATCACGATATCTATTGAGTAGTCGCTTGACATACTTAAATCTTTTTAGGTCATCAAAGAACTCTTCACTATCAATACACGTAGGGTTATGATAATGTTTAGCTGCGTACAATGTCAAGGTCTTGTGTGTTAGTTCCATATTCCCGCTCGGGTAATTCTACTCATTGTATATAGGGAATAAAGAAAAAAGTCCCGTTCGGGAAAACGGGACTGGATGGATTATGACAATTTCTCTACTAAAGTTTTCTTACTAGAGTATCGACTTACTTTGATTCCAGATTGTTCTGCAAGAGCAAGTAGTTCGTTCTTTGTCATGTCTTCAAGTGACTTGTTACCAACTGGAGCCTCGTGAAGCATTTGCGGAGCTTCGTAAACAACCTCTTCGACTACAGGTTCGGGTTCTGCAACTACACCATTAAACTCATCAATCTGATCTTGAGTAAATCGTTGCGAAACTAACAGTTCACCATTTCTAGGGTGATGCCATCCCCTTGGACTGGGAACGGCATATAGACACCAGTTAGGCGGTTTGATCATAATTAATCTCCTATCTTATACTAACATAAAGGGTTACTTCAAACCCCAATCTCAAATCAAGATAAGTAGGTTTTTCCCACATATCAATCTTCTAAAGGTTTACCAGACAGAAGGGCACGAATTACTTCGAACTCTTTCATCTCTTTTTTGACCTTACGCTCTTTGGGTTCTTCAACCTTTTCCAGTTCGTCATGGTCTTTTGCATCAACCTTGTGCATTGCCTTGAAGTCCTTACCAGACTTGGACTCTTTGTCGTCCATACCTTCGGGGGGAGTTGCACCTTTCTTTTGGTTTACTGCTTCTTCCATTGCAGACCACAATGCATCGAAGTCTTCTTTGGTAGTGACCTTTTCGCCGATCTTAGAGATCTCTGCGGTCTTGTCAGAAGTGCGAGGATTCTTATCCTTCTTCTTCTTGTCGTCCTTTTCGTCACCAGCATTATCAGCAGGCTTCTCACCACCATCGATTTCGTTATCGACCTTAGCACGGCGATTGTGAAGATATTCGTCAGAATCGTCTACATCTCCATCGTTATCGATGTCCTTGTCCTTGCGATCTTTGAACTTCTTGTCGTTCTCTTTGTCGTCTACTGGATCAAGTTTCTTTGCTTCTTCGACTTCGTGATAACCTTTGCCATCGCAATGGTCACATCCTTCGCCTTCACACTTAGGACATTCCTCACGTTCTTCTTTCTTCATGCGATCTTTACCGCAAGATGCTTCGGAGACCATTTGCAAGTATGCCTCCATGATTTTTTTATCTGACATTGTTAGTCTCCGTTATTACATCCAAAAGAATTTAACAGTGGCGGCAATCATTGCTGTTGTTGCAACCCATGCTACTTTATTTATTATGCTCACAGTAAGAGCATTTTCGTTAACCTTATCTTCAATAGCGTCCAACTTCACAGAAAACTTATTCATTCTTTCGAAATGATTATGACTCTGTTTTTCCATAGACAGAATCTTTTCTTCTGTTCTAGCCAAAGAGACCATTGCATCAGCGAGTTTATCTATCTTCTCTTCGATGCGGTCTAGTCGCTTTGCTTGTGTTTCTCGTTCTGCCATGGTTGTCCCATTTGATAAAGGTTTAGTACTATTTATATGTTAATCTTTTTTAAACACCATCATTTGCATATTACGTTTCATCCAGTGTACAACATCAAGATCGTTCCAACAAATTTCTTTCTTTAGAGAGTATCCCAACGTCATCATAACGTCTTTGTAGTAAGATAAAGGCAACATAATGACATAGGGTATCTCTGTATTATATGCGTGTCCCCAAGTGTTTAAAGGTTCGTTCCACACCTCTGGAGCGTTAACCACTTTTGTTTCTAAAATAAATGTTTCTGGTTGGTTTATTGCAATTACCTTTTCGATCATATCCAAAGGGCTGTGCAAATGGTAGATAACGCCACAAGAAACTACGACATCAAATTTTTCTTTATGTTGTTCTATGTACTGATTATAAGTTCCTGTAAAAAGTTCGTGGTCTTTTAGATAATCCTTCATATCAGGATTTGGCTCCACAAGCAGATGACGATTTGGAGAATATCTCTGTATTACGTTAGATATATCTCCCATGTGTGGGCCCATTTCCAATACAGTCTTGTTTTCACAATCACGAAATACATCATGTCCTATCAACCATCTGAGATAGTGATTAAATTGTTCTCTTTCTACTTCCCCTTCCGACCCTTTTTTAAATTCTTCTGTGAGAGTTTTTTGTGATTTCATATCAAAGTGTCTTTATTCTGATAACTAAATTTCCGCTTCCTTTAATTAAACGATGATACTCATCCTTTTTAATGTCCACTATTGAATTTATGAACATGTGTTTTGGTAGTTCATCATCTAACTGTAACTGCCATCCAGAGTTTTGTACCACATAAATCCTTCGATCTTCGTGGTCTCTATGCCACACCAAATCCTCATCTGGAATATCCTTCGTAAAAACACGAAGAACATCACCATTCACGAGATCAAATTCTTTCCAAGGTTTACCAGAAGAAGTTTCCGCCACCGCTAAGTCCTAGTTGTTTGGCATAACGGGGTAGTCTACACGCCCAGTATGCGGCTGTTGTTTTGTCGTTTTGTTGGTCACACTTGTGACGAGCTGCAAAAGACTTACGTGCCTTTGGATCATTCAACTTGACCTTGAGTCCAGTTGTATCACCCCAAGACACCTTCTTAACATTTCCCGTAGAAGGATCCTTTACGTACACATAGTACTTTTTAGGGCCACCCTTTTTAGGTTTGTTAAGTTCAACGTCTTTTTCTGCAGCTTCAAATATGCAATCCAAAGCAACATTATTACCTTCATACTGTGCAAAATAACCAAGATCCGAATCTAAGATATCCTTTTCATGCGGATCAATTTCTAATTCGCCATTCTCATACTTGTCACGAGTCTTTCTCCAATACTCAAAGTATGCTTCCGACCCTACACGATAAGGATTACTCTCCACGAGAGTAGATTCCTTACCGCAGTCACAATGTTCGTTAAATGATTTCATGTGATATATGTATTGAGTTCGTACCGCTTGTTGTCCAGATTGGTCACCTGTACTGCAAGCATTTTTCTTTTTTCGCCCTTCAGTTTAAGAGTAAAACTGTTGGTCTTGCCATTGGACGGTTTACGAGGCCCACTTGCGACCTTACGATCAACATCGTCCATGTCTACTTCATAACCCTGTTTCTTCGCATACGCATATGCCGCAGCCATCGCATCCGAATAGGTTTTGTGGTAGAGAGGATACGAGTCCTTCTTTTCATGCAAAAGTTCTTCGGTGATCTTGTTCTTTTCTGAAAGTTTCTCTCTCAACTGAAAGAAGTCCTGTCCGTTCTCTGTCACAGGGTTCTCATCTGCGAGTAAAGGGTCTTGTTCTTCTTTGTGATATTCTTTACCCTTCTTGATATACTCATCACGAGAGATCTTAGGGCCACCGTATTCTTTGATAATGTCCCCAACCTTACTACGGGGAGACATGTATCCCCGAAAGTCTTTACCGATAACCTTTCCGTCTGCCTTCATCTTTTTGATTTCTTTGGATTGGTCTTTTTTGCTTCCAGAAAAAACAACCTTCCAACCTTTAGGATCTTTGACAGCAACGATATATGCATCACTTGACATACGTGATTCATCAACCTGTTCGACTTCTTCTTTCTTGACAGGAAGACCTTTGTGTTTGGTCTTTGCGAAGTCTTCAAGATCCTTCATAGACATAGAGTCTGCCATCTTCTTGACTTCGGGGGATGCATCATCCATCTCACCACGCTTGTATGCGAGTGCCATACCCATCATCTTTTGTTGTGCTTGTGAGACAGCCTTCTCACGAAGTTGGAAAAAGTCTATCATCCAAACATCCTCGCAAGTTGACCAACCGAGACTGTTTTAAAGTCACCAAATTCGTTGGTCACTTTAAACTCAATCTTGCTGGCACTTTGAATCATTTGAATTTTATAGTTCTTTCCGTCTTTAGCACGAACCATACCCTTCTTACCAAGTTGTGGCGCACGTGCTTCATCAAGTTCAACTGATTCTTTAATCTTGGTATAGTTATCCTTGTTGGAATATGTAGACCAAGAAATTGCAGAACCGACTTTGGGTTTTTTGTTATTCCAATAAGGTTTTTGTGAGTAAACCCTTGCACGATGAGAAGGTTTTGCGGGATTATTTTTCTTGTTCCATGCATCACGTGCTGCTGTCGCTTTCTTAACATCGTCATAAACACCAACAACTTTTTGTTTGTTGTCTCCTTCACCCTGAGTTACAATGTGGTATACCGGAGACTCTTTGTCTTTTCTCAGTTCTTTAAAAGTTTTCATTATCGATTCTTCCTTAAATGATTACCGATGATCTTTGCCATTTGATCACGGTTATAGCGTTTGTACTTTGACATAGACATTAAGAAATCAATAGCATTGTGAGTTTTCTTGTCACCTTTTGCCATGTATGTTTCGTAGTCTTTAATGAGATTCTTGTTTTCTCTAATTTCTTTAAAAGTTTTCATTTACGCTAAATCCTTATCGTGATTAAGGTTTCCTTTTTTCTTCTTAACGATGAATGCGTTTACTCTCGCCATTCCCCATTGTTGTGGTGTCGTGCCTGGGCGGTGACCCGTCTTCCATGCTGCAACACCCCGATTATATACTTTCTTTAGTGTGTCCACAGAAATACCCGACTTCTTTGACTTAGCGGCAAGACCATCTGGGCCTTCTTCAAGTCCACCAAGACTATCATACATGGAGTACCGACCTTCGTCAAGGTATTTTTTGAACCCTATCATTTCGTTTCCCTGTTCTTTTGTTTGGCACGTGCAAGTCGTGCACGATCTAATAAACGATCATGTTTCTTTTTGTCTGATTCTTTTTCACGTTCGATTGCATCACGTGCATTCTGTACAGGATCTTCGGTCAGTCCAGACATTACATCGGCAAGTGCTTTGGAATCCATACCCTTGATATTCGCTTGACGAATGATCTTTGCTGCCCAGAAGTCATTGCTTCTCTTGTCGTCACCCTTCTTCTTCAAAACCATTTGAGCAACTTTCTTGTACTTGTCTTTTCCTACGGTCTTAGACTTGATCAACCCCAAGTCATGTGCCCATGACCTTTCATCCAAGTCCTCACCAAACATGTCTTTGAACTGTTTGGTGTACTTAGAAGGTTTGGTCTCAGCAGACTTATCGCCTGGCGCAGGTTTGTATGCAGAGGCATCATCGTCTGCTTTCTTACCGTGTTTCTTGAAGTGTGCGTCACGCTTTGCTTTGGTTGACTTTTTCAATCCAGCGTGATATCGGGCAGGTTGCGTTCCTTCACGATCTTTGATGTCGGGATCTTGTCGTTCAACGAGTTCGACTGCATCGAGCCATTTGCGAAGTCGAGTGCCATCTTGGCGCTCAACGATAACGTAGTTTGCGCCGAGTACAGAGACACTAACCAGTTCTTCGCTTTCTTTAACAACAACCGTATCTCCAACTGCATACAGTTCTCCCTGTACATACTGTTCTCTTGTTTCTGAAACAGGAGACAATTCGATGTGATTTTTAAACTGAGTTTCTTCTTTGAGTCCCATGCCTTTACGCACATCATTGAACAACTTACGTGCGTCTTTGTTTGACATGGACTTTGGTACACCTTGTGAGAAAGTCACAAAGTCATTTGCGGAAGCGTTTGCACGTTGTTTGGACGCAGACATACCCTCAACACCTGTAGCATCGGGATCACGTTCGCCTGCAGAAATAACATTGATAGACTTAAAGTTGTAGAATCCGTGACGTGCTTTCTTACCGTTGTACTTGTTCAGAAGTACTTCAAACTCACGAATGCGGTCTGCACCAACAACCATATTGACTTTGGTATATCCTTGGTCATAAAGTTTGGCTGCAACATCAAACACATTCTTTACGTCTTTGTCCATGATGACTTGACGTGCATGTTTTGGAAACATCTTTCGCACGTGCTTTATCTTGTCAGTGTACGAAAGAGGATCCTTCTTTGGATTAGACACCTGAGACAAATAAACCTTGTAGTCAGACTTACCAGACTTAGAGGCAAGAGTGTCCATCACTTTACCGTGACCAATCGTAGGAGGATTCATACGACCAAACGTGAAGTAAACCTCACGTTCCTCTTCGATCAGGTATTGAGAAAAATTCTTAATCATCACTAGACTTGCCCTTTTTTCGTTCTAGTTCCTGCTTTCTTACTTGAGGAAGCAATTTCTTTGCGATACGATCTACTACACCTTTCTTCTGATCCAACTTCTTTTCAAGCTCTTGACGGCGAGCAAAAGAGAGTTCGTCTTTTGGAATATCTTTGGTGAGTTTCTTTAGGACAACATTACGAGCTTGTTTCTTAGCACGCTTCTTTAACGTTTCAATGTTCGCAATTTTCTTTGCGGCACGTTTGCGACCCAATGCGATCTTAGGAGCAAGTTTCTTCATCTGTCTTGCTTTTTTGAGTCGCTGTTGAACAGTAAGAGCTTCGGACTTTACCGACTCTCCAGTATTGCCTGTGGGTATGTGCTTTTTACGCTTCTTGGCGTTATATGCAACTTGATCATCACCCGTCTGAGTGTAATCTACGTTGATAAACTGTTTGAATCCAAGTGGTTTCTTTGCCACCTTTACTTCCTCGTTGGTTTGTCCCATCCTTTCAAAATATCGGGTGAAAAGTTGTTATAACTGAATTCCAGTCTATCAACAAGTTTCACTGCGTCACCACCAAGTTTATCGATTGCTACGTAACCTTCTTCTCCAGTTACTTTATACCCTTGTGGAGTTTTTACAAAGGTATCAATCTTCTTTAAACTGTTAAGTTTATTTATAAGTTTTAGTTTCGCAAGTACGATACTTTTTTGCAAATCGAACATCTTTTCGAGAGATGCCCGATTTGCAGAAGAAAAGAAACTTAGGATTTCGTCTCTTTTTTCGCTCTGGGTTTTCTTGCCTTTTTCGGTGCTGCGCTTGTCGATTTCTTTTTGGTACTTGTCTTGGATGTACTTGATGAGCCCTTTGACGTGCGCTTTGGAGCTGGGGATGACTTGTCCTTTTCGGACGAAGGTGTTGTTGTAGGTTTCGATGGTTTGGGCGAGGGCGGGATTTCCTTCGAGGGTTCTGAGGGTACTCCCAGCAATTTGGTTAAAAAGTTTACCAGCTTCTTTAAGATGTTCATTTACTTCCTCCGTGTCACTTTGGGACATAGTTGCATTAGAAAGATCACGTAACATAGCGTCTTGTGACCATACGTTAGAAGACTTTTTGAACTTACTCACGTCAACACCATAAGATGCCTTCATAGTTTCAAATGTCTTACCTTTATATGTAGTATGCCACACTATACCGATTTTTGCAGATCTTACAGACCTAGCCATCTCCTTGGGAATAGCATAGACAATAGTATTAGGATGAAACGTAACATATTCGACTCCATCTATTTTCTTTGTGGATAAATCTCCCCTACCAAATAGAAAGTCGCCTTGGATCACACCTTTGATACCAAGTTCGGGTAGATACTGAAGTGCATCCTTTAGTTTGGATGCGAGATCCCCCGTAGTGTCTTCATCAATTTCTTCATTAGTCTTATAGACCTTTGGGTTCTTATTGAAGATTCCTTTCTTCGCCACGAAAAACTTACCGTCTCGTGGATCTTGTCCCGCAAAGATAGCAGGAGCACCGTCCCACTTCACAGAGACCTTTCCTTTATGTTTACCAGACAACAGATCACGCAGTTCACGCAGAGCAAGGATTGCTTGACGTGTACCGTTCACACCCCCATAAATGACCTTATCTTCGATGTGAGTCATATGGGTGTTCTTCTGTTCTGTGATAAAATCTTTAAATTCCATCTGCATATCCGTGGTTTACCTTTGCGTGATGCTCTTCATCTTTACGTATACATTGTATCATATCAGAAAGTTTTGCATCGTCAAGCAAATCATAGTATTCAATCGCAATTTGTGGAGCAGGCACATTCTCAATCTCTCCTAACTCAATCAACTCAAGATAATTAGTGTAACTACGTACCGCTTCCTCTTCAAAGTATCCTACCATCTTGTGTGCAAGACTTGGCCATATCAAATAGAGTACTAGATAGTAGTGCCAAAACAAAAATTGTGCAACTATAATAATTAAACGTTCCAACGCAGAAGGATGTACTACTTCCATAAAGAACATCAAATGTTTTCTTTCGTTTTCTGCCTCTGCAAGTAACTCGTGAATCTTTGTACCATTACCCTTCTGAAGTCTACGTAAACTTTTTAGGTGAGTCAACATACCGCCCACCATGCCTGGAACACCCGCAACCGTTTCTAAAACAAGCGCACGATGACCATAACGATTACGAAAGAAAGTGTCTGCAAAGAACCGAAAGAAGTTCGTTTGCGATTTTGCAATCCAGTCTCGCACTTATGAGTTATCCACTAGTATAATATCAAAGATTGCACCGCAACCTGAAGTGCTGCCCGTAGTAACATCAACCTTGAGATCAGTCTTTTCCGTAAATCTTAAAGGAACTGGATAGTCATAGTCAACAGCATTACCTCCGCCGATACCCCATTGACCCTTCAGATTAAATGCCTCACCAAAAGCACGAGCAAACAATTTAAATTTTACTGCGGCTGATTTATCAGAACTACCCTGAATCTTCAAAAGATATCCAGTCTTTCCAGCTGGAATCGTGTATACCGCCATTAGGGTTTGACCGTTACCAGCACCAATCCTCGCTGCGAGCGACCCGCCCTGATTTATAGTGATCACTACAGTGTTTGTTGCAGAGATCATTCTTGCTCTGAAAATACGAGAAAAAGTTTCAGTCGTAGTACCACCAACCGTAGTTGTCACGGTCTGAGGATTGTAAGAAGCGTCCAGACCTTGAATCTCAATCGTCTCGCCGTCATCAGCAGATGTCGCACCAGAAACAGAAACCGTACCCGCAGCAGGATAAGGATATAGGGCAGTGGTGCCGTTTCCATCCCAGATAGTTGCTGTTCCGTTAACATCGGTTCCGGTAAATCCGAATTTGTTGATGTGTCCATATCCATCCACCACACCAGCAGAAATAGGGATATTGGAAGCAGAACCAAACGAGTTGATAATGTTGCCGTCTTTATCAGCAAGCATCATCACTTCATGCAGGTCTGAGTTGCTCGGGTTAAAATGATTTTGTCTGTTTACAGAATATTGTGCCATTTTAATATACCTTTAGATGAACTGCTGACATAGGCGATTGTGATTTCGCCACTCTTGTTAGGTGAGACATAAACTCTTGTTCACGTCCCTTTATCATCACAAAGATAGATGTTATGTAATACTTTGAAACTAACCAATCAACATTCTTTTTCTCAAGATTTGACTTGAAGGTTTCTTTGTCTACTGGATTATCAACTGCACCGTCATAGAACCCATAAAACTTATCAAGGAAAGCATCACGATCCTTCTTGATGAAAGCTTCTAATTGTTTTCTATTTTCGGTCTTATCACGAGTCACCGCATAAAGTGCAGCGTCAATACCACCGTGTGAGACCTTACCGTGTTTTGCTTTGTTTCCGATAATCTCACACTGAAAAGTCGGGTAGGTTCGAAACTGCATTTGAAACCCGCCAGACCCGAATATATAACCGTCTTTTGCTTTGAAGAAGTCTCTCTTACCGTAGGATACAGATGTGAACTTAGGAGACTTGAATGGTTTCTTGTAGTTAACCTGAGATACACGTGGTTTACCACTTACCTTTTTAAGTGATACTCCAATGATATCACGTGCAGTATACGCCTTCAGTAGTTCATTGTTTAGATACTGAATAGACTCCGCACCTTCAATATCGTACTTATTCTCCGCTCCCTTTGCGACCATGTAGATATCAGCGGGAGTCCACTTGTTGACATTAGAAAAAGTTTTTTCGACCTTGTTCAGTGCCTTAAACTTATTTTCTAAAACATCAACCCAAGCGGATCCACGATGAAAACTATACTCTTTCTTGCCCAAAGCCTTCTTTAGGATTTTTGCAGTAGCGATAGAAGACTCAATCCATTCATCGGGTATTGACATAACTTCATCTGCAGAAGCATCAGTAGGAGTTTGTCGAAACGCATCCTGAATGGCAGAAGGGGAAAAATCAGTGTTCGCATCTTTCCAGATAGCAGTGAGATAAACACACTGAGCAGATTCGGTTGCACGAGTAGAGTCTGAACCACCGCCAGATCCACGTCCACCGCCAAACTCTTTGGTCTTTGCAAGTTTGCCAAAGGCGAGTTTATCACCGTCTTGGGTTTCTAGACCAATCGATTGTGCAAGTTTAGAGTCCTTTGACTTAATTGCCTTTTCGATTTCAGGATTGTACTTGAGTACTACTTCTTTACCCGTAGTTAATACAAACGGTTCGCCTGTCTTGTACTTTCGAAGAAACAGATCTACACGAAACTCTCTGTCATCACGAGTGAGTTCTCCAAAAGTCAAAGAAGATTCGTTCAAATAGTTAATAAAGTTTAGCACAGATACTTTCCTAAACGGTGGATTTAAAACAACTATACCACTATTTATACGAAAAGGGAAGTAGAGTTTTCGTCATTCCATTGTGCAATAGTTTCTTTGAGAGGCCGCACCCAATTATCACGATGTTCGATAAACACCTGTGGCGAATATTCGTCCACCGCAATAATGGTCACTAGTTGTGTGATAGGTTGGCCTGTACGTTCTTCCCACATGATCGCATACGCAGATTCTTGCATGAAGTAGTTTTTGATCATAGACGGATACTTCTTTTTACGTGAAGTCTTAAAGTCAATGATTGATATTCGACCATCATAC